>Ga0326511_10003895_pt1 | contig 11973 bp, 16 predicted proteins | sample 0_2496_0518_D_FD_203701 | JGI IMG/M metagenome (GOLD analysis project Ga0326511, IMG submission 203701) | Bovine rumen microbial communities from UC Davis, California, United States - 0_2496_0518 | ecosystem: Host-associated > Mammals > Digestive system > Stomach > Rumen | place: USA...
TATGAAAAGAACTATTAGATTTGGAACGTTTGAAACTAATTCCTCTTCCACCCACACTCTTTGTATTTGCACAGAAAAGGAATATGAAGCATGGAGAGAAGGAGAAACATTATTTAATCGTTGGTGTTATGGGGATAATCAATTTGTCCCTAATACTGAAGAATATAGAAATGATGAAGAAGGACAATATGTAACTTGTGAGGAATATTGGGATGATGAATATCTTGAACCTTTTGAAGAAGAGTATGTTTCTCCTTCTGGTGACAGAATTGTAGTATTTGGTAAGTATGGTTGGGATGGTTAAGGAGTAAATATGAGAAAAGTAATTAGACCTCAAGCTTTTGAAACCAATTCTTCTTCTGTTCATGCTATTTGTATTAGTAATGAGACTCCCCTATGTCTTCCATCTTTTATTTATTTTGGTAGAGGTGAATATGGATGGGAATGGGAAAGATATGATTGGGAAGATGAAAAAGCAAATTATTTATATGAATGCTTAATTGATTTGTATTATGATTGGACTAATCAAGATGATGCTGAATTATCAGAAGTATGCAACCAAATTAAGCGAGATTTAGCTTCTTATGGAATTGGTTGTAAATTTGAAGAATTTGATAGAGACACACTATTTGCAGGTTGGGTTGACCATGGTAGTGAAAATAGAGAATTAGTAGAGTATCTTCTTTCCGACCCAGATAATCTAATTAGGTATTTATTTAATAATGACAGTTATATTCTTACTGGAAATGACAATGCAGATTGTGAAGATAATTATTTCGAAATGCCAGATGATTATAATGGTATTCAATTTATGAAATATAATTAAAATATAACTTGCATAAATTATAGGAGTATGTTATAATGAAATTAACAATTAGACAGGGTGTATTTGAAACTAATTCTTCCTCTAGTCATGCTTTATGTGTTTGCACTCCAGAAGAATATGAAAAATTTGTAAAGAAAAAATTGGTAATAGATATTAATAATGATAAATTAATTCCTCGTCCTAAAGATTTTAAAAAATATAAAGTTCCAGATGATGAAGGGATGGGTGAAGAAGAACCTAAATATATGGGTTATAATTATGAACCAGACGCTTATTTAGAATTTGAATCTCCTTCTGGAGATAAAATGGTAGCTTTTTGTTATGAATATTATTATTAAAGAAAGGTATAGAATAAACTAAATGATTACACTTATTGGTAAATACACAAATGGAAACGTAAACACAAGAATTTATTCAGACGGAACTAAAATTAGAGAAACTATGGATGACGAATTTAGACCAGAGTTTCCAGAGAATTTTGATTGTAATATTTCTACTTATTGTACTAATGGTTGTGCTTTTTGTTATGCAGGTTGCTCTGAAAAGGGTAGAGATGCTGATTTAATGAGTTTTACTAATATTTGGGATAATCTGCATCCCTATACAGAAATTGCGCTCAATCTTAACTCTAACATTCCTGCACATTTTACTGAATTTCTTGTAATGCTTAAAGAGAAAAGAGTAATTGCAAATGTTACAGTAAATCAGAAACAGCTTGTTGAATTTTGGGATTATCTTCTTGAACTTACTGAGAAAAAGCTGATTCATGGTATTGGTATTTCATTAAATGATGTTGATGAACTTATTGGACTTGATATTCCTAAACATTTTCCCAATGCTGTAATTCATACCATTGTAGGAATTACCACTGATATTGAATATACAAAACTTGCAGATGGTAGACATAAAGTTCTTATTCTTGGATATAAAACTGTTGGTAGAGGAACAACTTATTCTCTTACTCATCAAACCGCTCGTAATCTTTATTATTGGTGGCTTTATGATAATCTCAAATTTTTGATGGATAAATTTAAAGTTCTCAGTTTTGATAATCTTGCTCTTGAACAGCTTAATGTAAAACGTCTTCTGACTCCAGAACAGTGGGAACAGTTTTATATGGGAGATGATGGTACTTTTACTCTGTATGTAGATTTGGTATCTGAAGCTTTTGCTAGAAATAGTATTACAAATATTAAATATCCTATTGATGGAATGAACGTTGACGAAATGTTTAAGGTAATTCAGAGGGAAAATGAGTAAAAAAGAATTGTTTATATGGATACGTGGAAGTATTTTTATAATTCTTATACTCTTATATATAACTACTAATAGAGATATTAGCGTTATACAAAGATATATTATAGATATATGTATAACGCTAATATCTATAGTTTGGACTATTGTAGAAGTTTATGAATATGAGAGAAGAAAAAATGAGAACAGAAGAAGATAATAAGAAAATTATTGATGAATATCCATTTTTAAGGTATATGTGGTGGGATAGAAATACACGAACTTATAAATGGAATTATAAAGTAACTATTTTAGATATTGAAATCCCAGAGGGTTGGGAAGATTTAATTCTTTGTATGGCTGAAGATATTAAGCCATTACTTGAAGAAAGTGGTCAACTTTATGACTTTTTTGCTGAACAAGCTAAAGAAAAATTCGGAGAACTTCGTTTTTACCATAATGGTAAATGTCCTAAAGAAGTAGATAGAATCATAGAGGATTATAGTGCTTTATCAAGAAATGTTTGTTGGATGTGTGGGAAACCAGATGTACCTCATTTTTATGACGGATGGGAAGAACCTTGGTGTAGAGATTGTTATAAAAATAAAGAATTTTGGGATAAAATGAATAATGACCCAGAAGTATCTAATAGAATGGCTGATAGTAGAAGTTGGAGAGTATTTTCTAAAGATGAAGATGGCACTAAAATTTATTCAAGAGATATTTCAGATAAGGCAGAAAAAATTAGAAAGAGATATGCTGAAAGGATAAATAAATGAGTATCGAAGATAATAAGAAATATAAGTTGGTTTTTACTAAAAAAGATGCTTGTGGTTTTCAACAGGGTCATGTTTATGCAATGACTTTTACGCAAGATAAAAAAACAAAAGTATGGACTGGAATTGCTTCTTACGACCATACAAAAGAATGCCCTGTAAATTTATATTATCCTTTAGCATCTTCTCTTTCTATAGATAGATATTTTACAAATTATGAGGAAGAGTCATGGATATAAATACTACAGATAAAAAAATTGAAAAATATATAGAGAAGCAAAGTGGGGAAGATTTAGCTATTGGATATTTTACCAATCCTAATTATGCAACAGCAATTTTAGGAATGAGTGGAGATAATCGACTTGTTTATTCTTATGATAAAATGGTAGAGTATCTTCTTGAAACTAATAAAGATTGGGATGTAATAGATGCCATTGAGTGGTTAGATTATAATGTAGTTCCTACTGTTCCATATATGCCCAATTCTCCCATTATTGTTTATGACATTATGGAGTAAAAATATGAATACTTATTTTGATTGTGCGGCAACAACTAAACCAGACCCATTAGTAATAAGAGATATTACTGAATCTATGCAGAAGGATTGGTATAATCCTTCTGCAAATTATAGTAAAGCCAGAGAGGTTAGATTAAAATTAGACCATGCTAGAGAACAGATAGCTAATTATATTAATTGTGAACCAGAAGAAATTTATTTTACATCTGGAGCAACTGAAGCTAATAATTGGGCTATTTATTGGAATATTCTTAAAAATAATGATATGACAGATATTCTTACAGATGAGATTGAACATCCTTCAATTTATAAGCAACTCTATCCTTGTAGTAAAATAGCTGAATGTTATATACATCCACTTCCTATATATTATATTCAAGGTTCAATTAAATTAGACTATGTTAAACAAATACTTGAATGGACTCCAGATTTTTCGACTAGTTTGGTTGCTATCTCAATGGTAAATAATGAAGTAGGGACTATTCAATCTATTAAGCAAATATCTGATTTAATTCATAATAATAACAAATTTAATCAATTACATGTAGATGCTACACAAGCATTAACTCACATGCCTATTGATGTAAAAGAATTAGGAATTGATACAATGTCATCTTCTTTTCATAAATATGGTGGAGTTAAGGGAATAGGTTTTTTATATTGTAAAAAAGATATAGAATTAACTCCTATGTTATTAGGTGGTCATCAAGAAAATAATATGAGGGCAGGAACAGAAAACGTTCATTATATTACTGCTATGGGTAATCATATTGAAAGATTATCTAAAACAGATAAAGAAAGATGGGCGAAAGTAGAACAGCTTTCAGATTATTTAAGAAAGCAATTATATGACACTTATTCTGTCCATAAATGTGCTATCCGTAAAAACGGAGGAGAAAATTGCAGTCCTTATATTAATTCATTTACGATTATGGGCATTAGTGCTAAAGATTTAATTACTTTACTAGATATGGATGGTATTCAAATTTCCGCAGGTTCAGCTTGTTCTTCTGGTGAGAATAAGCCTAGTAGAGTATTAAAAGCCCTTGGTTTATCAGATGAAGAAGCAAGAAGCACTATTCGTATTAGTATAGATGAAAACAATGATAAAGAGGGTATTGATTATCTTTGTAATAGATTAGGTACACATATTAATTTTTTAAAGAAGTAAGGAGTAAGTATGAATGTCAATATATGGTTATAAGATACATAATTTCGTAGCAGGCTCAATATTTGAAACTAATCAAGGTGTCAGAGACCATTATGACATGAAACCTGCTATGTTAACAAATAGTCTTTTTAAAGATTTTTTAGATAAACATGGATTAAATGTTTATAAAGGAGAATCTACAAGAGATATTATTTGTATTGAATTTAAATATGGTTCTAGGAGTTATGAAGAAGAAGCTAAACATCTAAAGAATCTTATTGAAGAAACTGAAACTGATTCTACTTTAGAAGAAGAACAGCGTAAAGATAAAATAATTAAATTAAAAGAACTTCAAGAAAGATGTGAACAAAATAAAGATAAATATATAAAGTATAATAAAGACGCATTACGTCATTTATTTTATAGAGATGGAGTTGATATTACTTGGAACACTAGAAATAAATCTGGTAAAATAATTGATTCTGAAACCATTCATTACAAAATGCTCTATAGAACCGCAGGAAAAGCTAAAAAAGGTTCTTGTATGTTTATTAGGGAAGAATTATATGATGTTGCAAGAACTTATTTATATATGGGAATTCAACTTCCAGAAGAAAATGCTCCTATTGTAGAAATTGGTGCTTACTCTTCACTGGTTACTAGTACAATTGTTGGTAAGATTAAAATTGACCCACATAATATTTTAATACTAAAAGACGTTGATTCCTATTTTACCAGAGATGTTGTAAGTATTGAAACTAATCAAAATAAAGAATGTATTGCTGTTCGTAAAGATAATTATCAATTAAAGAATACTTTGTTTGATGGACAAGGTTTAATCGACCATTCTATATTTCCAAATTGGGCAGATGGATATGTGCTGTTAAGACAGCATATGTGTAAAATGGCATGTTTTGACACTAATCTTCAATTATGGTTTAAAGATTATTATAAAGAAAAATATGATACTGCTGAAATTGAAGATATGTTTGGCATCAAACACAAAGTAAAAGATATACTTCTTGTTACTACAGATAATGCCATGAAATGGTTAAAATTTGATATTTCATATGAATATTGGTGTCAAAAGGTAATTGAAGATAATGATTCAATGTTTGGTATTGTTAAAACATCACACCCTAGCAAATTGGGTAATGTACAACAAATGTCTTACCAAATGATTAATGCTCTTGACGTAAGTAAAATGGGGAATATCATAGCTTGTTCTGTTGATTATATTAGAATGTTGAAGACAGATAATAAAGCATTTCTTGATTATCTTAGAAAAAATAATAATTTCTCAAATGACTATGACGTATTAATTGCTTTAGTAGAACAAGACCCAGATTTTATATATAGTTCTTATTTTAAAGAAAGACGGAAAAGAATTCTTTCCAATTATGTAAAAAATGTAAAAGTGGGTAAGGTAATTAATAACGCAGATAATCTCACTATAGTTGGTTCTCCTTATGCTATGTTACTTCACACGGTTGGAGAAGATGTAGAAAAAGATGATACTTTTTTACATGAAGAGGGTTGTATTCAGTGTTATACTGGACGTTTTAAAGATGGAGAATACTTAGCCTCATTTAGAAATCCTTACAACAGTAAGGAAAACATGCTGTATTTACATAATCATTATGACCCCAGAATAAACAAATATTTTAATCTTGGAGAATTAATAATTGCCGTAAATCTGATTCATACAGATTTTCAAGATAGAGCAAATGGCTTGGTAAAATGGGCCAGTTCCGTAGTAATACGGTTCTAAAGATATTCAGTGAAAATTGGAAAGCTAAGTAATATATAATAATTATATTTGGTAACTGTTATGAAATTTAAAGTAGACGGAATTGAAATAGTAGATGGAATTGAATATAAGATTGTAACGATTAGAAATAGAACTAAATTAATTGCTTATGATGGAAAGGCTTTGAATTATTATAAGAGAAATCAAGAAGCAACGATTCATAATAATGTTGATGGATATCCTTGTTTTGGAGGGAGTATCCCAGTTCACTTATATGTAGCTTGCGGATGGGTTGACGGATATTTTGAAGGAGCTGAAGTGAATCATAAAGATTTTAACAGGCAAAATTATAATGCTGACAATTTAGAGTGGGTAACACATGAAGAAAATGTGGCATATAGTTTAAAAAATAATTATCAAAATATTTGTTTAAGTAAGCAAGGAATTAATAATGGACGTTCTATTTTTACGGAAGAAGATATTTTTAATATAAGAAAATTATATAACGATGGTTATTCTGTTGCTGATATTGTTAGATTTTATCATCCAGAATTGCTTACCGTTAAGCAATATAGAAGTATTCATAGTACATTTTCTAATATAGTTCATAACAAAACATGGAGAAATTTACTTTAATTATATATTATATGCTAATCAATTACGAAGCTTGTTGAACTCTATATAAAATAGACAAGAACGTTTAGAGACTAGTATTTGAGGATTAGAGACCAATAATAATACCACGAGTGCTGAATACCCTACTATTATTATATAAATAATAAAGGGTAAAGAGATAGTCCGATACTCTTATGAAAATAAGAGACGCTTTAGATAAAGAACTAAAGATAGAACAAATGCAGACCAAGATTCTGATATGGTATATACAACTAATCATCCAGACATAGTTGATTGTGCTAGACAATATTATAAAGATTATGCCACTATAGTAAATAATATTCCTAAAGAGAAAAATATTTATCATAACACTTCATATGATTTTGCAAGAGTAGATAATAATTTAGCGGCTAGTCAAATAGCTATAGGTGGTTCTTCTAATTTGGCACAAATATGTTTATCATATACTTATAATTTTGATGACCAGAAATATAAAGACTATGTTTGTATTTTAAGTACGCTTGCCCAATGCGCCATAGATAATGCTAAAAGGACGTTTGATATTGATTTAAATAATGAAATAAGTCGTATTAAATCTGATATGAATATATCAGAAAATGGTTATCCTATTTTTTGGAAAACAATAAAAGAATTTAATGATAATCGTTATATGAAGCGTAGTAAAACTACAACCAAAAAGAAAAAAGCTTTTTATAATTCAGAGTTAACTTGTCCAATGAATTATTTATATGAAAATGATATTAATGTCGTTACTCCAAGTTCACCGACCTATACTATGGATAATTTTTTTGTTAATTATCCATTAGATATATCTAGAAAGAAATGTAAAGCTGTAGAAGAATTAATTGAAAAATATTCTTGGGATTTAAAATTTAATCATACTATTCCGAATGATGATTCTGATAATGAAGAGATATTATTATTAAGAGATGATTTTGATAAAATGATTGAAGATATACGACAAGTAAATATTTCTGGAAATTATTTAGGACTAATGTCTTGGTTAATTGATAGGGCTTTTATTATTAGTCCTAGTGTTAGAAGTAATAATAAAAAAATAAAAAGTAAATTAAATAAAAACAAAATGATATTGTTACAAACTTTATATACTGTTAATCCTAAACAATTTTTAAAATGTTTTTCAAAAAATGTAACTAATAATAAATAATTTTAGGGACACCGAAGAAAAATTACCTTTAAAAAACATAATAAAAATAAGTGTTTTTTAAAGGTATAAATTGTCCTTGTATGATAGGAAAAAAAATAGATATAAAAATATTAAAAATATATATTTATTATAGGAGAATAAAAATGAGTACTTATAGATTAGGTAAGGATGTAACTGACCATTTTAATTCTTTTGAAGAAGTAGCTAAGATGTTTGGTTGCAAACCTGTTTCCAAAAAAACAAAAAATGAAAAAAGATTATTAAATCAGCGAGAAAGATTTTATAAGAAACACAAGTGTAAAGCTTGTGGGCAATTTATGACCTATATTTCTGACACTAATGTTATGACTTGTACTAATCCAGAATGTAACGGTATTAAAAACACTTTTACAGATAAAGATGGAAACGAAAAAGTTACTTATAGTGTTTCATTTGACGAATTAGATGAAAAAGGTTCTGATATTGCACGTAATATTCTTTCTTAATGATTAATATAAAAAATAAAATATATAAAAAAATTTTTAAAGATTAAAGGAGATTAAAAAAAATGAATAATGCTGAAATGATTAAGGAAATTGCTACTAAGACTGGTTTTACTCAGAAGGATACTAAGGCTGTTGTTGATGCCATGAAGGAAGTTGTTTATGGTACACTGGCTAAGGGTGAGGAAGTAAAGGTCTTTGATGGTCTGACAATGGTTACTGCTTCTAGGGACGCTAGAGTGTGCAGAAATCCTCAGACTGGTGAGCCTGTTAACGTTCCTGCTAAGAGAACAGTCAAGGCTAAGATTGGTAAGCACCTCAAGGATGCTGTTCTGTAATTAAATAATATATAAATATAATCAGACCTTGTAGAAATACAAGGTCTGATACTGACGCAGGTTAGAGAAGTCTGGGAATCTCGTGAGGCTCATATCCTCAAGACCATGGGTTCAAATCCCATACCTGCTACTACAAGTGGCGCACTCTACACTATAAACGGATGCTTTCTAACGGCTGATAAAACACTGAAAAACAAAGTGTTTTATCAGCCTTTTTTGTGGTTCTATAGTTTATTTGGCTAAAACACTAGCCTGTCACGCTAGAGAGACGGGTTCAATCCCCGTTAGAATCGTTATAGTCGTATGACTAAATTTATGATTATCATGAAAAGGAAATAAATATGATTAAAATTACTAAAGAAGAAAGTAAATACTTACAGCGTAAAGGATTCAAATTTGGTTCTACTTTACATAAAACAGTACATGGTCACTCATATTATATGAGTGAATATTATGATGCTGTTAAATGTTTAGATAAATATAGAAGTAATAAATTACTTCAGACATATACTAATCCTAATGACCAATCTATTTATGCTAGGAAGTGAATTTAATTATATGGGAAAAGAATTTTATAAAGGATATAAAATATTAAAGGGTGATACTGAATATATCAATAACCAAATGGCAAATGATGATTATATAGATTCATTTGTTACCAATGAATATCTTATTATTCAAAATACAGATGATGATTCTGAAGCTGAAATGAGATATGATGGAAAAAGATTTGTTGGTTTATATCTTCCATCTAATAAATTTATTAAAGGGAAAAATGCTTTACAGCGTTGTGCTTTAGATTTATTAAATAATAAAGATATTACTACTTGTGCTATTTTAGGGGGCTATGGGTCGGGGAAGTCCTATCTTTCTATGAAAATGGCTTTATATGCCGTTACAGAAAAAGGATGGCAATCCAGAATAGCTGTTATTAGAGAAGCTATTGGTTCTGGTAGAGAAGTTGGTTTTTTAAAAGGTGATTTAGAAGACAAAACAAATCTTTTTTTCTTACCACTTGCTCAACAACTTGACCGTGGAGAAATAGAAGTAGAAAGTTTAAAACGTCAAGGAATATTAGAATCTAATATCTTTTATTATTTAAAGGGTACAACTTATAATGATGCTATTATGCTTGTAGATGAGGCTGAAGATTTGGATGAAAAACAAGTTAAATTAGCGGGTACTAGAGTTGGAGAAAATGGAAGAATCTTTTTCTCTGGAGATTATAAACAAGATGAATTTAATCGTCTTGAAAATAATCCTTTAGTAAGAATGTGTAATGAATTAAAAGGGAATCCTTTATTTGGATGTATTTATTTAGATGAAGATGTAAGAAGCACAACAAGTAAAATGTTTGCCAATTTATTTAAAGAATAAAAAATAATGATTAAAAGGAGAATACAATATATGGAAGAACATATTAATATTATACTTCCAGAAGGAATGACAATGGATGAGGATAAATCTGTTTTACCTAATCCAGATGAAGTCTTATATTGGAATAATTATAAAAATAGAACTTTTTATATAGATTATGAAATTGAAGATGATTATGAATTATTGGAATTAAGTAAAATAATTGTTCAATTTAATATGAATGAAATTAATATTCCAGAAGAAGAATTAAAACCTATATATCTTTTTATTCATAGTTATGGTGGAGATTTAGAACAAGCCAATTATTTTTGTGATTTAATTGAATCCAGTCGTATTCCCATTTATACAATTGCTATGGGTGCGGCAATGTCAGCAGGTTTTCTTATTTTTTTAAGCGGAAAACGTAGGTTTGTTTTTAATCATACTCAACTTTTAGTTCATAGTGGTAGTGGTGTGCTTCAAGGTACTGCTGAACAAATTGAAGAAGCACAAAAGAATTATCAGCGTCAAATTGACGGTATGCGTGATTTTATATTGAGTCATACTACTATTGATATTAAAACTTTTAACAAAAATAAAAAGAAAGACTGGTATTTAACTTCAGAAGAAATCGTTAAATATAATGTTGGTGAAATAATTCATTCATTTACAGATTTTTATAATATAAAAACAAAGGAGTAATCAGAATGATTGAAGTAAAAAGACTACCAAATGAATCTGATGAGTCTTTAATTTATAGAGTATGTTCCATGAAAGACAGTTTCGGAACTTGGTCTGAAGTTAGAGATATACTTAATAAATTATTAGATAAAGATTATTCAGAATCTAAATATAGAAAATGGTATAAAGTTTATCAAGCGGGTCTTGAAGAAGGATTAAAAAAAAGTCAATCTGATTCTGATTATTCAGATTTAGATGATAAACTTAATGCTTTAAAAAAAGAAAGAAAAAAGATACAAGCATTAAATGTTGAAAGAAATAAATATGATAGAGAAGAAGCTAGACGAGAATTATTCTATGAGCAAATTGCAGAGAATATAATGTCTTTGCCCCTAGTATCTTTCGGTCAAATTTCGGAAGAAGAAAATGTAGACTATCATAATTTTGAAGAAGAATATGTTTTATGTTTAGCAGATATTCATGCAGGTGCTAAATTCAAAGAAAGTTATGATGAATATTCTATGGAAATTGTTCAAGAAAGATTTCAAAATCTTTTAGATGAAATGGTTTATTTTATTAGAAATAAAAAAATTAATCATCTTCATATATTAGAATTAGGAGATACTATACAAGGGCTAATTCATTTGAATGATTTAAAAATTATTGATTCTTCTATGGTTAGGGCAATTGTAGAAATAAGTAGATTAATTGCAGAATTTTTAAATCAATTATCCTCTATTACGAAGATAACATATTATCATTGTGGTAGAGCAAATCATACACAAATACGTGCCTTTAATGCTAAAGCAAATGAATTAGCTGAAGAAGATGTAGAATATATTATTGGTCATTATATTCAAGATTTATTACGAAACAATGACCGTGTAGAAGTAATATTACCAGATGTGAATCAATCATATATTAAATTAAATATTAGAGCAAATGATATTTATGCTATGCATGGTCATCAATTAAGAAATACAGATAAAGCTATTGATGATGTAAGTAACTATTTAGCAGAGACAGTAGATTATTTAATTGTTGGTCATGAACATTGTTC
>Ga0326511_10003896_pt1 | contig 11972 bp, 25 predicted proteins | sample 0_2496_0518_D_FD_203701 | JGI IMG/M metagenome (GOLD analysis project Ga0326511, IMG submission 203701) | Bovine rumen microbial communities from UC Davis, California, United States - 0_2496_0518 | ecosystem: Host-associated > Mammals > Digestive system > Stomach > Rumen | place: USA...
ATGTTATATAGTCTTTCTATTTCTTCTAAAACTAATTGTAAGTCTTTATAAGTAAGCATTGGCTCACTATCGTGTTCGTACTTGTTTTCTACATATTGTTTCATATAATTCAATACTTCATTTAATTTGGTTTCTTTCACTCTTTATCACTTCCTAACCCTAATAATTTACTTACATACTCGGCACTATGCTTATTACACCAACAACGATTATTTGCTAAATCTAAATATGTGCTTTCTATTACATACTCTTTAAGTTTTTCTATTACTTCTTTATTTTTTTTAGTTTGTTCCCATCTTTGTTTGTCGTATTGGTGCTTTTTTTCTCTATTTTTATCATCATACTTTTTTTGTGCTTTTAAATGACTTTCTCTATATTTTTTATAATCACTCACTCTTTATCACTTCCTTTTAGTTCTTGTAATTCTAACCATTTATCACGAACTAATATAAATTCTTCGCTTTCATCGCCTAAATTAATATGACTATCCACATCTGTAATAAAATCTTCAAATTCATTTATGATATTATTTAATCTTTCATTTTCATTCACTAAATCATCAATAGCTTGTTTTATTCCATTTGATGTTATATTTATTACTTTATTCACTCTTTATCACTTCCTTTGAGTTCTTTAATCTTTTCTAAAACATCTATATATACTTCTTCAAAATCATTCATGGCTATTAATTCATTTTCTTCTATATGAGCCATTTCTTTGCAATATTTTTCTAATTCATTTATGATATTATTTAATCTTTCTATTTCTTCTTTTAGTTTTACATTCTCGTCATATAAATCGTGTACTCTATCTTTTAATTGGTCTAAAAATTCAGTTCCATATTGTATATTTTTCATTATTTATCACCTTTGAAAAAGCTTTCTATAATACTTTTTACTATAGGATATATTGTTATATAAATAGCTATGTATATTATTATCGTTCTATCACTTATTTCACTCATTTTAATCACCATTAATCTTATCTATTATTTCTAAAAGTTCTTTTGAAGGCACTTCTAAAAAATTAGTATTGTCAGTATTTTTTTCTATATATTCTCTTACTTCTTTTATGATATTATTTAATCTTTCTATTTCTTTATCTTTTTCTTCTTCTACTTCATCACTAGCATTTTGTAATATCATATAATCTTCTTTTAATCTTTCTATTTCGTTGTCTTTCTTTTGGAGTTGTTTTTCATATTCTGTTATTGTATCTTCTTCATCAAAATATTTCACTCTTTATCACTCCTTATACATATTCCCATATATTACCTCCTAATACCAATGTGGTCTTCTTTCTAAAAACTTTCTATATGCCTCGCTAGGTGTAGTATATACATTTTTTATATAATCTAATCCCCACATTACTTGTACTTTCCAATTTGTTCTATAGTCTCTACCAAATTTAGCCATTTTGCTACAAGGTCTAGACTGTGGAATACCACAAGCTCCTGAACTTTTATTATATGCATTTGGGTTCCAACTTGACTCCCTATACCATAGATGTACTAATGCGTAATAATCTTCTTCACTCCACCCATACTCTAATACTAGTTGATGAGCGTAAGACTGTATTTCTCCTACGTTATATCTAACTCTATAACTCTTTACTTTTGTTTTCTTTACCTTTTTTACTTTCTTTTTAACTACTTTCTTTTTAGTTTTCTTTTTAACCACCTTTTTAGCCTTTTTCTTGGCTTTTTTTGTTACCTTTAATGTATTTATATTACTTGTAGTATTTTTTGCGATAACTGGTTCTCCATATACCAATAACACCCCTGTAAGTATTATTAATATCTTTTTCATTTCTACTCCTTTAATTCTTTATTATTTCTATATAATCTTCATATATAGTAAATGGTTCTATTCTTTTCTCTAAATCAATACCACTTTTACTAAAATATCCTATAAACATACAATCTTCAGTTTTTAAATAATATGTAACCCCTTTATATTTAACTATATTGTAAAAGTTCCACGAAAACTCTATATCATTTATAAAATCACTCACTTTTATTATCTCCATATTTTCTCCTTATATTTTTATTTCATTATAATTATTTTTTATTTCTTTTATATTTCCTTTGTAGAAAACCAATACATTTTGATGTACTTTAACTACTTTACGACTTGCTTTGAATTGACTTTCGGCTCTAAGACTTGCACTTGATATTGAATTCAAAAGTATAATGTCGTTATAAAACCCTATTTCATTATTACATATAGCTTTTTTGGTTAAATCTATTAGATTTCTATAATTGCCTTTTTTGTCCCTTACATCGCCTATAACAACAATTCCAAACCTATTATTTTTTAACTTTCTAAATGTTTTTTGTAATATTGAAGTGTAGTTGATTTCAAAATCTTCAAAAGACATATTTGATAAATCATTTTTTTTATCACTATATACTTCTAAGTCATAATAAGGTGGACAAGTAAATATCATATCTACGCTATTGTCATCAACATAATTGTCTATGTTCGTACTATCATCATTTATCCATTTTAATTTATCCATTTCACATTTCAATTCATTGGCGTTTTTATAATTTTCCTCAATTTGCCTTTCGCTTAGGTCTATTCCTAAGTAATCATATCCTAAAGTATTAGCAACTATACCCCTAACGCTACCACCACTAAATGGGTCAAGTATTTTGCCGTTTTGGATATTAAACCACTTATAAGCTATTTCACATAATACGGGGTCAAATATACTTGTAGTATATTCGTTGTCATGAATATCGTTTGTATAATTTAATCCCATGTTATAAGTTAAGTTTTTATCTCTTCCAATTTCACTCCTAATACCTAAATTTTTCCATTTTTGTTTCCTATCTTGCCAATATCCTTGTTTCGTATCAAAAACACTAAATGGTGGTATTAAGAATTTATCATTAAGGCTTTTCTTTTGTTGCTCAAGGAATATATATTTATATTCTTCTCCTCCAAATAATGTTAATTCTTCCATACACTTTACTCCTCTTTATCATCAATTTCACTTGCTAAGTGAAATAAAGTTGCTATTAAAAATCCTATTAAGTTACCTACTAATAAACCAGCTATAAATGATGTTTCCATTATTTATCACCTCTTAACTTTTTTAGTAACCCTTCTAGGGCTTTTAAATCGTTTTCTTTGTCTTTTAAGTCTTTTTCGATTAATTGGTTAAAATATTCTTTTTCGTTTAAATTTGCTACCTTCAAATAACTTTCTAGGGTAGGTATGATATCTTTTTTTACTTCTACTTCTATAGTTTTATATTTTCCGTCAATAATTGTTTCTTCGTTTATATTAGTTAGTTCTTTTTCAGTTGGTTCTAGTTTGCATTGTTCACTTATACTTTTGCATTCACTAAGTATACTTTCTAATTTATCTATACCATTTTCTAATTTCTTAAGAGTAGAGAATCTAACTTCTTTATAGTCCGTTCTTACTGTATATACTGAAAAGTAACTTACATCACTTATTCCATATTCTTTCATTGCTGCTACAAGTGTTCTATCACTCATATTGTAAGTTTTTTCTATTTTATTAATTTTTTCTTTAACCATTTCTTTATAATTATTTTTCATACTTTCTTCTCCCTTTTTATTCTCATAATTACGTTCTAAATCTATACGTGACATTTCCCAACGCACTATTTTATCCGTGGTACTTTCATTTTTTACTATTCCTAAATAGATACAATCATCGTTTTGTAAACGCCATATTATATTTTTTTGTGCCTCTGATACTCCATTAGCCTTCGAACACCTTGTTAAAGTCATTAAAACCTTTTCCCCGTCTTTGCTTTCTTCTACTTTTCTTATTATTGCTTTATATAATTCTTTCAATTTCTTTTCCTCTTTTCTATTCGGTAGCACTATGGCTCCATTCTTTTTCTATTTGGCTTTGTATTAGTCTTATTTCTAGCTTTAAAGTATTGATAGCCTCTTGGTTTGCCTGGTAAATTGTCTTTGCTACATCTCGTTCAAACCTAGCCTTAGCGACTGAGGGTATACCATAGCAAATAAGTGATATAACCCCTATGGCTTGTCCCTCGTCCCTTAGCTTTAATACTTCCTGTCTTAGTAGTATCTTATAGTCACGTTCGGCTTTAGCATAATCTGAACCTGTTTCACGTAACTTTTTAACTGAAACATTTAATTTAATTTGTTTATCTTTTAATTCATTAAATAAGTCCATAAGATACCTCTAAAATGGTAGTTCGAACTCATCGTCTTTATGTTCTTCTCCAAACTCCTTAAATAAATCGTCTGGGTTATCTTCTTTTACTTCTTGCTTAACTATATCTTTCTTACTATCTCTTATAACTTGCTCGGTAGTTTCGTACTCAGTACAAACCACGTAAGGTATAGTATGTTTGTCTTTACTTAAGTAAAAGCTTATCCATGCTTTTTTTAAGTAAATCCTATCTCTATTTTTAGGAGGCTCACACTTAGCGAATTTGCAATCTAAATACCCGTTTATATACTTGCCGTTTTGCTCTTTCTTACTTAGTCCTATTTTATAGAACATCTTACCTTGATAGTCTTTTGCGAATATCATATATTGTTTATCGTCTTGTATATTCATATCTACCCTCTCTTTTCTATTATTTCCTTTATTTGGTCATCATTTAATTCACTAGTACGTTTTACTTTGTAGTATTCGCATATTTTATCTACGTCTAAGCCTTTAGTTACTATTATTTCTTGTAACTTTTTGTCTAGTTCTATTCTATCGTCCCATTCTTCTTCAGTCTTTTGAGTTCTACCCGTAAGTAACTCTATGGCTTTAAGTAGTCCTAAGTCTTTTGAGTTATTAAGTAACCAATCTATATAAGGATCGTGGTCTTTGATTAAATCAGCTAATAACTCCCCTTTATGTTTTCCAAAGTTTATAGTGTACTTTTCAGCTTGTTCTTTTGTCATTTCGCTTAGGCTTGCTCCGTCGTCATCTTCAGTAGCTAGTCCTAGAGCCATTAATAATGAGTATCTACGGCAATAAGTTAAACTACTTCCATAGGCTTGGACTGGGTTATTGATTCCACTTAGTCGTGCCTCTACTATTTGGCAGCCTCTATGTTTTTCTACTACATCTCCTTTAGTTATATACGTTATTATGTAGTCTTTTTGGTTTATCTCATTTGTTTCTACTTCTTGGTAGTATCTAATATCGTTGTCTTCACAATATTTGTTTATATCGGCTAATTCGGTATAGCGATAACCGTAACCCTCACTTTTTTTAGCTATTGTACTTTTCATAATTCCACTCCTTCAAAAGCTAATTCGTCTAGCATATCTTCATTACAATAGAATAAAATTCTATTTCTTAATATTTCGTTTTCTTCTTTTAAATCTTTGTACTTTTCTTCTAATTCTGAATATTTGATATGTAACTCATTTAGTTCCTTAACTGTACTTAGTTGTAATGAATTAACTTCTACGTCAGGCATATCGTTTATTTTGTCGCTTAGTTCTGCTATTTTTTCTTCAGCGTATTGTCTATAGTTTTGTGTTTCATCTAATGCGTCCATTAAATCATCAATAGTTATATAAAAATCCCCTTTTATTTCTCTCATTTCATAGTTAGAGCAATTTTCCTTTTCTAGTTTTTTTATTAAATTAAATTGCCACTCATTTAGTGCTATCATCATAAATATTTCCTCATTTCTTTTCTAAATTTATAACTTTCTAAGTTTTTCTCTCTTTCTTTCATTATTTCGTCATATTTTTGTTGCTCTACTGGGTCTTTATATACCCAGTGTTTACACCAGTCACAAAAGGCCCTTTCTTGTTGTGCTGATATAGTTACACTATGTCCACATTTACAGTAGTATCTACAAGTAGATAAACTATTAAATCTTTTAGTTTCATAGTGAAACTTTCTTGCTATTCCTCCACTTAATCGACTAGTATTCTTTTTAGCCATTCTTTACACTCCTTTTTAGTCTTTGCGTGTAGTCTATCTATTGAATAGTTTTCGTATACTTCCCATACAATCCATTTATTTAAGTATTTATCTTTTTTTATTTCATATTTCATTTCTAATCACTCATTTCTATAAGTCTTGTATTATTTATTAACAACCCCTGTTGATAATTCTTCATATCCTCTCTTAGCCACGTTGGTATTATCCCTTTAGCTAGCCACATATATACTTTGTCTAGCTCGCTAGGACTCTTGAAATATCCGTCCTTTTTCATACGCTCTATTATTGTGCTAGCGTTATGTGTCTTGTTACTTTCGCATTCTTCAATTATTTCATTAAGACTAGGCATATACTTGCTACTTCTAATTACGTTCTTAATCGCTACATTTAAAGTCTTTTCGTTGTACTTGCTTAGCTCGTCTTTATACATTTGAGCTAGTGCGATTAACTCTTCATCAGTAAGTTTGTTAAAGTAACTAGGATATGCTAGTTTCAACTTAAGTATTACGCTACTAATTAAGTTTGATTTTTCCATTGTATATATCCTCCAATACTTTTAATTGGCTATCGTGTCTTTCTTTAGCCGTTTGTTTCTCTTCTTTAAGTGGGTAAACACTTTTCCAACTATTAACTATTGACTCTTCTAGCATTTCCTTTTTTATGCTATCTGGGTAAGGTTCTAACTTCTTAAGTAACCCGTTGATAGCTCTATCGGTGTTTACCGCTTTTATCTTCTTTCTTAAGGCAAGATATTCTAAAAACATATCGTTAAGTTCTACATCATCAAAATACTTTCTTTTAGTATTTTCTTTATTTATGTTATTAGATATATTATTCATAGTTATATTATTCTCTTTATCATTTTCTAAATACCCCTCTTTAGAATATTTACTACCCCTCTTATCGTTTTCTAAATAGGTATTTAATTTATTAACTACCTCTGGGTAAGGTGGTCTATTTATGTGTATTTGTCTTTCTTTAATCTCTTGGTTATCTCGTATGTAAAGTACACTTATATAACCTTTACTTACCAACGATGATATTATTTGAGATATTCTTCCAGGTGTTATGTTAAAGAACTTTGAAAAGTATTTATTACTTGCATAACAACCTCGTTCCTCATTATCAAAACTATCTATCTCTACTAGCATTATTTTTTCTTGTAGAGTCAGTTCTTCTGATAACCATATCTCTTTAGGTATCCATATTCCTTTGAAGTTTCTTTCCATAATCTAACCTCTTAAATAGTCCATACCTTTACCTAATATAATTAAATTGATAAGTCCTGTAGCTAGTCCAAACCAAGTGTAAGTAGCTCCAGTCATTAAAGTTGCAAAGTCTTTTATTATTCCTATGCTAGCTCCTATCATAAGTATTAGTATTATTAAGTTCTTGTAGTTTATCTTCTTCATATTTCCTTTTCCTTTCTAATTGTGATATAATTAAGTTGCTTATTTTTTATAAGCGACAATTTCTTTTCTGAGGACGTTTATCGTTCTCTTTTTATATGGAATTTTTTTATTACCTCTTCAGTTGGTACTATGTAAGGTTTTGTCTTTGGTATGTAATAACCTTTACTTTCCAACTCTTCTATTAACTTCTTTATCTCTTTAGTACAATTAGCTCGTCCCATAGTCGGTATGAGCTTTTTTAAATCTTCAGCCGTAATATAATCTCGACTTAGTATTTCTTGTTTCATTTTGTCCCCCTGTCATTGCATTTTTGCAACGATATTCTTAAAAAAAATATCAATCTTTACACCACAAGCGTTTACTAGCTTTTCTAACATATTTAAGTCCATATTATAGCCGTTTTCATATCGGCTTATAGTAGATGTCGCTATTCCTGTTTTCTTTGCTAGTTCTACAGTTGTAATACCTTTTTCTTTCCTTAATAACATTAAGTTAAGTCCTACGGTCTTTCTAAATTCACCCATTTTGTATCTCCTTTCATTGTATACATTATACCATTGCAATATTGCAAAGGTCAAGATATTTTTTGCATTTTTGCAAAATATTTGTTAAAATTAACTTAGGTGGTAGAAATGTCTATATATAAAAACCTAAAAAACATAAGGTTATATCTAGGTTTATCTCAAAATCAATTTGCTAAGAAAATAGGTGTAAATGTATCTAATGTTAGTCGTTGGGAAAATAAAAATAATGGTATGTCGTTAGATATGGCTTACTTAATTTCAAAAAAACTAAATATACCAATAGAAAAGCTAGTTAGTGAAGATTACGATATATACACCGATGATTTGAAATCAAATGAAATACTACAAAAATATAGGCAACTAACCGAAAAAGAAAAAACTATCGTAAACAATGTTATTGATAGTCTTAAGGAATAAAGGAGGTGTAATTATATAATGGGGGTTTATACATCAACTAAGCCAAACAAAGACGGACGTAAATACTATTTTAAAGTAGGATATAAAGACATCTACGGCAATTATAAGATATATGCGTCTAAGAACTACTTAACTAAAAAACAAGCCAAACAAGAAGAGGCTTTATATAGGATAAAGATAAATGAACTTAAAACTGATAATAATAACATCACACTTAATCAAGCCTATTTAGAGTTTGAAAATGATAAGAGTCTTAAGGTAAAGAAACAAACCTTAAATCGTGATAAGAACCTATTTAAACATCTAGAACCATTACACGATAAGAAAATAAACGATATTACCCTACCACTCTATCAGAAGTACAAGTTAGAACTAGATAAGTCTAGTCTTACAAATGATTATAAGAATAAGATACTAGGGTTATTCAAGGCTATAGTCAACTACTCTTCTAAATATCACGGCACTAGCGACTATATAGTTAAGTTTGTAGAAAACTATAGGAACGTAAACGTATTTAAAAAGGAAATGGACTTCTTTACTCTAGAAGAGTATCGTAAGTTTAGAAGTGTCATTGATAGTGACATTTGGACTTGTTTCTTTGATTGTTTATTCTACTTAGGACTTAGACAAGGTGAGTTACAAGCTCTTACTTGGAATGATATTTCATTCACAAAAAAAGAAGTTAGTATAACTAAGACACTAACAACTAAAATAAAAGGCGAATTATGGACGATTTCCACACCAAAAACTAAAAATAGTACAAGAACCTTACCTTTGACGGAAACACTCTTAAATGGGCTTAAAACTATGCAAAAAGAGGCAAGTAAATATATCAACTACTCTTCTGACTGGTTCGTGTTTGGAAACTCGGTTCCATTTAAAGAGTCAACTATACAAAAATACAAAAATAAATATTGTGATAAAGCAGAATTACGACATATAAGAATACACGATTTTAGACACTCTTGTGCTAGTCTTTTAATTAATCAAGGAGCTAGTATCAACTTAGTATCAAAATACTTAGGACATTCTAATATAACAATAACATTAAATACATATACACATTTATATAATAGTGAGTTACTTGAGATGAGTAACATTTTAAATAACCTCAAATAGTAGGTAAAATAGTAGGTAAAGTGAGGTAGGCATTTAAAAAAGCCCCTATTTTAGGGACTTTCTAGTCAACTTGGTGACCCGTACGGGAATTAAAAATAAGAAATATTAAACTTTAGCAATCGTTAGAAAGCCCATACTTTAGGTATTTAAACGTCAATAAACTTCACTTTACTTACTTAAAATTTACCAAAATGGTAGGTAGAAAGTAGGTAAAATTATGAAAAAATGTATCAATTTGAAGTTAAAGATTAATGGTAAATTGTATTGTAAATTACTCAAGAAAGAAATACCTTATAATTATTGTATCGGTTGTAAGGATAAGAAGTATAAGACTAACAAGCCAACTAAAAGAACACGTGATTTAGGTATCACAAAGAAAACAAAATTAATTGTGTGGGAACGTGACAATCATCGTTGTATATTTTGTGGTAAGTTAGTTCCCTGGAATATGGCTAATTCCCATTTCATAAAAAGGAGTCAAGGTGGCTTAGGAATAGAACGTAACATCATAACTAACTGTGAAAAATGTCATCATAAATTTGATGATACTCCTGAACGTGAGGCAATGTGGGAATACGCAGAACGTTACTTAATGAGTAAATACAAAGACTTTGACATTAATAAATTAACATATAAGAAAAGATAGTACACCGACTATCTTTTTTTAATGTAGCACTCTACCTCTACACAGAATATGAGCATTGTACCTTTTAGGTACTGTACTAATAGTATAAAGGTATTATCTAAGTAGCTATCTTAGATTATTGGAGTTTCTTACCCATTTATTAACCTTACTCCATTATTAACAAATGTGTACCTTCAGTAAGACTTTGTTTATATACTACCAGTACACTACTTAAAAAGTAGTGCATTATTTCATCAGCAAGGAGGCTTAATGTGAATAATATGTACTTGTAAGTACTTTAGAGGAGGTATAGGGGGCTATATTTCCTCTAAGCTACCTATAAGTAGCATAACCAATTATAAGTACTAAGACAGCACCTTAGAAATAGATATAACCCTAGGAATCGGCTCATTTCGTGCCTTATATATCTATCTCTAAGCTACTAATAGTAATTATCCCCTAATTCAATTATATCATTTTTTGTAACTCTTACCAAAGAAATACAAAAAGAAAAAATAGAGCTTTTTACACTCTATTTACTTCTTAAGATATTTATTAGAAGTATATCCTAAACATTCATAATGATATACTTTAGCTTTGTCGTTAAATTTGATAACTTCATCACCATTGTATAACTCACCTATTTTATACCCTAACGGATATGGTAGACTTCTTATTATCAAAGGTTCACTAGGTACACCTTTTACTTTATATGTAATATCCTTTTCTTTGATTAGTTTACCTAGATGTCCGTTAAAATCATTTTTATAAATAACAGTGTCATCTGATACAAATAAATACTCTTCAGGCTTGACTCCATTATCAATTACCCATTGTCCGTGGTCGCTATGCCAATTAGCTTTTTTGCCTTTAGCTAGTTCTAAGTGGCAATGTGGAGCTTGAGCGTGTCCTGTATCTCCCTCTTCTAATATACAAGCCCATTGCTTATAAGTTTTACCTAGTTTCATTTTAGATATACCACTAGGGTGAGTAATAGACATTGTCAAATATCCATAATAGCCATTACAACATAATACCTTTCTAGTAGAAGTTAGCCATACAGTATTAGCGTTATTTTTAGTGTCTTTTGGTTGAAATAATTTAGTAACCTTACAATCAAAAGGAGCGTATATCTTTTCAATGGTTTTAGCACCTTTTCCGTTCATATCTATAGGAAAGCCATACTTATGTGATAAAGTTCCACTTCCATACCCTTGAACTATTCTTATTTCTTTCATAGGGAAATAAGCTCTTTGATATGCCATTATTTATCACCCTCTTTAGTTTCAAACAACTTGCCACCTAGAAGATAGGTAGCAATTACCCCTTGAAATACTGCAATAACTTCCACGATTTGATGTGTATATGGAATTGTTATTCCTTCTATTGAATTTAATCCTAAAATTATTGCTGCTATCATACCTAAAATATTTGTAGTATACTTTGCTATCCTTTTAACTTTCTTCATATTATACCTCCGTTAATTTATTTAATAATGCTATCTTTCCATTTATGTTATTTAAGAATGCACTAGCACTAATAATAAAAGGTAAATCATTATTTATTTGAGTAATATTTGTTTGGCCTTTTTTAGCTTCTGCTTCTTCTATTGCATTTAATTGTTCTATTAATGGTTGATATGTTATTTCAGTAGTTGTTGGAGTTGATAGTACATAATATACTATTGTGTTATGTGTTGATAGCCAAGTTTTAAAATCAGCTAATGAAGTAATATCTACATTTTTAATTTTTAATCTTGGAGATGTTGCACTTTCTTGATTTGCCGTTATCATATATGAAAAACTACCCCAACTTGAATTATAATATGTTCCTTGATAATAATTACTTAAAACCATTATTGAATTATTATTTCTTTTCAAATTTGTTAGTTCTAATGTATGAGGTGCGCCACCACCTTCATTAGTCCAACTTTCCGTACCATTTAAAACAATTTTCCCTA
>Ga0326511_10003898_pt1 | contig 11971 bp, 16 predicted proteins | sample 0_2496_0518_D_FD_203701 | JGI IMG/M metagenome (GOLD analysis project Ga0326511, IMG submission 203701) | Bovine rumen microbial communities from UC Davis, California, United States - 0_2496_0518 | ecosystem: Host-associated > Mammals > Digestive system > Stomach > Rumen | place: USA...
TTGGACAGCCAGTCAAATTCTTAGCAAAAAGCGTCAACTTAAGTTCAGAAAAGCTGTTTGTGCTTGTCAGAAATCTTGGACTTCATGGAGAAGATGTATTTCTTGATTTTTCAGAATTTGATGACTAGACAGAAGTGCTAGAGAAATGGATAATAGACTACTTGCAAAGTGAAATAGAAGTAGACATATAGACTTTAGACGATGAAATTTCACAGCGATTAATCGACTATCTTAAATTCTGGAACATCAATCCAGATGGAAGTCTAGATTATTCAGGACAACATGAAAAGTTTGCATTAGACAATTGGGAACTGCTAGACACTTTATGCAGTTTTGTCTATTCAAGCATATTTTTTGCAGCATCATTGACAACAAAAGACGACTCTTTGTTTTCAGGAGATGCATATACAGTTCCAAGCAAGTTTAAGCAGAATGCATTGAACATATTCAAGAATGTGCAATAGTTTGAAGTAGATCTTCTTCTGAAGAAATATCCATAGCTAGTATATCCATGGTTCAATGACAAAAAATACCTGTCAAAGTTTGCCCAGCTTGGAATGACATCACGATATGCTTTGCTGCTGTATGGAAAAAGCACACCGCAATGGAATATGTTCCAATACTTGATGAAAAAACTTAGTTAATTGCTAGCATTTTCCAGCAGCTTTAACTTGACTTTGCATTTACAGAATGGCAGCTTAGTTATGTTGTTGAGTATGAACTGAATTCTGTTTTCTAGTGTAAGACTGAATACAGTAGATTTTTTAACAACAAATAAGTTTAATACCCAGTTTTTTACTGAATAGTATTCTGGCTATTCATTTATTTTTTTCACAAACGAGTCTGGAAAGTCTTCAACAACAATAGCCAGTTCTGTAAATAGCTTTGGTGAATCATTATAGTAGATGTTGTCAGAATACTTGTTGTAGATGTCTAGATAACGCTGTTTTAGCAGTTTTTCTGATGTATCTTTTAGAATTATCATATGTCATATAAAACTCTAGAAAATTATCTACACGTTATATATTTACTTAAGCTTTAACAGGCAGTCTGATTTTTGGCTAAAGTAAATAAAATCAAACATCGAACGACATAGGGAATCTTAGAGATGTCAACTTACACAGACCTGCATAACAAGATCAAAGAAAATTTGACTGTTGGATATAGTCCTGACGATCGCATAACTACACAAAAAGTGCGATTCTACAACGAAGGAAATGAATATTGGGGCACATTTAAAGGAACACTTCGTGCTGAACAAGTAGACCTTGCTGGCGGAAAGCTTACAGATGTCTAGATAACTAATGCAACACTGTCAAACATCAGCTGGCCTGGTGGTGTTGACTTTGATGCATTCGGTGCAATGATATAGACTGTCAGCAATGAAGTTAACAGCATTAACGATGTCAAGCTTCCATCAGTTCACCAGCGAATAACAGACGAAATTTCAGCACGTATCAAAGGAGATGACCGCCTTGAGTCATTGATTTTCAATACAGATACACGTCTGTCTGTATATGTTGACAAGATTGAGGCCGACATGCGGAGAGAGCTTTCAGCTCTCAAAATGGATGTCACACATCAAGAAAAGCTGCTGTCAATTGACCTTACTGACTAGCTAAATGATGTGTCGGGATTCTTGAATTCAGAAGACTATCAGATTTCAACATCTCTTTCAGCTCAAGACTATCAGATTTCAACAGCTCTTTCAACTCAAGACTATGCGCTTTCTGTCGAATTCACAGACAAATTTGATGAACTAAGCAGCCACGTTGATGACGTTGATGAGAGACTTACGAATGATGTAGGATATCTTAGTTCAGAGCTCAGCACAACATAGCAAGACTTAGTCGAAGAGATTGCAGCTAGAGCACGTGCAGATGCCGCAATATATTCAAACATAAGAAGCCTGTCTGCTATTTCAGATTCTCGTGACAATGAGCTGTAGTCTAATATAGATCAGCTGAACAATGATGCAATGCTGTCAATTGACACTCTCAGAGATGAGACAGCTGAAAACATCGAAGTTGAGCGCCATTACAAATATGTGCAGAAAGCATTGTCACTTAAAGACCTTGGATCTTATCCATTCACATTAGATGACTATGCTGTAAACAGATTTGAATTCAAAGACATTGACGGCCAAGTGTACATTGATGAGTATGGCAAAAAGTTTGTTGCATCAGCAAAGAAGTCTGGTGATGGACTTATGCCTCTCGATGTAATTCCATACAAAGAGAACAAAGGAAGTCCATTGTTCAACAGTGCATTTGACACAGCTCGGACATACACATTTACTGAAGAGCAGAAGACAAATCTAATACCTACTACTGGATATAGCCTTACCATTGAGCATACAGCGACTGGTTCAGATGAAGAACTCAGCAACTATTCACTTCTTCTAGAGCCTGTTGCAGAAAACTATCATGAAGTCTGGTCTCAAGGAAACTCAAAGATCGGATTTGTGACAAATGCATATCCATTTGGAACATAGCCGAATCTGATATCTGGATATCTTACAATAAGTCCAGCATCTGACACATCATATGATGACTTCAAGTACTTCAGAAATATTGAGTTCAACAACACTACATTGTCAGACTACTTTGATGAATAGCATTCACTTGGATTCATATATCAAGAGAACAACAAGATTGAGCTGCGCAGATATGATCCGCCAGTAAACTACTTGCTGCTTTCAGATGAATATGACACACATGCAGTAGTCACAACATTTGGAAAGATCTACGAACAGATTGCTGGAGAGAAGTCAGTTATTTCAACTGCAACAGAAGGCATTACATCAATAAAAGTCCTTCTGAATGACTATACTCCAGGAATCCCACATGTCCTCAAGAAGATAGACAACTTTGAAAAAGTCTTAGATGACCATTATGTGACACCAACAGGTGAGATTGCTGTCATAACACTTAAAGCTGATGTTGACAATGACAGTTCATCTGCAGTGTTTACTGTTGGACAGCAGTCAACACTTTGGAAATACAATTTCACTGGAAAAGATGAGTCTGGAACAGTAAAGCCACTTGGTTCAATTGTTCCACATGTCTACAACAGAAAAATAACGTCATTAGACACAGACTTTGACACAATTTCAGCTTATATTTCAGAAGTTGCATACTTTGATTCAATGAAGCGTAAGCTGAATGGAAATCCATTGGTTCTTGTAAAATCAGAAGTTCCATCAGAAACAGGAATATGGTATGGAACAATTGTCGATGATACAGGAAATGTCTTAGATGTCAAGTACATCGGAATTGATTCAGAACTTAGACTTAGACTTACTGTACGTGATGACAGCCAGCCTGAAGTTGGCCAGATAATTGCACAGAAGTATAAAGTTGATCTTGATCCAGAAAAAGCACAGCCAGTAGATGGTACAGGTGAAAAACTGATTATCTATCAGACAAAGCCTGTCAATCTGACTGAATTTCCACTAGTTGAAAGAAACTATAGTTCAGAAATTGTGCTGATAAAGCCTGAAATTGCTGATTCATCACGTACATCATTTACACTTAAGTTTGATACAGCATTCAACACTGAATTCAAAGCTGTAATTCCACCAAAGTCTGTAGATGGAAAGAATGCATTGAGAGAATTCATTCTGGATGTCTATATCAGCTCAGATGATGAGAATGACACAACATTCAGAAAGTTCATCCTCATTGATGAGAATGGTGAAGAAGTAGAGATTGTCAACACTACTCAAGAAGGAAATGCAATATACGTCAATCCAAACAGAAGAGCATTGTATGCTATAAAAGAGATTGAGTTTGGAAAATTTGCAATACTTGACTTCAATGATGAAGAAGACAACCACTGGATTGATGTCCTCACAAAGAGAATTGACTGGCTGTCAGGTGAAGTTGACACTCTGTCTGCAAACTTGAGTGCAGACTTGTCTGCATTGTCTGTAAATCTTAGTACTGACATCGACAATCTGTCTGTCAGCCTCAGTACTGACCTTTCAGTTCTGTCAGCGCAGATAAGTGCAGATGTATTTGCTCTAAGCTCAAATCTAAGCACCGACATTGACTATCTGTCAGCAAGCTTAAGCACTGACATCTCATGCTTGTCAGCATACATTAGTGCAGATGTTGACCGTATTTCAGCAGACATTAGCACTGACTTGTCAACTCTTTCAGTCAATCTCAGCACTGATTTGTCTACATTGTCAGCGTAGATAAGTGCAGATGTATCTGCATTGTCTGTCAACTTAAGCACAGACATTGACACTCTGTCAGTACGCTTAAGCACAGACTTGTCAGTCTTGTCTGTCAATCTCAGCACAGACGTGTCAACATTGTCTGCATAGATCAGTGCAGAAGTAAGTGCAGTAAGTGCAGACCTTGACAGCTTGAGTGTCCACTATTATAGAACACTAAGTACAGATGTAGTTCTGAAAAAGATATTCCATGATGAAGATCCTGAAACACAAGACATCACTAGACCATTGTCGGTTGACCAACTTGTCATAGTTGATGAAGTGACATTTGAAAGATATCGTCTGACAATCAGAAATGGAGCATTGAACATCAACAAGATTGACAAGATCATATTTGATGATTGAGAAAACACCACGTACAAATAATTTAAAGGCAAACACAGATGAACTATTCATACAACAAAAATGAAATCGTCTTTCTGAAAGACAGAGACATTGCTATAGCAATAGATGGAAAGAACGTTGCAGGTGAAGGCATTCTGTCAAATGGAGTTCCATCATTTGACTTGCTGTCAGCTCAAGTATGGAGTCTTTCAACACAAGACAACCATCTTTCAGACTACATCAGAGACAATGTTGAAGTCTCTTGTGACAATCTTTCAGCATACGCAAAAGCACTTTCAGATGAGATTTCTGGAACAGTCTCAGTATATGATGCAGATGGAGAATATGTGTCAAACCATCTGTCTGTGCTGAAAGTCACAAATGCTCAATACAATCAGCTTATTGCAGATGGAAACCTCAAAGATGACTCAATATATGTCATCAATGACTCTTATGTTGACGCAAAAGGGCAGAACATAAAGAATCTGAACAACCCTGTTGAGCTGTCTGACGCTGCAAACAAGACATATGTTGATGATGAGATTAGTTCAGCTAGATTTGACCTTAGCGCTGATGCAGCATTTCTAAGTGCAACACTTTCAAGCCTCATCAACAGAGACAAGAAAGATGTGACATGGTGTGGAGATGTGCAGCTTTCTACACAGTACATCGATCCAGAAGAAGGTGCTGTAATATAGAATCAGCTATATGGACTTCTTCTCACAAATGATCCGTCACACAATCGTGACAGAAAGCTGCATACAGGATTCTTGTTCAGAGCTTCAAACAGTGACAAGCTTTCAGGATTTACAGTAGATGACAACAATGGAAATGTTGGTGTCATACATGACAATGACTACATCTTAGTTGCAAATGAAGTAGATGCAGTCAAGAACATCAAGTTGACAGATGTCAAGTTCATCTATGACTACACATACTTAGAAGACATTGTCAGAAATAACTTGTCGGCCAACATCAGTGCTGATGTATATTCATTGTCAGTGAACTTGTCAACAGAAATATCAGCATTGTCAGCAGCTATAAGCACAGACATTTCAGCCCTTAGCTCAAGCCTCAGCAATGACATTGATTCATTGTCTGTCAGCCTTAGCACAGATCTTTCAGTGCTGTCAACTATGCTGTCAACTGACATCGACATATTGTCAGACAGTATAAGTGCAATGCTGTCTGCAACATCAGCATTTCTGTGCTCAGACATCTAGGCATTGTCTTCTGACCTCAGCACAGTCATTTCATGCTTGTCATCAAGCATAAGCTCAGACCTCTATAGACTGTCATCAGACTTATGCGCTGACATTCAGTCACTGTCAGCATCATTGAGTGGAAGCATTGACGGCCTTTCAGTAAAAGTTGACGAAAAGCTGCTGAAATTGTCTTCAGACATCTCTACAGACCTTTCTACATTGTCAGCATACATCAGCGCAGATGTCCATCATCTTTCAGATGTAATGGATGCGCATGTTGCTGAAATAAAAGCTGATGTAAAAGGCGGAGTCAACTACAAAGGGCATATCAATCTTGGAAATTCACAGTATAGTGCAAATCTTCCATTGTCAGCAATCTTTGGATACTACTATAATTTGATTGACATCAATACTGGTACATACAAAGAAAATAAATCACTGAACAATGGCTGGCTATACAACATAACTACAATAGATCCATATACAACAGGAGATGAGCCACCAGTAGTTCTTGAAAACAATGACTACATTTTGATACATGGCCATGACCAAGGAGAAACTGAAGTGTCATGTGTTGATGTTTCAGCAATAACTAGAAGCACTATCGACATTGTTGAGTCACTTCAAGATGACTATGTGCGTCTAAAATAGCTCCAGCAGTTGTCAGATGACTTAAGTGCAGATATATCAGCATTGACGTTAAAGACTATAGCAGCTGACAACTAGTTGTCAACAGCAGTTTCAAGTGTCATTTCAGTGTATGACAAGAACAACAACTACGTTGGAAATCAGCTCTCAGTAAGAAAGCTGACAAATGCTGAATACAAAGACCTTGTCATCCATGACACAGTGAATGCTCGTGGACTATATGTGATTGACGACAACTATTTTGATGCATATGGTCAACAGATGAAGAACCTTGCAGATCCAGCAGAGTTGTCAGATGCCACAAACAAAAAGTATGTAGATGGACTTGTTGCAGGATGTGCAAATGGTGCATTGAGAGACTTGCAGAAGCTTTCAGCAGACTTAAGTACAGATGTCAGCAGACTTTCAAGTGGAATAAGTGCAGACCTGAAGAACCTTTCAGCAATGCTATGTGCTGATGTCTATAGTCTATCTTCAAGCCTATGCGCATCAGTAAATGCTGAATTTGTGCATATGACTGGAGATGTCGGAATCGGTCAGCTTGGATTGACAAGCACAATTTCTGCACAAGAATTTGTCACAAATCCAGTTCAAGGCCATTATTCAGCAGTAAAGCAGAAAAAGCTGACTTATGTTGATGCTTCAGATATTGACCATGATCCTAAGGTATATGATCTTAGCTATCCTGAGAAGACTGGAACAATTGCCCTGACATCAGATGTAGCAGACTTGTCTGCTGATGTAATGGCTGAAGTGACATATGTCTCAGCTGAACTATCTGACACAGTTACAGTGTTTGACAAAAACAACAATGTTGCAGGAAACAAATTGTCAACAGTGTATGTCACAAATGCTGAATATGATGAGTTAGTCAGACAAGAAAAGATCGATGAAAAAGTTCTGTACATCATCAATGACTCCTATGAGAGTTCTCGTGGACAGAAGATAACAGACCTTGGTGCACCTACAGCAGACACTGATGCAGCAACAAAGAAGTATGTTGATGACACTGCAGCTAGCTCAAGTGCAACAGCTCTTGAAGATGCAAAGGCTTATTCTGACACTAAAGTTGCAGATGCAGAATCTAATGCAAACACATACACAAACACTGTGTCAGCAGAGCTTAGCAGTGAACTTCATGAAATGGCTCATAGCTCATTTGTCCACATAAGCGGTGACACAGGAATCGGTGCTCTTCAGTCTGAGTCTGTCTCAGCAGACATATTCACTGCTGGAAATGACAATGGACCATACAAGTCTGTATTGAGTGGAGATGGAGTCAAAGTAGTTGACTAGTCTGCACATGGTGGAACACCTGTTGAGTACAAGATCACATATCCATTGAAAGATGGCGTCTTTGCATTGACTTCAGATGTCCAAGACTTGAGTGCAAGCTTGTCAGCAGCACTTTCAGGACTAAGCAGCGAAGTCTCAGCATTGTCAGCAGGAATAGTACTAAGCTGTGAAGATCTGAATAAAGACATTGCATACTTGAGCAACGACTTGTCAGTTCTAGAAGAAAAGCACTACAATGTCACATTGAGCTCAATGGAACATACAAGTGTAGAAGGTCGTTATCCTGACAACCTGCTAGTTGTTGACCATACACATGAAGAAGAGCAGCATGACAAATACTACTTGAAGTTCAAGTATGGAACACTGACACTTGTCAAAATACAGTAACAACATTTATCAGAAAGAAGCTAAAACTTATGGCAACAGAATACGTAAACAATGACAATGAACTTGTCTTTCTGAACAGCAAGAACATTGCTTAGAAGCAAGAAGACATTGACAGCATTCAGTACAATGCAATTCCATCATTGTCGCTGTTCAATGACACATATACAGGCATTGCAGGAAAGATGAATGACATTGAGCTGTCCGCTAATGGAATCTCTTCATATGTCAACTACCTCTGCTCAGAGATCTCTACTGCAATAAACAATGGCAACTATGCTTCAAATGAGCGTGTTGAACAGCTAAGTACTGAATTCAAAGACATATCTGCTAGCCTTAAAGGTGCAGTAACTGTCATTGGAAAAGATGGCTCAGTAATAGGAAATGACTTGTCAGTTAGAAAACTGACAAATGTTGACTATGATCAGCTTGTTGACAGAGAATAGGTATATCCAAACACAGTATACATCATTGATGACTACTATGAAAGCATGAGAAACAAGGTAGTCAAGAACTTAGGCACACCTGTTGATGCAAAAGATGCAGTGACAAAGGAATACGTCGACACAGCAGTAGAAGCAACTGAACAACATCTTATTCCAACTTTTGAGCAGCTGTCTACTATGGCAGTTCTTAGTGCAAAAGACTACAGCAACACGACATTTGTTGCTTTAGACAATGTGCAGTTTGAATATATTCCAGCAGAGCATGCATTAAAGCTCATATATGGTGGAAAAGACTAGGAACCTTCTACGACACTCAGTATTGACACGACTGAACTGATAAAAAGCAGAATAATTGACCATATCGAAATTCACAACAACAAGATCTATATATACTGGGAAAATGCTGCTGGTGATCCTGAATACGTAGCAATTGACTTAGACAAATGGGTCTAGTTCTATTAGGGAGGCGATGGAATAGACATCACTGCAACATAGCAAGGGTTTCAGATTTCATGTACAGATTCAATTGCTAGAGTTGCAGACTTGACTGCATACCAGCTTACTGGTGACTATGTTACTGAGACAGAATTGACAAATAGAATCAATGCTCTTTCAGACGAATATGTCTCTAAAGCAAGAAACTCTGTTACAACAGCTGGTGTAGTCACTAAGTACATAGTAGATTCGTAGAAAGACGGTGGAATTGTAGTTGAGAATACACCAAACGCGTATTCTACATACTACAGGCTTGACTCCATACGTATTTCTAGAAATACAGGAACTATTGAGACAGATGAATTTACATTTGTCAATGACTCAGCAGATCATGGAATTGTCAGATTTGCTGATCTTAAGAGCGGGTATGTTTCAAAGAGTGTCATTTAGACTGCACTTGCCAACATAAATGCAAATTCACCTTACAATGATGTATTAGATGCATTGATTGCATTAAAGAACGTAGTTCAATAATAGCTGCTGAATAAAGCACAGCAACGCTCATATCTAGCACACGGCAGTATAATATATACATGGTTAGATATGAGCTTGTTGGTGCAGCAATCCTGACATATAATAGGCCAAAAGTCTGCTATGAGCTAGTATAGCAGATTTTGTCATGCTTAGATGTAGATTTTCTTGTTGTTGTCAAGGACAAAGACATTGACTATGGGCAGTTTAATGTAGCGGATATTAGCTGCAGCAATTATGAATTTATTCAAGTTGAGGGACAGCATAATATTGCATACAACAAAAACCTTGGACTAAAGTGGCTGCTTAGTAAAGGCTGTCAGCATATTTTCATGATAGAAGACGACGTCATCATAAAAGATACTGCAGTTTTTGCACAATACATTGGTGTAGCCAAAGAATTCAAGCTTGGACACCTTAACTGGAATATTCTGCCTGAGGTCAAACACAATCCAGTATATACTATTGTCAATTCAGAATATTCGCTTGATATTGCATTTAGGCTGTGTGGCTGCTTTTAGTACTTTTCTCGAGATGCATTGATGTACTGTGGACTATTAGATGAAGTCAACTACAACAATGCATTTGAGCATATTGATCTTACTTATCGAATGTCAGTGCAGAAGTTCACCACACCATTCTTTGCTTTTGCAGACATACATGATAGTCAGAAATATCTAGACAATGTTGGTGAAGGGCATTCAACACTTGACCATGTTTCTGCTTAGTATCGTCATGACTTATCAAAGTCAGCAAGGTCATTTGCAAAAATCTATGGGCGGCCATTGACTTCAATTTCAATTCCAACACCAGACCAGGTATGCAGATTTCTTAAAGAGCAGATAGCACAATGAACTACCGATATACTGTTTTGACATACATCATCGGACAATATGAATTTGTCAAAGAGATAAAAGAAAAAGATCCTGCCGCAGAATACATTCTAGTGACAGATGATAGAACATTGACATCTTCTACATGGAATATTGTCTATGATGAAAGCCTGAATAGTCTTCCTAGTGCATTAGACAAGTGTTATTCAATACGGTTCAATGTGTTCAAGTACTGTCATTCTCCAATATGCATTTATGCTGACAGCAACGTGCAGATAAACAAGCCGCTGACAAAGCTGGTTGACATATTTGAAGATGGAAAATATGACATGTGCTTGATGCCACATCCGCTTAGGAATGACTTCTTTTCTGAATACAGAGCATGGGTAAGTGGAAGAGGGTATCCAGCAGAAAATGCAGTCAGGTTCTTTAAGATGCTAGGAGACTCACATTATCCATCTGACTACAAAGGGCTTTTTTAGGGAACGTTCAAGATTGTCAGAAATGACAAGACTAATGCAGACTTTGAACACCTGTCATGGGCTTTTATGAAGTATCTTGGGACAGAACAGCAGATTGAACGTGTTGACTAGACCGTCTATTCATTTGTCTTGAACACGTGGTTCTATGACAAAAAGATACTTCCGGTAAGTGAATAGATACTTAGGTCAGACTATATGACGTGGTTTTGGCATAAGTCTGACAAAAGGAACATGAACATCTTCTACAACATAGAAAAGCCAGACATAAAATGGATGTTCAATAAGCAAGTGCAATGCCTGTATTTGCTCTAATGTAAGTTTTTTATGCTTTTTATAAAGTAAATAAAATAAACGTTAGAATAAAAAGGCATAAAATGGCACTGTCTAAAGACATAATTGAAGAAACAGAATTTGCTAAGTCACAAGTCTTAAACTCTGATCTTGAATAGGGATGGAAAAAGTCGATTCTTAGGCTGCTTCATACTGCAACAGAAGCCACAAATGGAATATCATTAGATGAAAAGATATAGAAGATCACTGAAGCAATTCACGGACTAGTTCTTTCATAGATAAATTTCATCAGTGCTATTGACAAGAAAATGGAGACTGCTATTGAAAATAGATGCAATACATGCAAAGCATTTAAGCATGCTAATGACATTGAGTATGAAAAGCAGAAAGCAGAGATCATATAGTCATGGAAAGAAGCTAATGGAATAAAAGACGACAAAAAGCAAGAAAACTCGGCTGAAGACCAGACTTGGACTAATGTTCTAAAGACTATATTAGTTAAGCCTGCAGCATGGATATTCTTGAGCATTCTTGTTCTTTCACCATATGGTGTTGACATTGTAAAAACTATTCTTGAATTTTGTGGAAAATGAAGAGTAAAAGTTGCAGACCACTGTCTACTGTCTAGTATTCAACAGTAAAATTTACTGGTGAAATCTTAGTAATTGTTGGTCGTGTACTTAGGTCATTTCTATTCAATATTTTAGTGTTTGTCCTTGGATTTAGCTGTGCATATATATTCCTGTTGACAAAAATCTAGATTAATTGCGTCCACGCCGATGACAAATTTGTTCAGCGTATTGAACATGACGTACGGCAGCAGAAGATAATAGTAGATAATCTAGAGTAGTTT
>Ga0326511_10003899_pt1 | contig 11970 bp, 14 predicted proteins | sample 0_2496_0518_D_FD_203701 | JGI IMG/M metagenome (GOLD analysis project Ga0326511, IMG submission 203701) | Bovine rumen microbial communities from UC Davis, California, United States - 0_2496_0518 | ecosystem: Host-associated > Mammals > Digestive system > Stomach > Rumen | place: USA...
CGGATATCACGCCCGCTCGGTAAACTCCAATGCCGGTTGGAATAGCACATCCGGTCTTTCCCTCATCAACACACCGATCCTCGCCTACGCGGATGAAATCCGCACGCCGGTCCTTGTCATCCACGGAGAAAAGGCTCATTCCCGCTATTTCAGTGAAACAGCCTACCGGAAACTCACGTCCGGTAAATACGCAGTGAATAAAGAACTCCTCATCGTCCCGGATGCCAGCCATACCGATCTCTACGATACGGAAAAAATCCCCTTTGACAAGATCACGGCATTTTTCCGGGAAAACTTAAAATAACTGCTCCGCATACCCACCGCAATGATTCGGACGACATCAGCCGCCGGATCATGATCCTTTACTACAAACAAAAATCCCCGTACCCGCACCGTAACAGTGCGCACGGGGATTTTCTTTGACCGAATAAACCCATCACGGGATTTTCAATCGAATCAATGTGATCCGGATACGACCTCGCCTTTCCACTCGATGATGCCGCCAAACTCAACGATATTGTTATAGCCCAGATCGACAAGTTTTTGTGCGGCCTCCTTACTGCGGCGGCCGCTGCGGCAGTACACGAGAATCATTTGATCTTTGTCGGCAAGCAATTCCGGCGGTTCTTTCCCGATGGTTTCATTCGGGATGTTGACGGCGTGAGGGATATGCCCTTCTTGAAATTCCTGCTCCGTACGCACATCCAAATTTCGCGCTTTCGTGCAAACATGAACGCTTTGATTTTTTGATGATTTTTTGCTATACTCTTCTTAGAAATTGTATTACTTGTATTACACGACAGGAGGCCTTATTATGAGCACCATTTCCCTTCGCGTCAGCGACGAAGAAAATAAACTGATTCAAACTTATGTATCAGCCAATAATCTTAACCTTTCTTCTTTTATCCGTGACGTCATTCTGGAAAAAATCGAAGATGATATGAACCTCGATGAAGACCGGATTCTCCATGCCAGAGAGCTCATGAAAAAGGAAAAAATCTATGATCACGAAGATGTCTGGAAGGAGTTAGGCGTCTGATGTATCATGTAAAATTCTCCGAACATGCCGTCAAAGAGCTAAAAAAATTGGATAAGCCAACCGTCCGTGTCATCAAGAATTGGATTGTCAAAAACCTAGTCGATACCACGGATCCCCGACTGCACGGTAAAGCTTTGACCGGGAATTTGAAAGGGATTTGGCGTTACCGCGTAGGTGATTATCGCCTCTTTGCAGAAATACACGATGACGAACTGATTATTTTTCTTTTTGAAATCGCTCATCGCAGAGAAATTTATAAACGCCAATAAGATATACAAGGGGAATACCTATGGAATATGTACATTTTCATAACGGCGATACCATGCCCGTCTTCGGACTCGGCACGTGGGATCTGCGCGGCGATACGTGCGTCAATATTGTCGCCGCCGCGATCGAACAGGGGTATACACTCATTGACACGGCGCGTATGTACGGCAATGAAAAAGAAGTCGGACGCGGCATCCGCAAAGCGGGACACAGCCGTTCCGACCTCTTTATTACGACAAAAATATTTAACCCCGATACGACTTACGAAAAAACGAAACGCGCCATCGAGGATTCCCTGAAAAATCTCGGCCTCGACTACATCGATCTGCTGCTTATCCACGAACCGTATGCATCGTCGCTTGACATGTACGAAGCCATGAAAGAGGCGCGGCAAGAAGGCCTCGTCCGCCATATCGGCATTTCGAATTTCAGTCAGCGGGAATATACGAATTTCGTCCGGAAATGCGGCGTCATTCCCGCCGTCAATCAGGTTGAAAGCCACGTCTATTACGTGAAAGAAAACCTCCAACGCGCCATGGCGTCTTACGGAACGGTCATGCAGGCCTGGGCTCCGTTCACCGAAGGTCAGCGCCCTATTTTCTCCGAACCGATCCTAAAAGACATCGCCTCCGATCACGGTAAAACAACAGGTCAAATCGCGCTGAAATATCTCATTCAGCGCCGTATCCCGACAATCGCAAAGACGAGCCGCGTCGAACGGTTGAATGAAAATCTGGCGCTCTTCGATTTCATGCTGACCGCGGACGAAATGTCCGCGATTCATACGCTCGACGAAGGGAAATCCCTCTTCGGCTGGTACGAATAAACCGGATCCGATATGATACAATATTTCCTCTCGCACAAAAAATCCCCGTGCTCGCACCGTAACGGTGTGCACGGGGATTTTCTTTGACCGAATACACCCATCATGGGATTTTCAATCGAATCAATGTGATCCGGATACGACCTCGCCTTTCCACTCGATGATGCCGCCGAACTCAACGATATTGTTATAGCCCATATCGACAAGTTTTTGTGCGGCTTCTTTACTGCGGCGGCCGCTGCGACAGGATACCGGCGAAGGCAGGGATATTTTGTAAAGATTGACACGCGGTTCTCCGTCGGGCGATAGTAAATTCCATCCGAAATTCTCCTTACCTCTCAGACGGTTCCCATTTGCAACGATTCGGGAACCAATACTTTCGTCCCCCTTCGCGGTTTCATCGTCTTATCGACTGCTTCACAGTAAATTTGGCAATACAGTACTTAACAATAGGTTTCTTAAGAATTTATTCCACTTTTTCATTTCATTATCAGAATAACCTTCGACACTTACCCATTCATAAGCCGGTAAAATGCAGGTTGCGTGTTTAAATCCACCGTCTGTAGGTGTCTCGATATACACCTTGACACTGCCGTCATCCTGTATCTTCGAAAAAGTAACTTCCGTCTCATCCGGAAATGTCACATAAGGGTAAATCATTCGTATCCCTCCCGCCTCAAGAATCTTTGGTTATGCACTTCAACAGGCAAACGGGTCGTTTGCGGGGTCTTTATTCCAAACATATTCCATGCCGCGGGCAACGGACAAAGCTTTTTCACGTCCGAAACGATCGCCGATAAAACCGAGCGCCATATCCATGCCGGCGGAAACGCCCGATGCAGTATAATATTTGCCGCTGACAACCCAGCGCGCACAGTTCTGCCAATCGGTTGCGGGCGCCGCGGCCTTGACCCAGGCCATCGACTTTTTATTTGACGTCGCCGGTTTGCCGTCAAGTACGCCGGCTTTCGAAAGCAAAACCGAACCCGTGCAGACCGCGAGACAGTATACCGATTCTTCGGCAAATCGCTTGAGATCCGCGAGAAACGCCGTGTTGTTCACTTCGCGGCGCGTCCCCATACCGCCCGGAACAAGCAGGATACCGCGTTTGAGTGCGGCAAACGGCTCCGTCATGACCTGCATGCCTTTACCGTTTTACACCATCCCGCCCTTTTGCGAAAAGTAGCGAATATGATAATCCTCAATCCGCTGCAATGCCTCGACCGGGCCGACAAAATCCAGTGATGTAAAATCCTCAAATAAAATCACATTGATATCCATGCCGCTCCACCTTTCTTTATGCAGGAAAAAAATCCTTATACGACTATTATACAATATTTCCTCTCGAACAAAAAGAATCCCCTTCTAAAGGACATCGCCGCTAACCACGGTAACATATCCCGACAATCGCAAAGACGAGCCGCGTCGAACGGTTGAACGAAAATCTGGCGCTCTTCGATTTCACGCTGACCGCGGACGAAATGGCAGTTATCCATACGCTCGACGAAGGGAAATCCCTCTTCGGCTGGTACGAATAAACCGGATCCGATATGATACAATATTTCCTCTCGCACAAAAAATCCCCGTGCTTGCACCGTAACGGTGTGCACGGGGATTTTCTTTTGCCGAGGGAATGTAAATTACAAGCCGACCGCTTTGAGCGCCTGATCGAGATCGCGGATAATATCCTGCGGATCCTCGAGGCCGACGCTGAAACGGATGAAGCCGTTGCGGAATTGTTCGGGGTACAGGTTGATGCGCTCGTCATAACTCGGCTGCGGGAAAATCAGGCTTTCGTCGTGGCCGAGAGAAACGGCGAACGTCACGACTTTGAGCGCGGCGCAAAAATGCTCGACCGTTTTGTCATCGGTCGCGAGGCCGAAGGAAATAACGCCGCCGAAGCCGTGTTTCATCTGCTTTTTCGCGAGTTCATGCCCCGGATTGCTCGGGAGTCCCGGATATGACACGAACGTGACGTTCTCGCGCTGCTCGAGCCATTCGGCGATCTGCTGCGTCGAGTGATTGATACGCTCCATACGCAGCGGGAACGTCACGGAGCCGCGGAAAATCTGCCATGCGTTAAACGGACTGATAATCGAGCCGACATTGACCTGTGCCTCGTAGCGGATGCGGTCCATTTCCTCAAGGTTATTCGAAATAATCGCACCTCCCTGCGCGTCACCGTGACCGTTGATGAATTTCGTGACCGATTCGACGACAAAATCGGCGCCGAGATCGAGCGGGCGCTGATTGTACGGCGATGCGAATGTGTTATCAACGGAGAGGATCGCCCCGTTTTCGTGCGCGATCTTCGCGACGGCCGCGATATCCGTGACACCGTTTGTCGGATTGTCCGGTGTTTCGATATGCACGAGGCGCGTGCCCGGCGTAATCGCTTTTTTTACTGCGTCAAGATCCGTCATGTCAACCATGACTGTCTCGACACCGAATTTGCGGTTAAAGAGTTCGTGGAACAGACGATAAACCGCCATATAACTGACTTTCGGAAAAACCACGCGATCTCCCGTTTTGAGCATCGTCCAAAAGAGCGCGTGCAGTGCCGCAACCCCGCTGCCGAGCAAAATCGCGTCATCGGCGCCGTGCAGCGCCGCGAGTTTTTCCTCCATCCAGTGCTGATTCGGGTTGCCGTTGCGCGAATACATCAGAAGATCCGTTGACGAATAATTGACTTTTGACAGGTCATCCGGCAGTTTGTAGCTGTTAGCCATATGGAGTGGGCGGCGCACGGCGCCCGTTTCTTTATCGTAATCCGTTCCCGTATGAACGGCCTGCGTCGAAATGTCATATCCCTGGAATTTATTCTGCTTCTTTGCCATAATCGGATCCTCCCTGATTCATATATTTCCTCGTTGTTATATAAATCATACTATATTTATCTGTTTTGTCAAGTATGGGATGTCACTTTGACGAAAAAAATCCCATGACCGGTACCAATGCCCGATCATGGGATTTTCACTTGCACAAAATTTATTCCGTCAATTCGATCTGATTGCCTTCAAACGCGAGAACACAACTTTCGTAATATCCGTCGCCCGTCGTCCGCGGTCCGCTGATCACCGCATAGCCGTCATGCTTCAGGCGCTCTGTTAAACGATCTACCGCGTCTTTACTGCCGAGCGAAAATGACAAATGCACGAGTCCGGTTCGCTTCAGCCCTTTCGGACCGTCCTCCATCTCTGTCGTATGCATGAGTTCCAGCCGTGCCCCGTCGTCAAACGTCAGGAAATACGACCGGAACTGCTTCTTCGGGTTATAATACCCGTTATTCGGAACAGCACCGAAATAGTTCACAAAGAATTCTTTCGCGCCCTCCAGATCATTGACATACATCGCGACATGTTCGATTTTCATCGTATAACCCCCGTTAATAAACAGCTTCCGACTTCAATACATCAATGCCGTTATCAAGCAGCCGGTCTCTGACCCAATCAAAGTGGTCATTGATTTCATCGTAGAACGACTTCGCGAAATCCGGGTCGCCCAAAATCGTCTGCGCGCTGTATTCGACCGTCCTGTCCCCGTCATCGAAATTCGGAATGCGGAAATAGTTTTGATGGATGCGGCGGATCCATTCTTTATAACGCGCATTAAAATCTTCATCCTGAATATCCTTAAAGCAATCCAAAAGCATTCCTTTTTGATCGTCGGAAAGCCCCGTCACCGGCACACAGCTGACCTGTTGGAGGATACGGAAGATTTCTTCCGACGCTTCGAGGAACTCTGTCCAGTTTTGGCGACCTTCCGAAAACAGGCCTTTCGTCTTCCACCAAAGATACGGCTGATCCGGACAATGGGCGGCCGACACATGCCCCAACGGGTTGTAATTGTTGACGAAATCGGTAACGAATTTATGATTGTCGATGTAATCTTTCAATACTTTTTCAATCTTGACCCCGGACGAATTAAAAATCAGATTCTGTACCCGATTGATGGACGCATTGACACCGGCAAATCCCTGATGTGCCCACGTATCGGCTAACACGTGAAGCCCGACACCGAGCCGGAACGCAAACTGCGAATTGTCGAGCGTCGTCTTGAGCAGCCGTTCCCCGAGCGCTTCCGAAAGTTCACTGTGCTTGCGGCAAACGAGCTTTTCCTCTTCGGTATCTCCCTGAAGTCCCGGCAGAAAATGGAACGGAACCCAGACTTCCATATTTCCCTTACCCGTAATATTATTCCAGATATTCTGGCAGGAATAACGAATATGGATTCCCTGCGCCAGCGCTTCTTTTTCCGCCGCATCCGAAAACGAATTATTATCCATGTTGTCATCGACGAGCTGGGCACTCGTGGCGATAATTTTTGCATTGGCGCTCCCGAAATCAGCCCAACGGGAAAGCACATACATGGTGCCAAAATGATAGTCGATATCCATGCGATTTCTCCTTTTATACTCGATAATTAAAACGGTTAATCTTGATCCGGTGTCGGCGCTGTATTAAACAAACCGATTTCGTCCTCCGCCAGGTGAAATTCGATGGCCGTAGGCTCGCTGTAACCGGTAACGAAAAGCTGGAACATCTCATAATCAGGCAAATATTGTGCAAGATCCTTCACCGCCTGCGGATCACTGCCGTTTCCCGGCACGTAATTGTTCACAACCACCAGATAATAATCGCCGGCAGGCACATCTTGAATCGAAAAATTTCCCATGGTGTCCGTTTCCTGATAGAAAATCGGCTGACCTGCCGGAACTTTCTTTTCACGGTACCAGGCATCGATCGTGTCCTGCGATAAGGTCTTAAAATCAATATGCGCGCCGATGAGCCAAATTTCCGGGCGTGCAATTTCTTTAGCTTTTTTCCTGCTGCCCATTGCCTCGTCAAGGTCGAATCCCACGCCCATATCGTCGCTGCCGCTCAAAGACACGCTTCTCTCCTTTGGGACATAAATCTGTCCCATCATTTCGGCAGCGGATACGGTCTGCGGCATCATCATACACGACAAAGCAGCTACAGCCGCTGTCAGACCCAGAACTGTTGCTTTTCGGAACATAAGCTTCCTCCTTTGATCCGTCATGTTCAATATTCTTTCGAGTAAATTATATCATATCGACTCTGCAATCCGCATCTGAAAAATCCCTTCTGCTGATTTTCCCTGTTTTATCGAATCAAATAGAAATACATACACGTTTGGGAAGTCAACCGTGCAGGATCCTTTTGAGCACTTCCGCGGCAAATTCCGGCACGCCCGTGTTCGCGATGACGTTCAGCTTAATTTTGTTGACCCATAGTTCCTGTTTCTCATAATGAAACTCGGTTATATCCTCATAGGCAATAAAATGCGGCTCGACGGAACACACAATACCGGTATCCGTGAGGAGATACCCGTCGTCGCAGGCGCCGAAAAACGTGTCGTCATACAAAAGATATACCGTCCCCGTTTCGCCCATATACCTTGTCCCGTAGGCTTTCATCGCTTTGGCCAGTTTCTTTCGGAATTTTTCAGGTGACGGCTTTGCTGCCGTATAGACATTGCCGTCAGGGAACGTCATATCGGCCACAATCGCGTCAAACCGCTGCTGCGTCAGGGGAAATAACCCTCCGCTTGGTTTCGATGCATCAGTTCTCTTCGGCATCCCAGCACGCCGGAGAGTTTGAATAATTCGATGGAGTAATTCCTCCATATACGAATTGGCAGCGGCATCGTACAGAATCGCTATGTCGTATCCGTTTACGTGAAAATCGTCCTCCCCGCGAACCGTCCGTATATTTTGGTAGGCAATAAAATACGGCCTGTAGGACGATACAATCCCTTTTTCCGTCAAAACAAAGCCTTCGTCGCCTTTGCCGAAAACTGTATCGTCCGACAACAATAAAATATCCCGGACATTGGCTACATATCCCCGGCCGTAGCTTTTGAGAACGGCATCACATTTATTCAGGAACTTCTCGACGAATACGTCCGAAGAATTTTTTCCATTCTTCGGCCTGCTCGCCGGATCATAGGGCAGGTAAACATACGAAGACGGGAACGGATCGGGCATGGCATCAACAATCTGTTTGAGTGTTTCTTTCGTCAGCGCCGTGCAAGCCGGAACAGATTTCACGCCCCCGCGTATCTTCGAACTCTTCTTTCGGCGCACGTCGGAAGTTTTGGCTTGCCGGACTTCAGTCGGCGGTACAAGGGTCTGTACCGTCACGGGCGCTGCATTAACTTTTGCCCCGCATTCGGGACAAAACTTCGCATCATCCGGCAGCTTTGTGCCGCAGTTTTCACAAAACATAACGACTCCCCCTTCATGCCCGCTTACTGCATCTCGTTACTTGCGGTGATCTTCCCGTTTTTAATGCTAAAGGAAGCCGCTTCAGACAGGGCGGAATCCCCTTTCGGCGTTACAAATTCAAACATGTAGCCGTATTTTCCGTCGCCTACTTCATCATCTGCGACCCGGAAACCTTGCTGCAGTGTGAAGGTTTCTCCGTCCACTTGGACCGGATCCTCGCTGTCACTTTGAATATCCATCGCGAACATTTGGGTAGTAATCGTGTCACCGGGTTTTAGCTGTTCCAGATTTTTGTCCGCCATGCCGTCCGTCAATTCGTGACGGGTACCCAAGATCTTATAGGCCTGAGCCGCTCTGTCGTAAACGACGATCATATTGGTTTCGTTTCCGTTGACTTTCAGCGGAACAAAATAAGTGACCTGATCATCCGTTTCATTCATCACTTCGATGTAGATGGGATGGCCGTCCAGCATAGGCCAGGTGCCGTCAAAATTATCTTTGCACAAGCCTGTGTTCCAATCCATATTCACATTGAAATCGCTGCCCAGCATCATCAAAATATCCTGATCGTAATAGAGGAACTGGCAACGCACTGCAGACAAATTATCCATCTGGCGCTCATTCAGCTGCGCGTAGAGAAAACCTTCATCGTCCACATTCACCGGCAGATTTTCCATCGAATGAATATCGAAAGCCAGCTCGGGCACGTTGGGGATGGCGCCGCCGCTGACGAAATAATTGTACAGCGTCTTATAACTTTCGGCACTGCCGCGAACGGTTTCAAATTTCTGCTGCATCTCCGTATCGGAGAGAAGCGGATAATAGCAGGACAGCCCGCGGGAACTGCCCATATACTTGCCGCCAACCCGATAAATCACCGCATCGTTTAACGCAGCCTGCAGATTGCTATAGCTCTCAGGGAGCAACTCCCGGGTGTTCGCCGCAAAATCCCCCATGTCGATCATATCCGTATAGCCGGAATTCTTCGTGTTGCCGCCGTAATTTGTCGATTGTTCTGCGGCACGGGCGTATTCGGTAAAAAAGGCCTGAGGATCCTTTTGAACGGCCTGAATCGCCTCCGCTCCCATGTTTTCGTAAGCTTCCCGCAGTTCGGGCATCTTGGTCAGATCGGTGACGGCAAGCGTTGCCATCGCATCGGTTTGCGCTTCCTTACAACCTTCGAGATACGTGTCGCAGATGATTTTGCCGAGTTCGGCCGGATCATCGCCGAAACCGTCTTGAAATCCCTGAACAATCCCTGCATAGTTCCAGCCATTTCCCGGTTCCAATTCCTGCGAAGCCACCAGATATTTGGCGTATCCTTCAAACGTTCCCGCCGTGCCGTAAGAAGACATCAGGCACGCATCAAAACCGATGATATCCAGCGGCGGATTGCCCGTATCCTTCGCATACACCGCGGCGAGAGCATCCTGCATATCGTTCAGACTCATAATGCTGCCCGTCCGTTCATCCTGACAGGCCCCGTATACCGTACCGCCGCCGTGATTCCAGATGATCAGGACCCGGTGATCGGCCGGGAAGTTTTCCTGACCGAATTTCACGAAATCAGCCAGCGTTTCTCCCTTTCCCATGTCAGCATCCGGCAATTCCTGAAGCAGTCTCAGTCCGTCTTGATCATAGGCGTAGCGGCCGATTTCTCCGGCCTGAAATACCTCGTTCTGCCATTTCGTCGTGCCTCCCGTTTCCAAAACGAAAGTCACATTATCCGAAGGCAGCGCGGCGGTCAACTCTGCCATATCGTTGGTGACCGACCCGTATTCGGATTCCAGATTCGAGCCGCAAAAATAGATCTGGACCACCCATTTCCCGCCGGAACTTTCCGCGGCATAGGCCTCCCCGCTCCCGAATCCCCACAACATCACACAGAGAGCGGTACACAAAACGGTCAACGCTTCCCGAAACCATTTTCCCAGTCTATCCATATAACACTCGCCTCCTTATAGTCCAATGTATCAGCTTGATATAATTATACACCTCCGACATCACTTCTGTCCTTCTCATAACTGAAATCATCAACGTGTTAAATGCCTAAAAGCAAATATTTCATGACAGATTCCCGTTCACAAGCCAAAAAGCGACTCCCACCGTTAAGCCATATGTCATAGCCTGACGGCGGGAACCGCTTTTCTATTGAAAGTCCTCTTGTATTTCGTTTTCGGGATCACGTTGGCCCACTTTTTCATTGACATTCACAGCCATATCATTGGAGGACAGGTGTAAATTGCTTCCTGCGTATAGCCGAAAAAGGAACGAAGTCCTATACTATCCCATTAATGCTTATCAAAGACCGTATACTGCACCGGTACCCAGCGATAGCCTTCTCCTTCCTGCAGAAGGCGGCCCAGGCCTGGGAAGGGGATATGTGCGCCGGCTACGATGATAGTCTTATTGGCAGCCAGCTTCTTCAACAAGGCCAGACGGGTTGTCCGGGCAGCAGCATCGTCACTGTCGAAATCAATGGCCACATCCGGATGCTGCATCTGTACGGCCACATTATGCATTATGTCACCCCAAAACAGAATCTGTTCTCCCTGTGAGCTGAAAAGGAAGCCCGTATGTCCCGGGGTATGCCCTGGCAAGGGCACAGTCTTCACTTCTCCGAAGAGTGTATCCCCGGATGTATACACTTTGATTTTCCCAGCATCTACATAGGGCTGCATTACATAATGGGCATCTTTGGCAAAGGGCCGGGCCGGTTCCGGCAGGGTTTCAACAGGTGCATCCACCCAGAATTCCTTATCCTTCTTCTGTAAATAAAGGGTGGCATTCTTGAAGACCCGCTTGCCTTCATGGGTAATGCCCATAATGTGGTCAGAATGCAGATGGGTGAACACAACTGCATCCACCTGTTCCGGCTTATATCCGGAAGCCTTCAGGCTGTCCACCAAACGGCCCAGTTTATCCGTATATATTGGTGCTATCCCTTCTCCTTTGCCCGCGTCAATGAGAATCAGATGATCCCCCGTATTCACCAGATACGCGTTGATACCGCCGATCATTACCCCATCTTTGTCCCGAGGTGCCAATTCCCCGTCGATTATAGCATCCAACTGTGCTTTGGTAAAGTTAGCGTGGTTTTCCATCAGAGACGTGGGCAGTCTGCCGATGCCGTCAAATAAAGCCGTTACTTCATATTTTCCCACCATCAGCCGGTAATACCCGGGAACCTGAGTCTTCTGCATCTCTACCGCGTTGGCCGGTGCAGAAATCTGTGCCGCTCCGACCACCGCTGTTCCCATAAAGGGATTCATGGAAAACCCGATTACTGCTGCTGCAATGGAAGCCATGATTTTCTTTTTCATGTGGCTCTCCTCTTTTCTCATTTCCTTATGTTTACGCTTGTTTTGCGAACGCTTCGTTTGCCCAGTTGGGATTTTGAATCAACGCACGGGCCACGCCGACCATGTCGGCATTCCCGGCAGCCAGCAGGCTTTCTGCATCAGTTCGGGTCTTCACGCCCCCAGTAAGTAGTACCGGTACCTTAACCACTTGCTTAATGGCCTCAGCTGCATCCTTAAAGAACCCCACGCCAGTATTTTGGGGATGTCGGGCACCACACAGTCCGCCGGAAAC
>Ga0326511_10003901_pt1 | contig 11969 bp, 8 predicted proteins | sample 0_2496_0518_D_FD_203701 | JGI IMG/M metagenome (GOLD analysis project Ga0326511, IMG submission 203701) | Bovine rumen microbial communities from UC Davis, California, United States - 0_2496_0518 | ecosystem: Host-associated > Mammals > Digestive system > Stomach > Rumen | place: USA: California...
TCGTCCTTTATAAAATTCAGCTTCTTGTTCTTGTCGAACTTCCCGTCTGTCTCAAGCTCTTTCCAAGTAAAAGACACCAGGTCTTTGCCGATAGCCTCGGCTTTAGTCTCCAGATCCCGCTTCTCTTCTTTGGTCAGGCGCTTGAGCTCATTTTTCTTGCCTGTCTTCGGCCTGGGCGATCTTTTTCCCGGCCGCCCTACATTTTCCTCTTGATTTTTTGGGGTGTTTGATTTACGATCCATGTCAGATACCTCTTGAAATTGAATTTTACTAACGGACAGGTCAGTAATGATTCAATTTTAGCGAGGTATCTTTTTTCGTCAACTCCCCGTTACGCTACGCTTGTATTATACAGGAAGCTACTTTATTTATATTTAGTTCTTCCGATTTTTATTGCATGTTCGGTCGAAATCTGTTATAATAATTTGGTTAACACTCTGCTTCACATCTGTCAGAAAAGTGGTCATGTCCGTGAATTCCATCCAGGATATCTGGGAAGAAATTCTGCGCAGTCTTTCTTCCCGACTGACACCGACAGCCATCAATACCTGGTTTGCAGACAGCGTGCCTGTGAGCCTGGAGGATTACCGCCTTGTCATCCGGACACCTTCGGAGTTTAAGAAGAAAATCATCTCCGACCGCTTTTCCGCGTCCATCAAGGCCGTTCTGTCCGATCTGTTTTCCTGCGACTTCGAACTTCTGATTCTGGTCGGGGATGAGGAATATGAACCGGACGAAAAGGACGACCCGGACGACTTTCCCGAGATGGCCGGCTACACCTTTGACAACTTCATTGTCGGCAATTCCAACAAGTTTGCCCATGCCGCCGCCATCGCCGTGGCGGAGAATCCCGGGAAAAACTACAATCCCCTGTTCATCTACGGAAACTCCGGTCTCGGAAAGACGCATCTGCTCTGGGCCATCGGCCATTCCATCCGCGAGCATTTCCCGGAGAAGAAAATCTCCTACATCAAGGGCGACGATTTCACAAACGAGCTCATCAAGGCCATCAAGGAAGGGAAAACCGAGGATTTCCGCAACAAGCACCGCCATGCCGACCTGCTCCTGTTCGACGATATCCAGTTCATCGCCGGCAAGCAGAGCACCCAGGAAGAGTTCTTTCACACCTTCAACTATATTTATGAGGCCGGACACCAGATCGTCATCACCTCCGACCGTCCCCCGATGGAGATGTCCCTGCTGGACGACCGTCTGCGCACCCGCTTTGAGGGCGGTCTGATGGCGGACATCGCCCCGCCGGATCTGGAGACCCGCATGGCCATCGCCAGAAACAAGGCTGCGCGCCTGGGTCTGCTCCTGCCGGACAGCGTCATCGAATACATCGCGACGGCCGTCAAGTCCAATGTCCGGCAGCTGGAGGGCGTCATCAAGCGCCTGACGGCCTATCAGGACATTCTGAACGACACGATCACGAAAGAGGCCGTCGACCGCGCCATCGTCGACATCACGGTCATCAACGACATTCCGACGCCCGAGCTGATTATCCGGGAAACGGCCAACTACTATAACCTGAGCCCGGAAGACCTCAAAGGGGTCAGCCGCTCCCGCGAAAAGACCCTCGGCAGACAGATTGCCATGTACCTGATGCGCCAGCTCACCAACCTCTCTCTCAACGACATCGGAAAAGAGCTCGGAAGAAACCATACGACGGCTCTGAGCTCCATCCGCCGCATTGAGGAACTGATGGCCAGCGACCAGGCAATCACGATCGTCATCCGCGACATCACCTCCAACATCACCTCAAGCACCGGCTGAGTTTTCTTTATCAACATTTTTCTGTTCAAAAGTCGAAAGCTTTCTGTTGATATCTTTTACCCGACTTTTTCCGGATTTTTCCCTCTTTTTTTCAACAGAATTATCGACAGGCAGAATGCCCCTGTTTCCTTCTCCTTTTCGGGTTTTCGACAGTTTTTTTCTCTACGATTTCTTTTACTGAATAAAATATTCTATCTTTCTTTCTGAATGAGGTGATTTTTTGAAAATCAGATGCGAAAAAAAGGACCTGCAGACCGCCGTCAACAACGTCTCGCGCATCGCGCCCTCCAAAAGCCCGATCCCGGCGCTGGAAGGCATTCTGCTCGCAGCGGAGGGCGCAAGCCTGACGCTGACCGCCTATGACACCAAAATCGGCATCTATACCGACCTGTATGCGGATGTTCTGGAGAAGGGCAGCATCGTCATCTCTGCCCGCTTCCTCTCCGATCTGGTTCGCCGCCTTCCGGAGGGCATGGTCCGCATAGAGTCGGACGACAGCCTCGGCGTTTCCATCGTCTGCGGAAAGACGGAGTTTCATGTCATGGGCATGGATGCCGAGACCTTCCCGGCCCTCAGCGAGATCAGCCCCCTGCAGAATATCGCCGTTCCCGAAAATCTGCTGAAGAGCATGATCAACCAGACCATCTTTTCCGTTTCGACTTCCGAGTCCCGCCCGGTCTACATGGGCATTCTCTTCGAGGTCGGCACGGACGACCTGACCATGGTCGCCGTGGACGGCTACCGGCTTGCCAGGCGCAGCGAAAGAATCGAGCAGGCACAGATGAAGCCCTGCAGCTTCATCATTCCCGGCACATCCATGAGCGAAGTGGAGCGCCTCTGCTCGTCGGAAAAGAAGGACAACGTGACGATCTCCCTGGGGGACAAGCACGCTTCCTTCTCCGTCGGCAATTCCGTCCTCATCACCCGGCGCCTGGAGGGCGAGTTCATGAACTACAAAAAGTCCATTCCCTCCTCCTTCCGTTATCAGGCCATTGTGGAGAGGGAAGAGCTGATCCGCGTCATCGACCGCGTCTCCCTTGTCATCAAGGACAAGCAGAGCTCTCCCATCAAGATGATCTTCGAGGACGGCAGCATGCAGTTTTACTGCACCACGCCCTTCGGGCACGCCGAGGACAGCTGCCTCTGCGAGGGCGACGGCGAGGGCATGCGCATCGGCTTCAATGACCGCTACTTCATGGACGCCCTGAAGGCGGCTGGGGAAGAGAAGCTGAAGCTCTCCATGAACACGTCCTCCTCCCCCATCATCATTACGGCGGCGGAAGGCGGGAGTTATCTTTACATGGTGCTTCCCGTCCGCCTGAGGGAAAGTGACTGACCATGGAGACGATCAGCATTACCGGCGATTTTATCAAGCTGGACGCGCTGCTGAAATACGCAGCGCTCGTAGCCTCCGGCGGGGAGGCGAAGCGGGTCATCGCGGACGGCCTCGTCGCGGTCAACGGAGAGCCCTGTTTTATGCGGGGGAAGAAAATCCGTCCCGGTGAGACGGTTTCCTTCTGCGGTGCGGAGCTTCTTGTCCAGGGCTCTTCTCAGACGCCGGCTGAAAAGGCATGAATGTCAGAAGAATCGCCCTCAGCGGTTTTCGGAACTATGAGTGGGAAACGGCCGAGTTTTCGGAGAACACCAACATCATCACCGGCGAAAACGCCCAGGGAAAGACCAATCTGCTGGAGGCGGTCTACCTGCTCTCCTGCGGGCGAAGCTTTCGGACGCGCCTGGACCGCGAGATGGTCGGCTTTGACTTCTCCGAGGCCGAGATTCTGGCCGAGGTGTTCAGCCACGACCGGGAACAGACCGTCAAGATCCGGCTGACGCCGGGACAGGCCAAGCGGATCACGGTCAACGGCGTCAGGAAAACCGTGAGTGAGCTTTCCGAGACGCTGAACGTCGTGCTGTTCTGTCCGGACGATCTGAACCTCATCAAGGAGGGCGCTGCCGTGAGACGGCGGATGATGGATCAGGCCATCTCCCAGATCCGTCCGAAGTATGCCGGTCTCCTGACCGAGTTCAACCGGCTTTACGAGCACAAGACCAGGATTCTGAAGGACTGGAAGGAAAAGCCCTCGCTGCTGGAGACGCTGGACTCGTTTTCCGATGCCATGTGCCGCGTCTCGGCCCAGCTGATCCGTTACCGCGCCTACTATGTCGCCCTGCTGAATGAGACGGTGATTCCGATTCACGAGGCCTTTTCCGGCCGCGGCGAGAGAATCGGCCTGCACTACCGGACGGTCGGCACCGTGCGCGACCCTTTTGGGCCGGTGAAGGAGATCTATTACGATATCTGCGACCACCAGGAAAAGCACCGTCAGGCCGAACTGGACAGCCAGGCCTGTCTGACAGGGGCGCACAAGGACGATGTGGAGATCTTCATCGACGGCAATGCGGCGCGCAGCTTTGCCTCGCAGGGGCAGATCCGGACCGGGGCGCTTTCCGTCAAGCTGGCCGAGCGCGAGATCATCCTGCAGGAGACCGGGGAATATCCCATTCTGCTGCTGGACGATGTGCTGTCGGAGCTGGACGACAAGCGGCAGGAGTTTGTCCTCAACCGCATCGGCGGCGGACAGACCCTCATTACCTGCTGCGCCGACGAGGGCATTTCGGGAAAAACCGGCGGCAGGGTGTTTTCGGTGGACGGAGGGAAAATCCGGGCATGTACCTGAACATCGGAAAGTCCTTTCTGATTCGAAAGGAGAGCATCCTCGGCATTTTCGATCTGGACAGCTCCTCCCAGTCCTTTCTGACGCGCGAGTTTCTGTCCGCGGCGGAGAAGGCGGGCCGGGTGATCAATGCCTCCGAGGACATCCCCAACTCCTTCCTGCTCTGCGAGGAACCGGACGGCGTCCGCGTCTATCTCTCTCAGAGCACCTCGCGCACCTTATGGAAAAGAAATGACCAATTGCTGTAACAGTTCTCTGCCCGCAGAAAGACGGGAACAGGAAGAGAAGAAAGTTTAGAACGGAGAAAAACATGGCGGAAAACAATGAACTGACTCAGAAGGTAACAGAAGAATACGATGCCTCGCAGATTCAGGTGCTGGAAGGCCTGGAAGCCGTCCGGAAACGGCCGGGAATGTATATCGGCTCCACTTCCTCATCCGGTCTGCATCATCTTGTCTACGAGATCGTGGACAACTCCATCGACGAGGCGCTTGCCGGCTACTGCACCCACATCGAGGTGGTCATCGAACCGGGGAACATCATCCGCGTTTCCGACAACGGCCGCGGCATCCCCGTCGATATTCAGGAGCAGACCGGAAAGAGCGCCCTTGAGGTTGTCTTTACCGTGCTGCACGCCGGCGGCAAGTTCGGCGGCGGCGGGTACAAGGTCTCCGGCGGTCTGCACGGCGTCGGTGCTTCGGTTGTCAACGCCCTTTCCGAGTGGCTGGAGGTCCAGGTTCACAAGGAAGGAAAAATCTACGCCATGCGCTTTTCCCGCGGCGATATTCTGGAGGAGATCCATGTCGTGGGCGAGACCGGCCGGACCGGGACCACGGTCCGCTTCAAGCCGGACCCCGAGATGTTCGACGATACGGTCTACGACTACGATATCCTGCGCACCCGCCTGCGCGAGCAGGCCTTCCTCAACGGCGGCCTGACCATCAGCCTCGAGGACCGGCGGGAGGGTCAGGAGAAGAGCGTCACCATGTGCTATGAGGGCGGCATCCGCGAGTTTGTCGAATACCTCAACAAGCACAAGACGCCGATCCATCCGGACGTCATCTATCTGTCGGGCAGCAAGAGCGACGCCATCGCCGAGATCGCCCTGCAGTACAACGACGGCTTCAACGAAAACCTGATCTCCTTTGCCAACGACATCCACACCCCCGAAGGCGGCATGCACGAGACCGGCTTCAAGACGGCGCTGACAAGGGTCATCAACGCCTACGGCCAGAAGAACAACATCATCAAGGGCGACGACAAGGTCTCGGGCGAGGACGTGCGCGAGGGCATCTCGGCCGTTATCTCGGTCAAGCTGCCGGAGGCCCAGTTCGAGGGCCAGACCAAGCAGAAGCTCGGAAACGCCTATATCCGCACCCTGGTCGACGCCATCGTCAACGAGCAGCTGACCGAATACTTCGAAGAGCATCCCGCCGCGGCCAAGGCCATTCTGGAAAAGGCCATGATGGCCAACCGCGCCCGCGAGGCCGCCCGCAAGGCCCGCGAATCCGTCCGCCGGAAGACCGGCCTGGAGAGCGGCCAGATGCCGGACAAGCTGCAGGACTGCAACGAACGCGACCCCTCGCTGTGCGAGATTTACATCGTCGAGGGCGATTCGGCCGCAGGCTCGGCCATTCAGGGCCGCGACAGCCGCTTCCAGGCCATCCTCGCCATGTGGGGCAAGATGCTGAACGTCGAAAAGGCGCGGGCCGACAAGATCTACGGCAATGACAAGCTCTACCCGCTGATCGTCGCCCTCGGCGCCGGCATCGGGGAGGAGTTCAACATCGACCGCCTGCGCTATCACAAGATCATCATCATGGCGGATGCCGATGTGGACGGCTCGCATATCCGCACCCTGCTGCTGACCTTCTTCTTCCGCTACATGCGGCCGCTGATTGAAAACGGCTATGTCTATTCCGCCGTGCCGCCGCTGTACAAGCTGACCCGTGGCAAGACCCAGCGGGTCGCCTATTCCGACGAACAGCGCGACGAGATCAGCGCGGAGCTCCGGGGCGACAACCCCAACGTCAAGGTCGATATCTCGCGCTTCAAAGGCCTCGGCGAGATGGACCCGCATGAGCTGTGGGAGACCACCATGGACCCGGAGAAGCGCTCTCTCCGCCGCATCACCCTGGGCGACGCCATCCAGGCCGACCAGGTCTTTACGGTGCTGATGGGCGAGGATGTTGAGCCGCGCAAGGAATGGATTGAGCAGAACGCCCGCTATGTGGGCAATCTGGATATTTGAGGATTGACAGATGGCACATAAGAGAGATTACAAACCGGAAGACATTCTCTTTCCGAATCAGGTGATTACCGAGTCCGAGCTCGTCGGCGAGATGCAGCGCAGCTACATCGACTACGCCATGAGCGTCATTGTCGGCCGCGCCCTGCCCGATGTGCGCGACGGTCTCAAGCCCGTGCACCGGCGCATTCTGTACACGATGTACGAGTCGGGGCTTTCCTCAGACAAGCCCTTTAAGAAGTCGGCGACCTGCGTCGGCGACGTGCTGGGTCACTACCACCCCCACGGCGACGCCTCGGTCTACGACGCCATGGTCCGCCTGGCGCAGGACTTTTCGATGCGCTACATGCTGGTCGACGGGCACGGCAACTTCGGTTCCGTGGACGGCGACCCCCCGGCCGCCTACCGATACACCGAAGCGCGGCTTTCCAAAATCTCCAACGAGATGCTGCGCGATATCGAAAAGGACACCGTCGACTGGGACCCGAACTTCGACGAGAGCCGGAAGGAGCCACGCGTCCTGCCCTCGCGCTTTCCGAACCTGCTGGTCAACGGCTCCAGCGGCATCGCGGTCGGCATGGCCACGAACATTCCGCCCCACAACCTCACCGAGGTCATCAACGCCTGCATCTGCGTGCTGGATAACCCCGAGGCGACGGTGGCGGACCTGATGCAGCATCTGACCGGGCCCGACTTTCCGACCCGCGGCATCATCATGGGCCGCAGCGGCATCCGCCAGGCCTATCTGACCGGCAGGGGCAAGATTGTCCTCCAGGCGCGGACAGAGTTCGAGGAGTACGGACAGAACCGCACCCGGATCATCGTCACCGAGCTCCCCTATCAGGTCAACAAGCGCCAGCTCATCAAGAACATCGCCGACCAGGTCCACGACAAGAAGCTGGAGGGCATCTCGGACCTGCGCGATGAGACCGACCGCAACGGCATGCGCATCGTCATCGAGCTCAAGCGCGATGCCAACCCCCAGGTCGTTTTGAACCGTCTCCTCGCTCAGTCGTCGCTGAAGACCAGTTTTTCCATCAACATGCTGGCCCTGGTGAACAACCAGACCCAGCCGAAGATTCTGAATCTGCGCTCCATCCTGGACGAGTATCTGAGCTTCCAGGAAGACCTGATCGTCCGCCGGACCCGCTACGACCTGCGCAAGGCCGAGGAGCGCGCCCACCTGCTGGAGGGCCTGCTGCTGGCGCAGGACAACATCGACGAGGTCATCCGCATCATCCGGGCGAGCTACGACAACGCCAAGCAGAACCTGATGGAGCGCTTCGGCTTTTCCGATGTCCAGGCGCAGGCGATCTGCGACATGCGCCTCATTCAGCTGCAGGGCCTCAACCGCGAGAAGCTGGAGGAGGAGTACAAACAGCTGGAAGAAAAGATCGCTTATTATAAAGAGCTGCTGGCCGATCCGGAAAAGATCAAGGGCGTGCTGAAGGACGAGCTGACCGCCATCCGCGACAAGTTCGGCGACGAGCGCAAGACCGAGATCCAGGATGTCGACAACGAGATCGACATCGAGGACCTGATCGAGGAGGAAGAATGCGTCTTCACCCTGACGCACGGCGGCTATATCAAGCGCCTTCCCGTCAGCGAGTACCGCGCCCAGGGCCGCGGCGGCAGGGGCGTGCGGGCCATGGCCACGAAGGAGGAGGACTATGTCCGGACCGTCTTCACCGCCTCGACCCACGACTACATTCTCTTCTTCACCTCCAAGGGCCGCGTCTTTGTCCGCAAGGGCTATACCATCCCCGAGGCCGGCCGGAACGCGCGCGGCACCAACATTGTCAACATTCTTCCGATCGAGACCGGCGAGGACAGCGAAAAGGTCAGCGCCATGATCCGCGGCCGCGGCTTTGAAGAGGACCGGTATCTCTTCTTCGTGACGAAAAACGGCACGGTCAAGCGCATCAGCCAGGCCTCGCTGAAGAATCTGCGCAGCAACGGCATGCGTGCCATCAGCCTGGATGAAGGGGACGAGCTGATTACCGTCCTGCCCACCGACGGCAGCGAGGATATCCTGATCGCCACCCGGGACGGCGCCGCAATCCGCTTCCCGGAGACGGATGTGCGCGTCATGGGCCGCACGGCGGTCGGCGTCCGCGGCATCCGCCTGCGCGGGGACGACCGGGTGGTCGGCGCAGGCAGCAGCACAGAGGGCGAGACCCTGCTCAGCCTGACGGAAAACGGCTTCGGCAAACGGACCGAGGTCGAGGAATACCGGTATCAGGGCCGCGGCGGCTACGGCGTCATCAGTCACCGTCTGACCGAGAAGACCGGCAGGGTGGCAGCCGTCCGCCTGGTGTCGCCGGGCAAGGACGTCCTCATTGTGACGGACGACGGCACCATGATCCGTGTCGAGTCGGAAAAAATCTCCTGCTACGGCCGCAGTTCGCAGGGTGTCCGCGTCATGCGCCCGGCCTCCGGCAGCCATGTCATCGATATGGAGAAAACCGATCGGGAGGAAGCGGAAGCGGCCGGGAATCCGGAAGAAACCGCAGAAGAATGAAGCAGGTCACCATCTACACCGACGGGGCCTGCAGCGGAAATCCCGGTCCCGGCGGCTGGGCGGCCATCCTGATCTATCAGGGCAGGGAAAAGGAACTTTCCGGCGGTGAAAGGCAGACCACCAACAACCGCATGGAAATGACCGCCGTCATCTCAGCGCTGGAAGCCCTGAAAGAACCCTGCGAGGTCGAGCTCTGGTCCGATTCCCGCTATGTGGTCGATGCCCTGGAAAAGGGCTGGGCGGAGAGCTGGCAGAAGAAGGGCTGGAAGCGGTCCAACAAAGAGCCGGCCCTGAACCCGGATCTCTGGGAAAAGCTCCTTGCGCTGACAAAGCAGCACCGGCTGCACTGCCGCTGGGTTCAGGGGCATGCGGACAACAGCTATAACAACCGCTGTGACGAGCTGGCCGTGCAGCAGCGGGACCTTTACGGAAAATGACCGAACTGATCCACCAGATTCTATGCCATAAGGAGCTTGCCGCCCTCCCCTCTCTGACAGAGAGCGGCGAGCTTCCTGCGCTTGTTTCCGGCCTCTCGGCGGTGCACCGGGCCAATCTGGCGGCGGCGCTGTTTCAGGAGCTGCAGAGGCCCCTCTTTGTCCTCTGTCCGGACGATACCGCGGCCGAGAACTTTGCCCGCGACCTGCGCAGCATGCTGGGTTTGCCGGTTTCCTGCCTTGTTCTGCGGGATTACTGTTTTCTGCCGGCGGAGGCCGCGTCCCACCGGATGGAGCAGAAACGGCTGAACACCCTGTACGGGCTCTGCAGGTCCGCGGAAAAGGACGAACCGTGCATTGCCGTTGCCTCCGTATCCGCGATGCTGCAGCGGACGATCCCGCCCGAAATCCTGCACCGGGCGGCGTTTACGGTTTCGGCAGACAGCCGGACTGAAATAGAACAGGTTGAGGAAGCACTTGTGCGCTGCGGCTACGAACGCTGCGACCAGGTGGAAGGGCCTGGCCAGTTTGCCAGACGCGGCGGCATCCTGGATCTTTTCTCCCCGTCTGACAGCAGCCCCGTGCGTATGGAGTTCTGGGGCGATGAAATCGACTCGATGGGGACCTTTGACATCTCGACCCAGCGGCGGGAGGAGAACATCCGCTCCTGTACGGTGCTTCCGGCGCAGGAAGCCCTGCCGACGCTCAGCCCGGGCGGCCCGGAGGCCGTGAGCCGGAAGCTGGAGGAGCTGGCCGAACGCGCCGCCCGGCGCCGCACGAGCGTGTCGGGCGCGAGCCTCGCGGCGACACTGCGCGCGGACGCGGAGAGCATCCGCAGCGGCCTGAAAATGACGGATCTGGACCGCTGGCTGCCGCTTCTGTATCCGGCGGCGACGGGCTTTGACTATATTCCGCAGGACGCCGTCGTCTTTGCCGATCAGCCCACCCGCATCGGCGAGATGGCAAGGGAGTACCGCAAGCAGCTGGGAGAAGATCTGCAGACCCTGCAGCGGGAGGGGAGAAGCCCCTTTGACGCGGACAGCTTCTGCTTTCCGCCGGACGGCATCTGGAAGGAGCTGGAAAACTACCCGCTCTATGCCGGAGACGCCTTCACCCTCGGCCGCGGCTCCTTCCGCCCGAAAACGCTGCTCAGCATCCCGGCCAAACAGCTGCCCTCCTATGCCGGAAATGCCCAGGCGGCCGCCGAGGATCTGAAGGTCTTTCAGAAGCAGGACTATCGCGTGGTCATTCTGGCCGGTGACGAGCGCCGGGCCGGCGTGCTGCAGAGCTTTCTTCGGGAACGCGGCATACAGGCCGCTCTCTGCCCGGAGGCACAGCCGCTGCCGGCATTCGGCGAATGCTGCATCGGCATCGGTGCGATTTCCTCGGGCATGGAATATCCGGCGCTCCGTCTGGCGGTGCTGACGGATGCCCAGCTGATCCGCGGGAAAAACAAAAAACAGAACCGCAGACTGCCCGCGGACAGAAAGCGCATCGAAAGCTATGCCGACCTGTCCGTCGGCGATTACGTGGTCCATGAAACGCACGGCATCGGCCGTTTTTCCGGCATTGTCAAAATGCAGGTGGACGGCTTTGAAAAGGATTATATCAGACTGAATTACGCGGGCACGGACGTGCTCTATGTCCCGGCGACCCAGCTGGATATGGTCTCCAAGTACACCGGCGGCGGGGAGGAGCGCGCGGTCCGCCTGTCGAAAATGGGCGGCACCGAGTGGGCAAAAACCCGCTCAAGGGCCAAAGGCGCGGCGAAGGAGATGGCGAGAAAGCTGATCGCCCTGTATGCCGAGCGCCAGCGCCTCCCCGGCTATGCCTTTTCCCCGGACTCGAGCTGGCAGCGGGAGTTCGAGGAGAACTTCCCCTATACCGAGACAGACGACCAGCTGCGCTGCACGGCTGAGATCAAGCAGGATATGGAGCGGGCGGTCCCGATGGACCGGCTGCTCTGCGGCGACGTGGGCTTCGGCAAGACGGAGGTGGCCTTCCGGGCGATCATGAAATGCATTCTGGACGGAAAGCAGGCGGCCATTCTGGTCCCGACGACCGTTCTGGCCCAGCAGCATTATCAGACGGCACTGCAGCGCTTTTTCGGCTTCCCGGTGGAGATCGAAAACCTCAGCCGTCTGGGTGCCGCAGCCGGAAACACCAAGGTGCTGCGGGATCTGCAGAGCGGAAAATGCGACCTGGTCATCGGCACGCACCGCCTGCTGTCAAAGGATGTACAGTTCAAGAATCTCGGCCTGCTGGTGGTGGACGAGGAGCAGCGCTTCGGCGTCACGCATAAGGAGCATATC
>Ga0326511_10003902_pt1 | contig 11965 bp, 9 predicted proteins | sample 0_2496_0518_D_FD_203701 | JGI IMG/M metagenome (GOLD analysis project Ga0326511, IMG submission 203701) | Bovine rumen microbial communities from UC Davis, California, United States - 0_2496_0518 | ecosystem: Host-associated > Mammals > Digestive system > Stomach > Rumen | place: USA: California...
GGGAACGGGGAAACACCGTCCCTGACGGCAATGCCGGAACAAAGCCGCCGCCCGGAGTGGACAAACGGGCAGGAGGCCCGGAGAACTCTCCCTCTCACCTGAAATCCTGCCGGTGAGAAAATGAGCAGCGCCGGGCCTACGGTGATAACATGGCAGGAACCGTGCGATGCCTCAGGCTCGCCTTACCGGAGTCTTAAAAATGAAACATATCGGGGCATTTGCACTCACAGCCGCAATCATTATCGGCTGCCTCTCACCCTGCGCGCCGGCCGCCGAGGAGGAGAAGGTCCTCCGCATCTACAACTGGAGCGACTACATCGCGCCCTACACCATACAGAACTTCGAACAGGAGACCGGCATCAGGGTTACCTATGATCTCTATGACAGCGACGAGGTCCTCGACGAGAAGGTGATGCGCGGCAACACGGGCTACGATCTGGTCGTGCCGGCGCAGGACTTCATGGCGAGGCAGATAAAGGCCGGCGTCTACCGGAAGCTAGACCGGGACAGCATCCCGAACTGGAAGAACCTCGATCCGGTGCAGATGGGGCTCCTTGAGGCCGTGGATCCGGGGAACGAGCACTCCATCCCCTACGAGATCGGCTCGACCGGCATCGGCTACAACGTCGGAAAGTTCGAGGCCCTCTTCGGCAAGGGCGCGAAGCCTGACACCTGGGACTACTTCTTCAGGCCCGAGAACATGAAGAAGCTCAGCACCTGCGGCGTCGCGGTGCTCAACTCCCCGACCGACATCCTGGCGATTGCCATCCACTACCTCGGAGGCAGCACCGGGGACATGAGCATCAGCGAGTACCGGAAGGCGGAGAAGCTCCTCCTCGGCGTCCGTCCCTACATAAAGTATTTTGACTCGTCGGACTACATCGATGATCTCGCGAGCGGCGACATCTGCATGGCCGTCGGCTGGAGCGGAGACATCCTGCAGGCCGAGGAGAGGGCAAATGAGTCAGGCAGTGAGATGCGCGTCGACTACATCATCCCGAAGGAGGGCGCGATGCTCTTCTACGACATGATGACCATTCCGGCAGACGCGAAGCATCCCAAAAACGCCCAAAAGTTCATGAACTACATCCTCCGGCCCGAGATCATGGCGAGCATCAGCTCGTACGTCCGCTACTTCAACGCGGTTCCCGCGTCAAAGCCCCTGGCCTCCCGCGAGGTGAGGAACAATCCCAACATCTTCCTCCCCGACGAGCTTCTCGCGAAAATGTTCCTGATGACGCCCCTCCCTCCTGAGTTCAGCGAGAAGGTCGGGAAAATCTGGGAGGAGATCAAGTCAGCGAAGGGCACCGCCGAATAATCCCGGGGCCGCGCCGCCTCCGGGCCTTTTCCGGCTTTTCCCGTGGGTCCGGGCGGCGCTCCGGGCACTCAGAGGCTGAAAAAAAAATAAGGCCGGGGCAAAAACTCCGGCCTGGAAAGGGAAACAATGAACAAGCAATTCCAATCTGCTGTTCTCTTAGACAGTCCCGGAATGAAAAAGTTCGGAAAATAATCCGCGCGCGGCGGAAAATTTTTGAGCGGAGTCACTGGCGAGGATTTTTCCGCCTGTCCCGTCACGCGTCATCCGGCAGGCCCCGGCAAAGCGGCTCAGGCAGGGGCCGGTAAGCCAGGGAAGTTTTTTCTTTCCTCACCTCACGCCCCGTGAGGCCCTGCCCTGGACAGCAGGAATTTTTTCAGGAAGCGGCGGATTTGCTCAAAACATGAACAGCAGGCGGATATAAGATAAAATAAACCCGGCTGGTCCGAGCGGCAGGCCAGCCGGGTGTAAAGCATTGCTTTTTCCAATTTCTGTTAATTTAGACAACCCGCGGAAGAAAAAGTTCAATATTTTTGAAAAAATTTTCCGGGATAAAAAATTAAATAAAAAAATGACGCTCTCCCCCTCAGACGATATGCGAGAAAGATCCTCACTCATCAGGGCTGCGGCGGCGCTTGCCGCCTCTGCCTTCCTCACCTTTGCGCAGGCCTCGGCAGCCGAGCAGTTCGACGCGCTCTGGGATCTCCCGGAGAACGAGCAGTTCCTCGCGGACTTCATGCTTGCCTACCCGGAGGCACAGCTCACCGGAATGAACACCTGCGCGGGAGGCCCGGGCTTCAGCCCCGACTACCGCACGAGCCTCGTCTTCGCCGCGAACGGGCACCTTGCCTACAAGTCGGTGATGCTCTTCTCGAAGAAGGACGGGAAGCCCGTTCCCTTCCGGCCTGACGCGATGCTGAAGTCCTTCGAGAAATACGAGACCGGAGAGAAGGACACCTCAAGGATTTTCTACCGCTTCCCGAACAGGCTCACCGGAGTCTACGACTACGCGAGGACCGGGAACAACGGCGTCATAATTCCCATTCTCTACGTCGGGACCAACGAGGCCCTCGGGCGCTGCCAGATGTTCGTGCCGGGGAAAGGCAGGGGCTTCACCGATGACGCGCCTCCCGGGAAACAGGAAAGCGCCGCGGCGGAGTGAGAGCCGCTGTCCTGACCGTGCCGTGAAGCGCCATTCCGCTTGGGGGCAGCAGGAGCCTTCAGTAAGCCTCTCCCGCGGGATCCGGCCCGAAGCGGTTCGGTCCCGGAGTCCCGCTGATGACGCCTGAGATCAGGTACCAGAAGGGCCCGGTGAAAAGGTATACGAGGACAGCTATGGCGGCGCTGCAGTTGATGTCGTGCATGCGCCTGATGAGAATTGTGAGGGCTGACAGAGCGGCAGCCGCAGCGCCCAGAGCCCTGATGGCGCCAGGCACAGCCCCGGTGTCAGCAGACGAGTAGAGAAGGCCCTCTATGAGGGCGGACACGGCGAGGACCGCGAACAGGAGGAAAAAGAGCCAGGCCTGCCTCCGCCAGAACTCCCTCTTCCCCATTCTCCCTTTCACGGCAAACCAGCCGATGGGCGAGAGCAGGCTGTACGGCCTTGCCGGGACATCCCTGGAGTCAGTCCCGCCCGTGAACGGACTGACGTCCGTCTCTTCCGCGGGCGTGCCGCAAACCGGGCAGTAGACTGCCCCGAACGGCACTTCCGCACCGCAGTTTCTGCAGATCATTTTCCCTCCCTAAGAGGCGCCTGCTTCAAATCATCCCGGAGCCGCACCCTTCAGGCCTCGAATGTGCCTGACAGCGGATCCGGGCCGAACCGGTTCCTGCCATGCGTCCCCGGGACGCTTCCGAAAACCGCGAGCATGCCGATGTTGTAGAGCCATACTGCCGCGTCGCTGCCGAACAGCCCTGCCGTGAACCCTCCGGCAAGCATTACGAGCAGGAACCACCAGCCTGACACGCCGAGATCATGGAGGCGCCTCACGTGGATGCAGATATTCGAGATGTACGCCGGTATGAGCGTGAGGTACAGGGCAGCCACGTTCCATCCGGCAAAGCCCCAGGCGAGACCGATGACAAAGGTTGCGGCGAACATGGTGAGCTCCCTCTGCCAGTACTCCTTCCTCGCCATGCGCCCCTTAACGGCAAACCAGCCGGCAAACTCGAAAAGGCCGTACTGCCTGACGGCCGGATCAGGCGGCCACGCGTACCGGAATCCGGAGGGTCCGCCTGACGGTACGTCAACGCGGGTGCCGCATTTCGGGCAGAAAAGAGAGTCATCCGGGATCGGCGAGCCGCATTTTCTGCAGAACATTTTTCCTCCATGGCAGGACCTGCCTCATTCTGTCAGCAGCAGAATGATGTTACCCGTTATCGGAAGGAGCGTTGTTGATCTCTGTCTAATTAGCAAAGAGAGCCGGCGGCCGCGTACTCAGCATTCCTGCATGGCAGGAATAACTCTCCGGAATGACGGATGTCACCGCATCATGGAACAAAAAGAGCCCGGCATGATCCGGGGGCTCCCCCGGTCTCATGCGCAGGCACCTGATCCTGCGGCATCATGCGCCGCAGGGATTATTGCGAGGCCCTACGCGTGCGCCTGCACATGTGCATTCCCGCCCTGCGTCCTGTCAGCGGCCATAAGGTACCACTTCACCGCCTCGGCGTAGTCGCGCTCGACGCACTTGCCTCTGCGGTACATGTCGCCGATCCGGTACTGCGCAGCGGCGTCGCCGCGCTCCGCGGCTCCCTTGTAGAGCCTCATCGCCTCGCTGTAGTCCTGCGGGACGCCCTGGCCGCGCTCATACATGAACCCGAGCCAGTTCTGGGCATAGAGGTTACCCTGCTCCGCGGCCTCGCGGTACCACCTTGCGGCCTCACGGTAGTCCTGGGAGACCCCGCGCCCTGAGTAGTACATCATGGCGAGATGGTTCTGCGCCGGGGCGAAGCCCTGCTCGGCGGCCTTCAGGTACCACTTCGCGGCCTCCGCGTAGTCGCGCTCCACGCCGCGCCCGGTCTCGTACATGTAGCCGAGGTTGGTCTGCGACCTCGAGAAGCCGTGATCCGCAGCCTTCCTGTACCACCTGGCGGCCTCGGCGTAATCCTGGCCGACCCCGCGGCCGTTCTCGTACATGTAGCCGAGGTTGTTCTCCGCGTCAGCGTGGCCCTGGGCAGCAGCCCTCCGGTACCACTTCACCGCCTCGGCGAAGTCGCGGTCAACCCCGCGGCCGTAATAGAGCATCTCGGCAAGGCTGTACTGCGCGGCGGCGAAGCCGTGCTCCGCGGAGCTCTGGTACCATTTCGCGGCCTCCTGGTAATTCCGGAGGGTTCCGTAGCCGTTCTCGGACATCAGCCCGAGGCGGTGCTCGGCGCGCGCGTTGCCCTTCTCCGCGGCATTCCGGTACCATCTGGCGGCCTCTTCATAGTCCTGGGGAACCCCGCGCCCGCTCTCGTACATGAAGCCGAGGTTCGACTCGGCGCAGGCAAAGCCCTGCGCTGCGGATTTGCGGTACCAGACGACAGCCTCCTCGCTGCTCTGCCTGATCCCGAGGCCGCAGTCGTACATGTAGCCGAGGTTGTTCTCTGCCCCGGCATCGCCCTGCTCCGCGGCCTTCCGGTACCACTTCAGGGCCTCTGAATAGCTCTTCGCGACGCCCCTCCCGGTCTGGTAAAGGTAGCCGAGGCTGTCCTGCGCCCCCGCGTGATCCTGAAGTGCCGCCTTCATGAACCATCTTGCGGCCTCCGCGTAGTCCGCGGGCCCGCCGTCGCCTGCCTCACACCTGAGGCCCAGCCGGTAGGCGCCCTCGGCGTCTCCGTCAGCCGCGGCCCTGCTGTACCACTTCACAGCCTCGGCAAAATCCTGCGCCACGCCGAGCCCGCCCTCATAGAGGCGGCCAAGGCTCCTCTCGGCGCGGGCCGAGCCGTGCGCGGCGGCCTTCTTGTAGAAACTCACCGCCGCGGCGAGATCCGTGACCGCGCCGAGCCCGTTCTCATACATAAAGCCGAGGCTGTACTCAGCACCGGCATTGCCCTTCTCAGCTGCGGCGCTGAACCACTTCAGCGCCTCCGCGTAATCCTGTTCGACGCCATCTCCGCGCTGATACCTGATGCCGAGCCTCTCTGCCGCCTCGGCATTGCCCTTCCTCGCGGCCCTGAGGTCTTCCTCTGCAGCCTTCACTGCGTCAATATAAGCCGCTGACTGCTCCTGTGAGGCGCCGTGCTCCTTCAGGTACATGCGGCCGAGCCTAACAAGCTCGGCGAGCTGCTGCTCCTGCAGGCTCTCCATACCGGATTTTCCCGTCATCTGCTGCAGCGTGTTATCTGTTCTCATAGCCGGAGTCCTCCTCTCTGGATCGGCAGTGCGGGCAAAAGTGCACATGTCCCGCACCTCAGACTGAACAAAGACCCGCCACGATTGCACCTGACTGCAGCAGTCCGTGACGGGCTCCCGGACAGAGACCGGGCCCCGGCGGCTCCGCCGCCCGCAGCCCGGTGACGCTGTCCTTTATTTTTTATTTTTGTTATCCGGTAATCAGTTATATCCAGTGAGCAGTGCCGCGCTTCCAATGATGCAGCAGACTGAAGAGTGCAACCTGCATGCCGGAAAATGTGATCCCGCTCACTGTCCGTATCGTAAAGAACCGCGGCCTCCGAGTAAACGACCCCCAAGTGTGTAAGGCCGGATCTGCGCCATGATGAATCATTCCGCCGCCAGGGACGCTCCTCCGCGGTGCATGGAAAAACTGAGACCGGACAGGGTTTTGCGGGGAAATGCGGAAGCTTTCTGACGGAGATAGAGGAGAGAAACCCGGGAAGGTAAAATTTCTGTGAAGAGGCCGGCCGCACGGGAGCAGAGCCGCCGGAGCGAAATGCTGCAGGAAATTTCACCAGCCATTTAGGAGAAAACGCAGGGGGTAGCAGGCCCTGATGCGGCAGCCTGAGTCATTGCAGGATCAGGCTCCGCCTTTGCGAGCCTCAGGCCTTTACCTTCCACTCACTGATGGTCCGCTGCTCTGACGAGAAATTGATTCCGACCTTTACAACTTTTCTGCCGTCAGCCTGCCATGGAATCGCATAGCCCTTTTCGTCAATCTGCGAGAGGGCTTCATCAACGCTGCCGTCGAGCTTGAGTTCCATAACGTAGACGGTCTTCTGCGTTTTCATGAGCATGTCCATGCGGCCTTTCGCAACGCGCACCTGTGACCAAACGTAGAGATTGAGGAACGAGAACATCACATAGAGCATGGCTGTAAAGTGTCCTTCTGCAGCAGGAGCGTCTTTAAGCGTGCCCTCCTGATATGGAATGCTGGCAAAATAGCTCTGGGCAGCCGTGAGGGCGGCTCCGATGTCATCCTCCATCAGCGCCATGCAGATTTGGTAACAGGCCGTATTTGTCATATTGACATTTTCGGACACATAGAACGGGACAAGCATCTGGGTGAAGCCGACTGTCACCTCTTCGTTGGGGAAACCAAGCGTGTAACGCTGAAAAGTCCTGTCATAGCCCTTTATCGTGAGGTACCCGCTCTGATAGAGAAGCGGCAGTATGCTGTGCATATTCTCGGTAGGGGCATCAAATTCAGAGGCCAGAGCCCCGCTGCCGTCGAGCTGCGTGATGTCGGTATGGAACTTCTGCATCTGGCTTATGAGGAACCCCGGCGTGCCGGTGTCGAACCAGTAGCTTTGGAGCTCGCGGGAGTCCATCGCAGAGAGGAGACTGAAAGGGTTGTAAACCCCCGGCGACCTGCCGGAGAAATGGTAGCCGTCGTATTTTTTTTTCAGCTCAGCAAGCACCTCGGTCTCCGTCATCCCGCTCTCCTCCGAGAGCGCGGCAATGCCGTCTTTGAAGCAGGACTCCAGCTCCTCCTGTGTGATGCCGCAGATGGCTCCATATGCCGGCATCATCGAAATTTTTACCAGATTGTTGATCTGCGAGAAGATGCTCAGCTGGGAGAACTTTGTGATTCCGGTGATGAATACGAAACGGAGATACGGATCCAGGTCCTTAAGAGGAGCGTAAAAACTCTGAAGGGCGACGCGCAAAGGTTCCAGTTTTTCCCTGTCCTGAAGTACGGTGAGCATCGGGGCATCGTACTCATCGATGAGTATGACCGCCTGCTTCCCGGTCTTACGGTAAAGCTCCAGCACATCGGCCTGCATGCGGGCACCAGGGAAGCTTATGCTGCTATTGTCAATTCCGCTGTTCTCCTCAATCAAGCGCAGCTGGAGGTTAATCTGCATAAACAAATCGTCAACTGTGCCCAGTTTGGCCGTGGCCAGGGAAAAATGAAGCACCGGGTGCTGCTCCCAGTCCTGCTCAAGCTGATCAATAGCCAGGCCGCGGAACAGCTCGCGCCTACCGCTGAAATAAGCGTGAAATGTGCTTGTCAGAAGGCTCTTGCCGAAACGGCGGGGCCGGGAAAGAAACACATACTGATATTTCTGGGCTATATCAAAGACATACCTGGTCTTGTCAACGTAAAGCCAGGATCCCTCGCGTATCTTCGAGAAAGTCTGTATGCCTATCGGATATTTCACCCTGTCCGTCATCATTCCGCCTCTTCTCTGTTCGTGAGTCAATTAGCTTAAATATAATGTTTTTTGATATCACTGTCAGGAATTTAAGGTATCAGGCAAGCAGCTGCACAGAGAAAAGCCTGTCCCAGACTCTGCTGGGGCTGTCAAAAGGTCTCATGAACAGCTGCAGCGCTTCCAGCTCATAAGCCATCTGAGATGTACCTGCCGCTTATATTGAGAGGAAACTCTCCCCTCATCCGGGATCCAGGTGTAAGTCCGCCCTGATGATCCTGAACTTCTTCACCTGCCGGGGATGCCCGGATCCTGCTTCTCAGTCACGGCCCGGCATGTCACCTTTTACGGGCGCATTCTGGAGACCGTTGATTCGAGCTCCTTCACTGCCCTGAGGATCGCTTCATTCTCGGCACGGCTCTGCTCGGCGGTCTTTTTGAACCAGTCAAGCGCCTTCTCGTGGCTCCTCGCGACGCCATGCCCGTTCTCGTACATCATGCCGAGGTAGAACCCGGCCATCTCGTCCTTGAGCTCAGCGGCCTTCTGATACCACTCTGCCGCCATTTTGTAATCCCGCGCGACGCCATCGCCGTTCTCGTACATTCTGCCGATGCATCTCATGGCGTTTGCATTGCCCTGCTCCGCGGCCTTACGGAACCATTTAAGGGCCTCAGCGTAATCATGCTTAATTCCCGCTCCCTCGAGGTAGAGCTTCCCGGCGGTGAGCTGGGAGCGCGCATTGCCGCTCTCGGCGGCCTTCAGATGCCATTTGAGCCCCAGGGCGTTATACCGGCCGTCACCATTCTCCTCATCGAGGCACAAATCGCCGATGATGCCCTGGGCCTCAGCGTCACCCTGCCTGGCCTTCATCAGGCTTCTCGGGTACGCGAGGATCGCTGACGGAAGCTCCTCATCACTGTCCGGGAGCTCCGCTCCGCCCTCTTCCGTCTGCTCAGACATGGCTGTGTCCTCAGCTGTTTCAGCAGGGGCCGGGGCTCCATAATGGAACTCCGGAGCCGCCGCAAAGCCAAAGGCAAATGAGACTGAGTTCACCGCGTACAAGGCAAGCCCGTTGGGAGTGTCCTTCTTATCCCGGAAGGATCCCAGGACAGCGTAGGCATGCGAGAGGTAGTCATCCTTATTTTTCCTGAGGCTCCGCTGGTAAAGATCCCTCGTATACCCGCCCGAGACCAGATCCTTCATGATCTGCCTCAACTCGGGACATTCCTCGAAGGCCCCGAGATCCGAAAGAAGATACACCAGGTTCTTCTTCTGTACGATGATGTTTCCGTGCTTTTCGCAGAGCTCGCGCAGGGCGTCATGCAGCTTCATGGTTTTCCTCCTCTGCCTGCCATCCGCAGTACCTGTTCACACTATAGTTCATTCTGAGACCCGGCGGCGCTGCCATCCCGTGCATTGCCGGCTGTTTCACTGCGCCGTCCGGGCCCCGCCGTCTTCTCCCGGCATCCGCGAAAGGGCCTCCGCGGCTCCTTTGTGCCCGAGCTTAGCCGCGTCATCAAAGAGCTTCCCGGCCCTCCGGAGGTCCTGCTCAGCGCCCCTGCCGTCCCGGTACATTTTGCCAAGGCGGAACATCGCCTCAGCGGAGCCCCACCACGAGGCATCCCGGTAATACTGCACGGCCTCGCCGGGGTCCGGGGGGACTCCCTCGCCCCTCTCATGCATCTCCCCGAGCGCGAGTCCGCCTCCGGGCAGCCGAAGGCCACGGCGCTGAGGAACAGCCTCATCGCCTCGCCGGGGTCCCGCGGCACTCCCTTCCCCTCGCGGTACATGGTGCCGAGGTGGTACCTTGCCGCGAGCTCGAAGGGGCTCTCCGCGGCCTTCCTGAGCCACCTCAGTGCCTCCTCATAGTCAAGGCCAGTGCCGGTGCCGTTTTTGTACATGAGCCCGAGCGGGATCATGGCCTTGGGATCCCCGTCATCCGCCGCCTTCCGGTACCACCTCTCCGCCTCCAGGGGATCCTCTGCTATGCCGTCACCGCGGGCGTACATGTCCCCGAGCTGCCGCGCCGCGGACATAATCCCCCGGGAGTCAGCGAGAGTGAGCCATTTCACCTTCTCCTGCCCGTCACACCACGTGATCCGGCCCTCGAACAGCATATCGTGAAGACAGCTCTCCGCCCAGCTCCTGTCGCCCTCTTCCGCGTATTTCTCACTGAGCGCCTTCCGGTACCAGAGGGCAGCCGTCTCCTCATCCTCCCTCACGCCGGTGCCGCAGGAGTACATTCCGGCAATGGCGTTCATGGCCGCGGCGCAGCGGTTCTCCGCTGAGATGCGGTACCATTTCATGGCCCGCGGATAGCTCTGCCTGACGCCGTCGCCGTCACTGTAGACATGTCCCAGCATGAGCTCGTCCAGCCAGTCATCATAATGCTGTGCGTTGTAAAGGAGAGTGCTTAAGTCCAAGGAGCCGTCCCCATCCGCGTATGGCTCATACTCCTCCATGAGATCCTCCCATGGATCTTCCCGGACACCCTCCGGCACCTTCACCTCATCAAGGAACTCAAAGGCGTAGGAGACGGAGTCAACGGCGTAATTCACGAGCTCCGGCCGCAGATCACCTGTCTTCAGGAGCTCCTGCCTCACCTCCTCGGCAGATGGGAGGAACAAATCCCGGTCATAGCAGTCACTGTCATCATCCCAGGAATTGTCGAAGGCGTCGCTGAGCCGCTCCCCGAAGCCGCCCCGGATGAGCTCCTCCATGACCCTGCCAAGCTCCGGGCAGCAGTCTCCCAGCATGAGATCCTTCGGAAGGCTCATTTGAGAGAGGCGGAACGCGCAGTTTCCCCTGCGGCAGTAGGCCCTCAGCTCCTCATGAAACATCAGCGCCCTCCTCTTTCCCTCTGCTCTCTTTCTCCGCGGTCTCTGTTCTCTCTCCGGCACCGTGGGCCTCAGAGCCGATGCCCATGGCGGCAAGCGCCTCAGCCGCGCCCCGGTGCCCCTTCCTTGCGGCGGCGCGGAGGAGCTCCTCCGCCTTCTCAGGGTTCCGCTCCGTGCCGCGTCCGTCACGGCACATTTTTCCGAGCCGGAACTGAATCTCGGGGATCTCCCGCCAGAGCGTCCTTCCGTACCACTTCACGGCCTCGCGTAGGTCCTGCGGCACTCCCTCGCCGTTCTCATACATCTCCGCGACGGCGATCTCGGCCTCCGGGTCATCGAAGGCGGCGGCGCTCCGGAGGAGCCTCAGAGCCATGGCAGGGTCCCTCTTCACGCCCTTACCCTCCCGGTACATCATGCCGAGATAGTACCTTGCCTCAAGCTCGAACCTGCTCTCCGAGGCCTTCACCAGCCACCCTGCCGCCTTCTCATAATCCACCGGAACGCCCTCACCGTTCCGGTACATGAGGCCGAGCGCGATCATGGATTTCGGATCGCCGTCCTCCGCGCCCTTAAGGTACCACCTCATAGCCTCAGCGAAGTCCTGCGCTATGCCGTCCCCATGGGCGTACATGTCCCCGAGCTGCCGCGCCGCTGAGCCGTTCCCCCGCGCGTCCGCGTCAGTGAGCCATTTCACCCTCTCCAGCCCGGTAAGATCGGTAATTTTCCCGCTCTTCTGCATGCTCCTGAGCATGTCCTCCGCAAGGTCGCTCCAGTCCTTGTGCCTCTCAGCGGCCTTCCGGTACCATCTCTCCGCCTCGGCGCTGTCCTTCCTGACCCCGGAGCCGCAGCGGTACATGTTGCCGATTTCGACCATGGCCTCGGCGATGCCGTAGTCCGCCGAGCGGCGGAACCATTTCATGGCCCTCGGATAGCTCTGCCTTATGCCGTCGCCGTACTCGTAGGCGCGTCCCAGCATCAGCTCATCGAGGAAGTCATCAAACTGGTAAATGATGTCAAGCATGAAGCCGACGCTGTAGTGCTCATCCTGCTCCTCGTAGGGCACGTAGTCCTTCTCAAGGTCATCATATGGATCATCCCTGACATCCTCCGGCACTTCCTGAACCTCATCAAGGAACTCAAAGGCATAGGAGACGGAGTCAGCGGCGTAATTCACGAGATCCTGCCTGAAGGTCCCTCTCCGGCGAGCTTTTCCATTGCCTCCTCCACGGGAATAAGGAACAGGTCCTTCTTACCAAACCGGGCTGCCAGGCTGATCCTC
>Ga0326511_10003903_pt1 | contig 11961 bp, 10 predicted proteins | sample 0_2496_0518_D_FD_203701 | JGI IMG/M metagenome (GOLD analysis project Ga0326511, IMG submission 203701) | Bovine rumen microbial communities from UC Davis, California, United States - 0_2496_0518 | ecosystem: Host-associated > Mammals > Digestive system > Stomach > Rumen | place: USA...
CCATTTCCTCATTCGGCACACAGTCCTCACCATTCAACTCTCGCCATGTCCTTTGAATGACGATGTTGTTGAAAGTCAGCTTAACCCAATCGCCATTGTGTGCGGCAAAGTCATAAGCCGTCTTTACACCCAAGGCTTCGAGTTTGGCTGCATATCTTCTCCCGATGCCCCAGACTTCATCGATGGGGTACAGTTTAAGAGCCTTGATGCGCTTCTCATCGGAGTCAATCATGCAGCAGTGACGGTAGCCCTGGTACTTCTTTGCAAAGTGTGAGGCCATCTTAGCGAGAGTCTTGTTTGGAGCCAGACCAATACTGACAGGCATACCCACATACTGCTTAATCTTCTTATGTAAATCCTCGCCCCACTTTTTTAAGTCCAGATGCTCCATGCCGTTGAGGTAGATGAAGCACTCGTCGATACTATAGCGGAAGTATGCAGGAACTTCTTGGCTGATAAGGCTAACTATACGCCCTGTCAATTCTCCATAAAGCTCATAATTGGAAGAGAATACAGCTATCTTCTGGTTTGGAAATTGCTGGGCTAACTGGAAGTATGGTGTCCCAGACTTTATTCCCATCTTCTTGGCTTCATTACTGCGAGCCACTACGCAACCGTCGTTATTGCTCAATACAACAACAGGCTTGCCCTCCAGGTCTGGCCGAAAGACACGCTCACATGAAACGTAGCAGTTATCACAGTCAATGATGCCGTACATAAACTATATTTTTTCAAAGGTACGGATTAGATGAATAACAGTACCCCACACCTGAAATTCGTTTGGATCATCGACACGGAATACAGGGTAATCGGGGTTGGCTGGACGTAGTTCGATATAGCCGTCATTCTTGTGTGTCAGATCCAAGAACTTCATTGTAAAACCGCCATCCCACCATGCTACAACGATTGAACCGTCATGCGGCTCTACTGCTCTATCGATGATGACCCTGTCGCCATCAAACAGTCCTGCATCTTTCATGCTGTCACCCTCTACGTCACCATAGAACGATGCTTCGGGATGCCTGATGTAGTCCCGGTTAAAATCTAGTGTCTCATGCCTATAATCGTCAGCAGGAGAAGGAAATCCCGCCGCAACGCCAGCATGTTCAAGTTCAAGGTTGGTGTCGAATACGCCTTTTACGATCTTAATGTTGCCCATATTTGTCTTATATAGAAGTGACATAAAAGTACCATCCCTTAAAAACTTGGAAAGGAGTCCTTTTTACTTCACCTAAGTTGTCCGAAGGGAGAATTCTTTGGGAAAGAGGAGTCTTTCCTATTTCTGTATCTTGCATTTTGTTAAACTCGCCAGCAACATATCTTATGTTTTTTTCTAGTGCTCCCGTTTTACCATTACAAGGCGTGTTTACAATAATAATATCTACGTATTTTGCCAAAGACTCAATAAAATTCTTTTTCATTTCAGTCGTTACGAATGGAATTTTTATAAATGCAGTATCAGCAAATACATGATATATTTGATTCTGCCTTTTATCAGACATTGAACTATCTGTTTGAGGCAACAATATTAAAACATCTGGGATGGCAAATCGTTCTTTGTATATCTTGAAGAATCTCGTTTCGTCAGTAAGTATGAAAAACTTTTCTATGAAATTTTGTCTTTGTTGACTGTCTTTATTAAAACAAATATCTAAAGTATCATAATATGCTCTTATAATCATACCAATATTGTTGTATATCTGTTCTAGTTCAAGATCTTTTTCCTTTTTAGAAGCCTTTTTGTCTATCAATATTTCTTTAAGACCATCAAAGCTAGAATTAAATTCCTTGAGTATTTCTTTAAAATTATGAAATGATACAAATTTGTTATTATCATTATAAAAAAGACTTTCATCCATATCTTCAAGAGAAAGCTTAGTGAGTTCCCAAAAATGTGAAGAAGGTTTAACTTTGTAGTTAAACTTACTCAGGAAATATTGTAGGGCAAACAAGTAGATATATGAATCCAATATACATAGGAGTTTTTGACCTATAAGAAATTGTTGTATTTCAACATTCATTATAGGTTGGGTGTTTTTCTGGGTCGCTTTCTGAGAGGTTAATGTCTTTGTAGCAATAATAACAGAAATAATAGCTATTATTAATGAAAAAGAGGTTATAATCAATGCCACCCAATCCCATGTGCTAAGTCCATACTTTTCTGCGAACTCAACAATTTGATGGTGGAACCATGATTCATTTTCTATTGCAAGAAATAATTTCGTTGTCATAATGTCATTTTTTTATCGTCCAACATTTCTAATGTCCTCTGGCAGCGTTCACTACCATAGAACTGATTTAACACTTCTCCAAATACATCATTGGGACATACAGCATCAAACAGTGTCATGCAAGACCTAACCTTCAGGTCATCAACATAGCCCAAGATTTGTTCTGAGGTCTTATCCTTGTGTGATAACAAGGCATTGGTAATTTTCCTAAGTCGAGTTGACAGAATTTCATTTGACATATAGTCCTGTGCCTCTTTCAAACCTGAAATCCCGTAATAGTTAGACATGTAGCTATATCCCAGACCTTTCATCTGAGGGAATATATACCAAATCCAATGACCTCTTTTGCAACCATCTTGTATCTCAGAGAGAGCCTGTTGGTAGCCAGAGTAGGGTTCTTCTTGTGCCTTTAGAAATCTTTGTATATCGTAGCTTACCATAATTATTCTGATTCTGATTTTGATTTTACACTATCAAACACACCTTTTTTATCTTGATTGTTACTCATTATGCCTTTCTTTTGTTTTTTCGTTCTTTTTTTACGCTTAACAATTGCCGGAGTTGTCACCTCTTCATTCAATTTGTTTTCCTCTACAGATTGAACTGCATTTGAAAAGCTATTCGCTGCTCGTTTATACAAATTCCAATAACGCCTTATAGTGCTACCTGATAATGTAAGGAACAATGTTATCACAATAGACAAGAACGTTGTTAAGAAAAACATTCTCGTTTCTTGCAGGCTCCTGGCTTCTGGAAATTCTACATGAAAGTCTACATTAATGCCTGGATATGATTCTTTTTCTCTGAAAACAATATATCTTCTACCTATTTCTACTGGCTTAGGACACATTTCAGAGAAATTGGCTGTTGCACCAAAGTACATTTTAACTGTAGCAAGTCCTTTTCCTTCGACTGTCAAAAAAACATTTGTCTGTGATATATCCTCTAAAGCAAACAAACTTTTAATTGCAGTCAGGTCATTAAGGAGTTGAAAAGAGCAATTATCCCAACAAGAGTTAGTACCTCCAAAAACAATGTTGGTTGTCGCATCGTCTCTCTCATTTGAATTACGATTATGGGCATTTACATATTGATTCATTCCTTTTTCAAAATGAATTCTTCTTGAACCCATATCAAACATAAAGGTGTTCTCACTATTTCCACCTAAAATTGATTTGCTCATTCTTGATGACTTATCGCATGTCTGACTATATTCAAAGAGAAAGATTGATGAAATAGAATCGGCACTTGGTAATACGTTGTTAAGCACCCCAAATTTTACAGCTGCATCCCTTAGACTATCTACAGAATGCGTTTTCCATTCGTGGTCAACAAACAGGTCTTTATCAAAAAAACCAGTGTCATATAAGGATGTATCTCTTGTCACTTTAACATTTGTATATGATGGATATAGTTCCTCTTCATCCATTACTTGTGAATAGTCAAGGTACACGTCAATGTCTACATTATCAATCCGATCACAACCGTAAAGTTTTGCTAGATTATAATGAAAGTGCTTTTCGGGTATCGTAGTCCATTTCCCATAGATCCAACATCCAAGAAGAAAGAGAATAGCAAGAAGAACGAGACCAAGAAAGTTTATCCTCAGTCCTTTTGTACACCATCTTATGATTAAATATATTATCGGAAATTGATTATTCATGCAAATCGTTTGGATTTAAGTTCTCAATTACTGTTATACCCAATGTATCTCTAACTTTCAGGTTCTCTGGGGAAAGTGATCCGCCTATTATAAGCAGTGCCTTGTTATTGTATTTCTCTCCATGTATCTTGTCCTCTGCGTCCAAAATGTGCCTTGGAAGTATATACCTCGTAGGCTAACAACTCTCTGGTTCTCCTGACCTGTAGCCAAGTGATTACGGAGTATGCTAATAATCTCCGAAGGCTTGAATTGTTGAACAGTTATCTCTGTAGGCATATTTAACTACTTAACTAGTCGTACATTCTTTGTGTTACACACGGGACATGATGGATATTCCTCATCGGTTTCCCAAGAATGATTGCAATAATGGCAGTAATACTTTCGAGTAGTATTTCTACCAAGTATCTTTTTTATAAAATTTGAAATTATCTTCATTTTAACTGTTGGTAAACTAACTGTTTGTAATGTTTAACTATCTCTCGATTTATTCTACCTGTCATTCTGTCTTTTATGTTCTCATATTTGCAGATATATGAGTTATAGAATTGTTTCTTTAAAGTAAATGAAATATCCCGGAAGTTACCTCCCGTAGAGTAATATTCGTCCTCAGTCTTACGATCAAGCGGTCTATATCCTCTTAGCAGGGCACAAACAGACCATCTTATATGTTCCAAATGAGCAAAGACTTCTATCTCTTCTTCGCTTAGAGTGAAATCATTAACTTCGTATGACCAATTTCTCATACTACCGACAAAAACAGGAATAGCAGCGGCATTAACTATATTTGACGATCTCATTTCAAGTGGCAGTTGCTCCCATTTCCTTTCTACCTCGTACTCATCATAACTGGTTTCTAAGTTACCTTCCATATAGAGTCTTTCAATGAATAAGTTCAATTGTTTAGCTGCAATTTCTTCCCAAAATTCCTGTGTAGGATAACTGTTAAGCATACCCCACGGCATAATATTATCATATCTTGTATTCTCAAAAAATGTTCTCAATGAGGTTTCAGAGCGTGTATAGAGCCATACAGGAATTGATTTGTCGAAGTATATTTTCGGAAGACCTAATGCGACACTAACATTCTGTTTCTCTTCTTGTCCGCTGACAACAACACTTAATAACGAGGACTCACAATTAGCATAGTTGTTAAGTTCGTTTTGGAGCAAGAATTCGTCTGGTACTGATTCAATAAATTCCCACTCTATATCAAGAAAGTCGTATTCTTCTTTGGGTACATGATTATATACCTCCTCCCATTTATTATCTCTAATTCTTCTTATTCTATAATGGCACATTGACATAAAATCAGTATATCTACCATGGAACATGCCTCGATTATGGGAAAAATCATTATCAATAACAGTTATCTTTGTACGAATACCTTTGGTTATAAAGTTGGGGTGATGACATGTTTTAGCAGCTGTAGCAGCAATAACTTCTCCTGTACTTGTCATGCCAAATATTACTAGGTGAACAAATAAATCAGAATCCATCGTAATTCTATCTCCGTTTCTCATATTGAGATTCATCTGAGGCCATCTATTATCAGAGTCAACTAAAATTCGCCTTGCCCATCGTTCATCGGTATTATATATTCTTAATCTATGATTATCATCGCTAATATCTTTAAATGCTTTGTTGTCATAGCGACGATTGTTTATCAACGTAATAGAAGATTGATCTTGAAGATACAAATAAATAAAAGCTCCCCAATTAGAGAAATCATCCATGTTTCTTAATCCATCATAGCAATCTAGATTCTTAAAATCACTATTTGGTTCATTTTCTCCGATTAAGAAAATCTCAAATGCCCTGTTGGGGTATAGACTTTGTAGGTCTTTCTTGTTAGTTCGGTTGCCGTGTAATACAAACAGGTTCTTATTCTTGCCCAATTTACCCTCGATGGTTTCTCTTACTTCTCGTACTTTATTCTCAACGACCACCACAATATTAATATCACTACTTTTCCTCAATATGTTATCCAAAACACCATCCGTTATATCGTTGTAGCCAAAAATCAATATATGACCATAAAAACGGTATCGAACATCACCTGCAATGTACTTGTCAATATAGTTTCTAACTCCATTGGTTAAGACCATTACAAGGAAGCCACTAAAAAAAGAAACACCAACTATATATATAATCTTTAATATAAAGGGGTCTATAGAAATCTTTTTGCTTGAATCATAATCATAAGTTGTCATCCCTTTGAAAAGGAAGTTGTTATCCAAGTCCAAACAAAACTGGAACATAAAAAACACTACCAAAAATGAAATGACAAGAACAATTAACTGAAAAGAGGTCTTGCCAGATAACAGCCGATATGACCAAATATTAAAACGGCCAATGGTTTTATGTAAAATAGTTATTTTATCAATAAGCCATCCTGTAAATGAAATAACACTACTTCCAATCATATTATTATTCTTTATTGTAATGTATGAAACAAAACTACCGCATCCTTCATTATCTCATCATGGTCAAAAGCCAACTCTGGGAGCGCATCGATGGAGAACCACTGAGCTTTAGCAGCATCGTCCAGCCCCATAACCTCTAACGGAGCATCAACCACTGCTAGATAAGCCACTGTTATAGTACGTCCTCTTGGATCCCTGTCAACCTTTGAGTATGTACCTATCTCTTTTACCTTGTCCACCTCCAGACCAGTTTCTTCTTTCAGTTCCCGAATAGCGCACTGCTCGGTAGTTTCATTCATATTCAGGAAACCGCCAGGGAACGCCCAACAGCCTTTGAAAGGTTCGTCTCCTCTTTCAATAAGCAGAACCTTGGGACTGTTCTCCTTGGTAATTACGATACAATCCGCTGTAACTGCTGGTCTTGGATATTTATATGTATAAGCCATAACTATTATTTTACCATCCACTTCCACCAAACCCGTCTGTAGGGAAATCATCTGGGTCTGTGAAACCATTCCAACCGCTTGTTTTACTTCCGTTGTGTGTCCTAAAATCAGTTATCACACTTCCATATTTACTAAAAAAGCTATCACACTCATGGCTATGGAATGTCTGTTTTCTATTATTCCATAAACCTATATCAGTTGAACCACATACGGGGCATGTCTTATTCTGATTATTCTTCATAAGCCTATCTCCTTTTCCATCTTGTCATGCCACCCATAGGAGTATAGATGATATGCACCCACTCACGATTATTTCCAGACGCAGTGCTGTTATTTCTAACGCCTTTTTCAGCCCTAATAGGCTCCCTTTTCTTGAAGAAACCTAATTTGGAATTGGGAGAGAGGTCATCAAGGTCAAACTGGAACACTTCAATGCTCTTTATTTTCCCATTTTCCTTATATCCCGCCATATTCCACCCAACACTGAAATCAGTAACAAATTTGATTACCTGGTTGTTATACACAAAATGGACTTCACTGATTTCGTCATCATCATCCGACGACGGTTCTTGCAATATATTAGCAAATACAGGAGGCACTATCTTACCCATGTAGCTTTCCCAGAACACAAATACATCTTTATATTCATCTTCATTCCTCAGTTGTTGCCAAGCAGATAATCCAACAGGGACAATTAGTTGCCAACCTTTACGTTCCATTCTCCTAGGATTTGATGGATGTGAAGCTAATTTGTCTAATTGGTATATGTCACACTTAAAGTCCTCGATTGCTATATCAAATATATGTGGATCTTTAACGAATATGAATTTATCATTGTCAGTTGGCCAGTTCTTTGTCCGCGTACCAGAACTTGAAACTTTTACATAGCCTAGATATTTGCCAACAGGATATGTTTCCTCTGGCAGATTCCCAAAGAAAAGCTCATTTATAAACTTCCTATGGACTTCATTTCTGAAATCCAGAGGTTCCTTTGCGAACTGCTGAGATACACCATCCGCATATATAAGTATCTTCTCACCCTCTTTAATGTCATCCCATCTGCTAGGAATCGTTTGGAGAGCACCGCAAATAACCATGCTTGCGTAGGGTTGTTCCAATTTAATTTTTCGCATAATAACTGGAGAATAAGAGTCAATAGATTGTCAGATTATAATATGTCAGGACACAAATCCTGATATAATTGTGTTCAGGGCTGTCGTTGAGAAACATGCCATGCTCACCTAACATTATTCTATTATACTGTTTCATTATTACTGTTATTTGATAGCCTCGCTTATTATATTATCAATTTCACTTCTTAGCAACGAGATTTCTTTATGAACGTTTATTTGTTTACCCGTTTCTTCTCTTATCTCATTTACAATGTCTGCCTGTTTTGACATCATTATTTTTGGAATCAAAAATTTACGAATCGTATCTGACGACACTTTAACCATTGTCTGTTGTTTGCCTTTTGAGGCATATTTGAAATATAGTCTACCAATGATCGAGTTGAACAAGTAAGCAAGAAACATCTTGTCTATCTTTTTTTCATCAACAAAGAGTTTTATCATTATGTCAGGGAATATGAAGTCTTCTTCAATCTCATTCGCCACAGATGCTAAAGCAACTAAATCGACTGTATTGCCTCTGCTTATAAAAAAGTCGCCTTCATGTATAATAAATTTGTCAATATCTTTTCTTGTTTCATTTGTGTATTTGGGGGTGTCTGTTGTTAAAACACCATTGAAATGAAGGGAATCAATTCCTAAAATTTTTGAATTTCCCTCTATCTCGTTATTTTCTGGCGACCAACCATTTTTAGTTTTGACATCATATAGGAAGTTATCTAGTGAATCAAAGTCCTCAAAATGAGAAAGCATTGCTTCCTCTAAAATCTGTAATTTGGAATATCTAACACTATCTCTTATCCCATAATTACTAGACGAAAGCATAGAAAATGGAAAATTAAAATGATGTGTTTCATCTATTCTACACAATCTTTCTATATCCAAGTTAAAAGCTCTTATTATGACAGAGTTTATAATATCTTGGTCTTTGCGAAGTGTTGAACGGTGTTCTTTAATTTTATTTTCAATGGACTCTATTTTTGATAAAGCTTCATTTTGTACTTCCATTCTCACAAATGGAATTTTATATTTTAATAATTCTGTGGGATTTACACGACGATGAGTTTTCCCACTTTCAGTATAATACAAACATTTGGCGAATTGAGGATGAGTAATTAAATAGTAAAAGAACTTAGGATAATAAGTTCCCTTTTTTATTCGATATTCGATAAGTTCTGATGATCCAAGATACCTCTTATGATCAAGGTTCAAGAAGATATTTCCCATTCTTGGTTGTATTTTAGGTATAACAATATCCCCCTCAGTAAGAACATTCTTGTCAGAACCTATTTCGGAAACATCACACAGATTGATTAACTGGTTATATCTTCTGTCAATATTTGCTAAATCGATTAATTTCTCTTCAAATTCCAGCTCACCCTTTTCGATTTTCTCTGATTTAACAGGAATAAGTATTTGAGAGAGTTCTACGCTGCTGTTAGGCCAAACGTTAGCATTTTCCACATCAAAGAAGAAATGGAAATTGACATCCGCGCGAACAGAAGGAAGGAATGCGAACTTAGACAAATCTGTTTTAAAAAAAGTTGCAGCCATATTATTACCAAGTTAATTCTCTCATGTAATCAAGGATTGTTTCTTTTATGCCGTCATCAACAAGAACTTGCATTTTATTGTCAGTTCGGAATAAATCATTTGGACGCTTTTGCTCCGACCGCTTTGTGCGTTTATATCCGACATGTTCAGCTTCTGCCATAAAAATTGGATATGAAAGTTCCTTGGCAACTTCGCCAAAGACCCACCATGTATTAACTTTTCCAAATACATCACTTGTGTCTTTGTCTATTTTACAAACCATTTCTATGGCGGCACGATAGTTGGTGATTATATCGCCTTTATAAAGAGATTTGTCTCTTTCTGGAATAAGTGACCTTAGCAATTTAAACAGGCATTCTTTTTCTTCATCATCAGTTAGATTCTTGATTGAAGGAAGTTTATCTTTCTCTTTAGTGCCAAAATATACGGCACAGATATTATCACATTGTGTCCTCAACCTCCCATATTCTTTTGCCTTTTCATGCCATACACTATTCCATTTCGTCAATTCTTCTTTCGTCTTTTTTTGAGCAAACAAAATACTTGTTTTTGTAGGCGTATATGGAGCAAATGTAACTTGTGGCAAGGAAACTATTGCCTTGATTTTAAAGTATTTATACAAAAATAATCTTATGTATTTGTTTTCTGTAGTATCAAACACACTTTCTGGTAAGACAATTCCCATACGACCACCCTCACGCAATAAATGATAATATCTCTCTATAAACAAATTCTCAGAATTCTTCTTTTCACCAAAAAGGAAACTTGTCCCTAAAGTGGTTTTTGTATCATTGTCCAAATCAACAGAAAATGGTGGATTGCTAACAACGACGTCAAATTGTCCGTTAATCTCCTTGTCGCCATAATTCTTGTCTTTGTTAGAGCTATTTAGAGCATTAGGTGCAGTTTCTTTCACATAATACATAAATGGTAATAGTCCATCTTTTACAAAGACGTTGGTTGAGCCATCCCCATGCAATATCATATTAACCTTTGAGGCGGTTCCTAAGTTGAAATTATGCTCAATGCCATAAATAAAAGTCTGAGCCCATCTATTTTCTCTATGATCAGGATAGAACCAGTCACTCTCCACTTTGTCGGTAACATCTCTACTATGAGACAGCTTGTCACGAAACCGTCTTTTAATGTTTTCCGTTATAAACCGCATGTATTCTATAAGGAAAGTTCCAGACCCAGCAGAAGGGTCAATAAGATAAGGTATTTCTTTGTCTTTATTTATCCTGCTAATAGCAAGTTTATCTAATTGAAGTGCCCAAAGGATGAAAGTTACAATATTATTATGTGTAAAGAATTGACCTTTGCTTTGCTTAAAGCCGTCTCTAATGATTCCTTCAAAAAAATCTCCCAAAATGTCCTTTCCATCATAGCTGTTTTTCCCATCAACTAGAGAATATCTTTCCAATGCAGTTACAGCATACTTCAGTTTTGATAACGAGAACTTGTTTTCATCTATGATATAGCTCTTTTCAAGTTTCGTTTCATCGGTTATATACATTCTCTGTTTTAGAGCCCTCCTATAAAGCAAGTTAAGGCGTTCAAAGAGTTGCTCATTGCTTTCATATTGTTCGCTTTCTTGATTGACAAAAGAGAAACTTTGAAAATCGTATTTTTCGCCATCCTCTTTTTCACTCTCATCTTGAATTTTTGCGAGTATTATATTGACAAGAGAAGAAAAAACTTCATTGTCATCAGTACCTCCACCTCCCCACAAAACATTGTGAAGATTCTTTTGGATATATTGAAACATCGCCCCTGAATACTTTTTATCCAGGTCTTTATCACTCCCTTTAACATAGGGTCGTTTTACAGCTTTTCCGTATCTTGCGGGTATTTCATCTGCATAAAAGCGGTTCTCTTTCCACTGATCAAAACTTTTGTATTGATCATAATCAATAACGATTGCTTTATTCGCAAAAGAGTCATCGTTAAGATTGCAGGTTAATAGAACCAAATATTTAATGGAATGACCTAATGCTAATTCGGAACCAGCTAAATTAAACAACTGTTTCTCAATAACACCATCTTGGTCCTCTTCAAATTTGTCTGGTGATTTTAATTCAATATACAAGAAAGCATTTCCTTCTTCGTCCTTAACGATAACATCTATTCTTGGGTAAATTACTTTTGGCCTTCCTATGTCGTAAGTTTTTTCTAGTTCTATACGCTCTAAGGGATAGCCATATTCATTGACCAATTTAGTCAGAATAATAGAACGGACTACTTCTTCACCTCCCGGTAGGGATTCGAGATTTCTTGGTGATGTAATTTTTGAAGAGTATTTGACCTTATCATTATCTAAATCGATTTTCTCTACTGCTTTTATTGGTTGCGAGTTGATAAAGTCGATTATTCCTTGTTTATTTATATTCTCCATATGGCATGACAGTGGTTATTCTGTTATCAATTCTCTCTTCTCACACTCCAACAGTTCGGCAATCCTATCCAATGTAGGCAGGGTAGGTTGAGTGATATTGCTACACCACTTAGATACCG
>Ga0326511_10003904_pt1 | contig 11961 bp, 25 predicted proteins | sample 0_2496_0518_D_FD_203701 | JGI IMG/M metagenome (GOLD analysis project Ga0326511, IMG submission 203701) | Bovine rumen microbial communities from UC Davis, California, United States - 0_2496_0518 | ecosystem: Host-associated > Mammals > Digestive system > Stomach > Rumen | place: USA...
AGGTTTCTTGTAATCTGCTCTTACGATAGCGCCACGGATTTTAGAGTTTGACTTATTTTCCATATCTGCATCAAACTTGAGATTTCCTGTCTCTGCTAGCGTACCTACAATCTGTACTCTGTTTAGTCTTTTTACTGTTTTCTTTTCTTCGCTCATAAATCTTTTTTCCTTTTCTTAAAATATTTTGTTAATATGTACCCTAGCATCATCTCACTTGCTAGTATTCGGCTATTCGCTGTTTATTTAGCCTAGTGGGTCTACTAGGACTCGAACCTAGAACCGACTGGTTATGAGCCAGTTGCGCTAACCATTGCGCCATAGACCCTTAATGATATAATGTTGCAGAACCACACATATCCGTCACAAGACGTGACAAGCAATGTAAAACCCTTGAGATAGTTTCCCTTTATTTGTTATTTCTCTTCTGCTACCCTCTTTGCATTATACCATATCCACTTTGCGTATGTCAACATTTTTCCAAAAAAAGTCAAATCTACAAGTTGACCAACTTCGAGATGTTGCGCCCCATCTACTAAGTGGCATAATCCGTTACCATCAGACGATTATGTTACAGAGCAATAACGTGTGGCATCACGATTATCTTTTCAGATGTTATCGACTTCTATAGAGCCGAAATTTGCACCATCTGCTCTCCGCATTATTTACTTTATCATATCTAATCTTTAAAGTCAATAGTATTTTTAACAAGTTTGCAACCTTGGATATGGGTGCTTAATCTCGTTTCTGTCATTCCAACTAGTATTGTTTCTGCTGTCTACTTCGCATTTCAGTAATTGCACTTACTTACCATATCATACTATTGACTTAACTTTTGGCAGATATGTTTTTTACATCGTGCTTTTCATGCACCGTCCGTCCATCCTCTTTCCCTTCAATCCAACATCCTGTGTTGGTAGTTTTAGACTTCAACCGTCATCTGCCTATTGTGCGGGTAAGGATTTTCACCTTACAGTTCCCAAAGGGGACTCGTTTTATGGGATTCCCTGTACCTTTCCAGTTAGTGTCTACATATTCCACCACCGCACATTTGTATTATATCATTCCTTTTCAGAAATGTCAATACCTTTTTTATCAATTTCTTTCTGTCTAGCACGACTAGGATATTTTTCAGATTTCATATCTCTAGTTCCTGTGTTAAAACCATTTGTTACTCTGTGGCTTTTCTGCATATTTATCCAAGCCTTTTTGGTCATATCCTTTTTGCTACACATGGCATTTACCTCTCTCTCATTTGATAATGCCATTATATCATATAATAAAAATTTTGTCAACACTAAATTAAAACTTCTTTTACAAACTTATTTCTGTCTGTATAGTAGACGGTTTTAATTCCCATATCTCTAATACAGTTTTCACAAGCAAGGCAAGGTTTAGACATTGCCAACTCTTTATTACAATCCTCACGATAAATATACAACTCAACCTTGCTAAAGTCAATATCCAAATCTTTAATCGAATTCAGACACGAAATTTCTGCGTGAATGAAATCATTGATGGGTTTTCCGTTGTTTGAAACAAGATTTCTGTATGAATTGTATTTTGCCTGTAAAGGGTTAGTTTTGCGAGAATTAAAACCAACCCCAATAATATTCTTTTTATAAACAGCAATACAACCTATATGTACCTTTGGAAACATTGACAGTTTACTTATTTCTTTTGCTTTCTTATAATAGTTTCTCTTCATGCTTTCCAAATATTAACATATCGCTGAATACTTTTAGCGATAACTTCAATTGGTTTATCATTTGTAATTTTAAACTTTGCTACATGGGCGACTTTATCTTCTCTAAAATCTTCCCTATCTGTAATACATCTACGCTCCCACTCTGCTCTATCAAAGTTAGGACGCTCTTTTGCTCTCTTCTCTCTGATTTTTACAGGTGCATAAATGTAAAACACAATACAATTTTCTTTTCCAAAATGATTGATAAATGATTCTGCACCATCGGGAGTAAGAACAACAATATAATCGTTTTTATCAAGATTAATCGCCTTATCAGAACTACCGTAATACCATTTACCAAATACAGTATTATAAGTACGATACTCTATAACTTGATTATTGTCAATCATTTCTTGGAAATCCTCTTGTGACACAAAATTATAATCAACACCATCTGTTTCATTGTCTCTAGGTGGACGTGTTGTATATGTCACAATGTTTTCATAAGGGTAATTATCACACATATAAGATGCAATGGTACTTTTACCCGAACTTGACTCTCCAATCAATATAACAATCTTGTGGGACTTACTGTTTTTGGCTTGTTTACCCATTGGGATTCACCCCTTTCTACACTCTGTTCTTCCTGCATCTTCTTGATAAGTGGATTTCTAATCTTATAATGAGTTTCTACTTGCCAATCTTCTGTTTGCTTTTGTGTTTGACCATAAATATATCTCATATTATTACCTCTTTTGAATGATATACTCGTTATCCATCCACCGAATAAAGATAACATTTTTACAGTTATAAATGCGTGGAATAAGTTTAAATAACCATCCTTTAACTCTCATAAACAAACACCTCAATACAAGTTATGTATGATTTATCTTTTGGAATGGACAATTGTACATCTGCAATAGAAAACATATCCTCTACCTTTTTACCATTTTTATCATCATATGTCAACATAATATTTCCAAAACTTCTAGTTGGTTCAATATCATCGTTGTCATTTGATTGCATAAGATTGATAAGTTTAATAAATTCAACATAATCTTTACGATATTGAGCGCAAAGATATTCTGCATTTTCATAATCAAAATCATGATATTCAGTATCGTATTTTACTTTTTGAAATCTGATTAACATTCTCTTACTTCTCCCATTCGTACTGTTGTGTATTTAAATTTATAATAATAATCCGTTCTTATTATACCAAGTTCTTTATCTGTACTTGCATGAATTGATGATATTTCAAGTGGATATATTTTTGGTTCTTCGTTATCTTCATAAATTGTAATTTCTGCTCTCATTATATCATTCTCCTTTATCAATGTCAACACCTAATTCACAATCATCAACAAACCATTGTTTTCTGTTAGTACCATAGTAATCTTCATAATCCCAATGAGCATATCTACAATCTTCACATTTATGGTCACATTCGTTTATTGCCATTTCCTTCTGCTTTTTATGATATTCTATCACATCTTCATTTAGTTTGTCAAGTTCTCTTTCATTATTTTTTATCTGACGTTTTAAAGCCTTATTCAGATAATCAAGTTCATTAATTCTATTAAGAACTCTTCTATATTCTGCGTGTTCCATGTACTCTCCTGTGAACTTACCCCGACTTAATGCTACGCATTTGAAGTCGGAGCTTCCTGCTTCATCCACCACTGCGTTCCTAACAAGTTACCTTGTTGGCTCGTCTTACACAATGTCCGCAGGCGTAAATTCGGATAGTTCCTACCCTATTGTTTATAGTTTATAGTTACGCTGATTCTAAAATTTTCAACCCCTCTACCTTGATGTTGATAGCAGAGTTCCAATCCCTGTCTATTCCTTTATGACCGCAATAAGGGCAATCCCATATACGGATTCTAAGGTCTTTGAGATTTTCACTCCTATATCCACACCAATGACAGAGTTGTGAACTTGGAAACCATTTATCTACTTTTATCAGATAACCACCTCGGTCTTTTAGTTTATATTCTAGGAAGTTTACAAACATTCCGTAGCCGTTATCCAAAGTAGCCTTACCATTTCCAAAGCCTTTATTCGCCATAGACCTCATATTCAGACTTTCTACACATACACAAGTGTACTGATTGGCTATCTCAGTTGACTTTTTATGCAAAAAATCTTTTCTTTGATTTGCTATGTGTCTATGTATCTTGGCTATTTTCTTTTGTTGTTTGCGATAATTATTACTACCGACAGTTTTATGTTTCAGCTTACGCTGTGATTTTGCTAATTTATTTTGTGATAATCTGTAGTAATGTGGCATATTGCAATTATTACCTTCGCTATCTACATACAATCCATCTGACTTGTAATCCAGACCCAATGTGCTTGCACTTGTTACAGGAGCGTGTAGTTCTTTAGCATCATACTCAAATAGAACTGACACTTGGTAGCTATCATCCCTGTTTTGAGTTATCGAAGCCGATTTTAATTTCCAATCACTATTTGGAACTCTGTGTATCTTAGCTTTGACCTTTCCAAGTTTCGGCAATTTAATATAGTTATCACCAACAACAATATTCCCATTTGTGAAGTTAGTAGTATAAGTTTTCTTAGTTCTATGCTTATTTTTATACTTAGGGAATCCACCTTGTTTTTTAAAAAATCTATCATAGCTATCAGCTAAGTGGAATACTGCATTATTTAATGCAAACTTATCCACTTCTGTTAAGAATGGATATTCTTTCTTTAGGCGTTGTGTGCAGTAAGTATTTGCAGATAACTTTGATAAATGTTTTTCGCCATTCTTATAAAGTTCCTGTTGAACCGTGAGCATTTGATTATAGACAAATCTACAACAGCCGAATGTCTTTTGGCATAATTCAGTTTGTTCTTTGTTTGGATAAATAGCATATACAATAGCCTTGTTAGCCATTAGACATTCTCCTTTCCTTAAAATATTGGCTAGTGACGGTGCTAACCCCTCCCTACTTCGTTGAGGAAGGGGATTGCGCACCTGTTTTTAGTTCAATAATTGTTTTATTGTTGACACCATTTTAGCAGATAATTGTTATCATGTCAATCCAGAACGTGTGTTCACTCATGCAGCGAACACCTTACAGCGAGTAAGTATTGTCTGCTTTACACCACGAAATTCGGAATGATCTTTGACAGTTCCAACAATCTTATCTGCCTTACTGTAGGAACCAGACGATGATTTCCAAATAAATACATTTCCGTCTTCATCTTTAATTTTATGAATGTGTGTATAGCCAAACTCCGTTTCGTATGAGGATATAACCTGGACTTCAGGATGATCGATGGTAATTCTTTCTTTCAGCTGACCAACGTATTGACTCTGTTTCTGTTCATTTACATTTGCTTTTGTACGCTTTTCTTTGATAGCTTCAATTTCAAGGTGCTTGTTATACATCGGAAATAACGGTGCAAGCATCCCAATCTTTCCAAGTGAATTGTGTTCATTCGCAACCAAGACTTTGAGATTATGAATGAAATCATTTTTCTCTTCTTCTGCCTTAATGTACTCAACAGCATTAGTGACTAACTGTGTTACTTCTGCACTGTTAGCATTAAAACTCACAGATTTCATTTCCATTTCTGCTTCAGCTTTAGGATCGTATCCATAATAAGAAGAACGAAGTAAACCATGATCACACTTAAAATATTTCGTAACTCTATCCTTCGTGCAATCTGGATTGCGATTCCCATCAATATCGTTTACTTTAATATACCCAAACTTACGAATGGTTTCTGCAGCATATCTTAATAACTCTTCCGTTTCGAAATACCTTTCAAATCCACCAAATCCACTCGGTTCACTATATTCACCAGAAATCAGTTCATCAAACATACTGATATAAGAAGCGACTGCTTCAGCAGATCGACCATGGCAGAAATCACACAGACAAGAGTTACCAACCTGCTTGAATTCATTTGTCTTTTCGTTCTTAACAATGTACGTCATCTTTCTTGGACGGTTTGTTTTGCAATGTTCGCAAACCGGATAAGAATCGTAATACCTCTAAGGAACTTCTTCATCAGTTGCCTTACGGAAGATATTTCCATTGTCAGTTCTCTCAACAGAGGCCACCAAATGCCAATCACTAAGGATCGCTTCACCTTCTACGTTAATTATGATCTGCTTGATCGTAATCATCTTGTCATTGCCAAGCTCTGAATCATAATCAGGATTAGGAATCTCTTTGAAGCATTCACCAATCCGCTCATACCGGAACTCACAACCATACTTCTCGCACTTCTTTTTGATCCTATTTAGTTTCTTCTCAAGACGATCCATGTTACACTCTGCAATTCTGAATTCCATAGTACGATCTCCTTCCTTTATGATCTTGGTCTTAAATAATTTTACCTTCCGTTAATTCTTACGCTTGACTTATCTTACGTGGTTCCCAATTCTGTCCAAACTTCATCCACTGTACTTAATTCATACCTATTGCAGTTATTGGCTATTGTTGTACAATCCATTTCGGGTGCCATTACTTGATACGCCACACAATAATTTTCTTTATCGAGCATATATGCTTTACGTCTGCGACAATTAAGACACGATTTAGTTTTTGTGCAGTTTGTTTCGTTCATAATTTGTTTCCTTTCTCAAATTCAACCAAAGCTGTTAAGAATATCAAATTAGATATTAAGCAAATCATCAATAATCTTCGAGGACTTTTCTCTCTCATCATTTTTCGTTACGATATACCGCTTTGTTGTTTCTATATTTGAATGACCGACAGTTCTTCTTGTAAATTCAATGTCTTTTGTTTTATCGTAAATCACGCTACAGAATCCAGCACGAATCTTATGTGGACTTATATGATATCCAAGAGCTTCCTTACAATACTTGTCAACTATTTTATAAACATCATTACCGTTCATTCTACCACCTGTAGCTGTGATAAAAACTGCATTGGTATCATTAGCCAACTTGTTTCTTAATGGTAACCATTCGTTTAAAGCTTCCATAGTTTTCTTACTCAGTTTATAAGTATGATGTTTCTCTCTCTTGTCGATTACATCTACTGTTTCATTTGAAAAATCAATATCATCAAAATTGATCTCTGATAAAGCTGTACGTCTCATACCAGTGGTAATTAGTAATAGCAATATCAATTTATCACGTATTTTTAATTTCTTTTGTATGCATCGTTGTCCTTTGAAATTATGGTCTACGGCTTCAAGTATTTTATTAAAATCAGTTTCTGTTAGCAGAACTCTGTTATCATTTATTCTAACGAGATCATTATTTTTCGGTCGTTTAATCGTTCTTAAATAATTTGTACCAATTTTACCACTTGTATATAAATATTCGCATAGATTATTAAGGCATGACCACACACACTGTCTATAAGAATCCGATGTTTTTTCCCTAATTTCAACACCATCTTTAATTATTGTTTTCGTCTGGATGCTTGTTAAATATCTTGTTAAGTTTTCATTCGAAAAACAATCAAGTGATAATTTAGAAATATCCTGGTTTCCACCGTTGACAAACTCCATATATTTTTTTACTTTTGTTATAAAATCCCTACAAGAGGTTGCAGTTATCTCTGATGCGCGTAAATTATAATACCATTCATTTATAAATGACGGCATAGTTTTTATTTTCTCTTCTACAGATACAAATATTCTCTGGTCAACCTCAAGTCTTCCGTTCATATTATACTCCTTTCATTTAAAATGGCAGATCATCATCAACAGTATCATTAGTTGCGTTAGGTTCCACATAGTTCCATGCATCATAAGTAACTATAAACTGATATAAAAAATCAACATGTATCAGTTTTCCGATTTCACTTGCTATCCTACTATTAGTTTTGTCTTCTTGTGATGCATCTATAACACCGCCCGGATGATTATGAATTAATACAAAACGTTCTGCACCAGTCAACAAGAGATATATGGCAAGTTCACGCTTTGAAAAAATAGTTTTTCTATTTGACCCAGTAGATAGCTCTCCAATAGCTAAAATTCTATTACGCATATCCAATGACATAACAAACAAATGCTCTCTTGATAATCTATTTAATTCAAAGTAAGTGTTAAAGAAATCCGGCACTTGGTCATATGAATCTATAACATAATTTGAGACGTTAATTCTTTTTATTGTTTTTAGCTTTGGCTTACCATTAATATCATTAACTAAATCATAAAAGTATACCGCCATATATTTTATCCTCCTCTTCTCTTTCGTATGTCAGTTGGAAACGGTTACAAAAAAACATTTCGGATGGCGAAAATCCAGAAATAAAATATTGCAAACCTACGTCCAAAGAACCCAATTGAAAGGTTGTGGCTGGCCATTCACTTATCATTTCTATTTCTTCATCTGTTATTGATCTGGCACTTCCATTCTCATCAATTCCAAAAATTAATGCATTACCATATATACTCATCAATTCATCTATGGTATTTATGTAAAAACGATTACTAACTGAAATACAAGATTTCCGTGAAAACGCCTGACTTACTATAATAAATTTCTTTCTCCGTATATTCCAGATTTGACTTACGAGATGTTTGCAATTAAAATCAAAATAATCACACAACCCATCTATTGAATAGTCTATATTAAATATTACATCTAATAAATCTTCTTTTGTGGTTGCACCAGCGAATACTTCTACACATCTCATGTATTTCACCTCCCTTGTGACATTAATAAAAATCGACAGAATTGATATATAGTCCATAAATCTTACCATCAACATAATATTGACGCATAGATGACCAAATCGTGTCATTAAACGGATACATAACAGTAATTACTTCAAATTGTTTTCCGTTATCTATCATACGGAAAAATTCTCTTGTGTTCATATAAACATAGGTGATTTCGCCAATAACATCTTTGTTGGAATTGATGATGTGTACTCTTTCATAAACAGGATGTCCAGCTGATTGTTCCTTATGCATATCACCACAGAATCTTTCCAAACGAATTCTTTTTGTTACTTGGTAATTAGATCTTGTGTTGCTATCATAAGTTGTTATTTCACTGTAATCCATTTTATCCCATTTGTCTTTGTTTCTTTCTTTCTCGATTGCATCAATCATTCTTTGCTGCTCAGATTGAAAAATCTCATTATCGTGATCATTTCTCTTCTTGAGTAAAGCAAACGGAACTCCCAAGATACATATTATTGCTCCAAAAGGGCCACCAATTAAAGCTCCAGGAATGGCTAATAAAAAACCATATATTATAGCATTAATTAATTCATTATCTCGCTTGTTATTTTGCAAAATACACCTCCATTAATTGTATTTCTCACTCCATAAAATCCAATTCTCTATACTCCCCATCCTCTTCCGTAAACACATCCGCTCTCCATTCAGTCCAGAAACATCCTTTTCCAATTCCCTTATTCCTAACTGCTCCATCCATCCTCACTTCAAACATCGTCCCCTGAATCTCGTCATCAGGCTGCAACGTAAACCTAATCATATCACCATCCACAACCGGATCGGTAACGATTTCCTTTCCGTGCCGTTCACTTATTCCATTAACATATCCATTAACAATCTCCAGTGTCTTCTTCATAGCATCCTCCTTTACAATCCGTTCCAACATCTTAACTGTCCACTCAGGAGCTTGCCTTACTCCAGCTTCCCAATTCTCTAATGTTCTAATTGGGATGTTGTATCGCCGTGAGAACTCCGCACGACTTATACCAAGCAGATCTCGCATTTCTTTAATCGTCATATCTATACCTCACTTTTTAGTCGTTCAGATGTATCTCGTCCACGCAGATCGGATCGTTGCCTTCCTCGATCACCGCCACATAGGCATCAGGAGTTTTGAAGCTCTTTGCCATTTCGATGGCTTCTTCCTTATCGTAGGAGCCGAAACCCCAATCATTGTCATCTGCATCTTTCATTGCTGCGTACCAGAATTTTCCTTCCATTTTATCCTCCTGCAGCTCTTCCAGATATTCATTGATCTGGTTTGCCAATTTCTCACAGGCATCCATAAAATCAGGATTGCTTTTGGTTTCCGCCTCTTCGTAGAAGCGTTCCGGGCTTTCATCATCTGCCCACTCGCTATCATCAAAGCGGGCCGTAAACGTTGCGGCGTCGTCCTTGCTGTGGACAAGTTCACCACTTTCATCAACATGGGCGTAATACAGCCCCTCTTCGAACATCATGTTCTGACTGTTGATGATATAATCCGCAATGTCGGATTCTGTATATTTTTTCATAGTTTTCTCCTTTCGTTTCTGTTTCGTTTCTGTTGTTGAGACGATTATACCACCCATTAGGTGGTTTGTCAAGTAGCATTTTTATCTGTTTTCTTTTCTGCGAATAATTTGTTTCATTATATTACTACTTTCCTAATTACGATTCCATTTGAAGCAACATCCATCTCTTCACATCTCTCAGGATGGCTCAATACATATCCGTACTTAATTCCATCTTGCTTGATATCATATTTGCTACCGACTTTTACAAGATGTTTTGCTTCGTCTCTACGGAATTCATTTCCATTCTTATAAACGATCACATCATCAATATTGACATATCCAACCAACTTTGCCTTACCACATCCCGTGCGAATCACTCCGACTCGTTTTCCTACACAAGATCTTAATGTGTTCCGTTCTCGTGTTTCAACCGTCTTGATTCCATCAAGTATCTGGTCAATAAAGTCTTGTTCTTTACAGTTGATGTTAATACAAGTCAGCAACATCTTCATTTCTCCTTATTCTTCATAGGCATGTATACAATCTTTATTAATTACGTCAGCTTCACATGAACACTGCTTACTTAGTTCGCATCTATATTCACATTCCTCTTCACAGTATATACAACATTTTGCACATTTAGAATCTTTATCAATAAGTGCATCCATAAAACATCTGATCATCTTCGTATCTCCTTTCCGTTTCTTTCTCCTGAATCTCTTCCAACTCTTCATAAGTCACAACCCTTGCATTATAGCCTACACTTCTGTAATATTTTGCGTACTTCTGAGCGTCAACATCTTCACAAGAAGTACAGGTCTTAATAAATCCGGTTCCCCTATCAGTAGCGATTACACATACTACCATGTTTAGTTTCCCTCCTCATCATCAAGATCAAAGTATAAATCTCCTACTACATCTAACGCTGTTTCTATTCTGTTAATCTCATATGTAGCATATGGGGAATTTGTTTTGATATATTTCAGTTTTGCCTGTAACATTGCTTCTACATTCTGAATATCAGCAAGCTCAATTTCATCATAAAAATATTTCATAATCAACCCATCCTTTCTAAATTTCTCTGCTGGATAATACTCGCCAGATAATACATGCAACTTGCATAATCCGCATATTCATTACACAATCTCTTTTTCTTTCGCCCACCTTCATACCAAACACGATATACTCTAAAAGGATTCGTTTCCTTTGTGTAATCGTAGATTACTTTGTACTCTCCATAGTGAATAACACTTGCAAGCTGTCTTGTTTTCATATTCCGTATCTCCCTTCATTCCATTCAATTTCTACATCAAACTCAAAATCTTCCCAATTCCAACCAGGATGGAAATCAACAAGATTGTCCATTAATCTTACAGGACTTAAAGTGCTGTAACCACAATCATCAGTTGTTTCTTCCTCATCAACAATGCGTTCTCTTTCCGTCTCTATCATTTCCATAATTTCTTCAGGAGTATAATCTTCCGTTGTATTCAGGATCATATGCCAGTCTTTATCATTTCTGTCTCTGAAGCATAATGTAAATCTCTTCATCTTCATTTCCCTTTCTTGTTCTTCTTTTCTTTTGCTGCCCATAACCCACAAGGTGGATTATAAGCATCTCGTTTTGTAGGTTCGTCTTCAATTGCATTACACATTCCTAAGTACGCACATCCTACCTGTCTTTCAAATGTGTAATACTTGCAATCATAACAATAGTGATTATAATGACCATACTTCGGTTTCTTAAATCTCATCTTCACATCTCCTTCCTTCGATAATCATGCTCTCAACATACTTCTTTGCTTTTTCAAAAGCCATCTTCTGACTATCGTATGAGTTCCAACGCTCATATTCTTTTATCATAAGAATTCCGTTTTCCTGGTCAGTGTATGTTGCCCAAGCAAGTACAATTGTTTTCTCTTTGTTATTCTGTGAGTAATCTGTAATATGAACCGCCGCTGTTGGATCTACTTTTAATCTCCGTAAGCACTTGGACAAGTGCTTCATATTTGCCCAGTGCATTTCATCTTCTCTTTGTGTTGTAGTTCCCCAGAATGATTCTCCCTTATATATCATCTTGATATCCATATC
>Ga0326511_10003905_pt1 | contig 11961 bp, 17 predicted proteins | sample 0_2496_0518_D_FD_203701 | JGI IMG/M metagenome (GOLD analysis project Ga0326511, IMG submission 203701) | Bovine rumen microbial communities from UC Davis, California, United States - 0_2496_0518 | ecosystem: Host-associated > Mammals > Digestive system > Stomach > Rumen | place: USA...
AGAGAGTTTGGTGCAAGACCAATTATAAGACTTATCCAAGATAATATCGAAGATAAAATCACTGACCTTATGCTTGAACATGAATATCAACCAAACTACACATTCAGTGCCTCTTGTGAGAATGGACAAATACAAATAAAATAATATTTCTCATAGTTTCAAAATATCTTATAATTTAAATGGGAAGGTTATATCATTTAATCTTCCCATTTTTGGAAAATAAGCAAAAATATATTAAAAAATTTGGTTATTTCAAATATTTTTAGTATCTTTGCATTTGTAAATCATATGCTTTATGCAAATCGATTTATGCAACAAGTTAATAAACAATGATTTAACAAAAGAAGACTTGTTGGAAAGAGTTGAAGTCACAAAAACTTCAAAGGATGACCTAGACCAAATCTGTAAGACATTGGCTAAGGCATTCGATTTATCAAGTGATGCGGAGGCATACCAACAATTGATACAATCCAATGCGATTTTGGATGAATCAATAAAACTTGTTGATAAGGAAAATGGGGACATCTATGGATTACTTATATTCTGTGAATATCCAATAAAGGTTGGAACGCCAATAGTGTTTGAACACCGTGAATTGGGGGAATACTTTGACAAGTTCTCACAAGTAAATGGACATTCGTTCATAATTGATGAGAGGCTTAGAGGGACAAACTTGGACAAGAAGATGTTATACCATAACATCAAGTTCCTAAGCGATAACTATGACTTCATATGGATTGGTGTTGAGGAAAGTCTAGGTACTTTCCGATACTGGGAAAGATTAGGCTTTACAGAGGTGTTTAGGATACCTCAAGCTGTCTTTTACCTTGCACCATTATCACAAAAGATGATAAAGGAATATTTATAGTAATAAACAAGAAAATGTTATTATGAAAAAGTTCATTTTATCAGAAAATGGTGTTAATAATTTAAAGAAGAATATTATCAAGGAGGCTTACTACTCAGACCATGTTGAAAGTGGTAAAGACTTCCTTGATAAGAACTTTATGAAGGCAGAATATGAGAACGATGGCAAGAAGGTGGGTATATTCATCAAGTTGGATAGAGGATTACCTACCAAGAAGTCTATGTGGAAACAAGATGTTCTCGATGAATTAGATAGAGAATTTTATAATAAGATTACAAACGATACAGAAAGAAAGGGCTTCATAAGCCAATTGTTAGACGATTGGTATAATAACAAGATTAGTAAATATGGAAGTCTAAGCTGTTACAATTTTTAATTAATAAGAGGAGAAGGATGACGTAACTCGCTCTCACATATCGTCACCAAATCGGTATAGCATACTATACACGAGCCTCACGTAAATTTTAAGATGATGAGAAAAACAAAAAAACTGATTTTAATGGTTTTGATGTTGATGGCTTCATTGACAATCAATGCCCAAGAAAAAAGTAAATCCTATGATTGGTCTAAAGTAATGGATGCAATCATACAAGTTGAAAGTGAAGGAAATGCAAAAGCACATAATCCAATTGGAGATTGCTGCGGAGTACTTCAGATTACAAAAATCCTAGTCAAGGAATGTAATCAAATCCTACAAAGGGAAAAATCTAGCAAACGTTATACCAATGAAGATAGATATAACGTTGGGAAATCAAAAGAAATGTTTGTATTACTACAAGAACATTTCAATCCAGAACACAATGTAGAAAAAGCAATTAAATGTTGGAATTGTGGATTCTATACTAAGAACTGGAAAACTAAAAGCAAAGAATATTATATTCGTGTTATGAAACATTATAGCGGAGGCAGTTAAGCCTCCTTTTTTGTTTTTTTAACATTTCAAGTTTTGAAATTAAGAAAAATTTTCATATCTTTGCATTATGAATAAACTCTATATTCGACAATGCAATCATTGGGTATTTTTTGATTGCATACAAAGAACAAACTTAAGTGATTTTATGGTAGGTAAAGATAACTGCTATGGAATGACCTTTAACATAATAAGCAAGAAGTCTTATCCACAAGATTCTGTTGAGTCTCATGTTTTATCTAGCGATAGAAACTCAACAGAACTAACTTCCATTAAAGATTATCTTGACTTGGCACAAAAGATTAAATATAATGGCTTATACCTATATAATAAAAAACTAGGTAAAGCTGTTCTTAAAAAGAATGGATAATCCCTATTCGAATAGGGTTTTTCCTATTTTCTCTCAGAAAATCCCTAAATCATTGGTTTTCACTTGTTTATTTCAAAATAATCTCATATCTTTGCAATAGTTATTAAAAAATATTGCTTATGAAAAAGATTATTAGTTTTATTTTGGGATTGGTAATGTGTATTTCACTTACCTCTTGCTTAACAACAGCATACGCACAAACTGAAGATGATGTGAATGTAATCATAACACATGGAGTTCCATATTATGATTCAAATGGTTTGTTACTTTACTATGTCTATCGTGATTTGTTCTATTATCCTTATTATTATAATGGATGGCATTTCAGACACTATGACAAACCACTGCATCCAAGGTATCATAGACCAATATCTAGAAACTTCTATCACACTAGACCACATCATAGTGTTCAACCAAGAGGAGGAATGAGACCAATGACACCAAGAAGTTCAACAAGAACAACAGTTGGTGGTGGAAGACATGGTCATTTCAGCAGAGGAAGGTAAAATTAACATTTATTAAAAAAAAGTTGCGATAAAATTTGGAAATAAGAAATAAAAAATATATCTTTGCATTGTCAAACTTAAAAATGACAATGTATAATTAAGAACTAATTTTATTAATAAAGTTATGGAAAAAATTAATGTATTTATTGTTGCGTTGCCAACTTTTGACAGTGTGGTAGATAAAATTAAGGACGCAATTGAGGATGCTTTCGAAGAGCCAAAGAAGTTTATTGCAAAACAGAAGGGTTGCAGTAGAAAGTTTGAGACACCAAAGAGGTGTTGCTGTGAGGATTTAACACCTCCAAAGTTTAAGAATCATTCATTTATGCCACCAGCTCCAATTCCACAGTGGGGAATTTGCGGTGAGCCAGCAAATGAGGACTTGAGATTCGGGGCAGAATTTGCCATCGATGAGCCAAGACGTTCAGATTATGATAATCGTGAGGACTTTGAGTATGACCATCAGTTGTATGACGAGTTTGTAGAGGCTGGTGAAGACTGCGTTGCTCGTGGTTTGGCAAGACCAGATGGTGTTACAGCACATAGATGTAACGCTGTTCGCAAGAAGCTGAACGAAGCACCTCCTATGAATCTTGACCTTATTGGTGAGACTGATTGGTGGAACGAAGATGATTTTGATTGGAATTTCTAAACTAACAAAGGTGGGTATTAATAAATTACTCACCTTTTTAACTTTTTAATATATTATGAGTAAAAGAGATAGCCTAGGTGATAGGATGAAAGAGTTCTATGAGAATAGAGCTAAGACAAAGTTGGTGAGAAGAATGCCAGTAATCATAAGGTTAGATGGTAAGGCATTCCATACTTTCACAAGAGGTTTTGTCAAACCATTCGATAAAAGGATGATTGAGACAATGCAAGAAACCACACTTGAATTATGTAAGAACATTCAAGGTTGTGTATTTGGTTATACACAATCAGATGAGATAACATTAATCCTTGTTGATTATGATGGTATCAACAAGGCTGCTTGGTATGATTATGAGGTTCAAAAGATGTGTTCTGTTGCAGCTTCAATGGCTACCTTATATTTTAATAGGATATTTCATAATAAGGTAAGAGAGTTTGTTAATGAACATGCTCATGTTGTTAATGACCCTCAAACCTATGGTGAGGAATTATCCAAATCAATTGAGAATATAATTAAGGCATACACTGAATCCATTGAACTTGGTGGACAATTTGATGCAAGGTGTTTCAATGTTCCAATTAATGATGTTTGTAATTGTATACTTTGGCGTGAGAAAGATGCTGAAAGGAATAGTATTAACTCTCTTGGTCAAGCACATTTTAAACATAAGGAACTTCAAGGAAAGAATACAAGCCAAGTTCAAGATATGCTATATAATGAGTATGGCATAAATTGGAATAACCTATCTACAGTAGAGAAACGTGGTACTTCCGTAATAAAGGATGAAAATGAGAAATGGTTCATCGATGAGGAAATGCCAATATTAATGGGAGAAGGTAGAAAATATGTTGAATCTAGAATCATATTTGAGTAGTTAACAAAACTTAAAAGTTGGGATAATATTTGGTTATCTCAATTTTTTTTAGTACCTTTGCAGCAGAAACATAAATAACATATTTAATATGAATCTTGAACAGCTAGAAAGAGCAAATGAGTTGCGAAAAGAAATTAGTGATTTAAATCGTGACCAAAAAGAATTAGTTGAGAACTATAAGAAGTATCTTGGAACTTCTGAGGGAAAAGGCTTATCAATTTCATTTAGGATTTGTGAAAGAAGTACAGTTGTTAGCCTTAAACTTGATGAAGACACAAGAAGTAAGGCTTTCAATCTTTTGAATAACTATCTTATGGCTCAAATTAAAAATAAAGAGCAAGAATTCAGAAACTTGTAATTTATGACTGATTTCTACGAGGCTAAACTTAAAGAAGCAAGAAAGACCTTGCAGATAAAACTTGCTCAAAGAGCGAAATTGGGCAAGGAATGTGAAAAACTTGTTTTAGAAATACAAAGTTATGAAAGACACCTTTCAAACAATAGCAGAGGAGAAACGCCTACTATATGAATATGTGGCTGGTTCTCACCTCTATAATCTTAACAATGCGGATAGTGATGTAGATACCAAAGGATTATTCCTAGCTCATCAAAACGCATTAATTGGTCTTGGTAGTGATTATCAAGCTCTAGTTTCTGATGAACGCAATGATAATACTTGGTTTGAGATTGGAAACTTCTGTAATCTATTATTGAAGTCTAATCCAACAGTATTGGAGGCGCTGTTTGTTCCTGAGTCTAAGATTATTACGCCACCAAGTGATATAGTTATGCCATTGTTTGAGAACAGAGACCAATTTATCACAAAACAATGTTTTAAACCATTTGTTGGTTATGCAAAGGAACAAATCACAAAAGCTAGGGGATTAAACAAGAAGATTGTTAATCCAGTAACAAAGAGACTTACTCCATTTGATTTCGCTTATACCTTCTATAATCAAGGTAGCACCAAGATTTCGAATTGGCTTGCAAATAGAGGTCTTGATAAAGATTATTGTGGTCTTGTACATATTCCAAATATGCACGACACCTATGGTGTATACTATGATTGGGGTGCTCATATCAAGGAAAATGAAATTGACCTTGATTATCTTGAGAAGGCAATGTTTGGTGTAAACCCATTTGGTTTAATCTTATTTGGATGGTTTGGATATGGTAACATTGCTGAAGAAGATAAGAAATTTGCAAAATTTATTCAGAGTTGGTTTGGAATTAAGGATAAAAAGCAACTTAAGGCATGGTATGATGACCATCAAGAGGTAATCCATTATCGTGGAATGTGTCTTGATAGCTCAACTGATATGCGTGGTTCTTCAGTCTCAAAGGGAGAGAAACCATTATGTTGGATGGTATATAATGAGAGTGGATTCAAAGACCATTGCAAGAAATTTGCTGAATATCAGAAATGGGTTAAGGAACGCAACCCAAAACGATATGAATCCAATCTTAATAAAAACTATGACAGCAAGAATATGATGCATTGTGTTCGTTTGATACATATGGGTCGAGAGATTGCCGAAGGTAGGGGTGTTATCTTGGAAAGGACTGAAGATAGACAATTCTTGATGGATGTTAGAAATCATAAATTTGAATATGATGAACTTATGGCTATCATTGAAAAAGACAATGAAGCACTTGACAATGCAATTGCCAATTCTACCATCAAGGAAAATATTGATGTTGATTTCGTCAATAGTCTATTAATTGATATTAGAAAGAAAGCATATGGATGGTAAGACATTTAAAACTCTATGTAGAAGGTGCTTGAATCTTGAACCAAATGGCTTTGGTGGAGAAATGCCTGATGATTGGAGGGTTAACATCGGAACTTGTCTTGGAGAAGAAGATATCCTTTCATGGGATGATACTCATTCAGAGAGAACAACAACCATTATTGGTGTATCTATGGATGGTTATAAGGAAGATGCTCTCAAGCATTTTTCAACTGAGGAACTATTGAAGGAAATAGGAAAGAGAAAAAAACAGTGTTAAAATCTCTTAAAAATTTTGAATTTACAAAAAAAGAATATATCTTTGCATCGATAACAATTTTAATATTTAATAAATAATGGATAGAGAATTAGCAATGGCATCTCAAAATTGGATGAACCAATTTAATGCCGACATTAAGAGTAAGGTAGAGAATCTTTTGGATGAAAATGATTCTACACCAGAGGAATTAGCTGAAGCAATTGGCGTTGACGTTGACGAGATTTACGACATCCTCGAAGGAGAAGGTGAAAATATCAGTATTGAAACCTTGATTAAAGCCTTTATGGTTTTGGGTTTTGCCATTGAGATTAAACCAATTGAGGAAACTCCACTTGGAAGCTATGACAATGTGAATCCACACGTGATGGATAGACGTGAAGCACGTCCAAATCCATTCATGCATCCTTGCCCTCCAAGAGGAATGCACGGTATGCCACATCACTTTGACCCAAATGACATTCCGCCTCATGTTCGTGAGGAAATGGATAGAGAGTTTGAGCGCAGACATCCAATGGGTGATGTACCTCCATTCAATCCTCATCATGAAGAAGCACCTCGTTTCAGACATGCAGAGAAACCCAAGTCACCATTTGCTGTGATGGGTCGTGAGGAACTTTCTCGCATCATCCGCAATAAGTTGTGGGATAGTGAGATTGACCTTAATAACGCTCCTACAGAGGCTCTTGTACGCTTCTTGGAAGAGAAAGATAAGCGTATGAAGTCGCTTAAGAAGAATGAAGAACTTGAGAGAGACCCACAAGTGGCTCAGTTCGTTAAGAACATGAAGAAGAATATTAAGGAGAATCCTCAGTTCCGTGCTTATATGAAGAACTTCTTGAACAACCTTGACGAAGAGTAAACGTCATCTGTAGTTTCAATTTTAATAAACGGGAAAGTAGAAATACTTTCCCTTTTTTATTACCAAAAATTTGCTTTTTTAACATTTTTTATATATCTTTGCAAAAAGATTTAAAATGTCAAGAAAGAAGAAAGAAATTGCCAAGGTTGAATATCCTTGGTCACGATACCAAGAGGACATCTTTTCGTGGCTGGAACATGAGCAAGGTCATCTTGTTGTAGAGGCTTGCGCTGGAGCTGGTAAGACAACAACCCTAATTAAGTGTCTTGATTTCATCCCACAAAACAGCAAAGTATTGTTTACTGCATTTAATACAGATATTGTTACTGAATTAAAGAGAAAGGCAAATGATAGAGAAAATGTAGATATTAGAACACTACATAGTCTTGGACTTCTATTTATCAAGAGAAATTTGCCACAAGTGGATGCAATCCCAGAACCATTTAAATATGATGCATACATCAAAAATAATATCAAAGAATTATCTTCAATTAATACTTATACTCTAAAGGGTAGGGATTATTTCAAATATGTAGACAATATCAAAAAGTATGTTGACTTCGGTAGGTTCTATCTATGCCAAACAGTAAGGGATTTGGACTTTATTGAGAGTAGATATGGAATAGAAACAATTGCAGATGAGAAGGAGGTTGCATTGGAGGTCATGGAATGGGGTAAAAATGCCTTAGAAACGATTGATTATACTGATATGGTATGGTTGCCCAACGTACTATTTTTAAAACCTCTAGGACTCTTATATGACTTCATATTCGTAGATGAATGCCAAGACCTTAATAAGGCAGAAAGGGAACTTGTTTTAAAATGTCTCAAAATGGGAACAAGAATGATAAGCGTTGGGGATGAAAAACAATGTCAGCCAAAAGGCACTAAGGTGTTATTGCCAGATGGTTCTGAAAAGAATATAGAAGATTTAAATGTAGGTGACTATGTTGTAACATATAATAGTGATTATGGATATTATGTTGGCTATAAAAAATTATCACGAGCTAGTAATATATCATATCAACAATGCAAAAAAATTACTTCAATTGAACATCATATTGAAAATGAATTAATAACAATTGAAACAATTACTAGAAAAAAATCTTCTTATACGCCTAGTCATATTTGTTATGCAAGATTAAACAAGAAATTTCAAAATACTGCATATTGTACATATATTATGAGAAATGAAAAAAATATGTACAGAATTGGCAAAGTAAAACTAGCATATCATAACCATTTCTCATTAAATAGGAGAATGATAGATGAAGGTTGTACTGATGCATGGATTATAGGAATATTTAAAACAGAAAAAGAAGCTAGAATTTGTGAAATTGTTAATAGTTATAAATTTGGCATACCACAAATAATTTTTGATTATGAAAGGTCGTGTGGTAAGAAAAGAAATACATATTTTGTAAATGAAGAAATATGTGAGATTTATGAAAAAATAAATGAAAACATAGAAGAAAGAGTTATTAAATGTTTGAAATATAACAATAAAAAAATAGAATACCCTTTCATATCAAAAGGTGTACAGAACTATATTTCATCAGACCATTTTACCACGTTCAGAGCTTGTAATCTATTTCCAGAATTTATGGAGGTTAACGCCTTTGATGAAAATAATATAAAATATAAATACAAAAAGAAAAACACTAACAGTGAATCTAGAAGTAAAGTTGTCTTAAGAACACCAGAAATTATATCATCAATAACATATACCACGACTGATGTTGAAGTTTACTCACTAGATGTTGAGGATTTGCATAATTATGTTGCAGATGGAATATTAACACATAATTGCATCTACTCGTTTGCTGGTTCTGACCCAGAATCCTTTAACACACTTAAATCCCTTCCAAACACAAAATGTCTTCCATTGAGTATATCATATCGTTGTGGAAAGAATATTGTGAATTTTGCCAAGAGAATTGTAAAGACAATTGAAGCTGCTGATAATGCCGTTGATGGAAAGATTGTAAGGAATGTTCAGCTTGATGAAATCAAGGATGGTGATATGATTCTATGTAGGAATAATGCACCACTTGTCCAAATATACAATGAATTCCTTAAATTAGGTAAGAAATGCCATATAATGGGAAAAGAAATTGGTAGCAATCTAAAGGCAATTGTTAAGAGTACCAAACAAGATATACTTAATGCTGATTGTAAGGAAGATGGTGTATTTGTAAGGCTTTATGATGACTTATTCGTATGTAGGAATAAGATAATGGAGAAGTTTGGAATCGATGCTGAAACAGCAATGGATTCGCCACAAATCCAAAATAAGCTAGATATGATTAATGCACTTGAGATTCTTGCTGAAGGTATTAATACATCAGATGAAATCATTGCAAAGATTGATGAAATATTTCCAAAAAGAGATAAAAAAAGTGGAATTGCACTATGCACAATACATAAGGCAAAAGGACTTGAGTCTGAAAACGTATTTATTGCTTGTGAATCACTAATGCCTAGCAAATCAGCTAAGAAGGATTGGGAGATAAAACAAGAGTATAATCTTATGTATGTTGCATATACAAGAGCAAAGAATATACTTGGATTTATTGATGAGAAGAACTTTGAAAAGTTCAATACTTCAAATACAAATAGTATTGCAACATTAAGAAGAATTGAATATCAAGTGAATAAAGTTCTTGGAAAAACAACTAAAGTTATAATTAATGATGAGATTGCAAAATCTATTGTACAAAATGCAAAGAAAATAGATAAAAAAACATTTACAAGTTCAACAATAGATTTTAATACTCCAACAAAGACAATTAAAACAAGAAGAGTAAACTCATTTGCAAGTTTACTGAAAAATAAAAAGAAATAAAATATAAAATATTATGGTAAAGAAAATTATTGATATGTCGGCCTCATGGTGTGGTCCTTGTCGTGTATTTGCAAAGACTTTTGAAAAGGTCTCAGAAATGGAAGAATATAAGGACATTGAGTTTAAAAGTTTAGATGTTGAGGAAGATGAAGATGGAGAGTTAATGTCAGAGAAATTTAATATTAAGTCTGTCCCATCAACGGTACTTCTTGATGAAAATGATGAACTCATATACAAGATTAGCGGTAATATCTCATTAACTGATTTTACTAGCATTATCAATGACGCAATGAAAAAGTAACTGCTTATGATAATTGGTATTGGAGGGCGTTGCCGTAGTGGTAAGACAGAACTAGCCAAAGTATGTGAAAACTATGGATATGAAAGATTGTATTTCGCATTGCCATTGAAACAATTATGTGCTAGCCTATTAAATGTATCAATAGATGCACTTAACCAAGCAAAGGTTGAAAAAACTGATATTGGACTTACAATAAACAATGATTTATGTAAACTTATATCTGAAAAAACTGATATACCATTGGGCACTGTGACAGAAATATGTAATGGTGTTACAATAAAGGATATTAGGCATATGCTTCAGTTTATAGGAACTGACCTAATTAGGAAATACAATACAGATTGGCACGTCAACAAAATACGTGAGATGATAAATAAAGATAAAAATTATGTCATCGATGATGTAAGATTCCCAAACGAGAAGAATATGATTGAGGAACTTGGTGGACAATGTTGGTTCATAGTTCGTCCAACCATAGACAATATCTCAAACCATGAATCTGAAACATCACTGACTTGGAATGATTGTTGGAATAGAATTATAATAAATGACTCTACATTACATGCTCTACTATTTAAATGGGAAACTTTCATTGGTAATTATGAACAGTCTTGCGCCATTAGGGATAAAGAGTTTAAAAGAATATTGGAAGATGGTTCTAAGGATGACATAACACCATTGTCAATGTATGATATGATGCTGCTGTCAAAACACCTATTTGAATATGTACCTAGAATTATAGAGAAGGATAAAATCAAAAAGGTATCAATGAATGAGGATAAATCAGTATTCATAACATATATTGATGACTCAATGGAAATGCTAGACAATGCCTTGCAAATTGAAGACCTAAAATTACTCCTATAAGCTTTTTTAACTAAAATAATTTGGAATTTAAAAGAATTTTATATATTTTTGCAAGAAAATAAAAAATAATATGTCAACAAAGGTAGATTTTAAATATGAAAATGGCGAAAAAATATTCTTTGTAAGCGATACGCATTTCGGGCATTCAAACATTATTAAGTTTTGTGACCGCCCTTTCAAAGATGTTGAGGAGATGGATTACAAACTTATTGAGAATTGGAATAAAAAAGTACCCCAAGATGGATTGGTTTTCCATCTTGGAGACTTTGCTTGGGGAGGATATGAGTTCTGGAAAAAAATAAGAGAACAACTTAACGGTGACATCATACTCATTAAAGGGAATCACGACCAAAAGAATATGTCATCAACTGCCGAACAAGAATTATTCAGACACGTAACTTGGCAGATGTTGATTGAGATTGAAGGAAGAAAAGTATTATTGAATCACTTTCCATTCCTTTGTTATGCTGGAGTTTATCGTGAACCAAGCAAACTTGTCTTTCAAGCATATGGACACGTTCACTCTGGAGAAGGAAAGAAAGGACAAGACTTACCAAGATTAATCCATACGTATCCAATGCAATATGATGTTGGTGTTGATAACAATAACTATGAACCAATATCTTGGTATGAGTTAAACGAGAAAATACAAAAACAATTATTGAAAAACAAGTTCAATGCAAAAGGTTAATAAGGTAATCTTTATTGATACCATAAAAAAAGAATAAGGAGGAAACAGATATGTTGATGTGTGTTGGTGATGTTCATGGTCGTTCCTTTTGGAAGGATTCCGTTGAAAAGTATGTAGATAAAGTTGATAGAATTGTGTTCATTGGTGATTACCTTGACCCTTATGGGTGGGAAGGTATTACAAGGAAAGATGCAATTAGAAACTTTGA
>Ga0326511_10003906_pt1 | contig 11957 bp, 10 predicted proteins | sample 0_2496_0518_D_FD_203701 | JGI IMG/M metagenome (GOLD analysis project Ga0326511, IMG submission 203701) | Bovine rumen microbial communities from UC Davis, California, United States - 0_2496_0518 | ecosystem: Host-associated > Mammals > Digestive system > Stomach > Rumen | place: USA...
AATGAAGCCGGAACGATATTGGAATTTGACAGGCAGTCCATATTCTGTCTTTGTTCCTCTTTCCTATATAAGCATCCAGAGACAAAGGATATGGCAGGAATCCCCAAATATGCCAATTCACTTAATGTATTCCGACCAGATCGTGTTATTATGAGACATGCATCTGAGTAGTATTTAGATGAATCTAAAACTTGATTGTAAATAGAAACGTTTTGTGGAATAGTATTCTCGTTGACCGCATCATAAATGTTTTGACTTGAACAAACTATGTGCATAGTGTATTCTGGGAGGCTATTTGCAACACTGATACAGAGTTCGCCAATTCTTATCGTGGACTCAAAGAACTGGTGCCCGACGTTAACAGTCCCACCGCCTAACAGACAGTATATGTCTTTCTTCGGATTGTTGATAATTCCAAATATCTCTTTTCTAATAATTGTCCCAACAGAGATGTATTTGCCATATTGGGATGGTGGTGTAATAGTCCGTAAACCGTGTATGAGAGCCAAATCAGCCAAGGAATAAAGATTGTTGAAATAATCCATGGCCTCCTTGTCATTACTAGGATTATCAACATCTGCAGGATTTAGTAAGGCAACTACATTCACATGATCATGGGAGATCTTTATAGATTGTACCATTAATGGCTCTCCGTCCACAACGACAATATCCGGTTTGAACTCTTTTATTGTCCTATGAATATAGGCTCCCATCTTATTGGTAGGGAGTAAGCCTATAGAGCAATAGTCCATGGGCACAGTCTCTTGTAAATCGGTATAGCCTTTTGATTCAAGGTATCGATTGCCTTGAAGATATGAAACAATCTTGATTTCATAACCATATTGCTCTTTCAGCGTTTCAAGTAGTGATACACCGGAAACAACTCTTCCAAGTCCAGGGAACCCCCTAAATATACCAAGAATCTTTTTCATTTTTCAAACGAAAGCATTTTATAAATGTCGGATATCGAATATCTTCTTAATTGTAACTGATCAACTGCCAATAAAGTTCCACCTTGTGAAACTGCAAAAGCATATTTATAATACTTCTCGACACAGGATTTTATATATCCATTATACGCACCATACGGATATGCATAAGTAATAACATCACCGACTATTTCAGACAACACCCGTTTTGATTCGGAAAGTTCATACTCAACTTCTGTGTCGTTAAGCTTTAAGAGATTTCGATGAGTTACACCATGTGAGGCGATTTCCCACCCGTTCTCGTTTAGCTTTGTGATATCATCAAAGTTAAGATGCTGTCTGAGTATGGCATCTTTATTGTTCCATTTATTATCTTTTCCTATTAAGTCTGTACAAACGTATACCGTAGCAGTATAGCCGTACTTAGCAAGTATAGGTAGAGCAACAGATATCAGATTCTTGTATCCATCATCGAATGTACAAACAACACACCGTTTACGTTCATCCTTGTTTTTTCCCAAATATTCCCTCATGGAACATAATTCATATCCACCATCATGAATGAAATTCACAAACTGTTGGAAGACATTTATGGGTGTTGTTATACTATCGTGTAATTCCCCACAGACATCATGTAGTCCAACGGCCAATAAGTTTTCGACCCCCAATTCCTTGGGAACAGATGTATTATATGACAAAAGACTATGCCATTTGTTAGCTACCAATTCCTTGTTACATCCCCTTTCCAAAATATTCCATGACTGTTCATAGAATTCTTTTAGGTCGGGCAAATTTATAAGTTGCAGTAGCTGCCCCGCCATTCTTTGTGGATTAAAAGAGTCAAAGAATAACATCGGGAACTCCTTGTATAGTTGCTCTGCTATAAACCCTGTGTTGGAACTTATAAATGCATGGCCTTTTTCCAATGCTTCAGTAATTGAATTTGGATGCCCTTCACAGACTGAAGCCTGGATATAGAAGTCCCAATTTGACATTGTATTGCTCAGTTCTTCTCGTGTTTTATACCTATGGAATATAACATTACTGCTTATCTCCAATTTGTTGATAATAGAAATATAACTTTCTTTTAAATCTGAATCAATATCTCCGACAAGCTCTAGAATTATTGGAATATCGGTAATTGCCTTAAATTCTGATATCATGTATAACAGATTACCTATTCCTTTCTTCTCGTTCAAGTGAGATGCTGCACATCCAACAACAACCTTCTGGGGGAGATTAGGAAAGGAAATAGAGTTCTTCTTTTGGCCTAATTCGTTGGGAATGATGATCACTTTGCCGTTAGAACCTGGAGCTATACCCAGAACATTATTTGCCATTTCTTGTGAAAGACAGACAATTTTGCTAGCTCTCCGACATGCTTCCATCGTATACCAGCTATCATCTACTGACCATTTAGTAATATTGATATCACTTCCTCTAAAGTTCAGGATAAACCTCGCCCCTAATCGATCAGCCAAAAGAGAAGCATAATAGCCATTATATCTGCCACCAAAACCAATGACAACATCTACGTTCATATATTCACGTTCATCTTCCTTTAACTTATATTCTTTTCGAATACCATCTTCTGTCGCAGGGCTAATACCTCCCCGGGCAGTAACAATAGGGTATTCTGTGGAGAGGGATACTTGAACGTTATGCTCAGATGACAAAATGTTTATCAAACGAGTGCAAGATAGCGACATACCTCCGCCGTCATAGCCATATTCTGTTGTTATAATGAGGATGTTCATGATCTTTCTATCAAATATAATGTTTTACTTTTCTTGTTCTCGGGGTACTTATAGGTTATCCATGATTTAATAGAGCATTCAGGGTAACTATCACTAATATCATTTGAATTGAGCCTTATATGCAAAGGAAACTCATCGTCATCTATAGTGTATGAATCATCAATGACCTCTAATATGAAATATTGAGGATTGCCTGCAGATTCGTAAAATGAGCGCAATGAGTCAAGATATTCTGACTTGTTTTTTGTTTGATAGCCATAAGCACAATTTACAAGTATTAGTATATCACACCTATATGCGTTTCCATTTGGATATTCTGAGGTGAAAATGATATTTTCTCGATTAAAGAGGTCTTTAATCCGTTGTCTGGCCTTATCTGCCAGAAGGGAATCTTTCTCAAATGAAGTTATATCCCTATAGCCTAAATAACATAGGATGGAAGTAATAGCGCCTAAGCCACACCCGATTTCAATAACACGGCTGTTTTTATCTAAAGATTGGAGAATAGCATAAGTCGTTTCCCAGTATTTGGGGAACACATCTTTGCAATACTGTTGGTTCCAAGGAGCAAACAGATTGTCTTCAGAATGCTTCTGATTATATGTCCTTAACAATGATTGAAGTCTTTCCATAACGCACTAAATTGACTTAATACGAACTCTTTTCCTTTCTCTAATGCCAAGTGGGATGTACCTCCTTTCAATATGCAAGACTGTAGCGTCATATCCGGTAGAACTCGAACTTCACCATATTTTCTACAGCGTTCTATGTCTTTTGTAAAGCATGGAGAGTCAATATATAGAACAGTTATTCTATGGTTGCCATTATCTAATGTATAACGAATAGCTCCAGTTCCTTTGTCTATTCGCTCAACTGCTTTTTCCTGAAGGAGAGGATATATTTTGTCTTTAAACTTATCGCTGCCAGTAAGACCAATCTGAGGTAGTAGCTTTAGAGGAAGTTCATTCTCCATAGCAAATTCAAGCACCTGGACAAGCTTACTCATATCAAGACTTTGTATAACGCTATTTAACCCGATATTAATACCTGAATCCTGTACCTTTTTTATCGTTTCTACAACCTTCAGATAATTCCCTGATCCTGTGCTGTCCCTAAAATCAGCATCTGACGCAAATGGGAATTGGATATTGAACTTAACACGAGTTGATGATAGTTCTTGGATTTGCTCATCGGTAATAAGTGACAGGTTGGTAGCGCATCCTATGTCACTTGCCATATTCTCATCTGCATATCGAATCATTCTCACAAGGTCTCTATTTAAGAATGGCTCACCACCACTAAAACATAATTCAGAAACAGCCTGATCCTGAATAAAATCTATCAGAGTCTTGAAATTTTCGTATGACATATACTGTGAAGGAGAATCTTTTGATTGTCCCTCATTGTGACAAAAACGGCATCGATAGTTACATCCGTTAGCCACGAGAATACGTATCTTATCCCAATAAATCTTGCTCATGCTAAAATGATTTTTGCGCCATAAAAACGTTCCAGTTCTTCCATTTTTTCACCCTGTAAGTCCTTCCCATCAGAATTATACATCTCATTAGGCAAAATCATCACATCATTTTTGTCTGGATGGAATTGCTCTCTGATGTCGCCATGGTTCAATAGACCAGCAACAGAGACAGAGCCGCCATACAAGTGATTTTCTATAAGATTTGTTTTCACATTCGGCATATCTTCAAATGCCTTTGTAAAATAGTCATATCCCGATAAAGGGCAAATGAGATTGACAAATGTACCTTCCGGCAGTTCACTGATAATCTTCTTTTGAGCATCAATTCTTTCATCAGCATCAATAAAATACTCATTGTTCCCCCCTCTAAACGCATCTTTTAGGATTGGCACGGTAAAAACAACATCCGGATAGTTTTTCTTGATCCATTGAATGCATTCCTCGTAATTGTCAATACTGGCCTGAGAAAGTTTCTTCAACCTGGATTGAGAAATGGCTGTATGTTCCATTCTTCTTACTAGAATTTGTCTGACTTTCCTATTTACACCTAATTCATATAGCAACTCTAGATCCCTCTTCACTTCATCCAAGTTCCCGGTAAAAATCAGAGTACACTTATTTAGAGGGGCATATTTCAAGAGATACATTGTCCTCTCTCTCTCTGAACGGGGAATGATAGCTTCTCTCTGCTCCTGCATGGTTATCAGTGACAAATCAACCCCATAGTTGCTTATACTATTTAGGAAGTCTACCTTATCTTCACGAATATAGGCTCCTGTCGTTACTGTTGTCACTTTTTTTGTTGGGAAGTGATCAGATGTGATTCTTATAAAATCATAGATTTTGGGATGTAGGAAAGGATCTGTATGAGGAGCGACAAGAACTCCTGCACCAAGTCTAACGTAGTTGACATTGGAATTTACATATTGAAAGCCCTTTAGCAAATCTTCCTCGTCTATTTGAGGAATCTTTGGATAATGCCCCAAATAGGAATCTGTATGTACCTTACAAAAGACACAGCCTATGCCACAATACTGGCTAAGTATTGGGATATTTCCAAATGTAGCTATTTCCATTCGGAATGCGTCAAACTGTTCTTGGTTTAATATCATAAATACATACCTGTGTTAAAATACGGAGTAGTCTTGACCGTCATTGCATGTTGAACATAGCCCAATTCGTCTGTTATCTAACAACGCTAATCGATAATCATTGTACGATTTGGCATTCCATGAGTCAATAAGAGAATCCTTCATTACGTTTCCAAAGCAAGTGTCATACATGAAATCGTCACAACACAAAAGGATGTCACCATTAAAGGCAATTGTCAACTTGCGGAAGGGATAATTGCAGAAACCGAATTCTTCTTTCTTATATTCCTGGGGGATATTACCAGCATAATTCGGCAACTTTTCATCAAAACTACGTTTCTTAAAATAAACTTTAGGGTTATTCCCATAGGCTTCATGGATCGTCTCAATATTTGGTGACCACTTCTCGGGATTTTTGCCTCTGTCTCCTCTGTAATCATTAATATTGATATTGTCAAGTCCTATTGAGAAGAGTTTATCTAATTGTTCTACTGTCAACAAACGGCCATTAGTTGTTATATCTATAAAGAAACGCTGGGATTTACATTTGGCATACTTGATCATGTCTTCCAGCCTTTCTTCTAACAGCGGTTCATTTGATAGCATGAGGGCGACTCTTCCATTATAGCCGATTGAAACAAGCTGGTCAATAATTGTAGTATAGCACTCCCAAGTCATGATGCCCAATGGTTTTTTATTATAAGCGTGTGGGCAGAACGGGCAATTGTTATTACAGTCAGTCCTTGTTTCAACAAGAACCTGCTGGAACACGGGGAAATGGCCATGAGTAGCGTAATAATCTTTAAGATATGAGATGTCTGACTCATGAATATTACCATCTCTGACCGACATATTATTAACCTGTTGTATCATACAAAATCCTCCAGTTCTATTGTAATTTTTGCTTTATACAGCAAACCTCTAATGCAATTGTGTTTCACTGCTATAATTGCTATATCATAGTCCTTTTCTGAAATATCTTCTTTAGAAATGATAATATTCAACCCGTATGTCTTCTTAACCTCATTTGGATCTACAAGAGGGTCATAGCAATCAATCTTACCGATAGATTTAGATAGAATGCCTATCAACTCTGCAACTTTGGTGTTTCTAACATCTCCAACATTTTTCTTGTATGAAAAGCCAATAACTAATACTTTAAGATGGTCATGATTAACGAATGTATCATTAGCGAAATCTATAATTCGTTTAGCAACGTAGCCAGTTTTGGCTTCGTTAATAGACCTTGCTTCTTCAATTAGCTGTAAATTTGCACCTTTCGCTTTTGCTCTATCTAAAAGATAATATGGGTCAACGCTAATACAATGCCCTCCAACTAAGCCTGGATAGACTTTCGAAAAATTCCATTTTGTTGATGCACATTCCGTAACCTCTTTGATATTTAATCCTTCAGTTTGGCAATAATCGGAGTACTGGTTAGCAAGAGCTATTAAAACATCTCGCTGTACGTTTTCATACATCTTAGCGGCTTCGGCGGTCTTTATTGAACTGGCCTTAATGATTTCGGCCTTGAATACTTTATTATATATATTATATATAGCATCAAGTGTATCATCGTTCTGAGCTGATACAATTTTGGTGGTATTTGTTAAGGCATGCTCGTTGTCACCAACATTTACTCTTTCGGGAGAATAGCCAACATAAAAATCGGAATTGCTGTGCAGATGAGCACCTGCCTCTAAAAGGGGGATACACAACTCTTCTGTCGCTCCAGGATAAACGGTGGATTCAAATACTACAATATCACCTTTCTTAATAATTTGAGACAAAGAACTGCACGCATCTTCTAATGCTGTGGTATCAGGCCGTTTATTATAATCAATCGGAGTCGGCACCGTAATGATATAGAAATTGCAATCAGAGACGTCATCCCAGGAGCTGCTAATAACACAACGTTTCGATAAATCAGTGACCTCAGTAGGCGAAAGACTGCCTTTAGCATCTGTTCCTGATAAAAGTTGCGTAATGCGCATTTCATCTATATCAAGTCCCCAACAGTTATACTTGATGGAGAACAGTGATAGGACAGGCAATCCAACATAACCCAACCCGATAACACCGATTTTGATATCTTGTATATTCATATCACCTTTATAACAATTGCTAATTGATAGTGCAAAGATACATAATAATTCGATTATTACAACATTTTCTTGATAAACTTCAACTGCAGAGGAACATCCAGTTGTTCTGCCTGCCGAATAACAACAATAGTTCTCTTCTGTTCCATATTCTTACCCTTGGTTTACAATATCGTCAAATCGCTCACTGACCTTAACCATCCAATCTGGAAGTTTCTTCAGTGCCTGATAGACAAGGGCATCGGGCATTTTCTTATAATAAGCGTATGCCATAGGCCCCGCAATTGCGGCAAGTGTATCCGCATCACCACCTAGAGAAATAGAGAGTTTTATGCAATCAACATAATCTTCTGACTCCAGAAAACAAATTATTGCAGGCCCTACAGTACCAGCACATGTAGAATTAAATGTATAGGAGTCGTGAAAATCTGCATATTTCATGTTTGACCAATCTGGATAATAATGGTCAAGGATGTGCTTACGCACAAACTCCTTATCTTTACCATTCTTCAAGTGGTATATTGTGAGAGCAGTGGCTTCAGCTCCCTTAAAACCTTCTGGGTGATTGTGAGTGGGAGCAGCAGTTTCGTGTGACATCCGTATACACTCTTCTTCTGTCTTTGCTAACCAACCTGCTGAAGAACAACGCATGGCAGAACCATTGCCAAGACTACGGTAAGGTTGCGGATTATGACATGCCATCCATAACTTGAACTTGCTTCCAAAGCCGGCATGCCGATGTTCATTGGCACACTTCCACAAGTTCATTGCCATGTCAAGATGGTCAATAAAAGCCTCTGCACATGCAAACGTAAGTACTGTATCATCAGTAAAGTGTGCTCTACTGCTGAACATTTTCACTTTATCGTAGTCCTTTATACGGTACGTTTTGCCTTCATACGCACTACCTGCAATATCCCCTATGGCCTCACTTATCAGATAATTCTTCATACGCCTATTCTTTTGATGTTGCAAAGATACTAAAAACTACTTACCCCTCTGCGCCTTTTGAATCCGCAAGCCTTGTGGAAATCGCATTTTTATAGAACCTGATTGCATCCTGCAAGATATCATAGTGGTCAAATGCCAGATGTGGCAAGTCCGACAATGGCCACCACTCTGCTTTGGCAGCATCATCCTGGCCAGTGACAGCAATAGGCTCATCGATACTGGCGAGATATGCAACAGTGATAGTCCTCCCTCTTGGGTCACGATCAACCTTGGAGTATGCCCCAATCTGATGAACATCTGACAGTCGAAGTCCCGTTTCTTCTTCCAATTCCCTGATAGCACACTGTTCTGTGGTTTCATCCATATCCATGAAGCCGCCGGGGAATGCCCATGCCCCCTTGAAAGGTGGGTTCCCCCGCTGGATAAGTAGCACCTTGGGCTCTGCTTCCCTCGTTATTACGATACAGTCAGCTGTCACTGCTGGTCTTGGATATTTATATGTATATGCCATTTGTAGGATATGAAGCTATTTCAATAAGAAATGTACTATAACTAAGATAACAAGTGCAACTATGATTAACCATCGATTGATGCTAATTGATTTTATAGTTTCTTCTTTTGATCGAGCAATTTCAGATAGCAGGGATTCTTTTGATGATTGCAGATTTGAATTGAGTCGATCAGTTGCTGACTTTATATCATGACATAATGATTTTACTGCTAAAAGTTCGGAGTTCAGAATGTCTGCTTTTCCTTGAAGGGATGCAATATCGGCACTTATACCCTGATTCAAAGATTCAATCCTCTCCATAATGCTTTGAGCATTATTACCAATTATTCTAGGAATCTCAGAAACCGTTTGCTTAATATCATTCAAAACAGCGTCTTGGCCATCTTGAGACTCCTTCAAATCTTTTGAGATTTGTGCTAACCCATCCTTTATGGATTGAATTTCTGCTGTGGCTGTTTTGATTTCATCACGCAGTTTGTTGAGTTCCTGAACACGCTCCGTAAGGATGGTATTTTGACTCGTAAACTTTTCAATAGTACTTTCAGACTTACTTTTAAACTCATTTATGGATTTTTCCACGCTTGAATTGAAAGTCGTAATAACGGCTGTACATGAGGTGTTTATTTGAGATACTGCACGCTCAAATTCTTCAGAAAGAGCAGCCCCTCGCGAGCTTAAATCATCTTCCCATGATTTTAGTCCGATACATAGCTTTTTTACCGAGGATACATATTCTCCAACTACCTTTTGAAGCTCTGTACTTGCCTTAACAGTGCTTTCTACTTGTTCTCTTGCAGTATTAATACTCTGCAAGTCTTTCTCTAATTGCATTAGAGCTTGGTTAATCCTATCTTCCATATTCTATGTATTTGTTTTTTATATTTGACAATTCATCTTTGTGTATCTCCACAATTGCTGCATTTTTTAGCAACTCTCCGTTGCTTGCAAAATAGGCAGCCACATAGGGATTATTATTGAATTTCTTAAAAATATCATCCCAAAAGATCTTCCAATCGATTCGGTGGAAAAAACCTTTCATTCCATCAATGTAATAATTCTCTAATTCACGTTGTAAAATAACATTATTGTTTGTACCAAGGAACATTAGACAAAACGCGCCTAACAAGTCAATTTCTGGGATACTGTCTGTAATAGACCGCCTAATCAAACGCACGGCACCATAAAGATGCTTTGCATTATCAATTTGAGTAGATCCTGCCTCAGAATGCTTCGCAATCCATTGATTATCTACAACCTGCATGTATTTGAACAGATTGTCCACTGATGATTTCCTTCCTTCATTTGTGTCAGTAACAAGCGAATACTCGTCTCCTATAGCGGTTTTATAATCCCGTCTGGCATATTTTGAATTAAAGTAGAAGTATAAATCATCTTTGAGTGCTTCATTGACTATTTTCCAATCCTCCTCCACAGCGCCGCGAACACAAAAAGCAAACATGTCATCAATAGCTCGTTTCCTTTTGACTGCAATCTTGTCGTATATGAAATGAGTTAGATAGCCAAGACATTTGTGTATCTCATTATCCCCTTTATATGTTGGAACTTCTTTTATAAGTTCAGCTGCTCTTTCTTCTGAATAATAACGTCTTAGATAACCTTCAAGTGCGTTATAATAATCACCCGCTTTCTTTTTCTTTGATACGATTCTAAATAATTTATTGTTATAGTCCTGAGTAAAGTCATCTATCAGTTCAATGCAACACATTCGATAAATAGCTTTGGCAATATCAGCATATTCCGTCTTAGTATATGAAATGTACGATATGACGACTTCACCAACTTTTACTGATTGTAATGTGGTAAGGAATCCTGCAATAGAACTTGTCATACTATTGTTTTCCTCACCAACTGAGACTTCCATTTTGCGTTTGCTCAACAACTGATACATACATTGTTTCTCAACAAGTTCCCCCTTGAAATTGTTGTTATAGAAGAACATGACGGTATCGTAATCTGCATTTAAGAACTCATAGTTTTCATTTGTAAGGAAATCATATTTCTTTTTGAATGTCTCCAAATGTTCATAATGACTCCATCTGTCTTCAGTAGGAACTTTGGCCAATTTACAGTCATCATAATACTCGCATTTCTGATTACATATTATTCTATATTCCTCGCTGTCCTTTGGCTTGTCACAATTCGAACATCCATAAGAACAGCAATTCTTTTCAAAACGCTTGCAAGAATCACCACATTGCTTGCATTTTAGTTTCACAAGATCACTGGTCTCGTCACATATTTCAAAATCTTCGACAGGAATACCTTTCTTGACCGATAATTCTCCAATATCATTGGCATCAAACCATTTGTCCCTATTGCTCTTATAATGTGGTGAATCGGGCTTTACTCTTGCTATTTTGTATTTGGACAGCATGATTACAGACAAAGCCATACGCTGGTCTCGACCTGCTCGACCTGCTTCCTGTACAAAACTTTCAAGAGAACTTGAATAATTCAAGTTAATGGTGTATCGGACATTAGGTTTATCTATACCCATACCGAAAGCCTTTGTGGCTATCATCAATGGAATCTTATTGTCTCGGAACAATTCGAGATTTGCAAACGAATCTTCTTCGCGCTTGTTATCCTTTTGCTTATTATTTCTTTCGTCTTCTTCATCATCATTACTACCCACAAAAGTACCAATTTGTGTATTGGGATGCTTTTCTTCAATGTCAGATTGATTAGTAAAAACAGCAATGCCAGTATTATCTTTGTGGGGACAGAATACGATTCCGCCATAATCATAATCATCCTGTGATGTCAAAAAATCATCGGGGATATCTGTCTGTAAAGGCTGGGTTTTCCTACCATCTGCTCTTGGCCCAGTAGTATAACCGTCCATTATAGTCTTAATCGAATCTGCCGTTAACAATTCTCCCAGATATGTAGGCATTTGCGATATAAGAGAATCTAGATGTGCTTTCTTTGCATCAAAAATGGCCCATTTGTCCAATTTGATAGACCCATCATTTTTTTTCTGAGTGAACTCTATAGGAACGGGTTCTATTTTATATTGTATTTCCAATCTGTTCGTGTCCCCCTCTCTTACTATGGTTTCTGCATCAAGTGGGAATGCACCATTGCCTGATAATTCTCGCTCCACATCGGCCAA
>Ga0326511_10003907_pt1 | contig 11956 bp, 13 predicted proteins | sample 0_2496_0518_D_FD_203701 | JGI IMG/M metagenome (GOLD analysis project Ga0326511, IMG submission 203701) | Bovine rumen microbial communities from UC Davis, California, United States - 0_2496_0518 | ecosystem: Host-associated > Mammals > Digestive system > Stomach > Rumen | place: USA...
AAATAAGGAGGCTCTATGGCATCGGTATACAGATATGACGGCGCGGGAAACGACGTATCATTTATCAACATCTCAGGAAAAATCAGTGACTGCATCGACGCTGACTGGGACCAGTATATCCTGCTGAGAGCCGGGGAGAGGGTGACACCCGACCTCGTGCCGGAAGCCTCGGACATAATCTACATGAGGCGCATCCCAAGGGGAACGGCGGTCGCAATCACCCTCGGAGTGGTCGCGCTTGTGGGAGCCGTGGGCGCGGGAGTATACTCTTATGTCCAGCAGAAAAAAATCAACGAGTACCAGGAAAAGCTCGCGGAGAACCAGAAGAAAATGTCGGCGGGAAGCACCGTGCAGAAGCTCCCGTATGTCCGCGGCGCGTCTAACTCACCGGCAACCGGGCACTCATTCCCTTACATTTTGGGAGAGACGCTTTTCACTCCCTACAAGCTCTGTCCCGACCACATAAGCATCTCGGGGACGGACGGAGCCGACCAGTACTGGTACATGGTCATGGAGTGCGGTTTTTCGTCCCTGTGCTTCCGGAAGATGATGCTCGGAACAAACAAAATCATCAGCTTCTCAGGCGACACACCGCAGAGCGGAATGTTCAGCTTTGACCAGGGAGCCTACTACGACGCGGGCAACTTCGCCGAAATAAGGCAGACCGGAAATTTCACCGAGCCTGAATTCAACCGCAAGGTGATTTACTCCAACTTCATGGAGGAGATACCGCACCGCCACATTCCCAGCGACGCGACACAGCAGGAGGCGCAGGAGATTGAGGACGAGTGGAGGCGGGGACTTGTCAAGCAGCTTCCCGACCACGTGATGTCGGTGGAGGTCATAATCATGTTTGACGGACTCCGTAAATTCGATGAGGATGACGGCGCGTGGGTCTCCGCTTCCGCGACGCTCCAGGTACAGTGGGCAAACGTTGATTCCCCGGAGGAGTCGGACTGGCACGACTTCGACCTTGCCTTCAATCAGAACGGAACGCGCAGCAACTCATTCTCACGGAACGCCCGGAAGCAGCTGAGATACTCCACGACGCAGACTTTCACCCCGGCGCAGACAATGGGAAAGAACGTGAGCGTGAGAATCCGGCGCACCACTCCAAAGGCAAGCGGAACCGCAAAGGACACCGTGTATCTCATGGCCGTGCAGTCATCAATATACGACGCGGAAAAAAGTACCAGTCAGGAATTCGTCCCCGCCATGCCGCTTGAGGCACCCCAGAGGGACAAGTGCACGAGAATCGGAATCAGGATCAAGAGCACTTCCGCCACCGACGGCTACATGGACTCATTCTCCGTAGTCCAGTGCGGATGCTGCCGTACATGGGACGGCTCATCATGGTCCGTCGCGAAAGTCCCGGAAAGGAACCTTGCCGCATGGGTGCTTGAGATACTGACAAGCGGAATCCACGAGCCGTCAAGATACCTGGACACAGAGCTTGACCTTGAGACGTTCGGCGAATGGTACGAATACTGCGAGGAAAACGGAATCTACGCGGACGGAGCCGTAACGGACGCGACGTCAAAAAAAGGACTTCTTGAGAAACTTCTTGCCAACGGAAACGCAGCCCTTGTGCAGAACGAGACATCGGGACTCATGGAGGTCGCCGTGGATTCCGGGCGTGATTATCCGGTCGCCCTCCTCACGTCCGACAACATGATCAGCATGACGGCGACAAAGACCGTGCGGAGAATTGCGGACGGGGTCAAGGTCACATACGTCAACAGGGACGCGGGGTATGAGGCTGACAGCGTTATATTCATGCGCGACGGCGGAGGATATGACCCGGCATCCGACACCCTCACCACGACGGCCCTCTCATACATAACGGACTATACGCAGGCGTACCGCAGGGCATGGCGGACAATGGCGGAGGAAATCGCACGTCCCATGTCGGCCACCGTCAAGGTGGGACAGGGCGGAAGTTTTTACCGTCTCTTCGACTGCGTTGACCTGCAGCACGACTCGCTGAGCATCGGACTTGGACACGGGATTGTAAAATCTCTTGCCTGGGTAAACGGAACTCTCTCGCACATTGAGCTTGCGGGATTCGTGGATTTTCCCCAGTCTGGAAGGTGCGGTGTCATAATCAACTGCACGTCCACGCCAGGAGTAATCCCCCTTGAGGTGTCGGGAACCGGGCGCACGTCCATTCTTACGGTGGTCACGGAACTCTCGGAGAACGCACGGAAGATTCCCTCCCCGGGTGACGTGCTCAGCTTCGGGCTTCTTGACAATGACGGCGGATTCTCACGCATAACCACCCGGATGCTCATAACGGACGTTTCCCCTGATGATGACGGCTACACGCTCCAGCTCACCGAGTACAACGGGGATGTCTACACATACGGAACCTTGCCGGAATACAAGTCCAACATCACGCCGAGGCCGGAATCCTCCAAGCTGAGCCTGAGGGACGTGCGGGAATACGCGGAGCCGTCAGACGTGTCGGCGGCGGTCGCGGCGCTTGAGGCAGGGACTGGTGAGACCGCGGCTCCCCCTGATCCTGTGGCGGGACTGACTGCGGCAGCCGGGGAAAACGGAATCTCGCTCTCATGGAGAGCTCCCGGCAGGGGGCTGCGAAATTCTGTACAGAAATACGAGATACAGATTACTTATGACAGAACTGCGTCCGAGCCGGAGTGGGTTTCCGCCGGAACCAGCAAGACGAACTCATTCACGTTCCTGTTCCAAAGGAGCGTACACGGCTACCCGGAGGCGGACGCTTTCCAGACATGGGCTTTCAGAATCAGGACGGTCAACGTCTACAGTCTTGCGAGCGAGTGTCCGGCATGTTCGGTTGACACCACGTCATACGGAACGTGGCAGTTCGGGCAGTCCGTGCCGGACGTGAAGATACAGCAGAACAACAGTACCGGGCGCGTATTGCAGGCGACATTCAAGATGCCCGCGAGAAGCGACCTGAGGCAGCTGTACGGCTCCATAAGATACCGCGTCCAGATACAGAGGCGGATTGAGCCCGGCTATGTTCCGGCAGGCGGCGAGGATTACGACGGTCCGGATGAATGGTGGGCTCCGTCCACATCGGCCAATCCGTATGACGGGGAGAACAACTACAAGGATGAGGGCGCTTCGCCTGATTATATCGTCGCACAGGAAACGTACTTGCAGACCTTGCCGCTTGCGGGGCAGTCTTTTGTCGGCGGAGGAAAGACGCAGAACACCCCCTACAGAATCCGTGTATGCGCGGAGAATGAGGCGGGAACTTCCGGCTGGGCATATCCGGCACCGTTCACGGCGACAGTCACGGGAATCTATGATTTGGTCAAGGCGAACGAGACGAGCAAGAGCGCATATATAACCGAGCTTTCGTCAATATGCGCCAACTTGGGAAGGATAACGGGCGGAAGCATGTCGGGCGGAGAGCTCAACTACTGGACGCTTGAGACGCTCGTGAACGCTGTCACAGACGAGAAGAACAAGGATTTCATGGGTGCGTTCAGCGTAGGCGGCGAGGACGAGTACCTCCATGTAATTCCGAAGGTGAGCATTGACGGGCACACGATAGACGGGTACTCAATCATATTCAAGGTCGGCAAGTTTGAAATCAGCTCGGAAAGCTCGAAGCTCAACGGAGAGTTCATAATCCAGTCCAGTGAGGACGCGCTCGAAAGGACAAGGCTCACTCCCATCGGCACTTTTTATGAGTACCGCGACACGAAGGAATCTGATGAGTGGAAGCTGGTGGCGAAGCAGGACACCGGGGGGATCCTGTCCGAGCAGGTGTACTCGAACAACACGCTTCTTCTGTCCAACGCCGGGATAAAGGCGAGGCGCGAGGGGGGGCTTGACATAGGAAGGCCTTACCTTTCAACATCCTCATGCGTCTACCACTTCGACACGGATGCAGTCAACGAGCGCACGAGGGAGCTCACGGGAAGCGTCCTTGACCAGAACGGTCAGACGGGACTCACTGTATCTGTGGCGAGCGGCGGACACGCTAAGGAGGTCGGAAGCGAGCAGGGAGACCAGTACCGCCCGGCGATTCAGGTAAAGGCTCCTTATTCGGAAATCGGCAACTCTCTTGCGGGCCAGTTCTCGCTTGTCCACTCACTCGGAAGCGGGACCAAATGGACCGTTGACTTCTGGTTCCAGTACACATGGGCCGAGGGGCAGGAGCTGTTCCGAGCCACGGCAAGCAGGGGGGCTCTGTACGTCAGGACTGAGACCAGTGAGCCGAACTACAGCTTCATTGAGGACGGTGTGCCGCCGTACAACACCGAGGAGGCCGAGAGCGGGGCCGGAATCATTCCCTACAACGTGGCGCGCCCCGACGGATGCCTTCTGGTCTACGAGAGGAACGGCACTGAATATCCCGTCCGCCTGAAGGACATCGGAATCGACCTCAAGCCGGACGACTGGGCGCACTGCGCCGTCACCCTTGACGGCGGCAGGATGACGGTCATGCTCTCCAATGACGCGGTGGTGCAGCGATACCTTGACGACCCCGGGCATGAGGTCCCCTACGTCGTCAGGGAGTTCACCGGGGCAGGCACGGGAGGGACATTCTCCTACAACCCGTCCAGGGGCACCGCGCTGATTGACGAGCTCCTTGTTGACGCTACGGCGGCTGAGACCGCCGCGGTATTCGGGGAAGCCTCCGTCAGCAAGATACCGTGGGGAGCCCTCCCGGCGGAAGGGAAGAGGCTCATGCTGATAATGGACGAGGACGCGGAGTTCATCACGAACCTGAATTTCGCGCCGTATCTTGAGCTTACGGATGATGATTTCGAGGAGATATTCGATGTCTAGTTACAAGGGATTGACGGCCATTTTAAAAGAATACACGGAGCGGATGTTCAAAAAGTTCGCCGACCTAATTGAACCCGTGGCAACCATCAAGATGTCGGCAGGAAAGACACCCCCGTTATGGCATCTGTTCTGCATGGGGCAGCTTGTAAACATCGCCGACTATCCCGGACTGTACGAGGAGCTGGGGGGCGCTGCAAGTCCGTGGAATACAGGCACGATTCCGGCGGGACAATTCCGCATCCCGGACTTGCGTGAATGTTCCCCTGTCGGAGCGGGCAAGCAAAGCTCCAATCCGGACGGCTGGGATTATTACAGGAACAAGCAGCGTGTCTATGACGGCACGGAACGCGACCCTGCAACAGGCACCAATGGTACGCAAGCCCATGATGCCTATCTGGTGGGGGAATTCCATGACGACCAGATGCAGAACCACACACACCTGCCCAACGGACTGACCGGCGGACGTATACACAATGGAAGAGCCTTCGGACAGGCAGAGTGTGAGGATGGCATTACAGAACATGACACCGGCTACGTGTCTGCCGGACGGACAGGCACAACAACCCACGGAAAGCGGGTGGGTGTCTATTTCATAATCAAATATTAGGAGGACAAACATGCCAGACTATGACATTGACCTTACGCTGGACTCGCTCATGATTCCGGCAATCAGCGGGACGTTCCCGTTCGGAACGAAAGTCATCCCCACGGCGGAGAACAAGGGAGGCCTCTCGACCGCGGAGGTGAACTCGAACGTGATGCTTCCCTTCACCCGGATGAGGCCGAGGGTGTGCTCTGCGGACTCTGTGACTTCCCGCGTGGAGTACGACGCGAAGATCGTGTTCAGCGCGCCTTCGGGGACAACGCCCGCTTCCGGGTACACGCTCACGCTCGGGACGGGGGACTACGTGGGGTGCACGGTCACTTTCACGAACCTCCTCGCTCACGCGTGCACGGTCAGGCAGAGCGACGGAACGACCACGCTCTTTTCCGTTCCCGCTGGGAAAACCATGTCGGCGATGTGGACCGGGAGATGGACATGGACGACCTCGGGCACAGTATCAGCGAACGACCCGACACCAGTATCGTCGGCAGCCGTCCAGTCTGCCATCGGGGAGGTAATACAGGTAGTGGACCTGTCGGATCAGATAACGAACAAAGCACCTGTAATATCTTATGTATACTGTTCTCGTTCGGGCAACACAGGGAACGTTTCCATCAAAGTAACCGGAACATTCTCCCCCTCAGACGGATATTTACTATGTCACCTGCCTGTGGCTCCGCATCGCGATGTAAGTAACATCTTGTCGGCAGGCAATGCGGATAAATTTTATCAAATTGATACCGCTGGAGATATTCGGATGTGGTGGTGCGATGGAAGCTCAATTACTGTAGACATCTCCATGAGCTTTACGTTCCTTATTGGCTAATCTTTTACGTAGACCTCATGGGCACTATTACATTCATAACGGCCTGATTACCTGTTAACCCAGCCGGAGACTGTCACTCCCAGCATGTGGGTGTTGTCCCAGATGAAAGCCTCGTATATATTTTTGAACCAGAAGTCACTAAGAGCGGCACCGTAAATAGGTACGATTCCTATATAACCTGACATGAATGGATAAATAATCGACGAGAAAACTGTTTTGTTCGTCTTAATTGATATTTCGCAGCTGCCGTTGACAGGAATGGTGCATCCTATCCCATTGCCTATCCAGACTCTCCCGTGAACATAATACCTGTCCTTGAGCGGTATGGCATAGGAATCAGATGCCCAGTACCATTCACCTAACGTTACGTTAGCTGTTGTGGAAGTTACATTGGTAACAGTCAGAATCTGCGACAGCGGGATTGTCTCCTTTTGGTCGATGGCAGACTGGACGGCTGGCATCAACGGAGAAAAAATGAAAAGCCGAGTTGGTTAGACCTTGCAAATCTAATAATCAACTTCGGCTTGTTCGTAGTTGCGCTGCTGGCTCTGATTTTTAAACAAGATTCAGATTGGCCTTGCTCTTCAATCATAAAAGCTCCGGGAGGTTTTGGACGGCCTCCCGCTTCTTCCTGTCCGATACGACGGCGTACTGCATGGTCGTCGCTATCCGGGTGTGTCCCAGGAGCCGCATGACTGTGTAGAGGTCGGCCCCGCTCTCAACCAGAAGGGTCGCGTCGGTGTGCCTTGCCGTGTGCCATGTGACCGACTTCCTTATTCCCGCCGCCTCGGCCCATCCGTGGAGGTACCGGTTCGTGGTCGTCCGCGTTGACGCGAGCTCGGGAAACACAAGTCCTTCCCGGGACCCAGTGTCAATCAGCGCGAGCACGTCCTTCCTGAGGGGCACCGCCACCAGCTTCCCCGTCTTTTTCTGCCGCTTGACGATCTCCATGCGTGTAATGTCAATGTCGTCCCATGAGAGCCTCTGCAGGTCGCTCACGCGGAATCCCGTGCAGCACCCGAAAAGGAACGCCCGCCGTATCTCCTCCTGCAGAGAGGATGACATGCAGCCCGTGCGCTCGTAGGGTGTGACGGCCATCCTGCGCACCTCCTCGGCGGTGAGGTATTCCTTCCTGGAGTCGGGGACTGGGATGTGGCGTATTCCCTGCGCGGGGTCCCTTGGAAGAAGACCGTCCCTCGCGGCCTTCCTCAGCACCTGCCGTACCACGCAGCAGTATTTTTCCTGCGTGTGCGCCGAAAGCCCCGAGTCCATCCGCATCCTCTCCTGGAAGTCCTCGTACCATGAGGGGGAGACCGCCGTTATCTTGATCAGCCGCCCGCCGAAGTCCGAGAGATAGGGAAGCGCCTTCCTGATTGCGGCCGACGCGCCCGGTCTCCGAGCGAACCTCTCCGCGTACTCATATAGGGACATGTTCCCCTCCGACGTGGGGAGCCCGTTGTACAGCCTCGCGAGCTCGACCTCCTTCCTGCTCCTAAGAACCTCGGCGAGCCTCATCACCTCCCTGTTCTGCTCCGGCACGTCCGACTCCCTGAGCCCCGTGGTCTCCTCGTACACTTTCCCTCCGACCCTGTAAATCAGATGCAGGATCCCGTTCCTTGACCTTATTCTCACGCCCATGTGCTCCTCCTGGGTGCAGGTTCCGGATTTTGCCCGGTTCCTGTTGCCACTATATTGCCATGAATTTTTGCTTCATTTTTTCATTGCCACTATACTGCCACTATATTGCCACGAAAACAAGTTACATGAGGGCACATTAAGGCACACTCACGGGGTCAGGAGGAAAAAAAGAGGGGATGCTGCAGAACCGCGTAAGATAACGCAATTCACCGCATTACAAGGAATTAAGGAGAAATAAAAAAAGCTCCCACATGGGGAGCGTTCGCATTGCCCGGAACAAGACTTGAACTTGCACGGCTTTGCATTATAAGGATTTGCGGGGCGTTGCCATTATATTGCCACTGCCCCTAAAGCCTCGTTTTTCTCCGCCTGACCCGGTTCCTATTATAAGGCGGGCGGCGTGTCCTCGTCAAGGGCTGGTCGCGGAAAAATCCCAGATGTCCCGAAGCTCGGAGTATTCCTCAATCAGCGCGTCGTACCTTATGGAGAATTCCGCCATGCGGATTATCCAGTCCGCGTCCACCGTGACCGTCCTTCCGTCCTCGCCGGGCTCCATGACCTCCGCCCTCGGAATCTCCGGGAAGTCGAGCGGGGGAAGGCGCGGCTCAGGGCTGACCCTTGCGCTTGGACAGGATGCCAACAGCATTGCCGAGAGCGTCGCCGTCGTGAAGATTGTCAATCCTGCTTTCCGACTCATTCCTGATTCTCTCCTTCATCTCGATTGTCCTCTCAAGCACGGCGTTCCGCGCGTTGAGCGACTTAATTTTCTTGTCCATCTCCTCAATCTCAGCCTCAAGATCCTTCTTCTGCTTCTCCACGATGAGAGAGTGAAAGAGCATTAAGAGTGCCGCGAGAAAAAGACCCGCGCACGCAACCGCTAGAGCCTTGGCCATCCCTTTTCCTCCTTGCCCTTGATGCCGGACACGAGCGACTTGAGCAGGTCGAAAACAGTGTCGTAGCTCACCGTCGCGACCGAGAGCACGAGCAGGGGGGAGAGCACCCACGGAAGGAAGTGCACCGAGACCGTGACCGCCGCAGTCACGAGCAGCGTCGCCAGTGCCTTCCACCTGGAGCCGTCCATCGGGATGAACTTCTTCACAAGCTCGGTGATTCCGACCACCGCGACCGCCTGCCAGATGATCTCCTGGATATCCATCAATCCACCTCCATGTTTTTCCACGGCCTCAGATAGCCGATGATGTTCTTTGTGTCCCTGGTTGCGAGCTTCGCTCCGTCCTGCCGGAACCCGTCCTGCTCGAACACCACGAGCGAGCCGTCGATCAGCCTGTCAAGCACAATCGCCACGTGGCCGTACTTGTTTGTGGGCGTGGCTCCCCATACAGCGGCATCCCCGCGCTCCCCGTAGTTCTCCGGATTCACCAGGCAGAAGAATGCTTTCTCCTTCGGCATGGCATGGTAGTTCTCCGCAAGATCCTTCGCGCCCTCCACTCCGCCAGTGTGCGGAATCTCAAGCACGTCCTTGCAGTACTGCCGGAACAAGTCTACGCACTGCGGCCCGTAGTGCCCGTCGAAGTCCACCTTCTTTCCGCAGTATTTGTTGATGAAGTCCAAAAGTCTCAATTTCTTCCTCCTTCCATTATCCTGTCCAGCTTGGAGTCAATCTTCTCAAGCGAGGACGTTATGCCCCTGATTGACTCCTCGAGCCTCGCAAGCGAGCTGTCATGGCGGTTGCGGTCCCTGAAAAGCTCCTCGAATTTCCGCGCGGACTTCTCCCTTTCCTCAAGGTCCCTCCGCTCGTTCTCCTCAAGCTGCCTTGAGAACCTCCCGAACCTCACGCTCAGGTCAATCAGCTTGTAGATGATTCCCAGCATGAATGAGGCTATTGTGATTCCCAGCGTTATCATTGCAGGCACGTTCAAATTTTTTACCTCCTGCACATAAAGTCACTTTTGTTGCGGGGCTGTGGATATTTTGTGAAAAAAAAGCACCGCCGGGAACTGGGAATTTCGGCGGTGCATGAAAGGATAACATATATGGTACGCTGACAGTATACCCTCACGGGGTATTTTTGTCAAGAGGGCAGGACGGCATCCAGAAGGAAACGGCTGAGAGACCTCATGCCATGATTTTTTTTACATGGTGACTTTCAGCTTCTTGCACAGAGCGTCCTGAAGGACCTGGCTGAAATTGATTGACGCTCTCTCGGCCTTGCGGTTGAGCCAGCTGGGAATTGTGAGCGTCTTCTTCACGGCCTTGTTGTCAACGAGCTTCCGCCACTCGTCGGTGTCCGCCATCACCAGGGATACGATGCCGCTTGTCCTGATGTCCTCCATGCGGCTCGGTTCCGGGGCTTCCTTTCCCTCGTCCTCATAGCATGTCGCTATCATCATCGCGATAACGTCCTGCGCCATGAATATCGCGTCGGCCATGTCCTCTCCCTGGGTGAACGTGGAAGGTATGTCGGGAACGGTCACGACATAGCCGCCTTCCTCCGCGTCCTCGAAAATTACCGGGTAAACGTATTTCATAAAACCTCCTCCAAAAGGGGGGCTGGAAGAACGGCATCCAGAAGGAAGCGGCTCACGGTCTTTCCTGATTTCTGTGCGAGCTGCTTGACAAGCTCAAGCTCCTCCGGCTGGCAGCTCACGCAGAAGGACACTCGCTTCACGCCCGTGGGCTTTCGTCCCCCGCCGTGGTAGCCGTACCCGGTGTATTTAGGCTTCTCGTTTTCCATTCTCGCTCCTTTCCCGGATTCTGGAAACAATACGGATCGCAAGACCCAGGGTCATTCCGAGGACAATAAGGACGATCCCAAAAATCTCCATTGCATTTAAGAATTTCATGTTGACACCTCCGAAAAAATATGGTAGTCTAAAGGCTGAGAGCTCTAAAGGCTCCCAGCCCGCTCACCAACTACCTGACAGGCTAATCAGTGAGCTTGAAGGCTACCTTCAAGATTTCGGCAAGACCCGCAAGGAATGTGCCTATTCCCGCGAGCACAGCCGAAAAAACTTGAAGCCAAGAGCCGCCGGACTTATGCTTCGGCGGTTTTTTTATTAGACTTTCGTTTCATCTAATACCTCCTGACATTCTTATAATACCATGTTTCTTGTAATATGTCAATACTTTTTACAAAAGATTTTGAAATAGAACGAAGCGACTTGAAGCGAAACGAAGCGAAATGCGGGAATGAATAGAACCGAAGAGAAATCCAAACTGTTACCAGCCGTCGCGGCCTATGAGGGGGTTCATGCGGAGCCGGACTCCTTCTCCTCCCCCTGAGACCTGAGGCACAGCCCCTCGAAGCCCTCTACCTGCCGCATCACCAGCTCCCTGTACTCCGGGGGAAGGGCCGCGATCCTCCGGGCAAGCTCCAAATCATCCCGGGAGGCAAGCTCCGTTTTAAATTCTTTTCCAGTAACCAGCCAGTCAATAGAGACTTCCAAATATTCAGCAATTTTAGCAACAACACCGACATTGGGGATAGAACCACGCCCTGCCGCCCAACTTGACATCGTTGAAGACGATATTCCGAGGTCTTGTGTAATTGCTTTCCGCGTCTGATTTCGACCATGCAACACCGAATCAATACGCTCTGTAAATTCTTTGCCAGTCATTATTTTTATTATCGCAAGAAAAAATCTCGAAATTTCGTAAAAAATCTCTTGACATTCTCGATATATCGTGTATTATGTAATCATAACTCGTAATTGCGAGAAAAATTTTGCTATACACTAGTGCATAGCAATGCGGCCACGCTTGACAGCGCGCCCGCATTGCTATACACTAGTGCATAGCAATGCGGCCACGCTTGACAGCGCGCCCGCATGGGAAATCAGGCTTCATTATCCTCCCAAAGGAATGATGCTGATCCGGGGGGAGGGCTTCGGAACCTTTGCCCTTTCCCCGCCCCACATTTCAAGCCGGGAATCCCACATCCCCGGCAACCACTCCCGCAGGACTGGAACCCCCGCGGGGGCAGAATCTTGGCTGTAATTTCTCCGCCTGACCCAATCGGACGGAGAATTCAGATACAGGCCGCTTCCAGTATAGTCCCCGTGTTGCGCGGGTGGTGTTCCGACTGGAGACGGCCTATTTTATTTCCCTGACAGGAGGAACACATGGGAACGAAGAAAAAA
>Ga0326511_10003908_pt1 | contig 11954 bp, 13 predicted proteins | sample 0_2496_0518_D_FD_203701 | JGI IMG/M metagenome (GOLD analysis project Ga0326511, IMG submission 203701) | Bovine rumen microbial communities from UC Davis, California, United States - 0_2496_0518 | ecosystem: Host-associated > Mammals > Digestive system > Stomach > Rumen | place: USA...
GGCGAGCTGACGAAGTACCTGGTTAAAGGCCAGCAGGTCATGGTCGTTGGAAATGCTTCGACGCGCATCTACAGCAGTCCGAAGTTACGCCGCATGGTCGCCTCCGTCGACATCAACGTGCGTGACATCGAGCTGATAGGCCGTCCTACTACCGACCTCGTTCCTCGTCGCATTGCCGCCCCTGATGGTGTCCTTCTCGATGTTTCAAAGTTCTACGCCATCCTTCCCGACGCTGCTGCGCATTACGTCGGTGACAACCCGTCTGTAACGATGTACGACGACCGTGGCAACGCCTACGATGTCGTTAAGGGCGGTTGGGTCATGCCCGTCCAGGCACCAGCCTCAGAGGAGAATCCTGATAGCTCTGAGTCAGATGCTCAGGAGCCTGTCGATGCTGCAACGGAAGAGCAAAGTTCAGACAAAAAGACGCGTTCAAATCATTAAAAGCATTTGAACCATGCCAATAAAACACTTAGATGTCAAGAGAGAGGCCGCCCGCTGGGTGTCCTCTCTCACTTCGCCGAGCGAAGGCTATCTTATCTTTGTCGCCATGGATTCATTCGTGTCCTTGCGCCATCGCTCCAATGGAAATTGGATTCGCATCTACATTCGCGACTCCAAGGCTGAATTATGGAAGAACGGAGTTTGCATCAAGACATACCCCGCCCCTTCCAACGACCAGCCCACCCTATTCTAATTACCCTATAAAGAAAACCACAAAAGACACAAATATGAACTCTCCCCGCTGTATCAACATTGACTGGCTCGAGGTCTACTGCCTTGAACCACTCGACCAGCCACGCGACGACAACTACTTTCGCCGTCTCGGCTGGCAGGTAGAGACCCGTCCTTACGGCACCCGTTCCTATCGTCAGATGTTCACGCTCATTGGCTCCGACGGCGAGCCTTTCTTAGAAGTACGCCGTGAGCCTGTCGGATTCTTCAAAGACGGCTCACAGCAACACCAAGACCCTAACGGTTGCCACCTCCGTCTTACTAACCGTTCCTGCTATCTTGAGCACGCAGCTGACCTCATGCAGCAGTTCGTCGACCGCTACGGATTCATCTTCCAGCGCATTGCCAAGATTGACCTTGCCTACGACTTTGAGCGATTCGACTCCGGTGACTACCCAAACGCCTTTCTTCGCCGCTACATCGAGGGCAACTATTCCAAGATAAATCAGTCAAACATCTCAGCCCGTGGCCGTGACCAATGGGATGGGCGCAAATGGAACTCCGTATCATGGGGCGCAGACCGTTCCCCGGTCGTAACGCGCTTCTACAACAAGTCCAAGGAGCTACTGGAGGTAAAGGATAAGCCCTACATTCGTCAGGCATGGGCCGAGTGCGGTCTGATTGATGATGTCGTCACCATGTACAAACGAATAGACCCAGATAACCCGCCGCGCAAATCCAAGGTGTTTGATGATAAGTGGTACAAGCCCGACATTTGGCGGGTCGAGTTCTCGGTACGTTCGTCCGTTAAACGATGGGTTACGATTGACAACGAGCTGTCACCCCAGGGAGGTAAGGTCTCACTTCCTAACACCCTCGATATTTACGTCACCCGTTCCCAGCTTTGGCAGATGTTCGCTTCCCTTGCCACCCACTACTTCCACTTCCGCTACTACAACGAGGGAGTCTCAAAATACGCTGCCGAAGATAAAATGCTCTTCGACTTCCACTCCCTTTCTACCTTCTACAAGGTGGAGAAACTGGCTTCCTCACGTCCGAAGTCTGACATCATCGAACGGCTCATCCGTGCCATCGAGGCATACCGTCGCTTCCACTTTGACAAGGCGACAAACAAGGCAGCTGCTATCCTCGAGGACGAGCTGCGCCGTCTACAGGCAGAGCGTATGGCCGTCCGACCATGGGACGAGTCCGAGACGCGCCTTCTGCGTCGACTCCTGGCTGTCCGTCTATCCGACCCTTCCAAACCATTCTCCGTCTCATTAGACGTGGCCCAGCGAATGGCAGACATCGAGCGCACCCTTTGGGACTGCGACCTGCCCGAAGAAAACACTGCCGCTTTACCTGCCACGGAAAGTGGGTACAATAGTACCCACGTCGGATTTTCCGACGTAAAATCCTAAGTTACTCTATATCAATGCATTGAACGCCCTGCTCCTTGCGGACGCGCGTACGCACCCGCACGTGCACGACCCCGACGCGCATTTACACTAAACCCCTTCCCCACTCCATGATTTTTTTTTGCTCCACAAGAAAATCCCCTACCACATTGCGGCGCGTCGGGCGCGCACTTCGCGCGCGCCCACCGCGCCGAGTTGGTTGCGCGGCAGCACGATTGCGACAGCCACATTGCGGCGCGACGGGGGCGCACTTCTCGCGCCCCCACCGCGCCGAGTTGGTTGCGCGGCAGAACGATTGCGACCACATTGCGGCGCGTCGGGGGCGCACTTCTCGCGCCCCCACCGCGCCGAGTTGGTTGCGCGACAGCACGATTGCGACCATACCATTGCGGCGCGTCGGGGGCGCACTTCTCGCGCCCCCACCACGCCGAGTTGGTTGCGAGGCAGCACGATTGCGGCAGCATTGCGGCGCGTCGGGGGCGCACTTCTCGCGCCCCCACCGCGCCGAGTTGGTTGCGCGGCAGCACGATTGCGGTTCCATGCCTGGCACTTCTTCATTGCGGCGCATGTCATGCGCCGAGACGCGTTTTTAGGTGTCCTTACGGCACCTACCACACCCCACCCACCCACCCCATTCGCCCTTGGTCGCTGCCCCCCTACAAAAGAGAAAAACCCCTATTTTCCTTACGAGAAAATAGGGTTTTTCTTTTGTGCGGGGGGCGCGCCCTCGGGCGAGGCACTACCGAGGGCGTCCGTGCCTTGATAGTTCTACCCCTGCCCATTAGCTGGAGTCTGCCCCGTTGGGGCAGGGCGCTACAGGGGGCTTCCGCGCCTTGTCGCTTTCTCCCCTGCCCCTTTGCTGGAGTCTGCCCCGTTGGGGCAGGGCGCTTCAGGGGGCTTCCGCGCCGTGTCGCTTCTGTGCGCTTCCGTAGCCCTGACGGGCTATAATGAGGGGGGCGCCCCTTGCCGCCCGCCCCCCTTCACCCCCCTCCTCCCCCTTCTCGGGGGCGGGGGCGCGTGGCTGGGGCGTGAGCCTTCCGGCTGTCCGCGCCCGTGATCCCTTCTCTTCGGTCGGCAATTCGGGTGCGCCCGCCGCCTTTATCGCCCCGTGACACCCTCTTCGCTTTCGCTCAGAGGGTCGCTCCGCCCCGCCCCCTTACGGGGGCCGGGCTCTCGCTGTCACGGGGCTGGCGGCCTGCGCCCCCGTGTTGCCTCCCTTCGCTCCGGGCATGGGCGCGTCCTGCGCCTCCAGGCTCACCCACCCCCAGCCTCGCGCCCCTCGCTCCCTCGAAGCCAAGAAGTTACTTCTTCCCCTTCTTTTTTGTTACTTCTGCGGTTCCCTGTTCCCTTGCCGGGGGCTCTGCCCCCCGTCCCCCGTCTGGGGCTCTGCCCCCCGCCCCCCGCTGGGGCTTCGCCCCCGTCCCCTTTTGATGTTTAGCCTTCGGGTGCTCGCGGGCGTGCCCGCTGCGCTCGCCTGCCGGGGTCTGTTCTGGTGCTGGCCGCTATGGGGGCGTGCCGCCCCCTATGCCCCCTCTGTGCGATGGGGGCTCTCGCCCCCTCGCGCTCCCCTTTGCCTACGGCCTGCCCGCTGGTGACAGGGTGGCTGGGTCTACATGTCGAGTCCCTGCGTTCCTCCCGTGATGGCTATCCTGTGCCCCTGTCCTACGATTCTTGCCGTCCACATCCAGGCCTTCCCGCCCGGGATGCGACCGATGCCGAATTCCTTCTCCAGCGTCCCCGCGCTCAGTGCGTCGGTCGGATATAGGTTGCCGCCTATGTTCTGCATTCTTATTGTTGTCATGGCTCTGTCCTTTTAAGGGCGGTCAGGCCGTGAAGGCCTGCCGCTGTCTGTTGTCGCTTACTCTAATGTATCTCCGTGTCGTGGCGAGGTCTTCGTGGCCCATCATGTTGGCCAGTGTCATCATGTCAGTGCCCATCTCCAGTTGCCTGGTTGCGAAGGCGTGGCGCAGCTGGTGCGGAGTTATACCCCTGTTCCCGGTGCGCAGCGTGTCGCGAAGTTGGCTGTATGCTTCCCAATAGCTCATCGTGAACACCCTTCCCCGTCTCTCCCTGCGCTCCTGTGCCCACAGGTTCAGTTTCTCGGCCGTCTCGCGCGTATAGTATACGCGGCGCTCCTTTGCCCCTTTGCCCCGGATGGTCAGTGCGTGTTCCTGCTTGTCTATGTCGCTGTACTCTAAGCCCAGCGCCTCGCTGATTCTTATCCCTGTTTGCATCATCAGGGCTACCAGTGCTTGCAGCTGTCTGTCCTGTGTGCTGCTGGCCTCCCGTCTAAGGTATGCGCCCACCATTGCGATGTCTGCAGGCTTCGGCAGCGTCTTTGCCCGCTTCGGTCTTGTCATACCGTCCATAGGGTTCTGCTCCGTGATGTGGCGCTTCTTCATCCATGCGCCCAGTTGGCTCATCGTGCTCATCCGTCTATTCACCGTGTTGGTCGAGTGCCGTTGTGCCATCATCTGCTTCGCCCATGTCTCAATGATGTCGGCGTTCAGCCATTCCAGGCGCATCGTGCGCCCGCTCTCCACTTGGCTCATCCATGCGGTCAGTGCTTCGATGTCCTGTGCGTACTGCTCGCAGGTGCTCTCCTGTAGCCCCTTGTTCTGCCTGCACCAAGCCAAGAAGCCTGCTGCTATCTCGGCGTTGTGCCTCCGTGTTTCCATTGCCTGTGTGTTCATCGTCTTTTGTGGTTTTGTGGGCGGGGCGTTGCCCCCGCCCGGGTTGTTTTTCTTAGCCTACGGATGGATAGCAGCGATGCCAGCCGTCATTGACTTCGTACATTATCCATAGTTTCCTTGCTGCGTATGCAAGTTTCGGGTCTAACTCTTGGAGGTTAGTCAGCGTGTCCGCAATTTCCTCAATTGTCTTTAATTCGTTTATTGTCATTTTCTCTGTCGCCCCTTTTATCCAGTTGGCTGTTCTGTTCTAATTCTGTTGCAAAGGTACGAACTTTCCCCGAATTATGCAAGTATGTATGCACATATTATCCTAATATATGTTAATACATATAGTTAATATATGTTAATACATATCTTCCCATTCTTGCACACAAAAAGGCGGGTTCTCGCCCGCCTTTCTCTTTTCTTCTTCCGTTGTCGGGGATTCCATCCCCGCCCCCTTCTTCACGGTCGCCTGTCCAGTTCATCCCCGAACTCGGCAGGTTTCTCTTCCCAGTCGTACGCCCCTTCCTTCAGCGCCCTCCTGATTAGCTCGTTTAGAAACCGCCCCTTATTAGGCTGGGCGTCCAGCAGCGGTCTCAGGTCATTGTCGAGTCGGAAGTTGAACATGGTCTGTGTCCGCTGTCCTCTCTTATTCCTGATGCGCTCCTGCTTCGGCTGGTCGGTCAGGTTCCCTTCCGCGTCCGTCGGTGCCTCTTCGTAGATTCTGTAGTAGACGTTCCCGTCCCTCCCTTTCGTCAGTTGCTCAGCGTAGGCTCCTGCCACGCTCTCGGCGCTCTTCCTTGTCGAGAATGCGCCCTTCTTCTCGGTTACTATCTCTTCACCCAGAAGGAACTCAATTCTGTAGTTCTTCATATCTTTGTCTTTTGTCGGGCATTTCATGCCCGTATTCCCGGCTGCAAAGGTAGGCACTTTTTTTTATTCCATGTGCACACATTGCGTTATATTATGTTAATACCCTTCCCCCTTTCTATGTACCCACCTCCCGTTAATTACGGTTAACCGAGGTTAATCTTTCTCCCCGTCCTCTCTCCCCCTTTGTCAGAAAAAAGTCAGTTAATCCGTCTCCCCTCCGTCTCCCCTCCGTCTTTGCGCCGTTTGGCGATTTCGGAAAATTGTTTGTATCTTTGCGCTCGTTGGAGTACGACCATTCCCCCCGGAATGCCGTGGTGGGCGCCAGGGGGTGCGGGGGAGGTCGGAAGGCCACCTTCCCCGCGTGCTCCGGCAGACTGACAATGGCAGAGCAGACATCAACCGTCAAGATTTCGGGCCGTGCTGGCAACCTGGTTGGTTACCGTTCCCCCGCTTCCGTAGCTTCTGAAAAGAGCTACGCCCGCCTTCATCAGCCTGACGTTGCCGACCCCAAGACCTCCCGTCAGCTCTTGCAGCGTGCTGTCACCGCCTCGGTCACCCGCGCGTACAGCCAGCTTCGCCCCGTCCTTTCAGGCTTTTTCGAGGGGCTGGCCGACGGTGCTCCTACCTTCCGTCGCTTTCTGTCGGTCAACATGCGGCAGCTCCGTGAGGACATCCTAGATGATTTAGCCCTTCGTCCTGACGCTGCTGCGCAGCTTGGTTGCGTCGTGGCCCCGGATTCATACGCGTGCACGCCCGCGCCCATCATTATTTCTGATGGCACTCTTGAGCAGCAGTTTTTGCGTCATTCGTCCGATGGTGAGCAGCAGTTGGTGAATTTCTTCCAGCCGCCACGCGACCTGCAGCTGCTTGGTGCCTGGTTGCTCGACTGCAACCTGACGCGCGGCGATGCGTTCACCATCGTCTGCCTTGGCGCTACCGATGTCGACGGTCAGTGGCCGTCCCGGTTCGGTGTGCTGGCCAGCCAGCCGTCCACCCAGATGTCCTTCGTCCGTCTCTCGCTCATTCAAAGCGCGCTCACCAGCACCGCGCGCGCCTCTCGTTCCGTCGTCGGCGATGCGTTCACGGTCGAGTGTTCAGCTTGTGCGTCCCTCGTTGACATTTCCCAGATGCCCATTCCGCAGTTTGCTCTCACGTTCTCAGGCGTTCTGCCCGCCGCCGTGTCGGGGTTCATGGGCGTGGTGCGGACTAACTCACAGAGTCAAAAAGCCAGCTCATGCCGTTTGCAGACCTTGCAGTCCGATGGCATGTTAGGCTTCTGTTCGCAGACGGGCATCAAGTCGTCCTTCCTTCTCAATGCCTGGTTGCCGCGTCCCGACCGCCTTGGCCAGTCCTCACTGGTGCTCGAAGGAGGGCGCATCCGATAGTTTTCCCGTGTTCATTCACATATTTTCTTAATTCTCTAAAATCCAAAAATTATGGCAAGACAAACTTCCACAATTACAGTTGTCGGCAAGCTCGGCAACGCAGTCGGTTTCAAGCGTAGCGGCTCCAAGAAGGCTGGTGCTAAGTTCGCTCGCATCCGTGCCACCGACATCAAGAACCCCAAGACCAACGCACAGCTCTACCAGCGTGCCGTGGCCGCTACCGTCACCAAGGCTTATGCCGCCATGAAGGAAATCTGCGACCACTCGTTCGAGGGAAAGGCCGTCGGCGCTGAGTCGATGCAGTACTTCAACTCGAAGAACATGAACCTGCTCCGTAAGGCCATCTTGGCCGACGTGAACGGTTCTGTCGAGCCTGCTGCTCAGGTCGGCGTCGTCGTCGCTCCGAAGTCAGCGTTCCCCACCGTGGGCCCGTACCTGGTATCTGAGGGTTCGCTTACGCAGAACTTCATGACCTTGGCCGAGTCAGGAGCTACAGCTGTTATTTCGCCTTCTGTAGGCGGTGCAACGCAGACCGTGGCTCAGTACCTGGCTGCTGCTGGTATCGTCGCCAACGATATTTTCACCGTCGTGGCACTCGGCGTTCTCGATCCTCAGGGCGCTTTCGCCTCTCAGTACGGTACGCTGGCCAGCCAGCCGAGCTGTGCTTTCGCTTACGTTCGCTTCAAGGTGAAGGCTTCCGCTCTCACTTCGACCACTCTTGCCTCTGAGGCAGCTATTACTGACGTGTTCGACGTCGATTTCGGTGGTCAGGCAAACACCACTATCACCGAAGGCAACACATTGGATGGTTTCAGTATTTCAGTAGTTGACCTGATTACAGATTCTTCCGATGGTTTCATTGGCGTGATTCGTTCGCGCGAGAACTCCAAGCTGCGTTCGACCTGCCGCCTGCAGACCATCAACAGTGGAGCTGCTGGCAACGCCTACGCTTCGTCCTTCGGTATCAAGTCCGACTACCTCCTGAACGCCTGGATTGCCGAGCAGGACACCCTCGGACAGTCGGCTCTCATCCTCGAGGGCGGCGCCATCTAGAGCCCCTTCCGTGTATTTTCGATTTTGGAGCCCGTCCGTTCACACCCAACGGGCGGGCTTTACTTAACTCACTAAACGCTTTTTCCCATGGCTATACAAGTATCAACCATTCAGGTCCGTGGAAAGCTTGGCAACGCAGTCGGCTACAAGCGCAGTGGTGCCCGTCGTTCAGGTGCCAATTTCGCCCGTGTCTACACCGACGTTGTTCGCGACCCGCAGACGGCTTCCCAGCTCTATCAGCGAGCCATTGCGGCCACCGTCGCCAAGGCCTATGCCGCCATGTCGCGCATCTGTGACCACTCTTTTCAGGGTTCTGCCGTCGGTGCTGAGTCCATGCAGCGCTTCTACAGCGTGAATCTCAATCAGCTCCGACGCGATGTCATGCGCGACCTGTCCGACCCGGTTACCGACCCTGTCGACATGGTGGCAAGTGTCGTTGCTCCCCGTAGCGCCTTCGCCACCTGCTATTCCTACATCGTGTCCGAGGGCACGCTCACGAACTCCTTCCTCCGTGTCTCGTCCATCGATGCCCAGGTTTGCGTCCTCTTCCCTGCCGCCCTGTCGGCGCAAGAGACCGTTTCCGCCTACGTCCGTCGCTGTGGCCTTGTCCGTGGCGACATCTTCACCGCCCTTGGCCTTGGCGTACTCGACCCTCAGGGCGCCTTCTCTTCGCAGTACGGCCAGCTTGCCTCCCAGCCTTCTGTCTCCTTCGGCTTCATCCGCTTCAAGCTGAAAGACGCTGCTTTCAGCGACTCGTCACCCGTCTCTGAGGCTCCTGTTTCTCAGGTGTTCAACATCGAGTACGGCGGTCAGGCCACTGCCTTTGCCGACGACGAGCTGCCTGAGCGTGCCGTCTTCTGTGACTCCATCACCGGTGGCGACGATGGTTTCATCGGAGTCATCCGCTCGCGTCGAAACTCTCCGCTCCGTTCCTCCTGCCGTTTGATGGGCACTCTCACCGATGGCACCGTCAGCGAAGAGTCCAAGTACGGCATCAAGTCGGCCTACCTCCTGAATGCCTGGTTGCCTGAACAGGACACCCTCGGGCAGTCCTCTCTCATCCTTGAGGGCGGTTCGCTCGGTGGCAGTGTTTCCCGTCGTCCCGTCCCGCCAACTCCTACGCCTGGTATTGCCTCGATAACTCCCGCCCTGCCGACCGCTCAGCCCTTCGACGTCCTAATGAACTTCGACATCACCGACGAAGACATTGCCCAGTTGGAGCTCTTTATCGACAGCCAGTCCGTCGGATATCCGACGACAGGTTCCACGTGGACTTGGAAGCGTAACGGTACCGCCGTTGCCTCTGCTCCTCACTATGACGGTTCTGACAACGTTGTCCGCATCACGCCCATCGGTGTCACCATCAACGGTGTTGCCTATCGTAATCAGTAATCATGACCGCCAACGTGCCCCAGCCGTAAGACTGGGGCTCTTTCCCCCTTTTTCCTATGAAACAGCCCCGCCGCCTCCTTGAAAAGACCATCGCCACAGCCTCCTTCTGTGTCGCGGTCATTCTCACGTTCGTCTCCCTGCTCCTGTCGGAGGACAACGACATTGCTTCGAACGTCCTCTTCGTCATTGCCCAGTTCCTAACGCTCACCGCCACCCTCCTTGGCATCGATTATAAGTTCTCTGCTTCCAATGGCATTTCTTCCATCAAGACTGGTTCTCCCGCTTCTGTTGCCGACGCTCCTTCTCTGTAGTTCCTGTCGTTCCCAGCGTCCGCTCCTGGTTGATTCCCTCAGTCAGGTCTCTTCCCGCGTTCAGCAGCGCACAGAGCTCGAGGCCTCCCTTCTACGTTCCCTCTCTTCTTATCTTTCTGTCGATGTTATCGACAGCCTCTTCCTCCTTGCTTCTCCCGTCCAGCCCGCATCCGGCGTGCTGGCTCCTGATAGCGCTGCTGCCGCTGCTTCTCCACGTTTGCTTCCTGCGGCAGTCCGGCACCTGGGAATCCGTGCCCGTCTCGATGAAACCGATTCGGCACGCTCCGAAGTCAAAACCACCGGCAGCACGGATTCTCTTTCTTCCGCTCACGGCCATTACCGCCACGTCGTTCCTCCCTCGCGCGACTCCCATCCCTCACTCCTTTTGCTCCTTCTCGTAATCAACGTCGTCGCCCTTCTTTATCTTAAACCACGCAAACAATGAAACTCCTGCAGAAAGTTCAATACATTGTCATACATTGTACGGACACCCCCGCTGGACGTCCCGTCACCGTCGCCGATGTGGACTCCTGGCATCGAGCTCGAGACTTTGAGTGTATCGGTTACCACTACTTGGTCTACCTCGATGGCAGCGTCCACCTCGGTCGTTCGGTCCGTTATCAGGGTGCACATTGCAAGGCCGTGAATGCCTGCTCCATTGCCGTCTGCTACGTCGGTGGCCGCACGTCCACCGACCCCCGTTCTTGGGCCGACACGCGCACACCCGCCCAGCGCGCCGCCCTGCGCACCCTGGTTGACGAGCTCCTTCGTCAACACCCCGGTGCGCTCGTTCGCGGCCATCGCGACTTCGACCCAAAGGCCTGTCCCTGCTTCGATGTCCGTACAGCTCTATAACTCCGTTTCATTATTTTTATTCATAACAAGGCGAAGCGTCGCCGACTCTAAAAAGGTTATGGTAATATTTGAGTTTTTACCTTAGAACTTTTCTGTTTTAAGTTTTAGGTGTTTCCTCTTGACTCCCCGCAGTGATGCGCGGAGTCTTTTTTTGCTCCTTTTTCTCCACTCTCGCGTTACGAAACGTTAATCTCACTCGCTGTGTGCCGACACAACGTTAAATGTGTATTAACATATATACGTCCTTTGCCACTTTTTCCTTACTTTTGCCAGCGTCGTAGGATAAGAGGCTACGCAGAGGTGCGACCTCCCAACGTATCGACGGAAGACAGGCAAGTCTTTTGTGGGCGGTGGTCACTACGGTGGCGCCGCTTCTTTTTTACAGGTTCACATCGAAAAGTGTATTTACCACAATGTCGATTCTGACAGAATTTACAAAATCGAACTTGCCCCTTCATAACGTAAGCTAACCCATTTTATTACCACAAAAGACAAAAAATTATGGAAAATTCACTTTCCAAAGTGCACAATCGGCACTACCGTCTGCATCCTTCACAGCGTGCAGGCCTGTCGCATTTCCACGTCGTCACCGATGGTGTGTGGTGCGATGTTCGTTCCTTTCTTCGTTCACTGCTTTCGCGCCGAGCGAGCGGCCAGGTCGTTCAGCCTGTCGAAATTTCTTCTTACGATTTCGACGTGCTGCTCGATTTCCTTTCTCAGATGTCGTGGTCGTACCGTTCGCCGCGCCGCGATTCTCAGCTTTCAGTCCAATCCTAAAAGACTTGCCTCTATGAATTTCTTTGTGCAACCAACCGTTGCCAGGCTTCACAACGTATTAAACCTAAGTTTATGGAACACCTTGCCCGTTTTCTGTCAGATTTGTCTGACCGTTCGCTTCTCGTTAAAGCGCTTATCCTTGCATTATGCACCCTCGCTGCTGGCTTCATTCAGTGGCACGAGTCAACTCACTGCATCTATTAACTTACAATTCACTTTTTATTAACCCCAAAACAATTAAAATTATGTTTTTAGCTACAATTTGCGGCCACCTCGGAGCCGCAGCCGAAGTCAAAGTTCAGGACGGTCGCACCTTCACGACCTTCCGTGTTGCTGTCTCCCGTCGCTTTCAGCGTGACGGGCAAGATACTGAGGAGACTCAGTGGTTCTCATGTATTCTCTCCGGCGACGGTGGCGAGCTGACGAAGTACCTGGTTAAAGGCCAGCAGGTCATGGTCGTTGGAAATGCTTCGACGCGCATCTACAGCAGTCCGAAGTTACGCCGCATGGTCGCCTCCGTCGACATCAACGTGCGTGACA
>Ga0326511_10003909_pt1 | contig 11954 bp, 17 predicted proteins | sample 0_2496_0518_D_FD_203701 | JGI IMG/M metagenome (GOLD analysis project Ga0326511, IMG submission 203701) | Bovine rumen microbial communities from UC Davis, California, United States - 0_2496_0518 | ecosystem: Host-associated > Mammals > Digestive system > Stomach > Rumen | place: USA...
GAAGCTGCGAAAGGTTCGGCTTGGCTCCCTCGCTCTCCCTCGTGAGCTGGCAGAGACAGACGATTGGAATCTGGCAATCCCTCGCGAGCTGCTTAATCGACTTCGAGATGTACGTCATCTTCTCCCAGTTCGGAACGCTGGACGGAAGCTCGGAATTGACGAGCCCGATGTAGTCCAGGAAGACGATTTTCACGCCGTTCTCCCTCACGAAAGCCTTCACGTTCAAGATGACGTCCGACAGTTTCGCGTTCGGAACGTCCACCGCGAAAACCTTCAGGCCGCGGAGCCGCTCGATCGACTTCTTCGCCTCGGTGAACTCGCGCTTGTAGTTTCCGTCCCTGTCCTTCCAGTCGTGCATTTTGAGCGAGCGTGAAATCGGGAAGCCGCTCTCGTTCTCGCGCATCACCATGCGGTTGATGAGGCTCCGCCTGTCCATCTCAAGCGAAAGGAACGCGGTGGGGATTCCCCTCAGGATGGCGATTTTGAGCATGAGCTCGATTCCGAAGGCGGTCTTTCCGATGGACGGCCGCGCGCCGACAAGAATCATCTCGCCCTGCTGGAAGCCCTGCGTGAGCTCGTCGAGCTGTCCGAATCCGGTGAGGATTCCCTCGGACGCGTCCTGCAAATGCTCCTCGTAGTAGTCGAGCGCGTCGTCCAGCGAGAAGCGGTCCACGTCCTTCGACAAGGAGAGAGTCTCCGAAGCCGAAAGCGCGGTGGAAGAAAGCAGCTCGTCGATGTCCGCGGCGTTCTCCAGTCCCTTGTTCGCCTTCTCGATGAGCTCCTCAAGCCGCCGTTTCTTCAAGAACTCGTTCAGGCGGTCGAGGTGGAACGGCAGGTTCGCGGCGGTGGTCGCCACGTTCGTGAGAGAGGCTATGTAGCCGACAGAGACGTAGCCCGAACCGTCCGCTTTGCCTGTCGCCTCCAGATTCTCGTTGTACCGCGTCGCCTCCTGCGTGAGCGTCACGAGGTCCACGGCGAGGTTCTGGACGAAAAGCGACTTGATGAAGTCGAACACAAGGCGGTTCGCCTCGACGAAGAAGGCTTCCGGGAGCGTCGACTGCACGGCCTCGCCGATGATTTCGTTGTGCAGGATGAGCGTTCCCAAGACCGTCTGCTCAGTGTCCGCGTCGAAAAGCTTCATGATGCCGCCTCCTGCGTCGCCTTCGGCTTGCCTTTCCGCCAGCGGCGCTCCTTGTCGTGGTACTGCCAATAGCCTGCGCAGCTTTCGCACGAGCATTTCGCGTAGATGACGCCGCTCTTGGCGACGAACGAGGGTCTTGTGTAGGAGCCGCATTCAGGGCAGACCATGGGCTTCGTCATCTCGGCCTTTTCCCTCACGCTCTCCCTGTCTTCGCCGCCTTGCGGCTCTTTCTCCCTCACTTTTTTCTTGTTCTTCTCGAACCTCTCACCCGCAGGGTGTCTTTCGTCGCCCTCGGGCACAGATACAGAATCAGAATCAGAATCAGATACAGATACAGAATCAGATACAGATACATATACACTGTCTCGAGAACGTGAATTTTCGATTCCCGTATCTCTCGAGATTTCATTTTTCGAGTTCTCGAGAGTCTCGGGATTTTCGTTTTTTGCGTTTTCGCAATTCTCGAGAGTCTCGGGATTTTCGTTTTTTGCGTTTTCGCAATTCTCGAGAGTCTCGGGATTTTCGTTTTTTGAATCTGCGTTTTCCGACTTCTTTTTCTTGTTGTTCCTTGCGGACTGCAAGGCGTTCACTTTCTGGTCGTAGAGTTTCTGGTCGTTGTCGATTCTCTTCTGGATTTTGAGCCACACTGTCCTCTCCAGTCCGTCGAGCTCCGGCTCTGTCCCGAATATTCCGTATTCGTAGATTATTCGGAGGAATTTGCCCTTGTACTCTTCCGGCAAATCCTCTATCCATTCCGAGTGAAGTATAAAAGACTCCCTCACGATTTCCTTCTCCATTTTTCGCCCTCCTGTTTTTTCCGCCTCACCTGCTCTTTTTGCGCTTGCTTGTGAGGTGCCACCAGCCGCAATGTTCGCACTTGTAGAACCTCAGGGGGTGCTTGTTCACACCCCTGCATTTTTTGCCGTGCTTCGCCGCGCAATGGGCGGAGCGGTACGAATAGCACTTCTTTCCGGTTCTTCCGCACCGCTCCACGCCGTCAATAAGGAATGTCTTCGGGGAAGCCTGACAACACATTTCCCGAACCTTCCTGTTGTCCCTGCGGAACCTGCGGCGGAACCTGCGGAGCCGTCTGGAATCCCTGCGCTTCCAGATTGTTCTTCCGTTCCTGGTTCTTCTCCTCAGCCTTCTTTATCTTGTTCTGGAGTCGCTTCTCCGTGAGCGGAAAGTGGGAGATTGTGTTGTAGCCGGAACCGTCGTCCTTCGGGTAGACGGTGACGGTGCCCGTGTGGCCGACCCATTCGTCCCAGTTCAAATTTCCGCGCTCGATTCCGAACGTGTCGAAGAAGAGCGTCAAATCCCTGTTGTAGCTCTCAAGGTATTTCGCGTCCTTCGGCTCGTCGAAGATTGTCGCCCTATCTGGAACCGCTCCGAGGTGGCCCTCTATCTCGAACCTGACGTTGAGATACTCGACGCCCCTCTCTGACTGCTTGTGCTCGACCTTGACGATTTTCGCCTCGTAGTTTCCGACTGGAAGCTGCTCTGTCGATTCAACCGGTTTGTAGTGTGTGAACATCCTTTTTCCTCCTTGTGTTCAACTTAGCTTGCCTTCGCCAACGCTCCGAAGCTCGTCCTGAGCCACGGAAGCCATTTCGACGCGCCCTGCTTGTCGCCCGCCTTCACGATTCCCAGGAGCACCTCAAGGACGTTGCTCTTTCCGTCCTTTGTCGGCATCGACTGGAAGCGCTGGGCGAATGCGTTTATGTATGCGTCGATTTCAGCGAAATCGTCTCTATGGACGCTCCCCTGAACGTCCGCAGAAGAAGTTCCACCGTTCGCGGCCGCCCCTTTGTCCGAGGGGGTGCTTGTTGAGTCCCCCATCTGGACGGCTCCGCTGTCCAAATCCTCCGACGGGTCGCACTCGTCAATCTCGAACGCCGTCATGTAGAGGTAGCGGCGGATGTAGGTCTCCACGGCTCCGAGGTTCTGCACCTCGTGGCAGCCCTTGAGGTTCGCCCTGGACATCGGGCTTGTGAAGGTTATGCGCTCAAGCGGCTTCTCGCAGTCGATGACCTCCATGACCGCCTCCTGCGCTCCAAAGGACACGCAGCAGATGATTTTCAGCTCGGAGCAGATTTTCACGGTCGCGCCGAGGATGTCCTTCAACTGGAAGTAGTTGTAGTGGGCGAATCCGTTCACTCCGCCCTTCTTGAATCCCTCTTCGCGGAATCTCCGCCTCGCTTCGTTCAATTTCTCGTAGATGTTCATTTGTTCCTCCTCACCTTATCTGCAGGGTCTCTTTGGACTCTCTTTTGATTCCCTCGAGGACCTCGCCGTTGTAGACGAATGTTCCGTCCTCGGTCACGATTACGCTTCCAGATTTCACGGCGTCTTTTATCGCCGTCTTGTCGATTTCGTACTTGCACCTGACGAAGGCTTTCGGGAGGCTGGAAGCGTCCGCCCGGCTCGCGTCTATGCTCTCGCTCTTCCTCACGGAGAAGTTGAAGAGCGGCGTCTTTATCTTGAGCGTGTCCGTGAGCTTCATCGCCCTCACCATGAGGGATTTCATGAAATTCACGTTGTTGTCCCTCGTCTTCTTCCTCGCCTTGAGCCTTTTGAGCTCGTTCTCCAGAAAGTCGATCCTCGCCTCGATTGTGGCGGTCTCGCAGTCGATTTCGTTCAACGCCTTTCCGTAGCCCTCCGCCTTCTTGGCGAACTCAAGCGCGTGCTCTTCGGCGAGCTGCATGAGCGCCGCCCTGTCCTCGTCCGAGAATTCCCTTTCGTTTCCGTCCTCGTCGAGCATTTCCTCGTTCCAGATTTTCAGGTCGAATTCGTCCTGAAGAATCGCCGGCAATGTCTTTGTCATTTGTTCCTCCTTGCTGTCTCAATCGCCTCTCTCTTCGCCCTGTCCCATGAACCCGGCTTGTACGACTGCACCCACTGGCCGCCGTCGAACATCACCTGCGTGAGCACGTCGTATCGGCTCTCCGTGATGAAAATCTCGTGGCCGTTGCACGTTCCCCTCTCGAAGTAGAGGTCTTCCGTGTCCAGCTCGTTCCTGCACTTGTGTTTCTTGTTCAAAACCTTGTATTCCATTTTCACGCCCCCAATGTGACGAACATTCCCCAAATCAAATCCTTTCCGGCGACAAGCACCAGAAGAATCACCGCAAGAATCGCCATCGCCTTCAAAATGCACTCGAGGAGAGTCGTCATCTTGAAGCCGCCTTCGCCCTTCTTCCTGTTCACCCTGTAGAACATCCGGGGATTCCCTCCCACGGTCGTCCATTCCTCGTGCTTCTTGTTCTTCATCTTCATTCTTGTTCCTCCCGTTTCTCTCTCTTGAAGTATTCCTTCATGTTCGCCACGTACTCGGCGAAGAAAATCCGCTCTATCTTCTGCGCCTTGAGCTGGTGCCTGTAGCAGACGTCGCAGAATGAATCCTTGTCGCCCGCCTTCTCGAACAGCTCGCGGCAGTCGGCGCAGAGGTCCAGGAGCTTCTCGCCCTTCTTGTCCAGGTGCACTGTGAGAGTGCATTCCCCGGTAACGTCCCTGTCGCAGCAGTCGCAGACCGTCATCTTTGGAAAACAGAACCTCATGCCTTGCCTCCGTTGCTTATCCGCTTCGCGAACCAGTCGAGGACGTTCTCCTTGGTGTAGTAGATTGTCCCCTTGGGCTTGAACTGGATTTTCGGGAGGTCGTCGAACGAGTTCATCGTCGCCGCCGTGACCCCCAGAATCTTCATCACGTCCGTCTTCCGGAGAAGCACTTTCTCGCTGTACTTCTCCAACTTCTCTTGAAGTTCTTCTGTGCTCTTCATGTTTTCACCTGCCTTCATGCGTTGCCAAAAAAAACGCCGCCAAGAATCCCGACACGAATCCCCAGCGGCTAATAATCGCCTGTCATATCCCCCGTTTCCGTTCCGGTGTCGGGCGGAAAGGAAACGTTGTGTTTAATGACTTTTTCAACAAAAAAGTCATTAAAACTCACTATAGTGAGTTTTCTTTTTTCAATCACTCAAAAGATTGATTCTTATGAGTGAAGATTATAACTCAAATGAGTTGTTGTCAAGCCGATTATTTTATTTTTAACTCTTTTTATTGATTTTTCGTTTCTTTTTTTCATTTTTGATTTATTCTTTTGAGTGAGGGGGAGAGGGAAGGAGTTTCTTATGACGAAATACGCAGAAAATTTGGCATCTTTGCTTGAACAGAAAGGAATCAAAAAAGCGGATTTGAGTAGAGAATTGGGATTGCCTGATCAGACTGTGAGAAATTGGTTTGGCAGGGAATCACTTCCCGGAGTTGACGTCGCTTTGAAGGTCGCGAAGTTCCTCGGCGTGTCGGTCGAATATCTCCTCACGGGGAAGGACGCTTCTTTCCAGTCGGAGCCGTCGGAAATCGACAGACGCTATTCCGCCCTCACTCCCTCCCAGAAAAAAGCCGTTGAGACTGTCATAGATTCGTTCCTGGAAGACGGGGAAGCCGCCGAGACGACGGCCTAGAGACGCTGGAGGCGTGAAGGATGCGTGGTGTATGTGGAGGACGGCGTTTTTGTGTGAGTCGGTTCGGGGCAGTTTGGGGCAAAAAGAAAAGGCACTTCGGGTTGAAGTGCCTTTTTTTGTTAATCGACGTTCAGGTATTTTTTGAGGGAGTTCTGCAAAAGCTGCGAAAAATTCACGTTCGCTTTTTCGGCTTTCCGGCAGAGCCATTCGGGAATCGTCACGTTTTTCCTTATGGATTTCTCGCTGTTCTCCGCCCTCCATTTGTCGGTGTTTATTCTGACGTATGAGATTTCAGGGTTTTGTCCTGGAACTTCGATTTCGCCGCTGCGAAGCCGCTTCTCCGTCTGCGCAATGGTAGACGGCTTTGGGATTTCCTCGCCGTCGTCCTCCATGCTCGCAATCATCATCTCTATCGCGTCCTCGGCCATTTCTATGGCTTCGCTCATGTCGTCCCCGAACGTGCGGCAGCCTTTCACGTCCGGCACCACAACGCCGACGGAGCCTTCATCATCGTAAAAAACCACAGGATAAGCGTTCTTCATAAAGTCCTCCAGAAAAGTGAAAACCGCGGGGATTTCTCCCCACGGCCGCCGATTTATGAAAGTCCGGCTTCTTTCAGAATGGCGAGGGCCGTCCCTTTCGGAATGTCGCCCTTGTGCCTTGGAAGAGCAATTTTCTGACCAGAAGGGCTTACGAAGAGGTCATGGCGTTTGCCATGTTGGAGCGACCACCCAGCCTTCTTGAACTTGCGTTCCAATTCAAGTCTTGTCATTCGTTACTCCTTGATTCTTATAATACGCATTTATACACACTGTGTCAATATTTCCTGGGCAAAAAAAAAGCGGCCAACAGGAGGGCTGAAGGTCGCTAAAACTTGTTCGATATTCAAACAAGGCAGGTAATGAAAGAAATTCTAGTGTGGATTTTTAAAAGTGTCAAACAGGTATGATGTTTGCGAACGTCTCAAGCTGCGCGCTTATGACGGCTTTCGCTTCGCCGTCCGTCTTGTGCGACGCGTAGTGCTCCAACATCGCCCTTGTCTTGTGGCCGGTCTGCCGTTGCAGGAGCTTCGCTTCGAGCTTGTCCGAAAGGTACGTCGCGAAGAAGTGCCGCCATGAATGGAAGACGTAGCCTTTCGCCTCTTCCTTTGTCATTCCGGTTTTCTCCAGCGCGTCCCTAAGTCCGTCAACGAAGATGTCGGAGTCTATCGGCTTCCCCTTGATTGTCGAGAAGAAGATGAATCCGTCGTCCTTGAACGGCGAACTTTCCCGAAGCTCGAAAAGCTCCGCCTCGATTCTCGGAAAGGGGAACTGCACGGTGCGCGCCTCTCCGTTCTTCGGCTCCTTGAGTCCTTCGTTGTCGTTCCACGAGTGGGCGACGCTGATCACGCCGCCGCCGATGTCGCAGACCCTCAACGCGCGGATTTCTCCCGCCCTCATTCCCGTGCACATCGCGACCATGTTCGCGAGCTTCGCTCTCCTGTCGTTCCATTCCACGGAAAACACCGCCCTCGCAAGCTCTGGAGAAAGAATCTTCCTTTCGCTGTAGTTTTCCGCGAACCAGACAAGACCCTCTGTCAAATCCTTTTCGATGAGCTCCCTTGAGTGCGCGAATTTCAGTGCCGTCGTGACCGCCCGAATGGCCGAGTTCTTCGTGTGTCCTGAAAGCGGCAATTCCGCCATGAAGTCGAACATCTCCCGGACGCGCGCCTTCGTAAGCTCGCCGAGTGTCTTTTCCCCGAAGAAGTCTTTCCAGTATTTCCCGACGAATTTCCGCATGTTGAGCGCGTGCGTCTGGTGGATTGTGTGCCCCTGCCGGAGTTTTTCCTTGATGTACGGTGATTTCTCCCAGTCCCAGAATTCTTCCAGGTATTCCACGACCTTCCGGGTGTTCACCTCCGACGAGAGCGTGTACGACGAGAGAAGTCCGCGCCTTTTCATTTCTCCGAGCGCATAGACCAAATCCGTGTCGTCCAGTTCCGCGTTCCTGATGTAGAGCTGCTTTTTCTTTCGTTCGAGCTTCTTCATGAAAGAGCCGTCCATGAGCATTTTGAACGCTTCTTTTATCGCCTCTTTCTTCGTCTTCTTGCCCGTGCTTCTCCCCGGAAGGTATTTTCCGGTCGTTTCGTCCTTGAAGCGAACCATGTAGAAAGCCGAATCTTTCCGCTTCGTTATCGAGAATGGATACAATGTCTCTGCCATTTTTTGAACCCTCCGCGCGTGCATGGCTCATGTCACAGTCATGTCACACTTCAATTTTTTGGCAACGCATGAAGGCGGATTGTTTTAAAACGACAAAAGAGCCCTGAAAAATCAGGGCTTGAATGGTTTGAGACTGACTGGGCTCGAACCAGCGACCCTCTGCTTAGAAGGCTCGTTTATCGACTTTGTGGTGAAATCGCCTTTTTCGTTGCTTTTCGGTGAGTTTAATTCAAAATCGCTTTTTTGGCAGTTTTTTCTTGAATTATTTGATTGGCTCTCAATCCGTCAAGATTTTTCATTCCTCAAGATACGCGTAGAGAATCGAATACTCGATTGAAAGCGGCTTTATTGGCGGCGTGTGCGGGTCTTCGATGAGGAAGCCGGAATTGTCCACGACGCGGAAATGGGTCTTGGACGGTCCGCCTTGGATGATTTTCTGGATGAGCGCGTCGATTCTCATGAGCTTGGGCGTCTGCTTTATGGAGTCGTAGAAAACCGTCTCGCCGTCCTTGAAAAGCCCCACCTCGATGAAACGCCCCTTGTTGCCGAGGATTTTTAGGAATCTCGTGGCGATTGGAGCCGAGAATTTGATGTTGTCGCGCTTGTCGATGTAGCCGACTTCCTTCGCCCATTCCCAAGTCCTGTTTATCTCTTCCGGGAAAAGGTTCTTTCCCGTCTTGTTCTCCGCGATTATTCCGCACGAGCGGAAGAAGCAGCCGATTTTCTGGATTGGCTCCAGAAGCCGCCCGTCGTTCTGTTTGATGTGGTCCATTTCTCTCCCTTCAGTCCTTCATGATTTTGTAGACGGCGGCACCGGCTATGCAGCCCGCCGAGATTCCGATTGTCACCGAGATTACACCGTCACGGATTTTCACCTTGCGCTCTAATCTCTCTGAATATGTCACCTGATTCCGATACTGTCCTTCCAAGGTCTTCAACTGTTCCGCCAAGTCGTTCAACGTCCGCTCTTGACTTTGAATGAGCGTCTGCTGTTGCTTGTTGAGCGTCTCCAGCTTCTGGAGTTGGCTTTCCGTTATCCTGTATTCCGTTTCCGAGAACAAGACCTGCGAGGAAAGCGAAAGGAGGAAGGCAAGCGCGGATAATCTTCTTCTTTTTCTCATCCAACATTCACCTCCCTTTCCTTGCGAGGAAATCCGAGTATTCGGCGTGGTACTTCCACGGATTCATGAGCTTCTTGAGGGAGAACGAGCCGAGGGGGAAGCTCTTCACGTGCTTTCCGAATGGGGGGAGCTTCGTCACGATGTCGGATTCGTGGCACCACTCGGTGACGCTCTTCGCCGCCGTCCTGATTATCTCCACGCTCTTTTTGTCCGCGCAGAGCCTCGGAGAGCCGAAGGTGACGACGCGCGCCATGAGTCCCGTCCTGAAAAAGATGTCCTCCGCCGCCAAGAGAGCCATCGCCGAGCCGTTTGACCAGCCGCACACGCAGACGTTGGTGCAGTCCTCCCTCTCGACTGCTTCCTCAAGGGCTTCCATCACGATGTCGTTTCCGGATTTGTATTCCTTGGCGAATCCGCGGTGGACGCGGAGGACGGACTTCTGCTTTTTGTACGGCTTCACGAAGATTGGGAGGAAATTCAGGTTGTCCTTCCAGTCCTTTTTGCCGTCGCTCTCCTGGAACATGAGGACGATTTCTTTCTCGCCGTCCTCGTTTTCGTCCAGGAAGATTCTGTAGTTCAATTCGTGCCGTCTGGTGCGGATTGAAACCCAATCTTTTGTGTTTTTGATTTTTTCAAACAGTTCTGAGTCTTTCATGACTCACTTAGTTTCACGTTACGACGAGGCTTTGTTCCAGTAGCGGAGTCTTGTGCCCACCGCCTTCGTCATTGCTTCCATGTCGATTCCGAGGACCGTCCGCACCGTGTTCAACGCTATCTGCGCGTCCGCCATTGCGTTCTTGAGCTTCTGGACGCACTGCGCCTCTGTCTCTCCCGTCCTGATTTCTCCCCGGAAATTTCGGAGCGCGCTGGAGGCCGCCATGGACGTCTTCGCCGCGGCTTCCGAGAGGAACTCAAGCGAGGCCTTGTCGGAGAGGATTTCTGAAAGTCCGTCGAGCGCCGGCTCTTTCGGGCTGCCCTTGAGCCTGATGATTCCGTCCACGCTCTCGGTGTTTGCGGTCTCGCGGACGCTTTCCACGCCGGAGGAGTCCGCTCTCATGTATTTTTCGGACGGCAGAATCTTGTCCTCGAATTCCTGCTTCTTCGAGTACACGGAAAGACAGGGGAGATAGACGAACGAAGAGAGCTTCTGGATTTTCCACGCTTCGCCCGCCGCCTCCTTCTTCCTGATTCCCTCCATGATGTTCATCGCCACGTCGAGCGACCTCTGCTCTATCTCCTCTTTCTCCAGCTTGCCTTCGAGCTTCTTGTTGACGCAGTTGAAGACGGCGAGAAGCACGAGCGAGAACATCGTCTTCCATGAGTTTTTGTCGCGGTTCTTCTCCCAAGAATCCTGAGCCTTCTGAAAGCTCGCTTCTTCTTCCGAATAGTCCTTTCTTCTTTCGCTGAATTCCGTCATTCCGCCCTCTCCTCTTTCTTGCCGTTTATCTTCTTCATCTCTTCGAGAATCGTTTCGAGTCTGCCGATTATGCCGGGGTCGCTCTTGTAGTATGTGAAAAGAAAATGAATCGTCTCGTGGGTCTTCCTGTTCACCAGAACGAATCTTGATTCGTCTTCGATGTCGGTGTAGTGCGATTCGTCCAAATCAAGATGGTGCAGGTTCGCCAATTTCGTGAGCTTCTTTCCGGTCACCGGGTCGAGTCCTTTCTGGCTCACGTTCTTTCTGTGCCTGAACTCCTTCCACTTTTTGCTTTTCTGGAACGCCTTTTTCCTTTTTTGTGATTCTGTCATTTCGCCTCCGATTTTTTTCATGGAAATTATACACAAAAAATTGTTTTCCAAGATTTTTACACTAAGTGGATAAAAGGACATTTCGCATGGAAAACAAACAGACACAGCTCACGCGCGAACAGGTGCGCGTGAGGATAAACGATTTGCTCTCGAACGGCAGCGCGGAATACTCGAAGTTCCAGAGAAACTACGCGCTCTACAACCAGTCGCCGATTTCGGATTTGAACGTCCGCATTCCGTCCGTGGTGGGCTACTACGACGACGTGTATTCCGAGGATTCAATCGTCCCCAAGCTGAACATCATCAAGTCGGCGATTGATTCGGTGGTCTCCAAGATTTCGACGGCGCACTGCCGCCCGTTCGTGAACACGGTCAACGGCTCATTCAAGACGATTCAGATTTGCAAGCAGCTTCAGGTTTTCTTCGACTATTTCTTTGAAGAGCGAAAAGTGCAGTCGAAAATCGTCTCGGCTTTGCAGAGCGCGTGCGTGTTCGGGCGCGGCTACGCCTTCATCGACGAGGACACGGGGGACGTGGTCGTGCCGGACACCTGGAACGTCTACACGAGGCAGAGGGAGAAGAGGGACTTCAAATCCGCCTACATCCATTTCCCCTATGTCTCCGTGGATTCGCTCAAGGAGAACGACAGGGAGCTTTTGACGGAGGCTGAGAGAAATTCGCTCTATGTGAATCTCGGCTACTTCTACGACTCAAGGACCATGACGAAGGCGGTCGTTGTGAACAGCGAAATCAGGAGCGTGAAGGCTCTTCCGTTCGACATCGTGCCGCTCATCTGCATCCACTACACGAATCCGCTTCTGGGGAATTCCACGCTCTCCATCGCCGACATGCTCAAGGGAATCCAGAGCCAAATCGACAGCCTCATGCAGCGCATTTCCGACGCGGCCATGCAGTCGCCCGCCCTCACGTTCTTCCTGAACAACGCCTCGAACATCAAGGTCGGGCAGCTCAACAACAGGGTCGGAAACATCGTGCAGTACAATTCGGCGACGCAGGGCGGAACGACTCCCGTAGACGTGGCTACGCCCGACTTCATCGCGAACCAGTACATCAGCCTTTTAGACAACCTTGTGGAGAAGGCCTACAACATGGTGGGAGTATCGCAGCTTTCGGCGCAGGGGAAGAAGCCGGCAGGGCTTGATTCGGGCGTGGCTCTGGCGACGCAGGCGGACATCGAGAGCGACCGTTTCCAGGTTCTCCTCGACCAGTACATCCAGATGTTCGTAGACGTGGCGAAAGTCATGCTCCGGGTGTTCCAGG
>Ga0326511_10003911_pt1 | contig 11953 bp, 12 predicted proteins | sample 0_2496_0518_D_FD_203701 | JGI IMG/M metagenome (GOLD analysis project Ga0326511, IMG submission 203701) | Bovine rumen microbial communities from UC Davis, California, United States - 0_2496_0518 | ecosystem: Host-associated > Mammals > Digestive system > Stomach > Rumen | place: USA...
ACTATGTTCACCGATGAGGAACAGCGTCAATTGAGCGAGGTGTTAGCTCAAGATCCGCGTCCTCAATACCATGATGATCCGCAACGAATTTATGGGATGGCTTTTGCTGGTCGTGATGTCCGTTTTCGTGTGTGTAATGGGGAGGCCATAGTGGTGGCTGTCAACTGATTGTTTATTCTTCGAAACGGATGGAAACGTAGTTGTAGCCCATTGCCTGCATCATTCGGCGAAATTGCGTTTTGGCATTTAGCCGTGCGTTTTCCATGTTTTGTTGCGTTAGTCCATGGCTAAGCATCTGTCGGTACGCTTTCTGATAGAGTGCCTCACGGTCTTTCGCCGTCCATTTCCCTGATTCATAGAAAGCTTTTGTCCGGGCCTCGTCAATGAAATCACGATCGAGTAGTCCGACAGGTGGCAGGGTCACCTCAATGGAGTCGCCATCGACATGCATCCATCCAGGTTTTACTTGGTGTAGATTGATGCCAAGGCGCATAGTGCCGAAATAGATTCTAACGAGATGGTCGTCGGAAAATAACCCTTTTCGAATAGTATCTACCAATTCTTCGCAACTGACCGATAGGAATTCCCATTCCCCAATGGCCTTAATGCTCTGTATTTGTTCCGGAGTGACGTCAATCTGATGATCAACCACAAAGTTTAAATGATTGTCCTTCTCCGAAAAGAACAGGTACCAGAACACAAGAATGAAGGCAGCTATTCCAAATGTGGCTAGCGTCAGCCGCTTCCCTTTTATCTTCAGTTCATTAATTCTTATCGTATTCATTGCTTAATTTGTCAGTCTTTGAATGGTTTTATCTTTGCGGAAAGCTATGGTTATGTTGGATTCCTTAAATCCCATTTGCTCAAGCATTGGGATGAGGGTGCGAGCGGCGTTCTCACGCGCCATTTCAATAATGCCCATGTTGGGGATGCTCTTTAGGATAGCTTCACGACCTTGTTGCTCGTACTGACTCAGTTCCTCATCACTAAAACCGGCTCGGGTTAATCCGACAAAAGTCCTAATTTCCTTTTGGTTTATTTTCGAACTAGTCAGTTCTACTTTGGGGTCGGGTAGTAGAATAGTAATTAGCTCGTTCTGGCGTTCAATATTCTCCTTGCTGAATGTGCTGAAATCGATATAAGCTTTTAGTGTCGCATCCATAGGGATGGCTACCTTTCGCTGTCCCAAAGGAAGCTTAATGTCAATATTCTGATGGAGTAAATTCCCCTTGAATTGTATCACATCGTCATGGGTGATTATCTTATGGATGTGATATTCGGCAGTGTGGAGCTTAGCGCACTGCTGAATCTGCATGATGAGCATAGGCACTGTGTCGATGCTTTGATATAGAGGTCGCGGTTGCTGCTCTTGATTGTTACCGGAGCAGCTCATTCCGCAAAATATCAGCACAAGGCAAGCAATGGAAAAAATGGATTTCATTGATGTTTAAAAAACTTAATTTGCCGCCAAAGGTACGAAAAAAACAGCAGTTGGACGAATAATCGGATAATTATTTGGTTGGAATTAAACTTTTTCTGTATTTTTGCGTCAGATTAGCAGTTGCAACTAAGAAAAGATAATTAAATCGTAAGTTTAACTGCTAAAAAGGAATAAATATGAAACGGATTATATGCGCTGCAGCCGCGATGCTGCTGATGTCTACTGCCATAGTGGCACAGGAGGAAACTAAACAAGAACAGCGACCGAGGATTGATAGGACGGAGTTGATTCAAAAGCGAACGAATGATGTAGTCAAGAGATATGGGCTTAACGAAGAACAGGCCCAACAACTGCTCTCACTCAACACAAAATATGCTGATAAGATGAGAGGCCCGCGCGGTCAACGTCCACAGGGGCACCGAGGTGGACGGGATGGAAACGGGAATCAGCCTCAGCACGCAAAGCAAGGACGTCCGCAGGGTGGAGGTTACATGAAAGATTACGATGATGAACTCCAAAAGATTCTGACACCCGATCAGTATAAGGCGTTCTGTGAAGACCGTGCAAAGCACATGAAAGGTCATGGACGCAGGTTCGAACAGCGTCCTGCCCAGGAGAAAATAAACGAATAGAAGCATCATAGTGATTTAGGTTAACATAGTGTTTTTTTAAGGCAAGAGTGCCAATCTTTAGTAGATAGAGGTTAAGGTAAGAACATAGGATAACAAAGGCTCGCCGAGAAATTGGTGAGTCTTTTTTGTGGTAGTGTCGTTTTTTTTTTCTACCTTTGCCGAGGATTTTATCATTAATCTTATAAAGCAATGACAAAGAATCAATTATTAGTACTGACTGTAATAGGTTTAGTAGGTATATTTGGATGTAAAGAAAAGAAACCTTCTGAAGATATTATAACTGTCAGAGAAGAAATACCCGCTCCATCTGGTCCTGTCCGCATGCAGTCTTTTAATAATCAACGAGTCATCCAATGGTTAGGAAAAGAATATCATGTGGAAATCACGCGTACGGCTGACGATAGCTTACGGATGGTGACTGACGAGACAGGACAGAAGTATGTTGATAATCGTGTTAGTCTAATCATCCGGCGTGCTGATGGGAGTGTGGCCATTCAGAAGAAATTTCTGAAATCCGTCTTCGAAGCATATATCGATCAAGAGTATAAAAAGGGTGGCGTTTTGGAAGGCCTCGTCTTTGATAAGGTTAATGGGCAGCATTTGGAGTTTGCTGCCAGTATCAGTTTGCCTCAGACCGATGAGTATATCCCATTGAATGTAAAGATTGACAATTTTGGCAATGTTACGATAGAGCGTGACTCTCAGATGGATACCAATGGGGAAACAGCAGATGACGACTAAAATTGCATGAGTCTTTGTAGTTCCCACATATCGTTAAATAGCAAATCAGCCCCTTCTTGAAGTAGGGCAGAGTCGGGGAGTGGTCCCGTGTTTACTGCAATCGTGAATATGTGGGCTGCTACACCGGCGCGAACGCCTAACGGTGCATTTTCTACGACTATAGCTTCCCAAGGGGCAAGTTCTCCAACCTTCTTAAGTCCCATTAGGTAAGGATCTGGAGCTGGCTTTCCACGCTTAACATCGTAAGCCGTAACAATATGCTTTTGGTCTAGATAATCAGCAAAGTCAGTAAGGAGTCTATTTATTAATGGGCGCTGACCGCTACCCGTAACAACTCCAATTGTCCATCCCCGCTGTTTCAGGGTATTCATAACCTCAAGAATCCCGGGCATAATCTGCGCCTCGGCCATGGAGTGGAAGATTCGTGTCTTCTCGTCGTACATTGTCTGCGCTTCATCTAGCGAAATGTCACGCCCTTGTTGTTGACGTACCATCGTACGAATGGTGTCGATGCCTCGCGCACCTTCAGTGGCGTAAGCATCGGCTTCCGTCATGTGAATACCGAAGATGGCCATTGATTCTTGCCAGGCTTTTGCATGGTTGGGCATAGAGTTATAAAGTACCCCATCCATATCGAAGAGCACGGCTTTGGGCTCAAACTGCCCAAAGCCGTGTATGCTCAGATAATGCTCAACAGCGGAGGTGAATATATTACTTTTCACTGTTCAGACGTTCTTGAATAGCTTTCGACTCAGCCTCATAGCCAGGCTTGTTGAGAAGGGCAAACATATTCTTCTTGTAAGCCTCTACACCAGGCTGGTTAAATGGGTTCACACCGAGAATGTTACCGCTGATGCCGCAGGCAATTTCAAAGAAATAAATAAGTTGTCCGATGTAGTAGGCATTTAGTTCGGGTACAGAGATGCAAATATTGGGGACTCCACCGTCAACATGTGCCAGACGTGTACCAAGTTCTGCCATCTTGTTAACTTCGTCAACCCGTTTTCCTGCAAGGAAATTCAGACCATCAAGATTCTCCTCGTCGCTGGGGAACAACATCTCACGGTTAGGCTTCTCTATCGAAATAACAGTCTCGAATATAGTCCGTTCTCCGTCTTGAATCCATTGTCCCATGGAGTGTAGGTCTGTTGTAAAGTCAACACTTGCAGGGAATATACCCTTTTTGTCCTTACCTTCAGACTCACCATAAAGCTGTTTCCACCACTCAGAGAAGAAATGGAGTTTAGGCTGATAGTTCACCACAATCTCAATCTTCTTTCCTGCCTGATACAGTGCATTGCGTACAGCAGCATATTGTGCGGCAGGGTTATTCTCTAAAGGAATGTCATTTCCACAGCATTTCTCCATGTCTGATGCTCCCTGCACAAGAGCCTTGATGTCGTATCCGGCGCAGGCGATGGGCAGTAAGCCTACCGGTGTGAGAACTGAGAAACGTCCACCAACGTTGTCAGGAATGATGAACGACTTGTAGCCCTCTTTGTCAGCGCATGTGCGTGCAGCTCCTCGTTTGGCATCAGTGACCGCTACGATGACATCTTTAGCGACGTCCTTACCCATTTGAGCCTCACACTGCTTTTTTAGCAAACGGAATGTTAGAGCCGTCTCGGTCGTAGTTCCTGACTTTGAGATGTTGATGACACCGAACTTCTTTCCTTTTAAATATTCTGTCATTTCGGCAAGGTAGTCTTCACCGATATTATTACCTGCAAAAAGTATAATTGGGTTCTTCTCGTCCTGAACAAGCCATGCGAAGGTGTTGCCAAGGGCTTCGATAACGGCACGGGCGCCAAGATAAGAACCGCCAATACCAGCGACAACGATTACTTCACATTTCTCGCGCATGGTGTTAGCTACGGCTTGCACCTCATCAAGGAATTGTGGTGTAATGCTACTTGGCAAGTGGAGCCAGCCTAAGAAATCGTTACCGGGACATGTCCCTTTTTCTAAGGCCTCTTGAGCGGCCTTAACTTGTGGTTCTAAAGCTTTTACGGCACCAGCTTCGAGGAAGCAGGCGGCTTTTGTGATGTCAAGACTGATGTTCTTCATTTTGTTTTTATTTAGATAAATGGTTTTGTTTTGCTTGCAAAGATACAAATTAGCGGGCAGAAAACCAAACAATCTTTCGTTTTTTTAATCATCCCCTTATATAGGGCAGGGTTAACGGAAAGAGTCGGTCAGCAGTTTTATTTCCACTTGTGGAGATATCCTTTCGTATAGTATGTTATAGACGGCGTCGAGTATAGGCATATTGACATGATAGTGGCGGTTAATTTCCTTCATGCATTTGGTTCCGAAGTATCCTTCAGCAATCATTTCCATTTCAATCTGTGCAGACTTCACGCTATATCCTTTGCCAATCATAGTGCCAAAAGTCCGATTGCGTGAGAAGTTCGAATAGCCAGTGACCAATAGATCACCCATGTAAACTGAGTCCGAAATGTTTCGTTCAATAGGGTGGACACTGCTAAGGAATCGGTTCATTTCTTGTACTGCATTTGACATGAGGACAGCCTGGAAATTGTCTCCAAACTTTAGGCCACTACATATTCCGGCGGCAATGGCATAGACATTTTTTAGAACCGATGAATATTCGATGCCAATCACGTCTGTTGATGTCTTGGTCTTAATGACTTCGCTGGTAAGCACATCGGCAAAAGCCTGTGCCTTAACCTCGTCAGCACAGCCCACAGTGAGGTAACTTAGTCGTTCCAAGGCCACTTCTTCGGCATGGGATGGGCCGCCTAAACAGGCCAGGTTGTCATAGGACACATCATATACCTGATGAAAGTACTCCGAGCACACGAGATTCTCGTCGGGCACGATACCTTTAATTGCCGTGACTATGAACTTGTCCTTCAGTCTGGTCTTGAGCTTCTTTAAGTGGTTCTTCAGGTAGGGTGATGGTGTGACGAACACTAAGGTGTCGTATTGCCCGGCAATCTGGTTAATGTCACTTGAAAAGACAATTTCTTTAACGTCAAAGTGGACACTGGTAAGATAGCCGGGGTTGTGCCCCAGTCTACGAAAGTCCGAGATTTGGTCATCACGGCGCATATACCATCCTATGTGGTGCGTGTGTTGCACTACAATCTTGGCAATAGCTGTTGCCCATGAGCCGCCGCCAATAATCGCTATTTTTCCACAGTCGTACATTTCTCAATCCACTGTTGAACGTCGTTCACAGATGGCTTCTGCATGTCCAGTTTGTATTTCTTGACAATGTCGCCAATTTTCTGTTGCAATCCCTGTGCTTTCTCACCAACGATATTCTGTATAAGGTTGAAGCCTGCTTTCCGGAGCACAGGAACCCATTCTTCGGGAACGCCAATAGAGGCCCATTCTGCAACACTTGACTGAGGAACTCGTTTCTCTGGTTTCATCTGTGGGAAGAACAGCACCTCCTGTATGAATGTCTTGCCCGTCATGAGCATCACGAGTCGGTCGATTCCGATACCGATACCTGATGTGGGGGGCATGCCGTACTGGAGGGCGCGCAGGAAATCCTGATCGATGATCATGGCCTCATCGTCACCCTTGTCAGCCAGTCGCATCTGTTCTTGGAAACGCTCCTCCTGATCAATCGGGTCGTTCAGCTCAGAGTAAGCGTTAGCCAGTTCTTTGCCATTGACCATTAATTCAAACCTTTCGGTCAATCCGGGTTTTGAACGGTGCATTTTTGTGAGTGGTGACATTTCAACAGGGTAGTCTGTGATAAATGTAGGCTGGATGAACGTTCCCTCACAGAATTCGCCAAAAAGTTCGTCTATAAGTTTGCCTTTACCCATCGTTTCGTCGACTTCCATGCCTTTGTTGAGGCAGAACTGACGAATCTCCTCTTCCGACTTGCCATTACAGTCGAATCCCGTCTTTTCCAAAATGGCATCAAGGATGGGCAGACGACGGTAGGGGGCCTTGAATGAAACGATGTTACCGTCAATCTCACGTTCGGGCTTGCCATTGACAGCGATGCAGACAGTTTCCAGAAGCTTTTCTGTAAACGACATCATCCAGTTGTAGTCTTTATACTGGACGTATAGTTCCATACAGGTAAACTCTGGATTGTGATTTCGGTCCATACCCTCGTTTCGGAAATTCTTGCCGATTTCATAGACACCCTCAAAACCACCAACAATGAGACGCTTCAAGTAGAGCTCTGTGGCAATTCGCATGTACATGTCTTGGTCAAGGGCATTGAAATGAGTAACGAATGGACGAGCCGATGCTCCACCTGCAATCATTTGTAGTGTAGGCGTTTCAACTTCCGTGTAGCCAGCGTCGTCCAGTACTTTTCTTATTGTCCTTATTACCGTTGCACGCTGGAGGAAAGTGTCTTTCACACCATCGTTTACCACAAGGTCGACGTAACGCTGGCGGTAACGCAACTCGGGATCGTCAAACTTGTCGTATGCTATGCCATCCTTGTATTTTACAATAGGTAACGGCTTGAGGCTTTTTGCCAAGAGTGACAATTCGTGGGCATGTACGCTAATTTCGCCTGTTTGTGTGCGAAAGACCGTACCTTGAATGCCAATAAAATCACCAATGTCAAGCAGACGCTTGAAGACATTGTTATATAAGTCCTTGTTCTCGCCAGGGCAAATGTCGTCGCGAGTGACATAAACCTGAATACGTCCTTTAGAGTCCTGAAGTTCAACAAATGAAGCTTTACCCATGATACGGCGTGTCATCATGCGACCAGCAATGCGGACCTCACGTGGTTCGGCGTCATCACGGTAATTCTCTCGGATGTCCGTGCTGAAAGCGTTTGTGGGATACTCAGCTGCAGGATAGGGCTCAATGCCCATCTTGCGCAGTTCTTCGAGACTTTGTCGTCTCAGGATTTCTTGTTCACTCAGTTCTAAAACATTCATGTCAGTATTTCGTAAATATAAATATGTGGGTGCAAAGATACGAAAAAATCCCGAATAATATGCGTTTTGGGTAAATATTTGCAAAAAAGAAGAAAAAGATTTGGCTGGTTGGAGAAAATTGCTTACATTTGTCCGTACTAAAGATTTTAAGAGTATCTTATGGAACCAGCGTTCAAAAAAAAATGCGTCATAGGTGTTGATATTAGTCTAGAAGCTACAACTTATGCCCTTGTTGATGTACGTGGTAACATTATTGTGAAGGACAGTTTCCCGACGGAGGATTACCCTACCGTCAATGGTTTTGTGAGTATGTTAGGTAATTGCATACGGCACATGATTGACGAAAACATCTCCGAGGTATATGTGCGTGCAGTGGGTATCAGTGCTTTAAGTGCGAACTATTTAACAGGCTGCATCGAGAACTCTCCTAACTTGCCGTGGAAGGGGGTAGTCCCTTTAGCAGCACTGTTACGTGATTTTCTGGGCCTTGCTGTTGTGGTAGCCAATGATGCTCATGTAGTTGCTCTAAGCGAATACGCTTACGGGGTGACTCATGGCATGCGCGATTTTGTTGCCATCAAGTTGGGAACGGGTGTTGGAAGTTGTGCATTTTCCAATGGTCAGCCTCACGTGGGCTATGGTGGCTATGCTGGTGAATTGGGACATGCGTGTGTCCAGCATGGAGGCCGTTTGTGTGGCTGTGGTAATCGTGGTTGCTTGGAAGCCTATGTTGGACCGAAGGGTATCATTCAAACTGCGCACGAGGTGTTGGCAGAAAGCGACATGGCATCGTTGATGCGTGGTGTAGAACACCTGACTCCGCGTCTTATTAGCAGTTTTTGCGATGAAAATGATGCGTTGGCCATTGAGGTGTTCCGTCGTACAGGTTATGTGTTAGGCATTGGCCTGGCAAACTATGCTTCGCTCCTTGACCCGGAAGCTATTTTGTTGGCAGGAGGTATCAGCAAGGCAGGTAAGTGGCTTGTTGAACCGGTGAAAAAGTCATTCGAAGAACATGTGTTTCATAATATCTCGAACCAAGTTAAATTCCTGGTTTCCGAGAGAGATGGGGTTGAGCGCGATGTGATAGGTGCGAGCGTGTTGGCCTGGAATGTTAAGGAGTACTCACTGTTTAAGGAGTAAACAATATGGATTTTAAAGAAATAGATCATATAAAAACAAGAGTAGTTGGAATCGATATTCGCGAGAATACGACGACCTATGCCATTGTTGATATTCGCGGTGATATCATTGCGGAGGATAGCTTCTCGACTGAGGACTATCCGAAAATTAGTGATTTCGTCTCAGTGCTTGCTGAAAAGGTTATTATGCTGGTCGAGGAGAATGGTGGCTACGAGACAGTACGCTCTGTTGGTATTAGCGCTCCGAGTGGTAATTACCTAACCGGCTGTATTGAGAATGCGGCTAATATGCCTTGGAAGGGCGTTATCCCCTTGGCAGCAATGTTGCAAGACCGCTTGGGACTGGCTGTTGCTTTGGCTAATGACGGTCATATCACTGCCTTAGGTGAGAAAGCCTTTGGTAGTGCCCATGGCATGAAAGATTTTATCGTGGTTTCAATCAGCCATGGTGGACTTGGTAGTTGTATCTTCTCTCATGGACGGCCTCATCTTGGAATGCGAGGGTTCGCAGGAGAATTGGGCCATACGTGTGTGGTCGTCAACGGTCGTGAGTGTGGCTGCGGTCGTCGTGGCTGTCTGGAGACCTATTGTTCTTCTCGTGGTTTAGTTAAGACTGCCGAAGAGTTGATGGCTAACAGCCAGGAGCCAACACTGTTGAGTAGTCTTGAGACATTGAGTATCGATACCATTATTGATTGTTGCAACAAAGGCGATCAGTTGGCTATTGAGGTTTTCCGCCGATTAGGCTTTATGCTGGGCATTGGCTTGGCAAATTGTGCCTCTATTTTGAATCCAGAGGGAATTGTCCTCACGGGAGACATGAGAAAGGCTGGTAAATGGCTGTATGCTCCCATGAAGGAATCATTCGAAGAACATGTTTTTCCGAATATCCGTGGTAAAGTGCGACTGTTGGCCTCCATTCTCAAGGAAGGCGAGCGTGATGTTTTAGGTGCCAGCGCCTTGGCATGGGATGTTAAAGAATATTCATTATTTAAATAAAGCACAAGTACTAACTAAGATGATGAATTTGGTAAATCAGAAGACTCGTGTCGTTGGTGTCGACATCAGTTCCGATTTTACGACCTATGCGTTGGTCGATGTTCGTGGTAATATTTTGGCTAAGGATGAGTTTCCGACCGCCGAATGCCCGACGGTGGCATCCTTTGTAAACAGACTCTGCGAGTCCATTGTCAAGTTGGTTGAGGCTAACGGTGGCTATGAGACTGTCCGCTCAGTGGGAGTCAGTTCTCCCAGTGCCAGTTTTGTTACCGGTAGCATAGAGCATGCAGCCAATCTTCCTTGGAAGGGGATAGTACCCCTTGCTGCAATGATGCGTGATCAGTTAGGCTTAGCCGTAGGTGTAGCCAACGATGCTCATGCCACGGCATTGGGTGAATCGGTTTATGGCAGTGCCCATGGTATGAAGAATTACATAGTGATTCATTTAGGAACAGGTCTTGGCAGTTGTTTCTTCTCTGAGGGTCGCGAGCATTTAGGCAAAAATGGTTATGCAGGTGAGTTTGGCCATATCTGTATGGTACCCGAGGGAGGGCGCCAGTGTGGCTGTGGGCATACGGGCTGTTTAGAGACCTATGTCAATAATAAAGGTATTATACAGACAGCCCGTGAGATGATGGCAGCATCCGACGAACCGTCTCTTATGCGTAGCCTCGACGATTTGTCGCCCCGTACGATTGTGGAGTGTTGTGAACAGGGCGACAAGATGGCTCAGGAAGTCTTCCGGTATACCGGTAAGATTCTTGGATGGGGGTTAGCCAATTATGCCTGCATTGTCAGTCCCGAGGCCATAGTCTTGACTGGTGGCATATTCAAGGCTGGTAAATGGCTGTTGGAACCTACTCAAGAGGCTTTCGAAAAACATATTTTCCATAACATGCAAGGTAGGGTGAAATTGTTGCTTTCGACACTTGAAACAAGTGACCGCGAGGTGCTTGGTGCCAGCGCACTTGCTTGGGACGTAGAAGAGTATTCTTTGTTTAAGTGAGGAGCGAAAAAGTGAAGGAGTGAAGACGTGGACGTAGAAAAAATCAAGAAAATCATAGGTGAAACCCCTAATTTGAGTACTGCTCTCGGGATGGAGTTCCTCTCCACGCCTGAGGCCGATACGTGTATGGCTCGTATGCGGGTTGACGAACGAAATCGTCAGCCCTTCGGCTATCTTAGTGGAGGTGCTTCCCTCGCCTTGGCTGAGAATGTGGCGGGTGTCGGGTCTTCTGCGCTCTGCGAGGGCTGTGCTTGCCTGGGTGTTGAGGTGAGCGGCAGTCACGTGAAAGCAGTTGTTGAGGGTGATACAGTTACAGCTTACGCCCGCTTGTTGCATGGTGGCCGCAGTCTCCATGTGTGGCAAGTGGATATTAAAGATAGCAGTGGCGATCTTATCTCGAGCGTTCGTGTTACCAATTATATCATTTCATTGGAGAAGAAATGAATAGTTTTGCATTGTATCGTCTTCCTCATGCCAAAACCTTCACGCTTGTGGAAGGGCCTGTCGAGACGTTTTTGTCCTGTGCTCAGCTGAATGGTCGTCGTGGCTTTGTCGTAGCCCCTTTTGAGGTTAGTACGGAGCAACCTATTGTGCTGATAACCCCGAAGCGGATAGCGTTTGACACCATGCCTGTCATGCCTCAATTGCCGGAAACAACCCTCTTGTCTGGCTCTTCTCGTTCCACCTATGCTATCGACTTTGCTAATTTTCATGCTCAGCTTCTGAAAGGGACATTTCGTAAGATTGTGCTGGCTCGCTGTGTTGACGAAACTTTTCCCGAAGACTTGACACCTGTGGAATTGTTTCTTCGTGCCTGCAACCGTTATCCCCGACTGTTCATTTCACTTTTCTATACGCCTCAAAGCGGCATGTGGCTCACGGCTACTCCAGAGATTCTGTTGGATTGCGAAAATGGCATGTGTCGTACTATCGCCCTGGCAGGCACCATGCGTCTTGAGGGGAAGGAGTTAGAAGGTGAAGGCGAAAACGTCCGTTGGAGTATCAAGAATGTTCAAGAACAGCGTTATGTCGCAACCTATATGGCAGAATGTCTGGAGCATGTTACCAGCGATTTTCGTGAGGACGGCCCTCGTACTGTT
>Ga0326511_10003912_pt1 | contig 11953 bp, 8 predicted proteins | sample 0_2496_0518_D_FD_203701 | JGI IMG/M metagenome (GOLD analysis project Ga0326511, IMG submission 203701) | Bovine rumen microbial communities from UC Davis, California, United States - 0_2496_0518 | ecosystem: Host-associated > Mammals > Digestive system > Stomach > Rumen | place: USA: California...
AGCCTGCGAATTTCAGGAATGGCCTCAATCATTGCCAGGGCTGTTTTTTCTGCAAGACCGAAGCAGTGTGAAGCCTGAACATGGAAATTCTGGTCGTGCTGGGTGGCCTTGTATGTGAGTGCCTTCTGAATCTCTTTCGTGAGCATAGCGATGATTCTGTTGACCCGCTGGCCTGTGACATAGCGCAAATTCACGCTGTCCAAATCTTCTGCAGTTCTATAACCTGGAAAAATGAGGCACTGAAGGTCATGGAGAACGGCGACTACATTTTCGCGCACAGGAAAGTTGTCGATGCCGGCCTTGTTGATTCCGCCGTCTTTTTCGTAAGAATTCAAAATGTTGTCTACAAGTTCGTCAATGCACATAAAGAAAGCCTAGCACAAATTCAAAAAAAAAACTACAATTCTCTTAAATTCTTGCGAATTCTCTTTTCCTTCTCTTGACACAAATTGGCTTGTCAGATATATTTTTCAAACACATCTTTTGTGTGCTCTTGTAGCTCAGTTGGTAGAGCACAGCATTGGTAGTGCTGAGGTCAGCGGTCCGATTCCGCTCGGGAGCTTAACCTAATTTTTTAGAATCATATTTAGGAGTAAATAAAATGGGTAGCAAGAAAAAGACAGCCGTTGATATTATCGCTTTGCAGTGTACAGAGTGCAAACGAAAGAATTACACTACTACAAAAAACCGCAAGAACATTCAGGGCAAACTCGAAAAGAACAAGTATTGCCCGTTCTGCCGCAAAGAGGTTTTGCACAAAGAAACAAAAGCAAAATAAGCTTTTTATAAAATGTGTTAGTTAAACCGTCCCTGCTGGCGGTTTGATATAAATAGGCCTGTAGTTCAGTTGGTAGAGCATCGGTCTCCAAAACCGAGTGTCGCGGGTTCGAGTCCTGCCGGGCCTGATATTTTAAGTCAAAGGACTGTCATCTGGCAGTCTTTCTATTTGTTGAGGATTGTTATGGCAAAAGTATTTGGATTTTTTAAAGAATGTGGCGCAGAGCTTAAAAAAGTCACTTGGCCAACCCGGGATGATGTTATCGCATCAGTAAAAGTTGTGCTTGTTTCTACGATTATCATTGCTATTGTCCTCGGCGCTCTCGATTTCCTTTTCAGCGCCGGCATGAGCCTTATTTTCAAGGCATAGGAGCTTTGTATGGCAAAAGGCTGGTACATCGTTCATACATACACCGGTTACGAAAATAAAATCGAGCGAACAATCCGTACAAAAATCGAAGAAGGCGAAATTGATTCTTCAGTGGTTTCAGATGTAAAGGTTCCTGTCGAAGAGCTTATCGAAATCAAAGACGGCAAAAAACGCTCACGAAAAAATAAATTCCTTCCTGGTTACATCATGCTTGAAATGGATTTGCCGGATATCGGCTGGAAGGCTATTTGTTCTTCAATCCGAAGCATTCAGGGTGTTACAGGTTTTGTTGGTACAAATCCAAATCAGCGTCCTCGTCCAATTTCAAACGATGAGGCAAGAAATATTCTTATGAAGTCTGGCGACATCAAGGGCGAAAAATCTGCGAGAATCGTTCAGGCTTACAATGTTGACGATCAGGTCAAAATCAACGAAGGACCTTTTGCTTCATTCTCTGGTGTTGTCGAGGAGATTTATCCAGACAAGAGCAAAATGCGGGTTATGGTTCAGATTTTCGGCCGTGCAACCCCTGTTGAAGTTGACATCACTCAGGTAGAAAAACTCGTTCAATAGAAAAGTAACTTTTGAAAATTAAGTCGCACCGCAATTTGTGGTGTGCTTTTTAATTGGGAGGGGCAAATGTCCGTTGGACCGCTTTGTTCCGCTAGAAGGCTGGTTCTGGCCTTCACACCAAATAAGGAGCTATAAAATGGCTACAAAAAAAATCGTTGAAGTGTTCAAAATTCAGGCGCCAGCTGGAGCTGCTACTCCTGCTCCACCGATTGGACCTGCCTTGGGACCTAAAGGCGTTTCTGCCCCACAGTTCTGTCAGCAGTTCAATGAACGAACAAAGAACATGGAAAAAGGTTTGGTTATCCCTGCTGTAATCACAGTTTATCAGGATAAATCATTCACTTTCATCCTCAAAACTCCACCAGCTGCTGTTCTTATCAAGAAAGCACTCAAACTTGAGAAGGGTTCTGGAAATCCTCTCCGCGACAAGGTTGGCAAACTCACTCAGGCTCAGCTTGAGGAAATCGCAAAAACAAAAATGCCAGATGTCAATGCAAACGACCTTGAGGCTGCTAAAAAAATCATCGCCGGAACTGCTCGTTCAATGGGCGTAGAAGTGGAGGCATAGTAATGAAACACGGTAAGAAATATATTGACGCTCTCAAAAAATTTGACGCGACAAAAGCTTACGATGTTGAAAAGGCTTGTCAGATTGTAAAAGATGTTCACTTCGCAAAATTCGACGAGACTGTAGAGCTTCATGTTGCTCTCCGCCTTGGAAAGAGCCAGACAATGCGTGACACTTTGGTTTTCCCAAATCAGTTCACAGCAGAAAAGAAAGTTTTGGTATTCTGTCCAGATGAGCGTGCTAAAGAGGCTCTTGACGCAGGCGCTGCTTATGCAGGTGCTGCTGAATACATCGACAAAGTAAAGGGTGGCTGGCTCGACTTCGATATCGCAGTTGCTACTCCAGACATGATGAAAGATGTAGGTCGCTTGGGTATGGTTCTCGGTCGCCGAGGTCTTATGCCTAACCCAAAAACAGGCACTGTAACAAATGACATCGTTTCTGCAATCAACGAACTTAAAAAGGGTCGTACAGAATTCCGCGCTGACAAAACTGGTATCATCCATATCGCTGTCGGTAAAGTTTCTATGGACGCTGCAAAAGTCGCTGAAAATGCAAAAACTCTTCTTGCAGAAATTGACCGCAAAAAGCCAGCAGATGCAAAGGCTGATTTCGTTCGCTCAGTATCAGTAAGCTCTTCTATGGGTCCTGGTGTCTGGGTAGAGACAAAGGAGGAGGCATAATCTATGGCTATCTTGGCAAAAGCTCTCCAGCCTGCAAAAACACAGGCTATCGAAGAAACAAAGAAAGTTTTTTCTGAATACAATGACTTCATTTTCGCTGAGTACCGTGGCTTGACAGTTGAGCAGATTACTGCTCTCCGAAACAAGCTCCGTGAGCACGAGGCACCACTCAAGGTTGTTAAGAACAACTTTGCTCGTGTTGCTTTTGAAGAGCTCAAAATCGAGAATGTTGCTGACTACCTCAAAGGACCTACTGCTGTCGTTATGGCAAAAGAGGACTCAAACGAGGCTGCAAAAGTTCTTTTTGACTTTGCAAAAGACAACGAAGCTCTTGTTATCAAGGGCGGATACATTCAGAATGAGATTTACGATCAGGCTAAAATCGAGGCTTATTCAAAAGTCCCAGGCAAAAAACAGCTTATCGCAATGCTCATGTCTACAATCAATGGCCCTGTTCAGAAGCTTGCAGCTACCTTGCAGGCCTATGTGGATAAAAAATCAGCAGAGGGTGCTAACTAATTTAGCCTCTTAGCTGGCAAGGTCAGGCTTCAAGTGCTGTCGACTGTCCTTGCAACAAATAAAAAGTGCGGAAATTCGGTTCAGTTTGTTCCGCCCGCACAAAATTTTTAGTTCAATTAAAAATAATTGAACGTGCCTATTTAGGAGAAGATAATATGGCAGCTCTCACAAATGATCAGATTCTTGACGCAATCGCTTCTATGACAGTTCTCGAAGCTTCAGAACTCGTTAAAGCAATGGAAGAAAAATTCGGCGTTACTGCAGCAGTTGCAGTAGCAGCAGGCCCAGCAGCAGGTGCTGCAGCAGCAGCTGAAGAGCAGGATGAATTCACAGTTACACTCGAGTCATTCGATGCAGCTAAAAAGATTCCTGTTATCAAAGCAGTTCGCGAAGTTACAGGTCTCGGCCTTGGTGAAGCAAAAGCTCTCGTTGAAGGTGCTCCAAAAGTACTCAAAGAGGGTGTTTCTAAGGCTGACGCTGACGAGCTCATCAAGAAAATCGAAGAAGCTGGTGGTAAGGCTTCTAAGAAATAATGAAAATTTGGCGGCATAACCGCTATCTTTTCTAACGAGGGGTTCTATTTAGTCAGGACTCCTCGATTATAAGCTTACGCTTTAGGCGTAGGCTTTTTGTGCATAATCCCCCCTATGTTCTTAGGAAGGTGTAAACGCTTAAAACTAGTGGGGATATGCACAAATGGCTGGAAGTGGGGTTCTGCTTAGTGCCTTTGGCACGACAAAGTCGCTTGAACTTGTTCACCGCGACTTTTTTGGCAGGTTCCCACTGGGAAGCCATTTGTGTTTTGTTCGTGTATTCTTTTAAATGTATATACGCTTTACTATTTCTGTGCTGTCCTTAACTATTTGTATGTTATACAAATAGCTTTGTGATGTAGCAGGTAGCAAGGCAAATCCCACCTAGGAGTGATGAATGTTCGCTAAAAGCAGAACCATCAACCGTCAGTATTATGGTAAGGATATCCATAACTTCATGGAAATTCCAAACCTTATCGACATTCAGACATCGTCTTACGAAACATTCCTTCAGAAAGACAGATTAGACCGTGGCGAAAAACCGCTTGAACAGGGCTTGCAGGAAGCTTTTACTTCTACTTTCCCAATCGAAAGCCCGGATGGCGAGATGACCCTTGAATACGAGTTCTACGAGCTCGACGAAGAGAACATCAAATTTTCGGAACTAGAATGCAAACAGAAAGGTCAGACCTACGCAGTTCCTCTCAAGGCAAGAATCAACCTTAACTTCCTTAAATCAGGCGCAATCTTGCAGAAGGACATTTACATGGGCGACATCCCGCTCATGACAGACCGTGGTACCTTCATCATCAACGGCGCAGAGCGTGTCGTCGTTTCTCAGATTCACCGTTCTCCTGGCGTAATTTTCAACCACGAAAAAGGCGTTTACTCAAGCCGAATCATTCCTTACCGAGGTTCATGGCTTGAATTTGAAATTGACCAGAAAAAAGAACTCATTTACGCAAAAATCGACCGCAAAAAGAAGATTCTTGGAACAATTTTCCTCCGTGCCTTGGGATACTCAACCCGTGAAGAAATTATCCGCTGCTTCTACGAGACAGAAACTGTTTCTGTCGATGAAAAGGCAAAAGATACTCTCGTTGACAAAGTGCTTGCTTCAGCAGTTATCGTAAAAGATGGCGATGAAGAAAAGAAACTCTTCCGAGCAGGAACAAAACTTCACCCCCACGACATCGACGACCTTTTGGCTCAGAACATCAAGGAAATCTGCGTAATCAAATTCGATGCCCGCAAAAACCCTGGTGACAAGGACGAGGACAATCCTTCACTCGACAGCGAGATGATTATCAACTGTTTCGAGCGTGAGGACATCAAATATACAAAAGAAGGCGCAGAAAACGAGGAGCCGACAAAAGAAGACGCTCTTTCAGCCGTTTATGCCGTTCTTATGCCTGGCGAGCCAATGACTGTGGAGAATGCAGAGAAAGACCTTACTTCTATGTTCTTCTCAATCCGCCGCTATGACTTGGGTCGTGTTGGTCGCTACAAGCTCAACAAAAAATTCAACTACGCAAATCCCTATGATTCATTCACTCTGGAAAAAGATGATATCATCCAGACAATGAAGCACCTCATCAATGTTTACAACGGAAACGAAAAAATCGACGATATCGACCACTTGGGCAACCGTCGAATCCGTTCTGTTGGTGAGTTGATGACAAACCAGCTCAAAACTGCATTCTCTCGCATGGAGCGAATCGCAAAAGAGCGCATGAGCCTCAAAGAGACTGAGACAATGAAGCCACAGGATTTGATTTCTATCAAACCAATCGTAGCTGCAATCAAAGAGTTCTTCGGCTCTTCACAGCTCTCTCAGTTCATGGATCAGGTTAACCCGCTTGCTGAACTTACTCACAAACGACGACTTAACGCTTTGGGACCTGGTGGTCTTAGCCGAGACCGCGCTGGCTTCGAAGTTCGTGATGTACACTACACTCACTATGGCCGAATGTGTCCTATCGAGACTCCTGAAGGTCCGAACATCGGTCTTATCGTTTCTCTGGCTATTTACACAAAAATCAATGACTATGGCTTCCTTGAGACGCCATACCGAAAAGTCGTTGACGGAAAAGCTACCGATGAAATCCAGTATCTTTCTGCAATGGACGAAGACCGCTACTACATCGGTCAGGTTGCCGAAGGCATGAAAGATGACGGTTCTTTCGCAAACGGTCCGGACACAATGGTTTCTGTCCGTCATCAGGGCGACTACACCACTCGCGCAGCAAGAGACATTCAGTACATGGACGTTTCTCCACGCCAGGTTATCTCTGTTTCAGCTTCTCTCGTTCCATTCCTGGAGCATGATGACGCTAACCGTGCTCTCATGGGCTGTAACATGCAGCGACAGGGCGTTCCTTTGCTCTTCCCGGAGCCACCTTATGTTGGTACTGGTATGGAGCAGAAGGCTGCTTATGACTCAGGCGTTTTGATTAAGGCTAAGCATGACGGTGAAGTCGTTTGGGTTACAAGCGATTTGATTAAGATTAAGAGAGATGAGGATGGACTTCTTGACGAATATCCTCTTCTTAAATATCAGAGAACTAACCAGGACACTTGTTATCACCAGCGCCCGACAGTTGAGTGCGGTGAGAAGGTCAAAAAAGGTGCTGTCCTTGCCGACGGTCCTGCAACCTTCAACGGTGAGCTTTCACTTGGACGCAACCTGCTGGTCGGATTCGTACCTTGGAACGGATACAACTATGAGGACGCTGTTCTTATCAGCCGCCGCGTGGTAAAAGAAGACATGTACACTTCTATCCATATTAAAGAGTTCCAGGTTGAAATCCGTGAGACAAAACTCGGACCAGAAAAAATCACTCGTGATGTTCCGAACACAGCCGAGAAGACTTTGGATAATCTCGACGCAGAAGGTATCATCCGTGTTGGTGCAAAAGTCCGCTCAGGCGATATCCTCGTCGGAAAAGTAACTCCAAAATCAGAGACTGAGACAACTCCTGAGTTCAAGCTTCTTAACTCAATCTTCGGTGAGAAGGCTAAGGAAGTACGGGACTCTTCACTTCGAGTTCCACATGGCGTTGAGGGCGTTGTAATCGACGTTCAGCGTTTGAAGAGAAGCGAAGGTGACGATTTGAATCCAGGCGTAGATGAGGTCGTAAAAGTTCTCATAGCTAACAAACGAAAACTTCGTGAAGGTGACAAAATGGCTGGTCGACACGGAAACAAAGGTGTCGTTGCCCGAATCTTGCCAGAAGAAGACATGCCATACCTGGAGGACGGAACTCCTCTCGATGTTTGTCTGAACCCGCTCGGTGTTCCTTCTCGAATGAACATCGGTCAGATTATGGAATCTGAGCTTGGTATCGCTGGCCGCTACCTCAATCAGTATTTCGAGTGTCCTGCATTCCAGACTCCATCACAGGAAATGATTGCAGAAAAACTCAAGGAAGCAGGCCTTTCACCAGACTGTAAGCAGATTGTCCGTGACGGACGCACTGGCGAGCCGTTCGTAAATCCGATTTTCGTTGGTGTCATCTATTATCTCAAACTTCATCACCTGGTTGATGATAAGATGCACGCCCGCTCAACAGGTCCTTACTCTCTGGTTACTCAGCAGCCTCTGGGTGGTAAAGCTCAGTTCGGTGGTCAGCGTCTTGGTGAGATGGAGGTTTGGGCACTTGAAGCTTACGGTGCTGCAAACACATTGCAGGAGATGATGACAATCAAGTCTGACGACATGAACGGTCGTTCAAAGATTTACGAGTCTATCGTTAAGGGTGATCCGGCTGCCCCGGCTGGCGTTCCAGAATCATTCAACGTTATGGTTCAGGAGCTCCGAGGTTTGGCTTTGGACTTCACAATTTATGACGCAAAGGGCAAACGAATTGCTCTTACCGAACGCGACCAGGAATTGATTGACAAGGCAAATTCTGGTTTCGACAAGGAGAATGAAGATGCGTGATATTCAGGATTTCGATTCAATTAAAATAAAACTGGCTTCACCGGATAATATCCGTGCATGGTCTTACGGCGAGGTTAAAAAGCCAGAGACAATCAACTATCGTACTCTTCGTCCGGAGAAAGACGGCCTTTTCTGTGAGCGCATTTTCGGTACTACAAAGGAATGGGAATGCTACTGCGGAAAATTCAAGTCAATCCGTTACAAGGGCGTAATCTGTGACCGCTGTGGCGTTGAGGTAACACACTTCAAGGTACGCCGTGAGCGAACAGGTCACATCGAGCTTGCAGCTCCGGTAAGCCACATCTGGTATTACCGCTCAGTTCCAAGCCGAATGGGTCTCTTGCTTGATCTTCAGGTTGCAGCCCTCCGCTCAGTCCTTTACTACGAAAAATATATCGTAATCGATCCGGGCGACACAGACCTTAAAAAACTCCAGCTTCTCTCAGAAGACGAGTATATGGAAGCAGAAGATCGCTACGGTCAGTCATTCACAGCAGGTATGGGTGCTGAGGCAGTCAAGACACTTCTTGAAAACCTCAACCTCGACGAGCTTGCCGCTGAACTCCGTGCAAAAATGATTGAAAAGGGTGCAAAATCTGACAAACGATTGCTCAAACGCATTCAGATTGTCGAGGATTTCCGCACTTCAGGAAACAAAGCATCTTGGATGATTCTTGATGTAATTCCGGTTATTCCGCCAGATTTGCGACCAATGGTTCAGCTTGATGGTGGTCGTTTCGCTACATCTGACTTGAACGACTTGTATCGCCGGGTCATCAACCGAAACAACCGTCTCAAGAGACTCATGCAGCTCTCTGCTCCTGACATCATCATCCGAAACGAAAAACGAATGTTGCAGGAAGCCGTTGACGCTCTCTTCGACAACTCTAAGCGAAAGCGTGTTGTAAAGGGTGCTTCTAACCGACCTCTCAAATCTATCTCTGACATGCTCAAAGGTAAGCAGGGACGATTCCGACAGAACTTGCTCGGTAAACGAGTTGACTATTCAGGTCGTTCTGTAATCGTCGTTGGTCCAGAGCTCAAACTCTGGCAGTGTGGTCTTCCTACAAAAATGGCTCTTGAGCTCTTCAAGCCTTTCATCATGAAAAAACTCGTCGACAAGGATGTTGTCTTCAATATTAAAAAGGCAAAACTCCTTGTCGAGCAGGAAGCTCCTGAAGTTTACGCAATCCTTGACGAAGTAGTCCGTGAGCATCCGGTTATGCTCAACCGAGCTCCTACTTTGCACCGCCTGGGTATTCAGGCATTCGAGCCAGTTTTGGTCGAAGGAAAAGCCCTCAAACTTCACCCTCTCGCTTGTAAGGCTTTCAACGCCGACTTTGATGGTGACCAGATGGCTATCCATGTTCCTTTGACACAGGCTGCTCAGATGGAATGTTGGACACTCATGCTCTCAGCCCGAAACCTCCTTGACCCTGCAAACGGAAACCCGATCGTTCTTCCTTCACAGGATATGGTTCTGGGTATCTACTATATGACTTCAATCAAGCCGAACGCAAAAGGAACCGGCAAACGATTCTCTAGCGCTGACGAGGCTACAATGGCCGCAGAAAACGGCTTCATCGAGTGGCAGGCACTTATCTCTGTTCCGGCTCCAAAGGATTCTTTCAAAGAAGGAGACTTCAAGGCCGGCGACTTAATCAAGACTTCTGCAGGACGAATCCGCTTTAATGCGGCTATGCCTGACGAGGTTGGCTATGTCAATCCTCATGTCACAGAAGCTGACCTGTCAAAGAAAGTCACCACCGGTATGGGCGACAAAGACCTCAAAAAGATGATTGCCACGGTCTATCAGGAAAAGGGACCTTGGATTACAATCAAAATGCTGGACGCAATCAAAGATGTCGGCTACAAAAACGCTACATTCTTCGGTGCAACCCTTTCTATGGATGATATCATCATTCCAGAAGAAAAGAAGGCAATGGTTGACGAGTCTAACAAAATCGTCGAGGAAATTGTCTCTCAGTATTCTAAGGGTGTCATCACTGCGGACGAACGTTACAATAAGGTAACAGACGTCTGGCAGCGCACAAACGAAAAACTTACCGACATCATGATGGATCAGTTCAAGGCTGATAAAGACGGCTTCAACACAATCTACATGATGGCAGACAGCGGTGCGCGAGGTTCTAAAAAACAGATTTCTCAGCTTGCAGCTATGCGTGGTTTGATGGCTAAACCAAACGGTGACATCATCGAGCTTCCTGTACGCTCAAACTTCAAAGAGGGGCTTTCGGTTATCGAATACTTCATTTCGTCAAACGGTGCCCGAAAAGGTCTTACCGATACTGCTTTGAAGACTGCTGACGCTGGTTACATGACCCGTCGTCTTGTTGATGTTGCTCAGGATGTCGTCGTAAACGAAGAAGACTGTGGCACAATCAACGGTATCGACTACACAGCAATCAAGAACGGTGATGAAATCATCACTCCGCTCTCAGCACGAATCGCAGGTCACTTCACAATCGAGCGTGTCATTCACCCGGTTACAGGTGAGCTCCTTTGCGATGTAAATGACTACATCACTGACGAACTTGCAAAGAAAATCGAAGAGGCTGGTGTTGAGAAAGTTAAGCTCCGCACAGTTCTTACTTGCGAGGCTGAGCACGGTGTTTGTGTCAAGTGTTACGGAAAGAACCTTGCACGAAACAAACTTGTCGAAATCGGTGAGGCTGTCGGCGTTATCGCAGCTCAGTCAATCGGTCAGCCTGGTACACAGCTTACCATGCGTACATTCCATGTCGGTGGTACGGCTTCTAAGGCAACCGAGGATAACCGAATCGTTCTCAAATATCCGGTCATCGTCGGAAAAATCACTGGTACAAATGTTGCGACCGACGAAGGTAACATGCTCTTCACTCGTAAGGGTGCAATGATGGTTACACGCATCATCGATTCTTTCAAGGTTTCAAAGAGCGACAAGCTTGCTGTTTCAGACGGTGGACGAATCCTTAAGGGGGGCGTTCTCGTTGAAGGCAAAAAGCCTGTTCTCGCAAAAGAAAACGGAAGAATCATCATCAATGGTGATACACTCTACCTTGCTGGTAACGAGCAGAAAGTTGAAATTTCCAACGGTTCTACAATCGTTGTAAAAGAAGGTGACATCGTTGAGGCTGGAAAAGTTCTCGGTACATTCGATCCTTCAAAAGAGCCGATTATTGCTGAAGTTTCAGGATATGTTCACTACGAGGACATCATTGTCGGCTCAACTTTGGTTGAAAAAATTCTCGACAACGGTAACATCGAGCGACACATCTCTGACCTTCACCTTGATGTCAAGCAGCCACGAATCCTTATCACTGATGAGGCTGGTAACGAGCTTGGCTCATACTTCCTCCCTGCAGACGCAGTTTTGGATGTCGATGACAAACAGCAGGTCAAAGCCGGCGATACTCTTGCTCGTCTTCCTGTTGCTGCTGCTAAGACAAACGATATTACTGGTGGTTTGCCACGAGTTTCTGAATTGTTCGAAGCCCGCAAGCCAAAAGTTCCATGCGTTCTCGCACAGATTAACGGTGTCGTTAAATTCAATGGCGTTACGAAAGGCAAACGAATTGTCATCGTAGAGGATGCTTATGGTAAAACTTATGAGCACCTTGTTCCAATGACACGACGAATGTTGGTTCGTGATGGCGATATGGTAGAGGCTGGAGAGCAGCTTTGTGACGGTGCACCAAGCGCACATGATATCCTTACCATCCTTGGTGAAAATGCCCTTATGGACTACCTCATGTCTGAAATCCAGTCGGTTTACTCGGCTCAGGGCGTTGCAATCGATGACAAGCACATTGGTGTAATTGTCCGCCAGATGCTCCGAAAAGTCGAAGTCGTTTCAGTTGGCGACACACGATTCATCTTCGGTCAGCAGGTTGACAAGTATCACTTCCACGAAGAGAACAAACGAGTTGTGGCAGAAGGCGGTCAGCCGGCTGTTGCTCGTCCTATGTTCCAGGGTATCACAAAGGC
>Ga0326511_10003915_pt1 | contig 11942 bp, 12 predicted proteins | sample 0_2496_0518_D_FD_203701 | JGI IMG/M metagenome (GOLD analysis project Ga0326511, IMG submission 203701) | Bovine rumen microbial communities from UC Davis, California, United States - 0_2496_0518 | ecosystem: Host-associated > Mammals > Digestive system > Stomach > Rumen | place: USA...
GGACTGATCCTGCTGACTTTGCTGCGAAGAGGCGTTATAAAAAATCCGCTTTCGCCCTGCCGTCTGAATTGTTTAAGCGTAGCGGTTTGATTCAGACGGCTATAATTAAGCGAAAGCGGATTTTTTATAGCCGGCAGCGTGTCAGCAGGATCAGTCCTGCGTCCCCGCCTTTTTAGCCGGCAGTGTGAGGGGTCAAGGCCGTGCCCCCTCTCCCGGTCGTGTCAAAAGATATTTTTTATGATCCCATAATCATGAGGCGCAGTCCGATGGCGAACATGGCGCAGGAGAGGATCAGCAGAATGACTTTTGACTTTGTTTTGCGGGACACGCGGGCACCGATTTGAGCGCCGATGGCGGCACCGACGGAAATGCTGATCGCCGGGATCCAGACGATATGATCCATGAGGAAATGCGTTACAACGCCGGCCGCGGAAGAAATCGCGAGGATGAATGTCGAGGTTGCCGTAGCAATGTGAACCGGGAAACCGAGCAGATAGACCATGAGCGGGACGTGGATGACGCCGCCGCCGATGCCGAACATGCTCGAAATGAAACCGACGCCGAGGCTCGCGAGGATACCGAGCGTGCGGTTATAACGGAAATCGTCCGGAAGCTCGAGGATATCCGTGCGCGGTTTATGCGTCGAATTCCAATACATGATGACGGCCATCGCGAGCAAGAAAAGGCCGAACCAGAAATCGAGCGTGGTCATCGGGAACCGGTCGACGATTTTTGACCCGAAAAACGCACCGGGGAGCGTTGCGATACCGAACGGAATCGCCGCGTTGAAAAAGACGCGGTTTTGACGAATGTAGGCGAGAGCGCCCGATACGGCATTGGCGAGTACGACGACGAGCGACGTCCCCGCGATTTGGGCAGCGGTATGAAAATACGGATAAACGCCGCCGTCGGAGAGCAGCATAATGAAAATCGGCACGCAAATCATGCCGCCGCCGATACCGACGAGCGAGCCGAATGTGCCGACGCCGATGCCGAGCACCAGGAAAAACAGGATATCCAAGAGAACTCCTCCTTTAATGTGATAAGGCTTATTATAGCACAAATCAGGACGAATTTTTCATCCTCGACAAAGGAACAGAAAAATCATACAATAGAAGAAGAAACAAAAAGAAATACGTACCGATTTACGGACACATAGACAGGGGGAATATCCGATGCGACAGTTTATGGACGATGATTTTCTGCTGGAAACCCGTACGGCTGAGCGGCTTTATCACGGTCATGCGGAACATTTGCCGATCATTGACTATCATTGCGCCGTGCATCCGCGCGATATCGTCGAGGATCGCCGGTTTTATCATTTGACGGAAGCCTGGGTGGCGGAAGATCCGTATAAATGGCGTCTGATGCGTACGCACGGGACGCCGGAGAAATTTGTTACGGGCAGTGCGACGACGCCGCGGGAAAAATTCCAACGTTTCGCCGAGGCCCTGTCCGGTGCGATCGGCAATCCGCTCTATCATTGGTCGCATCTGGAATTGCAGCGGTATTTCGGGATCGACTGGACGCTCAACAGCCAAACGGTCGAGGATATCTGGGAGACGGCCAACGAAAAACTGGCGGACCCGAATCTTTCGGCGCGCGGCATTTTGCGCCGGTTCCGTGTCGCGGTTATTTCGACGCTTGAGGACGCCGCAGATCCGCTGATCTGGACAAAACAGCTGCAGCAGACAAAAGACGGACTTGACACGACGGTCGTACCGATGATGAATATGACGAATGTGCTGCATATCGAGGATCCGGACTGGGGAAATTATATGCAGTATGACATCGGCGCCGCAGCCGGGATCGAGATCATGACGATGCAGGATGTGCGCGATGCCCTCATGAAACGCATTGACTTCTTCCATGCCGCAGGCTGCCGTACGGCGGATCATTCGCTCGCATATCCGGTTTTCGCTCCGGCCGAGGAATACGAACTTGATGATATCGTCGGCAAAATCGTCAACGGCAAGGATGAAGCAACGCCCGAGGAAGCCGCGAAATTCCAGACGGCTTTGCTTGCGTTCCTCGGACATGCTTACTGCAAACGCAACTGGGTTATGCAGATTCATCTCGGCGCGCTTTATGACAATAACAGCCGTTTCCTTGCGGAGATCGGACGCCGCGCCGGTTTTGACTGCATCGGCGGTTACGCGCACGCAGACGGGCTCGTTAAGCTCTTTAACGCGATGGATCTCGCAGAAAGTCTGCCGAAACTCGTGCTTTCCTCGGCAAATCCGGCTGACCGGACGATGCTGGCGACGATTCTTGACTCGTTCCAGGGCGCGGATATGTCCGGGAAACTGCAGCTCGGCGGAGCCTGGTGGTTCAATCAGACAAAGAGCGGCATCGAAGCGCAGCTCACGACGCTCGCGGAACAGCAGGTACTCGGTGATTCGATCGGCATGGCGACGGAGGCAACGACGCTGTTTTCGTATCCGCGTCAGGAGTATTTCCGTCGTATTCTCTGCAATTTTATTGGCAACCTCGTCGAACGCGGCGAGTTCCCGGCCGACTTTGACGATCTCGGTACGATCGTCGAAAATATCTGCTACCGCAACGCGGCGCAGTATTTCGGCTTTGCATTGCCGGAAGCGTATCGGAATTGACATTTGACGTATATGAAGAGGGATGGGCACGACTCATCCCTCATTTTATCCGTGGATTTTCGGGAGGAAGATTTATGTTAACGGAAGAACAGGTAACGCATCTTTACGACTGTACCGTCGAGGCTTACGCCGGGGAACTGCACAAGAAGGAGCATGACAAAGCACTCGAACAGCAGATGCTTTGCACGCTGAAAACGCTTGCTATGGTTTTATCGCGCCACGACGACGCGATTGAACGCGATATTCGGGCGGCATTTGATCGTGTCAGCAAGTGATATGACGTCATTTTTTCATCATGTAGACAGGTTTATTCAGCAAATATGTCTATTTGAATGATAAAAAATTCAGTATAATAAGACTACAGGTATTTAGAAAACGATTTCTATCAGACGGGAGGATTTTTCATGGGCATCGTTTATCATGAGGCGTCAAAGGAATTCCATCTTTTTAACGGACACGTCAGCTACATCATTCAGGTGTTGCGTAATAACCAGCTCGGTCAGCTTTACTTCGGCAAACGCGTACCGGAGGATCAGGATTACGGCTATCTTGTCGAGATGATTCAGCGCCCGATGACGAGTTATGTTTTTGAAGGCGACCGCATGTTTTCGCTCGAGCATATCCGTCAGGAATATCCGTCTTACGGCACGACGGATTATCGTGAACCGGCACTGGAAATCCTGCAGGCAAACGGCAGCCGCATTACGAATTTCGAGTATACGGGTCATAAAATCTACGCAGGCAAACCGAAACTTGACAATCTGCCGGCAGCGTACGTCGAGGATCCGTCGGAAGCCGATACGCTCGAAATTGACCTGACGGATACGGTGACCGGCGTCAAGCTCGTCCTGCTGTATACGATTTACCGGGATCGTGATGTCATTGCACGCAGCGCCCGCTTTGTCAATGAAGGGGCGGAGACGTGTCATTTGACGCGTGCGATGAGTCTGTCACTCGATCTGCCGGACTGCGATTATGACTGGATGCAGTTTTCCGGTTCGTGGTCCCGCGAGCGTCAGCTGAAGGTTCGTCATCTCGAGCAGGGGATTCAGTCCGTGGGGAGTCTGCGCGGCATTTCGAGTGCGACGCACAATCCGTTTGTCATGCTCAAACGTCCGCATACGGATGAGGAAAACGGCGAAGCCATGGCGTTTATGCTCGTCTACAGCGGCAATTTCCTTGCGCAGGCGGAAGTTGACACGTACAATGTCACGCGCGTCACGATGGGTATCCATCCGCATAATTTTGACTGGTGCCTGCATCCGGGCGAATCGTTCCAGACACCGGAAGCACTGCTCGCGTACAGCAGCACGGGTCTCAATACGCTGAGTCAGACGATGCACAGCCTGCTGCGTCAGCGCGTGGCACGCGGATATTGGCGTGATAAGGAACGTCCGGTTCTCATCAATAACTGGGAAGCCACGTATTTTGACTTTGACGAAGATAAACTCGTGCAGATTGCGAAAACGGCGAAAGAATGCGGTGTCGAGCTCTTCGTCCTCGATGACGGCTGGTTTTCGACGCGCGAAAGCGACCGCTCGGGACTCGGCGACTGGCAGGCCAATACGAAACGACTCCCGAACGGGATCAAGGGACTTTCGGAGCGCATCGAGGCTCTCGGCATGAAGTTCGGTCTCTGGGTCGAACTCGAAATGGTCAATAAACCGAGTGATCTCTATAAAAAGCATCCGGACTGGATCCTGCATGTACCGGGACGCAAGGCTTCGCACGGCCGTTACCAGTACGTACTCGATTTCTCGCGCAAGGAAGTCGTTGACAATATCCACGATCAGATCGCAAAAATTCTGCGCGAGTCGAAAGTCTCTTATATCAAATGGGATATGAATCGCAGTTTGACGGAATGTTACTCCGTGGCGTTCCCGCCGGAGCAGCAGGGGGAGATTTTCCACCGCTATGTGCTCGGCGTTTACGATCTCTACAATCGTTTAACGACGGAATTCCCGCAGATTCTCTTTGAATCGTGTTCTTCGGGCGGCAGCCGTTTTGACGCAGGTATGCTGTATTTTGCACCGCAGGCTTGGACGAGTGATGACACGGATGCCGTTGAGCGCATGCGCATTCAGTACGGTACGTCGTACGGCTATCCCGTCAGCTCGATGGGTGCACATATTTCCATTACGCCGAATCATCAGCTGAACCGCAATACGCCGCTCAAGACGCGCGGCGATGTCGCGTTCTTCGGCGCATTCGGTTATGAACTTGACCTCGCGAAATTGACACCGGCGGAGCGCGAAGAAGTCAAAGCGCAGATCGCGTTTTACAAGAAATACCGCGGACTCATTCACGGCGGCACGTATTACCGTTTGCAGAGTCCGTTTGAAGGACGCGGCAACAACGTGGCCTGGATGGTCGTTTCCGAAGACAAAAAACAGGCTGTCGTCATGTACGCGCGCATCCTTAACGAGGTCAACGGCCCGTATCACCGTCTGCAGCTGCAGGGACTTGCCGAAAATGTCCGTTATCGCTTGACGGAGGAAAACGGCAAATCGTTCGGCCTGCATTACGGCAGCGAACTCGAGAATGTCGGACTCGTGACGAGTGACGCCGCCGCGGGTGAAGTACCGGACCGCGCGGATATGGCGCGTGACTTTGAATCGCATCTCATCGTACTCGAAGCCGAATAAAGAGTCGACAGGAAAATAAAAACCGCATCGGATCCGTTCACGGAGGAACGGCCGATGCGGTTTTTTTATGTCTCCGCACGCTGATGCGGGAAACGAAGGCGGTATTTACTCGGGGCGGTACGGAACTGCGTGCGGAATGCTTTCGTGAGTGCCTCGGTGCGCTGATAACCGCACTGCAGGGCAATCTCACTGATCGAAAGGTCGGAAGACTCGAGCAGATGACGCGCGAGTGTCAGGCGGAATGTCTGGATGTATTTCCCTGGCGTTTGTCCGACGGCTTCGCGGAACCGCGTCGTGAGGTAATTGCGGTCGAGTCCGACATGTGCCGCGAGTTTTTGCACGGTAAGCGGCTCGGCAATATGATCCTGCAGGTAGATGATCGCGGCATTGACGCAGTCATCGTCGATCGTCGCGGCGAGGCGTTCTTTGTTGGCAAGCGCGATATAGCTCATAAAGCGGTAGAAACAGGCAAGGCTGTAAAAATGGTCCGCCGCACTGGTATGGGAATGATCCAGCAGAGTCGTGATACAGTTCCGGATTTCGTCTGACGCGTCCGTATGGAATATCGGCTCGTGCGGGGTAATACCGGCGTTTTGTACGGTTTCGGCTGCGAGCGTTCCGGCAAAGCCGATCCAGACATAGGACCATGGATCCGTTTCGTCAGCCTGATACGTTGTCTGCGTGCCGGGACGAATGAGGAAGCCCTGTCCTTTGTGCAGATGATAGGACGTGCCGTTCGTAAAAAAGGTACCGCATCCGTCAAAAATATAATGGATCAGGTAGTACGAACGGACGGAAGGACCGAATTTATGACCGGGATGCGTGTGCGAAATGCCGGCACACGCCAAACGCAGGGCGCTGTCGAGGTGCCCCTGAAATGTCAGGAACGAGGAGTCTTCCATGGCAATGTCCTTTCTGCAGTCAATCGGGTGCACAAAAAAATCCAGAGACATGATCTCCGGACTGTGTTTTCAATTATGGCGGAGAGGGTGGGATTCGAACCCACGGTGCTGTGAGGCATCACCGGTTTTCAAGACCGGCTCCTTAAACCACTCGGACACCTCTCCGCAGTGCTATTATTATAGCAGGAATCCTATCCCGGTGTCAAATCTTCTGTTGTTTGCGGCCAATGAACCTGTTATAATGATTTCGACTAACAGAGGAAAGGAAGTGAATGCGGCACAGTCCGCATTTCTATGAAAATCGCTTTTTTTGATTCGGGGATCGGAGGATTGTCGGTCCTGCATTACGCGATGCAGGTCCTGCCGCAGGAACAGTTTCTTTTTTATGCCGATGAAGATCACGTCCCGTACGGTGTCAAAACGCGGGAACAGGTACTTTCCTACGTGGATGAGGCGTTTGACTTTATGATCGGTCAGGATGTCAAAGCCGTCGTTGTCGCCTGCAATACGGCGACGTCGGTTGCGGCCGCCGAGATGCGCCGCCGTTACGATCTGCCGATTATCGGCATGGAACCGGCCGCCAAAAAAGCCCTTGACATTGACGGTGAACACCGCGTCCTCGTCGTTGCAACGCCGATCACCGTTGCGGGGAACAAGATGAAAGTCCTGCTCGATCATTTTGACAAGGATCATCTCGTCGACAAACTGCCTTTGCCGCAGCTTGTGACATTTGCCGAGCGTCAGGAATTTGACTCGCCGGCCGTCGAAACGTATCTGCGGGACCAGCTTGCGCCGTATGATCTTTCGAAGTATTCGGCTCTCGTACTCGGCTGCACGCATTTCAACTATTTTAAAGGTGTCCTGCGCCGCCTCATGCCGGAAACGATGCATTTCGTCGACGGCAACGAAGGCACGGTGCGCGAACTGACGCGTCAGCTTCGGGAACGCGGCAAGCTTGAAAATCTGCCGCAGACCGTTACCTGTTACTATTCGGGCCGCCGTGTGACGGATCCGCAGGAAATCGCCCGCCTGGATCGTTATATGAAACAGCTTGACATCGTAGAGAAGATCCGCTGAATGCCTTGACTTTCCGCGGCTTTTGATCTAGTCTATACAATGGATTTGTCAAGGGAGGAGAAACAGGATATGCCAGTCGTTACGGAACATCATGTCAATTTTTACGATACGGATGCGATGGCGGTCGTTCATCATGCCAATTACATTCGCTGGTTCGAGATCGGACGTGTTGAATATCTGCGTGCACTCGGGATTACACTCGGGGAACTCATGGATGACGGCTATGTCTTTCCGATTATCGAGGTGGAGGCAAAGTACCATGAGTCGTCGCATTTTGACGATGTGCTGCTCATCGAAACGACAGCCGAATCACTGACGAGAGTCAAGATGGCCTTTACGTACCGGATCCTGCGCAAGAATGACGGTGCCGTACTCGTCACGGGGCATTCGCTGAATGTCTTTACGAGTCAGGAAACCGGTCATATCACGCGTCTGCCGGACAAATACTACGCGAAGCTCCGCGAAGGGCTTCGGCAGGAAAAGAATGCGAAAAGCGAGTCATAACAGGAGGAATGGGTTGTGATAGTGTTAGAGATCATTGTAGGGCTGATTGTCCTCGCTGTCATTGCAGCGAAGCTCTATTTGGCCGTAGCCGGCAAAGAAAAAGTTGTCGTGCACACGGAAGAACGTACGCCGTTTGTCGTGGAGTCGCAGGATGACACGAGCATGGTGCTTTCGTCAAAAGTTCGTTTTGCCAATGAAGGCAAGCAGGTCTGCACGATCATGGACGCGATCGTTCGTCCGCAGCTGCCGTATGAGCAGTATGATGCGATCGAAGCCCGCGGCAAGGCGGAGACGGAAGGCTGCCCGCGTGAGGACGATTATTTTGAGGCTGTGCTTATCGAACATCAGGAAAGCATGAATGTCATTGTCAAAGTCAAATTGACGGCACGCAAGGGACTTGATCTCAAAACGGCACTCACCCATATGGTAGATCTGCCGCTCGATCTGATTTATATGGAAACGGGACGTACGCCGTGGCATTATTCCAAGGTACGTATCGTTCTCAAAGCTGCAGAAATCGCTAAACTCGCCGGCGTAACGCTGGTACGCGACTAAGGAGGATCAGAGCAATGGCAGATAACGATAAATTAGACCGTATTCCGGTGCCGACGCGTATTCTGACCGAAGAGGATGATATCGTCGACAGCATTGAACGTTATACGAAGGGCAAGGTCGGCCCGAATGATCTCATCTGCTGCGCCGAAAGCGTTGTCGCAATCACGCAGGGACGTTATGTTCATCCGGAAGATCTTCATATTACGCGCGTTGCGCAGTTCTGTTGCCGGTTTATCCCGGATTACGGCAGTCTTGCCAGCCCGCACGGCATGCAGTCCCTTATGGACGTCGAAGGTAAATGGCGTGTCGCGGCGGCACTCTTTGCCGGTTTCCTCGGCAAACTCGTCGGACAGAACGGCCTGTTCTATAAATGGGGCGGCGAGCAGACAGCGCTCATCGATGACGTCACGGGTACAATGCCGCCGTTTGACAAATGCATCGTTTACGGCCCGAAGGATCCGAACGGCGTTGTCAAAAAGATTCAGGAACGTCTCGGCTGCTTCGGCGCGATGATCGCTGACGTCAATGACCTCAAACGTTCGCGCGTTGTCGGTGTCACGGACAAAGTCAACGGACCTATGGCGGCAAAACTGCTGCTCGATAATCCGTTCGGCAATGCTTCACAGAAGACGCCGATTTGCATCATTAAAAATTACCGCCAGTACCAGGAAAGCCAGTCCAAACAGTAATGGCGTCTTACAGGCCTCCCTCTTCTGTGAGGGAGGCCGTTTTGTTATTTTATCATCCCGGCATATAAGAAAGGGGTTTTTCTATGCCACGTATAGATAGGCGCGGACCGGAAGATCTGCGTCACTGCGAAATGCGGCGTCATTTTCAGCGTTATCCGGCCGGTTCCGTACTCATCGAAATGGGTAATACGAAAGTCGTCTGCGCCGCGACCGTCGAGGACCGTGTTCCGTTTTTCCTGCGCGGAACCGGCGAAGGCTGGGTGACGGCGGAATATTCGCTGCTGCCGAGTGCAACGAACACGCGTACGCCGCGTGAAGCACCGCGCGGACATCAAAGCGGACGTACGCAGGAAATCCAGCGTCTTATCGGGCGCAGTCTGCGTTCCGTCGTTGACACGAAAGCACTCGGGGAGCGCACGATTCTCATTGACTGTGACGTCATTCAGGCGGACGGTGGTACGCGGACGGCATCCGTAACGGGTGCATTCGTCGCGCTCGTCGAAGCTTGCGCGTCATTTTACGAAAAGGGAAACGTCTTTCCCGTTAAGGATTTCCTTGCAGCCGTCAGCGTCGGTGTCAGCGAGTCGGAAGAGCCGATTCTTGACCTCTGCTATGAAGAAGATTCCCACGCCATTGTCGACATGAATGTCGTGATGACGGGGGCGGGACGTTTCGTTGAAGTTCAGGGAACGGGAGAAGGACGTCCGTTCTCGCATGAAGAACTCACGAAACTCCTCACTCTCGGCGAGAAAGGCTGCCGCGAATTGATCTCCTACGAAAAAGACGTTTTGGGCGGCGAACTTGTCTGGCTCGTCGGACGCATCGGCTGATCTTAACTTGTCCATGTCCGGACCGGTCCGGAAGAAAGGAATGCTCATGAAACGAATTGTCATCGCTACGAAAAATGCGGGCAAACTCCGCGAAATGAAGGAAGCATTTGCCCATCTCCCCGTTGAAGTCTGCGCGCTCAGTGATTTCGGCGAACTTCCCGACGCTGTTGAAAACGGTGCGACGTTTGCGGACAACGCGCGTATCAAGGCACACTTTTACGCGGAGCAGACCGGATGTGCCTGCCTTGCCGATGATTCCGGCATCGAAATTGCCGTACTTGACGGTGCGCCCGGCGTTCATTCGGCACGTTTTTGCGGACATCACGGCGACGATGCCGCCAACAACGAAAAAATGATCGCCGAGATTAAGAAAGCCGGATGCGAGACGTCACCGGCCGATTATCGCTGCGCGCTCGTCTTTGCCGATACAGACGGCTGTGAAATCGAAACGCAGGGACGCTGCGACGGCGAGATTCGTTTTGAGGCGCGCGGCATGAACGGTTTTGGCTATGATCCGTATTTCTACGTCGGCGATCGGACGATGGCGGAGATGACATTGGAGGAAAAAGATGCCATCAGTCACAGAGGACAGGCACTCCGTAAAATGGTATTTATCCTGGAGGCGTATCTCAAATGAAGATCGGGATTGTCAGTGACACACACGGACGCGTTCAGGCCGTTGACACGATGCTTAAAATCGCGGAACCCGTCGATCTCTGGCTGCATGCGGGCGATGTTGCCGAGGATGCGGAATATTTGGCCCGTATGACCGGCGTCAAAACGCTCGGCGTACTCGGCAACTGTGATTGGCCTGACGGCAAAACACCGTTGACACGTGTCGTTGAGGCAGGCGGACATCGGATCTTTCTCGCACACGGCCATGCGTCGGGGATTCCGTATACAACGAAGTTTTTACGCGAGGAAGCCGCATTCGCCAAGGCAGACATTATCGTTTTCGGTCATTCGCATCAGGCACTCATTCGCAAAGAAGAAAATATGCTCCTCCTGAATCCCGGCAGTCTCGCAAAGCCCCGTGACGGATATCAGGGATCGTTCATGATATTGACATTGACGGAAGGAACCGAACCGTCCGTCGAAATCCTTCGCCTGCCTGACAAGATTGATCGTTAACGTCACATGCAGAATATGCAGGAAAGTGCGTCTGACGATCAAAAATACAAACGGATACAATAATAAAAATTTTTTTTAAAATTTTTTTCGGAAAGGGCAGGAAACTCACCGTTATGTGACAAATACTACAAGTGAAAACCGTTCACCGGATGCCGTCCCGGCAAGGATCAAAAGTGAACGGAGTTCACTATTTTCAAGGGTTTCAAGGCGGTTTGAAATGCTTGAAAGCGATAAAAAAATATGGTATGATGAATCCACAGATGTGTGATAAGTTGTATTTATGGGAGGGATTACTTTGCGAGAAATTGACGCAAAACAAATCACGGAAGCCGTTGCAAAGTTATGCAAAGACGCGGCATACTACCTGCCGGACGATGTGTACGAAGCACTGAAACGCGGCCGTGAAACGGAAAAATCTCCGGTCGGTTGTGTCGTTCTTGACCAGATCATCAAGAATGCTGAAATCGCTAAGGCTGAGGATCGTCCGTACTGCCAGGACACGGGTATGACGATTGTCTTCCTCGAAGTCGGCCAGGATCTGCACATCACGGGCGGTCTGCTTGAGGATGCCGTCAATGCCGGTATCGCCAAAGGTTACACGGAAGGTTATCTGCGTAAATCGGTTGTTTCCGAACCGCTGTTCAACCGCAAGAACACGGGCAACAATACGCCGGGTGTCATTTACACGAAAATCGTTCCGGGCGACAAACTGAACATCACCGTTTCCCTGAAAGGCTTCGGTTCCGAGAACAAATCCGGCATCAAGATGCTCGTTCCGGCTGACGGCGTTGAAGGTGTCAAGAAAGCTGTTCTTGAAATCATCCTTCATGCAAGCTGCAATCCGTGCCCGCCGATGGTTGTCGGTGTCGGCATCGGCGGTACGATGGACCGCGCAGCTCTGCTCTCGAAGAAAGCACTGCTTCGTCCGACGAATGTCCGCAACGCAAAACCGGAGTATGCAAAACTGGAAGAAGAACTCCTCGACCTCATCAACCAG
>Ga0326511_10003917_pt1 | contig 11939 bp, 8 predicted proteins | sample 0_2496_0518_D_FD_203701 | JGI IMG/M metagenome (GOLD analysis project Ga0326511, IMG submission 203701) | Bovine rumen microbial communities from UC Davis, California, United States - 0_2496_0518 | ecosystem: Host-associated > Mammals > Digestive system > Stomach > Rumen | place: USA: California...
CGTCATGTGGTAAAAGCTAACAAGGGATTCTCTATCATTGGTTATACCTTGATTGATTTGGGGATAGCGAAATGTCATTTTGAGATTGGTGCAGGAAAGAATGTTTTTGATTGGGTGTGAGAAAAAATAGACACTATGAGAACAAAACTCTTATCTATATTAATAGCAATACCCATGATCCTGTCAGCCCAGGTGTATAAGGGGGAGGTCGTTAAAATTACAGATGGTGACACTTTCATTTTGCTTGTCAACGGGAAAGAACAAATAAAGGTCAGGATAGACGGTATTGATGCTCCAGAGAAAGGTCAAGCCTACGGTAATCGTTCGAAAGAATGCTTGTCCAGTATGATATGGGGAGATTCTATTATTGTTCAAGTCTCGAAAACAGATCGGTATGGTCGCTCAATAGGTAAAGTATCAACCTCTACGATTCAAGATGTAGGTTTTGAGATGATTAAGGCAGGCTATGCTTGGCAATACCGGGATTTTAACAATGACAAATCTTATACTTTAGCAGAGAATCTGGCTCGAAAAAACATGAAAGGATTATGGCAAGATAAGAATCCTATTAGACCTCAAGATTATCGTAAAAAAGGAAGAACAAACAATGGCCATTTTTGATGTATACTTATAATTCAGTGGATATTAAGCATCAAAATGTACGGCCTTTTACTAAAACCAATTCAAAGCTATCGCCGCATCAACTACACGACGATAAAATAATTATTAGTCAACTTGACAGATAAATAGTACATACTAAACATCAGTTTTTTGGTTTAAAAACAACCGGAAATTGCTTAAAACGCAAAAAAGCAAGTGTATTCTGCATATTTTTCGTGCAAAACGGACGGAGTATCAATATAAATTTGTATCTTTGCACCCACATTATTAATTTTTATAGTTAAGAACATGGCAGATATCAACAGAATTAAAGTTGTACTTGTCGAGAAAAAGAAAACGAACAAGTGGCTTGCGGAGAAACTTGGAAAAGATTCCGCAACCATTTCAAAATGGTGTACTAATAGCGCTCAGCCTTCTCTGGAAACTCTTCTGGAGATTGCTAAAGCTCTAGAGGTAGACCCGAGAGAGTTGATTGCACCAACCGATTCACAAAAAATCATGATGGCTTTGGTCTAAATTATATTATGAAACGTTTTAATTGAAATATTCAATGGAGCACTTAATTGCAGATTCTGGAATTCATTTCGTTACGAAGGAAATAGAATTCAACCCTTCAGAGCCGCTCATTCTAAGCGGTGGTAAGACTCTGAAGTATTCATTTTGCGAGACCATTGATTTCTTGGAAGGGTACAGGGTATTCAATATCCTTTACTACGATCAAGATAGTAATAAATATATTCCTGTTGATGAATTGCAAAATGCCGATGATTGTGTGATTCGTCGTCCTAATGGTCGCGAAGAACTCGATGTATCAGGCATGGTGCAAAAGAATCCATCGTGCAGTACGACCTTGCTTACCACCTATGACGAAAGTAATGAGGATGTATTTAGTATCAACTCGATGCAGTCGTTTCGAGTGAAAGATCCCAAGAATAATCATGCGCAAATATCGGCATTTGAGTTGCTTCTCGACAAATGGCTTCCAATGCCAATGTTCCGCAAGGAAATAGATGGGGTAACTAGTAATTATCCAATGGGATGGTGTCGCATGAAGATGCAAAGGATTGGTCAAGGAAGCAAAAAGGGGACTGATCGTTTCCGCCTAATTTGGGCTTTCGATACACAGATGGCTGAAGATGAGTTGTCTGTTTTGCGTCCATTCATAACTGAAGATGAAAATGGTTCTGCCGAATATGGCATGTGTAACAAAGTTGATCTTCTTCTTAGTTTCTTATCGTCGGATGAGGATTTTCATGCTTTTTCTGACTATATCGCGTCATTGCTTGGCATTGACATCGAAAAAGAAGAATCACGTAAGTATAAAGCGTTTTATATTTATTTCTTGAATTTTATTCGCTTGTCAGGAGGGGCACCAGATGTTACTCTTCACGATAACAAGAGACGCGATATTTTTGTTGACCTTGTACTGGACATTGGTAACAGTCGCACTTGTGGCATCTTATTTGAAGAAGGTGATTTTGCTAGAGGTAAGATGCTTGAACTTCGTGATTTGTCATTACCTTGGATTTCTTATGAGAATAAGACATATGATATGCGTGTAGTTTTCCGTAAGGCAGATTTTGGTAACGACATCATTCTTGACGAGGAGATGTTCCATTGGAAGAGTTTCGTTCGAATAGGCGAAGAGGCTCGCAGACTCGTATATCGTTCTTTGGAAGAAGAAGGCTTGTCAGAGAAAACCACGAATTATTCAAGTCCTAAGAGATACCTTTGGGACAAAAAGAAATATGATGGAGAGTGGGAAAATTTAATTACTACAGATGACCCATTTAATGTACTCTTGTCTAACGAAATATCTGTACCGACTTTATCATCTTTGTTTGATGATGATGGTAAATATACACCTAATGCAGATAGTAGACTTGAACTATTGGATCTGGGTGGGAATAAGCATCACTATTCTCGTTCTTCGTTGATGACATTCGCCTTTGTTGAAGTTTTCCAACATGCAATTTCTCAAATCAATTCTATCAAATATAGAGAAAAATGGGGAAATGTTGATTGTCGTCGTTACATTCGCAATGTAATCATTACTTGTCCTACCGCAATGCCGCTTCAGGAGCAGATAACTTTGCGTCAAAGTGCACAAAATGCTTTTGATGCTTTAACAAAATGTATGCCATCCCTTAAAATGGCAAATATAATGCCTGAGGCATCGGTGTTAAAGAACACTGATCCATATGCAGAACCAAATTCTCGTGTTTGGTCTTATGACGAGGCATCCTGCTGTCAGCTTGTTTATTTATATGCCGAAATTGCTCAGCGATATAGTGGTGAGATCCACAAGTTCTTTGAGTCAAAGGGCCATGTACGTCCAGAACTGGTTGCTGAAGGCTATGAAAATAAAGCCCTTACCATTGGTAGTATTGATATAGGAGCAGGCACAACAGATATAATGATTTGCTCTTACGAATATGAAGGACAAGGACGAAGTAAAATCACGCCACAGCCTCTGTTTTGGGATAGTTTCTATCTTGCAGGAGACGACATCTTGCGAAATCTTGTTCAAAATGTCGTAATTGAAGGCAGAGAACATCGTCAGCGAAACCTTGGTAACCTGACAGGCGCATTGACAGCTCGTATATGTGCAATGTCAGATAATGACTTGTTAGCGTTACCATGTCTTGATAATGTTGTTTACCGTACAAAGGTGAACGATATTTGCTTGACGGTTAACGAAGATGAAAAGAACGACAAGAAGGTTGCGTTCGCTTCCAATCTTATACATGACTTTTTTGGTACTGATAGTTCAATGATGGGCTATCGCGATAGAAGATGCAGAAAAGACTTTAACACACAGATTTCTGTACCTATTGCTCAGCGAATGCTCGAACTTTTACGTACGCACAGGCCATCTAAGCTTTATTCGTTTGATGATCTTTTCCCTGAAGTAAAACCAGCTGATTACCTGCTTAACTATTTTGAGCATCACTTTGGTTTCCGATTTGAAGAGTTGAATTGGCGTTATGATCCATCAGAGGTAGCTGATATTGTCAAATCAACAATGGAACCACTTATGAAGCAGATGGCTTTGGTGTTTTATGCACACCATTGTGACATCATTGTATTGGCAGGTCGTCCATCTTCTCTTGATCCTATCACCGAGCTATTCATTAAGTATGTTCCAACTGCACCCGATAGATTGATTAGACTGAACGAATATAGAGTTGGTTCTTGGTTCCCAACGGCTGACGGTCAAGGATATTTCTATGACCAGAAGTCTATTGTTGCTGTTGGTGGCATGGTTGGTTATCTTGCATCACATAATGGTTTGAAGGGACTTGTTATTGACTTCAATAAAATGATCAAGAAGATGGGGTCTACAGCTAACTACGTAGGAGAATATAATTCAAGACGTCAGCAAGTAACGACTGCACTTCTTACACCCACTTCAACAACAGCAGAAATGACAGTTTCCGTGTTCCCTGTATTTATTGGATGTCGTCAATTAAATGCAAGTATATATCAAGCTCGTCCTCTCTATGCTATTTATAATTATGGAAGGTCACAAACAATGCAAATTCGTCTTTCACGTTCATTTCATGACAACAAAGAGGAAATTGTAATCGAAGAAGCGCTTGATAGTGAATATCGTAATTGTAAAAAAGACCTTGAACTTGTACAGCAATCACTAGTTGATGATGGAAAATACTGGTTGGATAAGGGCGAATTTGAACTTACTATTAAATAAGATTACCATGGTACAAACAATAGAATCTCAAATTGAAAATATAAACGCATCGTTGGAATGGATTCGCAAGAATAAACCAAGCGATTTTGAGCAGAGATTTCTGCAACTTATTGAAGAACGTCGTAAGCTGAAGAAACTTGATGCTGCTAGTCAAGACAACCCAGCTATTGCTGCTTATGGTGTTAGTCAGGTTGGTAAATCGTATCTGATGAATTGTATCCTGCAGAAGGATGGCAAGCCATTTCTTATCGAGGCAGATGGTACTACATACAAGTTCATCGAGGAAATGAATCCAAAAACAGACAATACAGAGGCGACAGGTGTCGTTACTCGCTTCACATCATTTTCTAAGGATAAGGACAAGTATAGTAAAGAATACCCTATTCTCATGAAATGCCTTTCCGTTGCTGATGTACTATTAGTTTTATGCGATGGTTATTTTAATGACATAAGTGATTATACCACATATAGCGAGAGTGAAATTAAAGAGTATGCCGAGAATATTTATAACAAATATATTCAGATGCCTGTTATCATGAACTCTGCAATCACAGCTGATAGTGTTATGGATATCCGTGCTTATTTCCATAAGCATGTGAATAATGCTCAGGCATTCTTGCATACTAGTTTCTTTGACCAACTTGCTTTGGTCGTAGAACGAATACCTGTTGCTGATTGGGTAGAGGTATTCTCTGTACTTTGGCATCGTAGTGAATATCAGACTAAGTTATTTAAAAAGATGCTTGGTACTTTGGCAAAATTCAACTACGCTCAATATGTTTACCTTCCAGCACAATCCATGCTACATGATGGTATAAATGAGAATACGGTAATGAGTGTGCAGTGCTTGAATGAATTGTTCCTAGCATCGCCTCGATTTTTTACTGATGCATATCTTCGTTCTGGTGACTCTTACACCAAGGTCGCAAATTTGACAAAGAGTGAGGTCTGTGCAGTATGTGCAGAAATCATAGTAAAAATTGACGATGAATATTTGGAAAATACAAGCCGTTATAGTTTCATTAATATTAATGATTTAAGAGTCCAGGAAGAATTGTCAAAAGGGCGTGACAAAAAGGAAGTTTATAATCCTGTCACAGGAAAAAACGATGTGACGTATGAAACTTCTATTGGATTGCTTAAAGAAAATGATATGCTAGATTTTCCAGGTGCTCGTTCACGTAAGAAGGAGTTACTTGACACATTGAATGAGGATGCTATTCTCATAAATGTGTTACTCCGTGGTAAAGTCGCATATTTATTTAATATGTATAATGAGTCCATGCTCATTAACATCTTGCTTTTCTGCCATCATGCTGCCCAGAACGACGTAACAGATATTCCTCTTCTGCTCAATGATTGGATTATGAATTACGTTGGCGATACGATGGAAAAACGTCAAAAAACATTGGAGTTGACTGGTGGTATATCTCCTCTCTTCTATATTGGTACAAAATTCAACATGGACATGCAGAAGAAGACAGAGGATATAGAAAATAGGATCAACGCTCTAAATGGTCGTTGGCAGCAACGTTTTGAAAAAGTTCTCTATCATCAGTGTTTCAATGCGGATGGAAGTCTGGATTCACAGAAAGTTAAAATATTCCTTAACTGGACTAGATCAGGAGAATGCTTCAATAACAGTTATATTTTGCGTGACTTCAAGTTCTCAGGCCCTCTCGCAAGCAAATTGTACGAAGATGAAAACACTCCTAATCGTACAATGACTATACCACAGGAACATTATGAGAATTTGAGAGAGACCTTTATACACAATGAGGCTGTAAAAAGATTCTTCTCATTCCCAGAATTGTCGTGGGATGTTTGTGCATCAGTTGATAATGATGGTGCACAATATATCATTTCTCAGCTCGCAAAGGTTGCTTCATGCATGGGTAAAACTCGCGACGAACAGTTTAAGCGATTATTGCAGGTATCTACAAGCAAGATTAAAAGTGTAATGGAGGGTTACTTCGTTTCCGCTGATCTTGACGAGTTGTTGCAAGCAAACATACGTAAAGCAAGAGCCATATCTCGCGAGATGGCATTTACCTGCAATTCTGACAATTATTATTTCGGTCATTTACTTCAGGCTTTGCAATTAACAGAAACGGTATGTTATCGTGAGATTCATGCCGTAATGCAAGGACCGGATATTAATAGTAAGGTCAATGACTTCAAGGACTACGAGATTATCCGAAATACTTGTAAAAAGTCTGGTTTTTCAATAGAGGAAGCTAAGACCACTGATGACAAATGGCAGTGCTTGATTAACACATTTGGGTTTATTTCAAGAGAAGAAGCCAACGAATATCTTGTTAAGAAAAAAGTAGATGTAAACAAGCTATTTGATGGAACATTTAAGCGTAAACTCAATTCATGCATTATTGGTGATGCTATTTTTGACAAATGGTGCTCTCGAATAAAGTCTGTTGATTTCCTTAATGAGTTCTCTAACGAGGATAGTTTCGATACCAGTATCATGACTATGTTGGTCGAGGATTTGATCATAACTGCAAACTCTTTGAATCTTCGCGACTATATGGCAGAAGCTATCGCAGAATATGTAAACGTGGTAAACATTCACACTGCGAATGAGACTTTATTGGCAGATTTACTTGCAAGCATCATCAACGACTTTATATTGGACTTTGGCTTTAAATATCTAAGCGACGAAGATATAAACAAAGCAAAAGCTGTTTGTGAGAAGAATAACATTCCAGCGTTTAAATATATATGTAAGCAGATGTCAGAAGTTCATGAAGAGGAAGAATTGACTGAAATGTTCAATGAAATGTTTGAGAATCCCCAGGCATTACTTCCTTCTTTTGATGACAACTATAACAAGTGGATTGAATACATGTTTGTGTCATTCGTAGTTCATCTTGACATACCTGAGTATGACCATGATGCCAATGAGGCACTTGCAATAATTTTGGAGCAAATTAATGTGGCTTAAATTAGCAAAAGATGAAAAGAATATTTTTTGGTAAAAATTTCAAGAATAGCACTCCTTTCTGGCACCCCTGGGGGCTATTGGGTTGTTTGGGCAGACTCTTAGGCTTTTTGATATTACTGTTTGCACTGTTACTATTATTGAGTCTTTTCAGAGCTTGTAATAATGATTCTAGTAATGATGAATCTATAACACAGGTTTCTGATCCTGACTGGAATCAACCTATTGGAGGTGGTGAAGATATTGGGTTGCCTACACCAGAAGAAAATGTACTTCCACCGTTTCAAGAATTGGTCCCTATTCCGAATCCTGAAAACGGAGGTGCTACAGAAATATATCCAAATTTACTTTATGTGATTTTTAACTCCGATGCAAATGATGAAACTTTCAAAATTTTTGCAAAGAAGTTCACCTCTCTTTATTCAGCACCAGAACATCATATAGAGTACTATAATACTAGTTCGAAAACAGCTATTTTAAGTGTTCCGGCAGAAAAACGCGAGGAAATATGTGATAACCTTCCTGAACAGATTTCGGAGATTGACTTCTATGTAGTCCCCGTAGAAGTTATGACTCAGTATGCAGAGGTAAAGCCTAATGACCCTGCGTTTAATGATGCGAATAAGTCATGGTATTTCAAGCCTATACAGATGTATGAAGCATGGGGAATTACCCAAGGTTCTTCAGACATTATTGTAGGTATAGTTGATAGTTATATGGACTTGAAACATCCAGAACTATCTGACAATAGAGCTATTTATCCTTTTTCAGTAACAAAAGGTAACACGAACGTTGCGCCACCTCGTGGAATTGATAAAGGGATAGCTGGACATGGTACTCTTGTTACTTCTGTTGCCGTTGGTAATGCTAATAACAACGCAGGTTCATCTGGTATTGCCCCAAGGTGCCGTTTCATACCAGTTAGTATAGGTGAAGCCATTAATACTGTTACCATGGTAGAAGGAATACTTTATTGCATGTATCATGGAGCTTCTGTTATAAACGTCTCTTGTGGTGCGCAATTTCCACCAGAAATAACAAGTATGCCTCTAGATAAGCAGATTGAGTTCTCCGAACAATATGGTAAACGACAGGAAGATATGTGGAATTATGTCTTCAAATTAGCAAACATGCGCAATGTTACAATTGTGTGGGCAGCTGGCAATGAAAATTGTTTTGGAGCTATGGACACTTCTAAGCGAAACAGAAACACCATTCGTGTTTCCGCTGTTGATAGAAATCTGAAAAGAGCAGAGTTTAGCAACTTTGGAAATTTCAGCAATAGAGGAATTTATGAATCAACAATATCCGCACCAGGCGTGGATATATGGGGTGCTCTTCCTAACAATTCATATGATGCTTGGCCTGGAACAAGTTTCTCCGCACCTATTATTACAGGCGTAGTTGCCCTGCTGAAGAGTGAAAATAAGGATTTGACAACTACACAAATCATTAAAATCCTTCAAAGTACAGGAAAACCCGTAACAGATTCTCCTGAAATCGGTAATCTTGTACAAGTTAAGGATGCTTTATTAAAAGCAAAACAGACAGTATCTTCCGCGACTACAGAAAATTAAAATTGATAATTTAAAAAAAATAAAATATGGCTAAAAAACAACAAACTGGTAGAATTACTATCGCCAACATTATCGCGATTGTCGGTATTGTTTTATTATTGGTATTCTCTTTTTTGGGGCGCTCATACATGAGTGGCGGCGAATTGGGCTTTGACATCTTAATTGCAGTTGCTATTACCGGCTTTACAGCGTTCTTACTATGGTTTCTTATTAAAGCTAAAGGAGCTGAGAATAACATAGACAAATGGAAGAAGGCGGAATTGGCAGCCCTTGCAGTATATATTGTATTTGCTATACCTGCATCATTGTTCGGTGGCATTATGCATTTCTTTGTCGTAAATGACAAGAAAACTGAAATTAAGCAGTATGCTAAGGCTGATCTCAACATCATTGATGAGATGTTTGTTGAATATAAAAATTTTGAAAGCGAAGCTTTGGCTATTACTGGTACAGGATTATCAAATGCCAAAGGCGCAGGACAACTTTGCGATGAAACTTTAAATAGTTTTATGCAAGAGCGTTCAATCAATACTCGTGAAAGTGCTGCAAACTATGAGCAAATTCAGCGAAACAAATTGATTGGTGAAGGATTTGAGTCATACTATCGTGCTTTCCGTAGTGCGCGAAATGAAATTGAGGATGCGGTTAGCAATTGGAGTGTTATGCAGATTCCTTCAAAGGCAAAACAGATTGAAGATCTGGCGACATCAGCAAGCAAGCACCTTACCGAATTGTCAAATGAGGCAAAACTTCCTGTCATAGAAAACTCTGGCTCAAGATTCACTATTACTGGTTATCAAGCAAAAAATTTTTCTGTTGATACCGGCAGTTTTATGTTTAAGAAAAAAATGGTAGAAGCATCAGGCTTTAGTATTACTGCTTTGCTTGTAGTATTGCTTATTCATTTTTTGATATTGTTTAACTATATAGTAGCCTATCGTACTGACAAAATTGCAGTGGGAAGATATTCTCAAAATGATGGAGGTCGAGTACTTTAATAATTAAAAATTATTCAATTTATGCCACTTACAGAATTACAGCGTAAAAAGCTAATCGAAGGGATAAACTCTATCTCTATCAAGTCGATAATTAAGTATATTCAGGCGGGTGATATTACTTTAGAGGACGTTCCTCATATTTCTGCTGAAAGAAAACAATATATTCTTGATCAGCTGAACAGTATGCCTAATCCTGTGGAACAGCAGGAGTGGCAGGCTATTGAGATGATGCTTAATATGCCTTCAGTTGATCTTATGCAGAAACTATCTTCTTACATTTTACGTTGGGATGCTAGTCGGCCTGCAGGTAACCATGTCGATTTCGCAAAACAAAAGCTACCCGAGATAGAGACTTTTATTAAATTAGAAGCCGAAAAAGCAGAACAAGAAGCGTGGAATTCTGTTGATCCATTTTCTATGACAGATTTGATGGGTTATTTGTCAAAGTACCCAAATACAATTCATAAGTCTGAGATTGATGACAGCATCTGGAGTCTTGTAAATCAAGAAAACGTTCAAGAGATACAAAATTATATTACCCTGCTACCTCAGGGTATTCATGTCCGTGAGGCACAGGTTATTCTTAACTCAATCGTTGAATGGAATAATGTAAAACTCACTAACGATATTTTCTGCATTAACGATTACATTCGCAACAACCCTAACACCCCTTTCAAGAATCAAGCTCAAATCCAACTTATGGGTTTGAAACAACAGGAGATAGGTATGATGCGTTCTAATCCTAATAGTTACGAAGTAAATCGGCTTCTTCGACTTATCAATGAATGTATATTCTCCGACAACGAGCTGATCAATGCTAAGGTTATGACAGACACCGTACTAGAGACGCTTCGTAATCACGATATTAATGCGGATCTTCCGGATATTCGTCAAGCTATAGAAAATTCAAGACCCGAGTGTAAGGATGGTTATACTGATGTATTCTTCTTTGGTGTTCCTTCTACAGGTAAAACTTGCGTTCTGATGGGTATGTCACGTTCAAATTCGTTACACATTAATCTTGCATCTGGTGGTGGTGATTATGCAGCAGCTCTTCAACAATATACTGATGTCGGAGTCACTGTTCCTCGTACACCAGGTACATTTGTAACAACTTTGGAAGCTACTATTAGCTCTGTTTCTGATCAAGGTGCAGCGGTCCACAAAATTAATTTGGTAGAAATGTCTGGTGAGGAATTTGCTTTTGACATTGCCAATAATCCTGATAAAATATTCACTTTTGAACAAATGGGTAGCGGAGCTACTCAGTTGTTGAGGAACGATAACCGTAAGGTTTTTTTCTTGGTTATTGATCCTACAGCAAACGTTGTGCGAATCAATCGTGAAGTAGAGGTAAATGATGGCTTTGATGAAGAAACAGGTCAGCCTATTACACATACAGATTTGCAATATTGCGTCGTTAATCAGCGCACGCTTATTCAAAAGATGGTTGACTTATTTACAGACCCTGGTAATGCAGAAATCATGAAGAAGGTGGATTCTATTCACATTATCATGACAAAGTCTGATACTTTGGGCAATCCGGTTGAACGTGAAGAGAGAGCGTTGAACATCTTCCAGCAAAGGTTCAGTGGTGATATATTGAAGCCATTGATTGACCTTTGTGAGGAATATAATATTAACTCTCGCACGAACTTCCATCCTAATCTATATACATTTAGTTTGGGAACATTCTATGTTGGTGGTTTGTATGAATATGAACAAACAGATTCAGATCGACTTGTAGTTGCTATTAAGAACTCAACACAAAGCGTAAAGAAAAAATCCTGGTGGGATCGTCTAAAAGAGATTTTAAATAAAAAATTATTTTAATGAGTTATGGCAAATATAAATCAAATATCATTAAAGGTTTGCGGAAATCCAGACGCGAATAGTGGATTTCAGCCGATGGTTATTTTTAATTCTCCTTCAATAGAGATTAAAGATGCTGTATATGCAGGTTTTGATGCAAACTCATATTTCTTCACTATTAAGATAGAGAAGAGTCAAGTTGTATATAAACTTGTTAAGAATAATGTAAGTAGTTTTGGCGCAAGCCGTCAGGGGTGCTTGGT
>Ga0326511_10003918_pt1 | contig 11934 bp, 14 predicted proteins | sample 0_2496_0518_D_FD_203701 | JGI IMG/M metagenome (GOLD analysis project Ga0326511, IMG submission 203701) | Bovine rumen microbial communities from UC Davis, California, United States - 0_2496_0518 | ecosystem: Host-associated > Mammals > Digestive system > Stomach > Rumen | place: USA...
GAGAACAAATGAAAGCACTGAAGCTCGAAGGCAAAGCGCACGAAACCATTGAGATCGAGAACACGCTCGAAGCCTTGCAGAAGGTTGTCGGCGGCTATATCGAGACCGTCCGGCTCCGGGTCGGGAACGCTGTGATGATCGTCAACGAAGAAGGGCTGCTGCTGGGACTGCCGTACAACACGGTCGCATCCGGTTTTGCAGGACAGCCGATCGTCGGCACTGCTCTGATCGTCGGCGTGAACGGTGAGGAATTCACGGACATTCCGGACGTGATTGCATAAAGAAAGCGCCTGACCGCATCACACGGTCAAGGCGCATAGTAAATAACACAATTCTATTTTAACAGAAAGGACGTGATTTGTCAAGTATGGAAATTGCAGATCTGAACCTGTCCGTGCGGACATTTAATGCCGTGTGCAGGGCGGGGCTCAGGAACGTCATGGAGTTGCACGAGAGATACCAGACCGATATGGAATGGATGCAGCAAAACCTTGGCAGGAAGTCCACCGCAGAGATCGGCGATGCTTTGGCAAAGCACCGGGACGCCGTATTTGCGGAGATCCGCAAGGCAGAAAGAAAGACAGTCAATCCCCCGCATAGCGGGTCAAATAACAAGGAGGAAACCTATCATGGAAACACAGAAAATTCAGGCAACAATCACACTGACGCTGACACCGGAGCAGCTCCTGATGCTGCTGAATGCGGCTCCGCAGAACGTTCAGCCGACACCTGCACCGATGCCGCAGACGACGGCTCCTGCACCTGCTCCGCAGCAGACTCCCGTACCGCAGAACCTCGGTCAGATGTTCCCGGCGACAGCCACACCCATGCCGAGCACGCAGCCGGTTCAACAGAACCCAATGCCGCAGACTCAGCCGGCACCGATTGCGCAGCCGATGCCAACACAGACAGCCCCGCAGACGTACAGCGTGCAGGAGCTCGGACTGGCGGCGAGACCCCTGATGGAGACTGGCAGGCAACAGGAGCTGATCGCACTCCTCACAGAGTTCGGGGCGGCGTCCGTAGCGGCGATCCCGGAGGACAGACGGGCAGACTTTGCGGCGCGTCTGCGGGCGATGGGAGGACAGATCTGATGCCCGACGCACACGCTAAGCGCTCTCCCTCCCATGCGGCGATCTGGGGCACCTGCACGGCCTCCCTCGAAGCTGAGAAGGGCATCCCCGACAAAGGCAGCCCCTACGCTGCCGAGGGGACGCTGGCGCACAGCATCGCCGAGCTCAAGGTGCTCAAAAAGTTCACGCCGATGCCTCTGACACAGTACAAGAACAGGCTCGGTGCTCTCAAAGCCAATCCGCTCTACCAACCGGAAATGGACGGTTACACCGACCGGTATGTCGAGGAGATCACGAAGGTCTGCCACGGCCTGCCGTCCAAGCCTTACGTCGTCGCCGAGAAGCAGCTGCATATGGATCACATCGTTCCGGACTGCTTCGGTACGGCGGACTGCCTCGTGCTCTGCGGTGATACGCTTCACGTCTTTGACTTCAAGTACGGCAAGGGCGTGGCAGTCAGCGCCGACCACAATCCGCAGATGCGCCTTTATGCGCTGGGAGCCGTTCGTGAGTATGCACCGCTGTTCGGCGAGTTCCGGATGGTGTATACCCATATCGTGCAGCCCCGCATTGACAACTTCGATTCGGAGGAATTGCACCTGTTGGAGCTGACCGGGTGGGGCGATGACCTGAAACGCAAATTAGACAACACGCTGCTCTACGGCACGGAATTCGTCCCCGGTGCGCACTGCCGGTTCTGCAAGGCGAGATCGGTCTGCCGTGCAAGAGCTGAGGCGCTCCTGACACTGGAGGAACCCAAAACACGCACGGAACAGGGCGACACCCTGACCGACGCCGAGATCGGCGACATCCTGCAAAGAGCGCAGACGCTCGAAAACTGGGTCAAGGGCTTAGAGGAGTACGCACAGGACAAGCTCCTGCATGGCGGAGAGATCCCCGGCTGGAAGCTGGTCGAGGGCAGGAGCGTGCGCACGATCAGCGACACTGACAAGGCGTTTGGTGTTCTGACGGAGTCAGGATATGACAGCGATCTGCTGTACGAACGCAAGCCCCTCGGTCTGACCGCTTTAGAGAAGCTCTGCGGCAAGAAGAAGCTGACGGAGCTCATCGGCGGCTATATTACGAAACCCGCAGGCAAGCCGACTTTGGCGCCTGTGAGTGATAAACGCAAGGCTTTTTCCAAGAAGAAGCTCGAAGAAATGTTCAAGGAGGACTAATGTTATGGCACTTTCCAACACACAGATGACAACCGGTGAGGTAAGGCTTTCCTATGCGCACCTCTATGACCCGTACAGCAACAACGGCGGCGACCCCAAGTACAGCGTGACTGTGCTCATGCCCAAGACCGACGTACAGGCGAAAGCCCGTCTGGATGCGGCGTTTGAGGCGGCAAAGCAGAAAGGTATTGCTGAGAAGTGGAACGGCGTGCTGCCGCCTGTCGTTGCATCGGCGATTCATGACGGTGACGGCGTTCGCCCGAATGGGGAGCCGTTCGGCGCAGAGTGCAAGGGGCATTGGGTGTTTACGGCATCCAGCAAGAACCCCGTGTCCCTCGTGGATGCATCCATGAACCCCATCGTCCAGAAGGGCGAGCTGTATTCGGGCTGCTATGCGAGAGTGTGCGTGTCCCTGTTCCCGTACAACTCAAACGGCAAGCGTGGCATCGGCATCGGTCTGGAGGCTGTCCAGAAGCTCCGTGACGGCGATCCGCTCGGCGGCGGCGTCAGTGTTGCGGATGCGTTTGGGCAGGGAGCCCCTGCTGGCATCAATCCGATGGCACAGCCCACTGCACCTGCGCAGCAGTACCAGCAGCCCGCTCAGGCTCAGCCTGGTATGTGGTATCCCGGCGGGACTCCCGCACAGCAGTATCAGGCACCCGCAGCAGCTCCTGCTGCATTTGACCCGATCACGGGTCAGCCGCTGTAATGCGGCATATGTCCATCGACATCGAAACCTATTCCAGCGTTAGTATCCGAGATGCCGGACTGTACAAGTATGTGCAGTCCGGTGATTTCAAAGTACTGTTGTTTGCCTATAGTTTCGATGGCGAGCATCCGAAAATCATAGATCTGGCGCAGGGCGAACAGATCCCCCTCGATGTACAGATCGCACTGTTCTCTCCGGAGTACGAGAAACACGCCTACAATGCCGCCTTCGAGTGGTACTGCCTGTCCAAGCATTTCAGGGTCAGGGCGCAGGAGAAATGGCTCTGCCAATGGCGCTGCACGATGGTTCACGGACTGTACTGCGGACTGATCGGGGGCTTGGGCAAGATCGGCGAAGTGCTCGGTCTCCCCAAGGACCAGCAGAAGGACAAGATCGGCAGCAGTCTGATCCAGAAGTTCTGTGTCCCCGGCAAGAACGGCAAGCCCGTTACCCCTGCGCAGGAGCCGGAGAAGTGGCGTTTATTCAAGCAGTACTGCGTGCAGGATGTCATCACGGAGATGGCGGTGGAAAGTCGTTTGACGGCGTTCCCGGTGCCGGATTTCGTGCAGCAGGAGTGGGAGCAGGATATGCGCATCAATGCGACCGGTGTGCGGCTCGATATGGATCTGGCGGAGGGCGCAGTCGCCTTCTCGGACGCCGAGACAGACGGGCTGAAGGCGCAGGCGCAGGCGGTCACAGGACTTCGCAACCCCAACAGCCCTGCGCAGCTCAAAGCGTGGCTCTCCGATCAGCTCGGTGAGGAGATCGCAACACTCGGCAAGGCAGCCGTTGAGGAGCTGCTGGGGCGTGAGGACTTGCCGCCGAAAGTCCGCAAAGCGCTGGAGCTTCGGCAGCGGCTCGGCAAGACCTCTGTGTCAAAATACAAGGCAATGCTCGAATGCGTTTGCCCCGACGGACGTATCCGGGGGCTGCTGCAATTCTACGGCGCCTCCCGGACAGGACGCTGGGCAGGGCGTCTGGTGCAGATGCAGAACCTGCCAAGAAACTATATTGCAGACCTCGACTACGCACGAGACCTCGTGAAAACCGGACGGGTGAACGAGCTTGCCTTCGTCTTTGGCAATGTGCCGGACACGCTCTCGCAGCTCATCCGAACCGCATTCATTCCTGCTATCGGTCACAAGTTCGTTGTGGCGGACTTCTCGGCGATCGAGGCGAGGGTCATTGCATGGCTTGCGGGCGAGACGTGGCGCATGGATGCCTTTGCCAAGGGCGAGGATATCTACTGTGCGTCGGCATCGCATATTTTCGGCGTTCCGGTCGTCAAGCACGGCGAGAACGGACACCTGCGGCAAAAAGGCAAGGTAGCAGAGCTGGCGTGCGGCTACGGTGGCAGCGTCGGTGCGATGAAGGCGATGGGTGCGGATAACATGACCGATGAGGAGATCAGGCAGATCGTGGACGACTGGCGCAAAGCCTCACCGCATATCGTGCAGCTCTGGTATCAGCTCGAACAGGCGGCAATGGACGCCATTCGCACGGGGCAGGCGGTCGGGACGCATGGGCTGGTGTTTCGGTATGAAAGCACACTGGAGGGATTGCGGTTCCTGACGATACAGCTCCCGTCCGGACGCAAGCTGTTCTACTGCAATCCGTTCTTCGCCCCGAACCGCTTCGGGAAGGACAGCATCCACTACTACGGTGTGAATACCGGAAAATGGGGCGAGCTGGAGACCTACGGCGGCAAGCTCACGGAGAACGTCGTGCAGGCGATCGCACGGGACTGTCTGGCATTTGCCATGCGGAACATCGAAGCAGCAGGATACCGCATCGTGATGCACATTCACGATGAGGTGATCCTCGACGTACCGGAAGCGGACGCTGACCTCGACCGGGTCTGCAAGATCATGTGTCAGACAGCTCCCTGGTCGGCGGGGCTACTCCTGAACGCAGACGGGTTCACAGGAACGTATTACAAGAAAGATTGAGGGGGAATTTTATGCAGCATGACAGAAAAATCACGATCACGGTCGGCGCATCCAGAAAGGCGACGGTCTGGAAACCGGAAACAAAGCTGCTTTCGGAATTCTATGCGAGTCTTGCCAATGTACACCGCAGTACGGAAACACTTAACGAATACCGCAAGCTGCCAAAGGCAAAGCAGGACGATCTGAAGGACACCGGCGGCTTTGTTGCCGGAACGTTCAAGGGCGAAAAAAGGCGTGCCTGCGATGTGACGGGGCGTGACATCATCACGCTCGACCTTGACAACATCCCGGCAGGACAGACGGAGCTGCTCCTGCAAAGGCTCGACAGTCTGGGTGTGGGCTACTGTGTCTACTCGACCAGAAAGCACGCTCCGGAGGCGCCCCGCCTGCGTGTGCTGCTGCCGCTGTCGAGGACAGTCACGGCGGACGAATACGAGCCGATCGCACGCAAAGCCGGTGAGATCATCGGGCTGGACTACTGCGACAAGACGACCTTCGAGGCGTCACGGCTCATGTATTTCCCGTCCTGCTGTGCGGACAGTCAGTATGTGTACACTTGCGCTGACAAGCCGTTTGTCGATGCGGACGGTATGCTCTCGCTCTATGTGGACTGGCGGGACGTAACGCAATGGGCTGGAATGACGGAACAGGCGATCCCCCGTGGAAAGCACCAGAAGGACCCGACCGAGAAAGCCGGGGCTGTCGGCGCATTCTGCCGGGTGTATGACGTTCCGGCTGCGATCGGGGCTTATTTACCGGACAGGTACACGGACGCCGGAGAGGGGCGTTACACGTATTCCGGCGGCTCGACAACAGGCGGCGCAGTGCTGTATGACGGCGGCAAATTCCTGTTCTCGCACCATGCGACGGATCCGGCAAGCGGTAAGCTGTGCAATGCCTTCGACCTCGTGCGTATCCATCTGTTCGGCAACATGGACGACGACGCAAAGCCTGATACGCCGACCAATAAGCTGCCGAGCTTCGTGCAGATGTGTCAGCTCGCTGTGCAGGATGAGAACGTGGCACGGCTCATGAATCAGGAACGGTATGCACAGGCGGTGGAGATGTTTGCCGGAGAGTCCAATTCTGGGCTGTCCGATTCAGGAGTGCTCAGTTCTGAGCAGTCGGTCGATTGGATGAAACAGATGAAGATCTCGCCGGAAACCGGCAAGCCCCTCAAAACCGTGGAGAACATTCTGACGATCCTGGAGAACGACCCACAGCTGCATGACGTGGTGGTGTTCGATGAATTCTCCAACCGGCTGTACGTGACCGGACGGCTCCCGTGGGACAGCTCCGGCAGGAGACGAGATTGGAAGGACGCTGACGATGCAGGGCTGCGCTGCTATATGGAGAAGGTCTACGGCATCACCGGCAAGGAACGCATCACGGACGGCTTTCTGCTGTACTGCGAAATGCACAAGATCAATCTGGTGCAGGAGTTTCTGCGCGGTCTGCCTGCATGGGACGGCGTTCCAAGACTCGATACGCTGTTTATTGACTACCTCGGCGCAGCGGATACGCCCTACACGAGAGCCGTTGCACGCAAGAGCCTGACTGCTGCCGTTGCCAGAGCGATGCAGCCGGGGGTCAAATACGACACGATGCCCATTCTCGTGGGTCCGCAGGGCATTGGCAAATCCACGCTGCTGCGGCTTCTGGGGGCGGACTGGTTTAACGATTCTCTCAGCACCTTCGAGGGCAAAGAAGCTTGTGAGATGATCCAGGGCTCCTGGCTCGTGGAATTGCAGGAACTCAATGGTCTGAATCGCTCCGAGGAGAACGCCGTCAAGCAGTTCCTCAGCAAGACGGACGACATCTACAGAGAGCCCTACGGACGGCGCACGGGACGTTATCCGAGGCGGTGCGTGTTCTTCGGCACGACCAATGATGACGAGTTCCTGCGCGATAAGACCGGTGCGAGACGCTTTCTGCCGATCGACTGCATGGCGCAGAAGCCTCTGAAATCCGTTTTCAGTGATTTGCCGGGCGAGGTGCCGCAGATATGGGCGGAGGCGGTCGTCTGCTGGCAGCTTGGCGAGGCGCTGTATCTGGATGAACCGGAGGTCGCTGCAATGGCAAAGGCAGTGCAGGAGGCGCACGCCATTCACTCTGCAAAAGAGGGCATCATCCGGGATTTTCTGGAAAAGGAGATACCGGACAACTGGGAAAGGATTGACCTGGCGACCCGGAAACGATTCTGGGACGGCACGTTTAAGCCGGTGGAATGCGAGTACCGGAAGCGGGATCGGGTGTGCGCCGTCGAGATCTGGTGCGAGGCGCTCGGCGGCGAGATTCGCAATTTCCGCCGGCAGGATGCGCAGGAGATCAATGGGATTTTATCTAAAATTGAGGGGTGGGAGAGAGCAAAAAACGCCTTGAAATACGGCGTAGGATATGGGGCACAAAAAGGCTTTGTGAAGGTCGAAAAGGGGTAACTTTCCCCCGAAATTCGCCAAAACAAAGTTACCCCTAAAGGTAACTTTCTCAAATTAAAGTTACCCCTGAAAGTTTCGGCATTTGTGGCGATATTTAGCCAATATCTATATAAGGTAACTTTGGTAACTTTCTATACTATATAAATATAAAACAGAGGAATTAGGGAGCGTATGTGAACGCCTGACACGCCTAATACGCCTGTTTGCGCACACGTATACGCGCGTAGTAACCAAAGTTACGCAAGAACGGAAGGTGATCAAATTGCAAAGTGAAAAATGCACGGAGGCATATCTTCGCGACCAGGTCAAGGCACTCGGAGGGCGGTCGTACAAGTGGGTGTCACCCGGATGCAGCGGCGTGCCAGACAGGATCGTCATTCTGCCGGGCGGAGGGGTGTTCTTCGTCGAGCTCAAATCCGAAGGCAAGGCCTCGACCGAACAGCAAAGGAAACGGCAGGCAGAACTCCGGGCGTTAGGCTGCACGGTCTATGCCGACATCGACACGAAGGAGAAAGTGAGGGAGATACTCGATCATGAAATTTCGACCGCATGACTACCAGCGCTACTGCATCGAGCGCATCCTCGACACGGACAAGCTGGGGTTGTTCCTGGACATGGGTCTGGGCAAGACCGTCATCACCCTGACCGCTGTCAACGAGCTGATGTACAACCGCTTTGCGGTCGGAAAGGCGCTGGTCATTGCGCCGAAAAAAGTCGCCGAAGCCACATGGAGTACGGAAGCTGCAAAGTGGGAGCATCTGAAACATCTGCGGTTCAGTCTGATCCTCGGCAACGAGCAGCAGCGCATCCGGGCAGCGTGTGCATCGGCGGACGTGTACGTCGTCAACCGGGAGAACGTCGTCTGGCTGGTGGACTACCTGCGGAACAGCTGGTGGTTTGACATGGTGGTCATTGATGAATCGTCAAGCTTCAAGAACCATCGGGCAAAGCGCTTCAAGGCGCTGACATGGATCAAGCCCCACGTCAAACGACTGGTGGAGCTGACCGGAACGCCGGCACCCAACAGCCTTTCCGACCTCTGGGCGCAGCTCTATCTGCTGGACGAAGGGGCTCGCCTTGGGCGGAACATTACCGCCTTCCGGGAGAGCTTTTTCCGGGCGAACACCCACGGCGGACACTTCACGACCTACGAGGAAACGGAAGGCGCCGCCGCCGAGATCCAGAGCCGCATTTCGGATATCTGCATCTCCATGAAGTCCGAGGACTATCTGCAATTGCCAGAGCTGGTTTACGATGTCGTCCCGGTCGAGCTGGACGCAAAAGCCCGGAAAGCCTACGACGAGATGGAACGGGAGATGCTGCTGCAAATCGATGAAGATGTCATTGACGCCGGGAGCGCTGCGGCGCTGTCGAATAAGCTCTTGCAGCTTTGCAACGGCGCTGTCTACACTGAGGACAGCAAGTGGGTCAAACTGCACGACTGCAAGCTGGAAGCGTTCATGGAACTGATCGAGCGCCTGAACGATCAGCCTGCTTTGGTGTTCTACAACTTCAAGCACGACCGGGAGCGGCTGCTGTCGGTTCTGGCGAAGGCGAAGAAGCGTGTGCGCATCCTGCAAACGCCTGCCGATGCCGATGCATGGAACCGCCGGGAGCTCGATGTGCTCTTAGCGCACCCGGCATCCTGCGCCTACGGGCTGAACTTACAGCAGGGCGGCAATCATGTGATCTGGTTCGGGCTGAACTGGTCGCTGGAATTATTTCTCCAAGCGAATAAGCGCCTGCACCGTCAGGGGCAGACTTCGGCAGTGATCGTGCATGAGCTTGCCGTCCGGGACAGCCGGGACACGGACGTGATCGCCGCCTTGCAGGACAAGGACGCCACACAGGACGCACTGATCGAGAGCCTGAAAGTGAGGATCAGACAAGTCAGGGAGGGAAAGAAACGATGAAAATTCAACTGCATGATGATGGTTATTTACAGCTTGAACCGCACGTCTGGCTGCGGGCAAAGGGCACGCTGGGTAATCTCCGGAAAATCCTGAAGCTGAGCGCCGAGTCCGACCGGTGGTATGGTACGGAAACGCTTGCAGAGTGGGAGAAGGCTGTTCGTGACAACTATCAGGAGGACAAAGCACTCGAACCCCGTGAGCTCTCCAATGCGGAGCTGGAACACAAGGGCAGACTGCGTGCGGCGGTTCAATGGCGGGACGAGCATTTGCGGAAGGAGGAGGAGCGTTTCCGGAACGCCAAGATCCACCGTGGGAAATCCCATGCAGAGCGCATCCATGAGATAGACGCCAGATACCGTCAGATGATCGCCGAGGAGCAGAAACGCTACCCCCGTGAGCTGGAAGCCATCCGGAAACGTGCCGCCAGACGGCGGGAGCTTGCGGCGGCGCAGCTGGAAGCGGTGCGCAGATATAGGGAGGAGGTGCGAACGACATGAACGCAAAGCCGATCGAAACCCTGTACAACGGGTACAGATTCCGGTCAAGACTGGAGGCAAGGTGGGCGGTGTTCTTTGACGCTTCGGGAATCGCCTATCAGTATGAACCGGAGGGCTATGTCGGGTATCTGGGTATCCCCTACCTGCCAGACTTCTATCTCCCGGATCTGGGCGTTTATGCTGAGGTCAAGGGAACGGACACACAGCTTTACCGTGATGCCGAAAAGATCTGCAACGTGATCGACTTCAACGCAACGCCCATCAGTACGGGACTGATCCTGCTGGGTGAGATGCCGAACGCCGACACCGGACAGCTCCCGATCTTCCCGCTGCTGTTCTGGGGCAAGGGTGTGCTGTACACGGACTGCCTGTTTGACATCTGGAACGGAGAGACTTCCCTTGTGCGGGGAGATCAGGAAAATGAACAAAGCACCGCCTATGACATGGAGCTGAGCGTGTCCGGCATCTGGGAGCCGTCCTGCGAGCGGGCGGTATCGGTCAAGCCGAGGTACATCAACACAGACAGCCTGCCTGTCTGCACCGATCCCGGTTATATCAACCGGTGCTATGAGATCGCACGTCAGGCGCGATTTGAATATGGCGAAACACCGACCGCAGCAAAGGTTCGCAGGATGGTGTTGCATATGTGGAGGTGATGGCATGAAATCAAAGTGCATTATTTCGGCACCGACAGTCGAAGCGCTGACAATGCTGATTAACGAGTATTATCGTTCCGAGAACTATGAGATTCAGGGGAATATGGTGTATAACCGCAAGACCGGCAAATATCTGGACGGCGTTTATGTTTGCCAGAAAGGCGGACGGTGGCAGATGCGCAGAGAGGAGGGTTAAAACAAGATGACAGAAAAGGAGTTTAAGGTGATGATGATCGGCAACATCGTCATTGACAGTGTGTTTTACATCTGTGTCACGGCTGCTGCAATTTATTTCAGAAAGCCGTCCGTTCTGGCATGGTATTTACTGAAAGCTGTACTTTACTACCGCAATAAACCGTCAAAGAGAGAAACCTGCTGTACGCAGGATGCGGAGGTGAATCAGTATGAATAACATCAACAAAGACCTGCTCACGAGCAAGATCATCCGTTCCCGTGAGCTGACCGCACTGGAGAAGCGGTACATCGAGCGCCTGATCCAGACCGAGCGCGTGCAGGCATCCTTTGTCAAGGGGAAATTCGACGGCGATGGCTACCACTGCACGAACTGCGGCATCTGGAGACAAAACATCAAGAATCTGCGTTTCTGCGCCTATTGCGGTGCGGAGATGCATGGCGGATTCACGGGAGGTGCTGACTGATGTGGAACCAACGCCCTAACGCCCCGAAATGCCCCCGCGGTGACTGCGCACATTACGCCCGCAAGCCGGAGGAAACGCCCTGCCGGTACTGCACCTGCAACCGCAGCAGCACATCGAAGTGCAAAGAACTTTCCTACGAACCGAAAGGAGCTGACCCCCATTGACACAGGAAGAACGCAAAGCCAAAGTAACCTGGCTCAACCGTGCCTTCCACGCCGAGAAGAATGCGAGGGCGTGGATGGCAAAGCTGGAGCGTGACAGGAGCCTTGCGGAACGCATCTCCCGGAATGCCGCTGAGAGCCCCCAGACGGGCGCAGGCGGCGCCGGAAGCAATTTGACCGAAGATTACCTGATCCGTCTGGCAGGCACGCAGGAACGCTTGCAGGAGGCTCTCCGGGAGCTCGTGGATGTCCGGGAGGAGATCAGCGCCGCCATCCGCACCGTCACCGACCCCGACGCCCAGACCATTCTCGTCCGGCATTACCTGGCGTATGAGAAGTTCGAGGTGATCGCTGAGCGGATGGGCTACAGCGAACGGACAGTCTACCGCATCTATCGAGCCGCCCTCGAAAAAGTTGTCATTGAATGGCAGTCGGAAGTGTGCTAAAATGGTAGTATAGAAAAAGCGGCGAGGAGATGTGCAGTGCTTTCCGGACGGCATCACAAGCTGTCCGGTTCCCTTCCTCGCAAAGCTTTTCTCCCTCTCAAAAAATACCTCCTACGAATTGGCACGAAGGCTCTGGGCAATCGCTCAGGGCTTTTGTGTTGCACTGTTGCACAAACGTTGGGAAGGCAGACGGAGCACAGGCTCTGCATGGTGGGGGGAGGGACCCCTGAAAGCCTTACAGCGCCATTCAGGGCA
>Ga0326511_10003919_pt1 | contig 11933 bp, 14 predicted proteins | sample 0_2496_0518_D_FD_203701 | JGI IMG/M metagenome (GOLD analysis project Ga0326511, IMG submission 203701) | Bovine rumen microbial communities from UC Davis, California, United States - 0_2496_0518 | ecosystem: Host-associated > Mammals > Digestive system > Stomach > Rumen | place: USA...
TGCTCATTAACCCTTATGATGAAGCGCCTATAAATGAAAAGGAATTAGAAAACTACAATTCCCAGTTTTCCTATGAGTTCAATGGCTATCTTGCTAAGTCCAAAGCTAAGTGTGGCATTAAAGATTGCCTGGGTAAGATGGGAAAGATGTGTGCCTATAGCAACTCCTGGTTCTATATCATTAAAGTGTGGAAAGCAGAAGGTGAAGAGCCTACAGCTGAAGAACTGCGCTATCTTCGTTATTTCATAGAAGGGAAAAATCGTCTCGGTAGCATTGTCTTTGCCTTAGGTCATGATTCCAGCCTTAAGGCAGGTGAAACCAAGATGCTCATGCTGACACATTATAATGAGGAATGTTTTCCCCCAAGTTTCCAGTTCGACTGGTATGAATACGTAAATGAGCATACGTTATCAGAGATTAAAGAACAAATGACAGTTCAACGGAAGACCGTCGAGGAGAATATACTCTCCGATTACAGAGAAGAAGTCTGGCAGAATCATTTTACGGGAATCATCTCTGATATGAGATACTGTGAAAGTAGGAATTGGGAGGAAACAACGAAGGTCCTTGACTTCTTCAAACAGTATGATGACAGCTATCAGTACTGTGTCAAGAGTACAGTTGATAGTCTCTTCAATTATTTCGAGGCGAATCCTATAGAAACAGATGAATTTCTTCTTAATAAACTAAGATGGTTACTTGAGAATGGCTCTGACATTAATTTCCATAACCATAATAAAACGGCTTTGGACGATATCAGAGAGAACACTTCTGCAAAGAACGAACTCCATTACGCTGCCGAATCCATTAAGCGTTGTCTCGAACTACTCAATCAATATGGGGCTAAGACCTTTAAAGATATTCAGAAAGAGGAAAGTGAGATTACTGACTATCGTGTGGAGTTGGAAATATTAAAGCCCATTCAAAAAAAGTATAGAACTTTTGGCGTAATTCAAACAAAATGATTAACTTTGCAGCCGGAAATATTGTTGAACCCTTTAATCATCAGAGAAAGGGTCACGCGAATGAGTATAAAGTAAGTATAAATCCCCACAGAGTTTAGGTGACTGCAACCTTCTGGTTGCGGAGTATCAATCCTGCAGGTACACGTGTAGGCCTGCGTAGTAATTATATTCATTTATGGGCAATATTAAACCAAAAGAATTAAGCAAATTAGGGTATACTAACAATGTCGCCAGAAGTCTCGCGACAGAGTTGGTAGCCAAGCATTGCAAACATTATACTCAGGAGGAAATCATCCACCTGTTACAAGACATCGTACAGTTTCCTGAGCGATATAAAGAAGATACAATATGGGGGAAACTTGCAGGAGTTCTCTCCCCAACGAAAGTAGAAACAACCGCTTATGAACTGAGGGAGTCACCTTTGCCATACACTATCTATGGCAAAGACCATATCGATCAGCTATCCATCTCACAGATGGAGATGGCGATGAGACTGCCAATTACATTATCTGGGGCATTGATGCCTGATGGCTGTGCTGGTTATGGTCTTCCTATTGGTGGTGTTCTGGCAACAACGGATGATGTGGTGATTCCTTATGCTGTAGGAAAAGACATCGCCTGTCGTATGAGTCTGACCATTCTTGATGCTGGTGTTGATTTTATAGAAAAGCATCACGACAGGGCTATTGAGGCATTGCAAAACAACACGGCTTTTGGACTTGATGGTATCCTTCCCTTCAAGCAGTATCATCCACTCTTAGACAAGAGTGAATTTCGTGAGATTCCTATTTTGAAGAGTCTACGAGAGAAAGCCGTTCGACAGCTGGGTTCCAGCGGGAAGGGGAATCATTTCGTAGATATCTGCGAGATAGAACTTCCTCACAATAATGTTTTCGGACTTCCAATGGGCGGTTATGTTGGTATCCTAAGCCATTCTGGTAGCCGTGGTCTTGGTGCTGCTATCGCCGACTATTATACAGGAGTCGCCAAGGAAACATGCCGTCTTCCACGTCAGGCTGGTCCATTCGCATGGCTTAGCCTGAATAGTGAGGCTGGTGAAGAATATTGGAAGTGCATGCAGATTGCAGGTGAGTATTCAGTTGCTAACCACGAATCCATCCACTACTATATGGCAAAAGCATTAAGATTAAAGCCACTGGCCAATGTAAGTAACCATCACAACTTTGCATGGCGTGACCATCTTCCTGACGGTAGACTAAGCATTATTCATCGAAAGGGCGCGACACCAGCCCATCAGGGAGAATTGGGTATTATCCCAGGCAGTATGGCCACTCCTGGTTTTATCGTCTCAGGTAAAGGCTGCGCAGAATCCCTTTTCTCCGCTTCGCATGGAGCTGGTAGAACCATGTCGCGTCTTGATGCAAGAAACAGCATCAGCCGTCATGCGCTGAAGAAGTATCTTGCAGAGCACAACGTGATGCTACTTGGTGGAACAACCGAGGAAGCGCCACAGGCATATAAGGACATCCATCAAGTGATGGATTCACAACATGATTTAATTAACATTGAAGGGAAAATTATCCCACGTATTGTAAGAATGAGTGAAGAGTAATATGGAAAAGGAGTATATTCAAATCACATCAGGGCGAGGCCCGGTAGAGTGCTGTCGTGTGGTGGTGCTCGTTATGAATAAGATTGTAGAACAGGCAAAGAGTCTGGACTATAAAGTTGAATTCGTAGAGCATGAAGATGGGCCCAATGACGGATGTATGTTTTCGGCCACACTGGCTATAGAGGGTGAAAACATATCTTCGTTAAAAGGCGAATGGGAAGGCTCTGTACTTTGGGTGGCACAGAAGAATCCCTTCCGTCCTTGGCATCGCCGCAAGAACTGGTTTGTTGGTGTTCATTTCTTCAAGCCTCTCCAATCAGATAAAGTCAATGAATGTGATATCACATACGGAACCTTGCGCTCTTCAGGTCCAGGAGGACAGAATGTCAACAAGGTGGAAACTGCAGTAAGAGCCATCCATGTACCTTCTGGCACCACTGTGCTGGTATCAGATGAGCGTTCTCAAACGCAGAACAAGAAACTTGCTCGCGAGCGTCTTATCATGAAGCTCTCTGCCATTGAAGAAGAAAAGCAACAGCAGCAGACACATGATGTCTGGATGAACCACAATACTCTTGAACGTGGTAATCCCGTCAAAAAGTTCAAAGGAGATTTATAATAAAGAGAGCGACACTTCATTCTGCTTATCGAGCAACGGAGTTTCCTACCACTCGACAGGTCAATAACATGAAGCCATGTCGCTCTCCAATATATATCCTTCAAAGTTCCCACAGTGAGGAACTTACTTTTTCAGTGCGTCATCAAGTGGCTTGCAGATAACGGTTATTGCCAGTTTCCCATATAGCGTATGACTTTTGAATGTGTCCAAATTCAGCGCATCTATAAGATCCTTTGTACTCTGCTTCTTCAATAGGTACTTCTTATCAACACAGATTTGCAGTTTGCCGACAGGTAGTTTAACCCCATAACCGGGCCATCCAGTATAGCTTGTCCCAATAACATATGCTGTGCTACCTTCTTCCGGCATGTATAGGAAAGAATCCTGGTTGTAGTGTTCAGAGATTTTGAACAGTGTCTGATAGAAATCTGTGGCGTGTTTAAGATTGACCACGAAATATGTATTCTCTTTCAATTCCAAAGAGACAATTCTACCGAAGTCCTCAATGCAGTTGTTGTTGATGTGGGTAATTCCGTAACCACGATGGAGAAGAGATGCAGACAATTCACGATTCCTTTCCTTGATCTCTTTCCCACAGAGATCCCCACAGATTGCAGAGATATATGCAATCTCGTAATCGGCCGCAAAGCTGATGATGCTACTCGTCTCAGATATACTCTTTGTTGTGTCCATAATCCATTGATACTTGAGCATCCAATTTTCATTTTTGTTTTTATCGTCTGAGTTCTCCATGTTCGACAAAGTTCTCAACAATATATAAGTCAACTTTTTGATGATTTGCAGCCACTTTTTCAATTATGGATTTGACATCTTGCCATCTCAAGCCTCCATGCCCAGCACCTATCTTTGGTAAAGCAATACTTTGGACTTTGTCTATTTCGGCTAGCAACATCATTTTTTCCAAGGATGACTCTATATATTCCAACTTAGCAAGTTGTCCTGGAACACAATAATGTAATTGGGTTGCCAAATTATACACATGACCAATTCCATAGTCATAATCATAGACATCGCCAGGAAGAAAGTTGCCATTTAAGCACATTTGTCTGTAGTTCTTAAACATTTCTGGGAACTTCTTCCTAAACTGTACTGCGATGCCACGTCCCATAGATCCTGCACAGTTGCAACCATGCGCGAAACTATAAACTCCTTCTAACGAGAAAATATCCCCGTTTTCTATATATTTTATCATAGCCTTTACAATTATATATCATGTCAAAACTCTCCATGAGATTGCTGCATAATAGCTCAGTCCATGATAGTAATAATACTATGTCACAGCAATCTCAAGGAGAAGATGCTCTTGCACTGATCTTTCTTCCATCTTTTGTCCAAGTATAGATCCAGGAACCTTTACGACTTATAAAAGTGTCACCACTCACAGATAGTATCTCACCTACAATACCCGTGCTAAATGTGTGAAGTTGTTTCCCACTCACATCATACGTAATGTAGAAACCTGTGCTTTGTTTGATAATATAGAACGAACTACTATAACCAACAAGTTCACCCAGACCAGTACTAAGGGACTTTATCATCTTCCCGTCCTGATCGTATATATTATACCACGCCTTAGTCGTTTCTATATAGCTAATACTCTGAGCTTTCATCGCAACAACAGCAGACAAATAGCAAATGATAATTAATAATCTCTTCATATTTCATCTCGGACTTCCATGAGTGCAAAACCAAGGTGATTGGAACCCTTCCAATTATGTGGATTTGTAACGCCATCATCACGTTCACTCATCCCTATCCCCCAGATTATATCACATGGACTTGCTTCAACAATAATTTTATTTTCAGTCGCTTTAAGGAACCTCAGCATTTCTGCATTTTGTGCGAATTTGTGCAAGTTTCCCTTCACTACTATTTCTTTTGATACAGTAGCCCATTTTGCTGCATTAAAGTTTCTTACTTCACGACCAAGAGCCTTAATCTCCCTTGGCGAAGATGATGACATAATCTTTTCGTGTATTTCCATATCGTCAAAAATCCGCGCTTTCTCTGCCATCATGTACTGCTCGGCACAATTATAAATAGCGTGATCAACTTCAAACGTTGCCGGATACCATTGACTGAAACACGCTTTGGTCATCTTATCAAGTTTCCCATGATGCCCCCAGAAGAACACAAATTCTAATGGTTCCCCTCCATCATAGCGATTTATAATACTCTTAATGTCATATCTCATATTATCGCGTTTATAAATTGTATTTCACTGATTTAACATATTCAACTTCAATATCTGACAATTCGTTTTGGTCAAGTATGCAAATAATCTTTTGCTCTTGAACACTGCACAAGAAGCCTTCATAGGGTCGCATGGTCATAACAAAATATACGTCTTCTGAAACACCTTTAATGATACCAACATACTCCAATTCCTCGAAATCTTCATCTGTCAAGTCATTGTTTCCGAACGACCAGTGTAAATGAAGAACTGGCTGATTACTCACAAATGAGACTACTGAGTATATCGGGTACTTCATACTTTTACCCTTTTAACACTGCAATTGGTGTTAGCTTAACAATAGGCTTTACCAAGTCAGACTCATCTTGAAGCACCTGATAGATATCCTTGTAGGCAGAAGGGCACTCTTCCAAATCTTGCTTATTGCGAATGCCATGAACGACACCTAAGTTGTCAAGCTTCTCTACCTCTGCTTTGATGTCTAGTTGTCTTGCTTCTGTACGTGACAAAGCGCGCCCAGCACCATGGGAGCAACTATTAAAAGCATCAACGTTAGGTAAACCTTCACAGATGTATGAGGCAGTCCCCATACTTCCTGGAATAATGACTGTGTTCTCCCAAAAAATATCACTTCCGTCAAAACCTGATTGCCCTGTACACACAGCACCTTTGCGATGTACATACAATTCCTCTCCAAAATGTCGCTCGAGCGCCACATAGTTATGATGAATGTCGATTTCCTCATGGAAATTCGCATCTGAGAATACCTCTAATAAGACCTCCTTTGTCCTATTCATCATTTCCTGTCTGTTACAGCGAGCCCATTCAAGACAGTATTGCATCTCCCTGAGATAAGAATCAAACTCTGGCGTTCCCTTAGGTAAGAACGGCAGGTACATATCTTCAGTTACTTTCGAGTGGTATCTGGCATTGAGATTCTTGGCAAGCTGATTGTAATACATATACACCCTGCCCCCCAGTCCACGGCTTCCAGAATGAATCATTACCCAAAGGAAACCATCTTCATCCTTCTGAAGTTCCTCGAAATGATTGCCACCACCCTGTGATGCCATAGAACGTGTTGCCAACTTCCAACCTTTGTTAGCGGAAAGAGCTGGGAGAGAATCAAAATCCCATCCATGAGGAAGTAGATTTTCAGGTTGGGGTTCTTTCCAGACCATATCACCAATCATGATTCTCTTCCTGATACCCCTCATGATAACCTTCTTCAAGACTTCCTGAGAAATTTCTTCTACTCGGATATTCGTTTTCATGGCTCTCATACCACATCCTGCATCATTGCCTACAGCTGTAGGAATAACAGCCTTTTTACAAGGGAGCACAGTTCCAATAGGCACTCCTGAGCCAGCATGAGCATCAGGCATCAACGAAATACCCATATCTGAAAGGAACGGCAACTTAGCCATATTCATTACCTCTTTCCATCCTAATACATCTAGGCTTCGAGCCCAAATCTTTACTTTTGTTCCATTGATTACTATTTCTTTCATACTCCTTTATTGTGTTTTATTCAACTATTATCTCTATTGTATGAATCTATATGATATTTCATACGTATCGTTTTCATTATCTTCCTAAATCGATGATAAGATCGGCATATTTTCTTATTTCGATCTATCACTTTATAAAGTTTTAACCTCATATTCACAGAAAGAACATAATAATAGCACCAATGATTATGACAGACCATAAGATGATGCCGCCATTGTCACAAAAGCATTCACCTATAAAACTGATTAGATCAATTACAAATGTAATCAATTGGAATGCTAAATATGCGATACTACATCCGGCAATAAACCATAATGCTAATGAAATCATATTATAGATCTTTTTCGGCCTACTCCCTTTACGTCAGCGTTTCAGCTATTTCTGTGCCACAAAATTACAACAATATAAGATACCCTCCAAGAAAAAACAAAGGCGAGGTATGAAACCCCGCCTAGATGGTATGAAACAATGTGTTATTCTAAAGCTTTATCATAGATTTCCTTGGTATATTCATTTGGAGTTTTGATTATATCACCATCAAAGCAGCAACTAAACCATTCTTGCAATCGTTCAGTAGATTCCTCATGAATCATTTTAAATTTACGCCATTTCGTCCAATCTGCATCTATGTTAAACTGATGTAAACCAAATTTATACATAGCTGTTTGTTGACTTACAAATTTCTCTGCCGTATCAAAGACAGACTCATCTTCGTCTATCTCAGAATACCATTCAAGGTATTTCAACATAACCATATTTGCCAATGACTCTTCCATGAAGTTAGAGGATTCATCATATGTATAAATACCATCTACCTTTGCAATAGAATATTCATAATCAGGATTGTTTTCTGTTTCTGTGACCTCTATTAACTGGTCCATTGCGGCATGAGCCAACTCATGTACATAGACAATGCAAAACAGGATATTAGAATCAAAGCCCAAATCCTTCGCAACTTTTCTTATACGTTTTGGACATAAGATGATGATGCCCTTACCAGGCAAATAGCATCCTAAGGTTTCCATAACCTCAGACAAATTCTCAATGGTATCATCTGGATTTCGTTTAACCAATCCTTTTATAATACTAGGAGCATTCCGCTCCATTTCTTGTTCAGAAACCAGAGCGGCTGGGATTTGCGATCTTAAGAATGAAAGCCATAGAGGTAAATCTTTATTGGCAAATATCATTCTAATGTCAGTATGACAACACCATAAATCAACCAAGTGGATATCACCATGAGCAAGTACCTTATCTACTAAAGAGTAATCAAAATCCAACTCACCTGATTTGTTTTCCAAAGTGAGGCGACCAAACATTGGTTCAATAGAATCATTACCCATAAAGACATCATAAAACCAATTATATGGTCTATCTGGAATGAGGTGACCATTTACATTAGTTTTGTTGGGTCTAAAAATATCATCCTTAAACCTTGTCCTAGGTTCACTCATGAAGCGATTGGAATAATCGAGAAACTCAGCAATAGGCTTAATAACCCATAGTTTGTGAAATCTTTTGGGGAATCGCATAACATAATTCCCGATTATTTCATTTGTCGTAGAAAACAAAGGAAATGTTTCGTTCCTTTTTTCCGCTTTCTCTGGATCTGGGCCTGGCTGAATGAAATCTTCAGGTCCAAGATTGTCTAAAAAACTTGGTATCATATGATAAATAAGTTTTAAGTTAATATAATGTATAAAAGTTTCATTAACTCATTAAAACGCCGATGTTATCCGCAAATATATGAAATAATTTTAGGAAATTCAAGAGATTATGTGCAATAATTTATTTTTTAACGTATTTTATATAAAGGCGAGGTCACCCCCGCCTTTATTAAACTACATAGTTGGTTCGAAGGTATCATACATCGCTTTGGTTGTTTCAACAAACCAGTTAATCACCGTGTCTTCATTACCTTTGTAGTCTCCATGGATATCCCATGAATATTTGTCTTCACTTTTTCCCTGGCGCGCAGGTTCCAACTGTGGAAGCTTTGAATTGATATCGTTGTCGCGAATAAATTGCTCAACACTATCCTTGCCCTTTAGACCATCATAAGTTTCGAGTTGAACAGCCGTTGTTCCACGCTTTACTGAAAAAGCGAGGTAATACCATTTGCAGAGAGGACGATTAGTACGTATTGTCATATAGTTTTTACCTGGGGTATGATTACACCTCTCACTGATATACTCTGGCATCGCAACCATAAGTTTCTCGTAGAAAGAATCGAAGACTTTGGTGTCTTGTTGAGAAACTTTTGATGTGCCTTCTACTTCTGGCTCATCAGCAGCATCATCCATATTACTTTGTATCATTTGGATAAAACTTTCAAGCTTATCCTTAGAATGCTTGTATGTTTTGATTATCAGGTTCCTCTCGAACTTTGCTATAGCAGCGAGCACATGGCTTCGGGAGGCTCCATATACGAATTCTTGACCAGCCTTAATCTCATATTTGTTTTCGATTAAGCCATTATTTGCCTTAGAGTTAGCGAATTTGTAAACGTCTTCAGTCATCAGACGCCTTACCTCATCATCAGGTTTCCCTGACAGGAAAGGATACTCAAAGACATCTAGAATCTGGCAAGTCTCTGGAATACCTGTCCTAGCTTCTTGATCTATACGACTCTTTGCTGCGTCCCACTTGTCAAGGGAGTCGTCTTCAGTAGTTGTAAGACCTATCTTCAACCAATTTGTTACATCGGTAGATTCTTGGGAAACTTCATTCCCATTTTGATACTCACTTGCTAAGCGTTTTGGTCCGAAGACATAAATGATTGTACGTTTCATATTCGATACTTATAACTGTTTTTGTAATTTTGCTGCAAAGATATGAAATATTATCCAATGATACAATATTATTTTAGGCTTCAGGTATGAAACCTTTTAAACATGGTATGAATCAGAGCAAACCTCTATCAACTTCTCCCAGACCTTTACCATAGCCCAAGTGTCGAGTTCGCAATAACGGAGCAGGGCTTCACGACTGGCTGCAGCTTCCTCGGGCTCCATAAACAGGATACGAGGGAAGAGAGTCATGGCATTGCCACCATTTTGACAACGTTCATCAAGGTTGTGGTAATTGAGCGAATCGTCATCAGGAAAGAGAGCTGGCAACACACTTTTGATGGAAAATGATCCATGCATGGCTGGTGCGTAATAGAAACCACTTTGGAATGGAGTGAGCAGGTCAAATATATGTTCCCGGATATTTAGCAAATGCGCCGAAAGTTCAGGGAACAGTTCTGCCAATTCCTTAATACGCCCACACTCAAAAGCCTTGTTATAGGCGAGTGTGCATACATTCATAGGAATATCCTTGCAGAGTTGTTCTGCTAAGGTACGACGAGGATCCCTCCCATCACTGGGTGCTAGGAATTCCTTATGCTCATAGGGTGATTCTTCGTCCTTTTTGATATGTAGGGAGTACTGGAAGGTAATCTGCTGATATGGTTTCTAGCCATCATACTGAGGTATGGGCTGCTGCAGTGTCTCAAAGTCGAGGAAGTACAGTGGATAGTTCAAACTTGACAGGAAATTCCGAATTCCTTCAAGTTCGATATGCTCTTCATGATTGAGTGTGCACAGCACCAGCGTCTGCTGCTTATCGCTGAGTTCGACCTCCTTGAGGTCATCAAACGAAATACGTCCCACTTTGTAGTGCTCCAGTTTCTTCGAGAAGTTCATGCGATAGAGATCGAATACAGTCGGTTCATTTTCGGGAATTCCATGTTGACGCTTGCAGTAGCCTAGGAAAGGGCATGCGTATGGCTTCATGCAATGGTCAGATAAATCGTCCTCAGGTTCTTTATCCGTGTTCAGAACCTTGACAGCCATTTTTGCCTGTGCAGGAACCTTCAGGTATTCATTCTCTATTAGATCTTCCATGTCGACTATTGTGAAAAGCTTTCGAAGATCAAGATCTCCCTGGCGCACATAGTCGCTGTTAAGACAGACAAGAAAAGTACCTGTCACATTGACGCCACACTGCGTAAGCACCCATTTCTGATAGGCAATATCCGGTGCGTATTTGTCGAGTTTCGCCTGATGTCCTTCAAATTCCGGGAAACTGGTACTTTTCACTTCATAGATAGCCCAGCCCTTATCCGTCTTTCTAAGGATATCCACAGCGCAGTAGTTGTTTTCATATACGAACGAAGCCTCGCAGATGTTTTCTGTACCCTTATTCATCTCCAGCGTGGTCTTTTCCACCATCGCAGCTAGATCGAGGCTGCCATTGTCTTTCGTTGTGGTAACTTCCACGAAAGGTCCAAACAGTCTCATCGCCAGATCACCTACTTCATTACCACTCTCAAAGCGAGCTTCGGTAGAGACATCGATCACTGCCATCTCAGGCTTATAGGCATTAAGCCAAAGATCCTTCTGACACTTGCAGAACTGTGTATAACGTGATTTTGACAACCTTTTCATCTTTATTGTTTTGAATTACAACTGCAAAGGTAATGTTTTTATTCTGTTCTGGGCACACTTAATCCCAATTATGTATGAAAGTGTCATTTATGGGTATGAAATACGCTCTCAGTCTTAATTAATATTAATTAAATACATGTGAATATATACGTATTTGGAAATTTGCTTTCAATTTCGTATCTTTGCCAAACATTGTGGAGGTTACAAAGCTTATCATTTCATACTGTAAGAGGGGTATTTCGTACCATCCAATGATAAAATTCAAAGAATTGATAGCTTTACATATTACCTTTGCAGCATGAAGAGGATACCGAAACGCTAGAAAGGGAGTAGGTAACATTTAAAATAAAAACTATGCTTATTAAACTTCCTGAAGGCACAAAATGTGAAAAATGTAATCGTGTAATTCAAGATGGAACACGGCAGTATAATGTTTACACATGTGATTCATGTGGTGCCAAGCATATATTTCACATGCAATGTGCTCCTAAAAGCTGCCCAAGATGTGGTGGAAATTTGAAAAATGGATATAATCCGGGGATAATTTATTAACAGCATCAACATAACGTCAAAATCAGGAATATTATGGATAATTTTGAAACAAATAAAACACAAG
>Ga0326511_10003920_pt1 | contig 11932 bp, 28 predicted proteins | sample 0_2496_0518_D_FD_203701 | JGI IMG/M metagenome (GOLD analysis project Ga0326511, IMG submission 203701) | Bovine rumen microbial communities from UC Davis, California, United States - 0_2496_0518 | ecosystem: Host-associated > Mammals > Digestive system > Stomach > Rumen | place: USA...
AAATTCAAAAAACTTAATAAAAAATGCTTGACAAAGCAAAAAACTTATAGTATAATAAGTATGTAAGATAAAGAAAAACAAATTTTAAGAAAGAAATGAGGTATGTATTATGACAAAGCGTGAAGTTCTTACAAAGGCAGTTGCAATGGTTGATGTTTTCTCAACAGAGGAAATCGAAGTTTTTGAGAAGATGATAAAGGGGCTTGACAAGAAGTCATCCAAGCCTACAAAGAATCAGGTTGCTAATGAAGGTCTCAAGGCAGACATCCTTGCAATCCTTGAGGATGGTAAGGCTAGGACAGCCACAGAGATAGCCAATGAGCTTGGCGTAACTGTTCAGAAGGCTTCAGCACTTCTTCGTCAGATGGTTGGCGATACAGTTGCCAAGACTGAAGCAAAGGGCAAGGCTCCTGCGACATTCGCAAGGGCATAGCCCAAGCCCGCAAGGGCGTACAGGAAAGGGTTTCGGGAACGAAGCCCTTTTTCTTTTTTTGAAAAAATGCTTGACAAAATGCGCGAGGCGTGGTATAATAGAATTTTGGCGCGCTACGATGGTCTGTGACCGGCAGCGCGCTATCAAAAAGAAAAGAACCTTTTTAAGGTTTTTCTCTCAGCACTTTTTTAAGCGGCGGCCGGCGCCTTGAGGCGTCACGAGGATGCCTTCGCGCATTAATAGATTCTTTTTTCAATTTCTTTTACAATTTGTTTTATTTCATCTTTTTCAATAAGTAAATGTGCAAGTGGGTCATAACAAGCCAATTCCATTACATAGTCTATTACAATAGATTTAATTGATATTTTTGGATTATACTTATAACGTGCTATTAATTCATCAATATCTATAAAAATTGTTTTTGTGATTGTTAATTCCATTTTTCAAACCCCTCTTATCTATAAAGTAATATTAAAAAGTAAATATTCAATGCTACGCTTGCCAAGTGCATTACAAGTCCGTTTATATGTCTATCAATTTTTAAATCCTTGATAGTTCCGATAAGTGCAACCGCAAGTCCGAACCATGCAATCGACAGACCAAATATCATTATCAGCACTACATTTATTACAGTTATTAAGGCTCTTATGTCATTATATTCAAATCTGAATGGCTCTTCTATTCTGAAGAATTCTTTTACCTCTGTCATGTTATCTACCTCTTTTTCCTTTGATGATATTATTATATCATAGGGTTGACTTATTGTCAACCCCCTATTTTTTAACATTTTATATTATTTATTAAATTTTCTAAAAGAGAGTTCCACCATGTTTCATCTATTAATATATCATCAACATCTTCCTCATTTAAAATTTCATAATGACGTCTTAAATAATCCCTAGTTTCATCATCTATATAACCAGCAACACGTGGATATATTTCATTTGCAATCTCTGATGAATCTATTTTTACAGTTTTTGGAATTTCTTTTACCATTTTTTATCTCCTTTTCTTTCTTTTGATAATTCTATTTTATCATAGTGCTTGACTAATGTCAAGCACTTTTTAAACATTTTTTACTACTAATACAGTAGTATTAAAACCATCATTTGTTGCTATGTGCATTTCAAAAGTATTGTCGAAAACTCTTCCAAGTTTCATGTAATTTACCTGTGGACTTGCTTTCATCATGCTGAAGAAAAGGTTAGCACTCATAAAAGTGTTATTATTAGCTTTTAACCAATTTTTGATTTCCCATGTGTACATACCCTTTACCTCTCTTTCCTTGTTTCTGATATAATAATATCAAAAATTTTAGCATTTGTCAATAAAAATATTGCACAAAAGTAAAGAATTTTATTGTGCAAAATGACGGGCGGCGGCCGGTCAAAACGAACGGATGTTCTAGTCATCCAGAACATCCGCGTAGAATTTTGTTATTACATCTCTAAACTTATCATCAAGGGCAACCGCTTCTTTATAATTATTTTCTAACCACGTTCCCGCCCAATTAGTAGCTATTTTTTCATTATGTAATTTGAAATACTGTTCATTTGTTAATGTATCTACATCTATTGTATTTTCTATCATTTCATCTTCTGTTTCAAGGTGTCCAACTTCATGGAGTATTGAAAGAGTGAAAAGTCCAAAGCCATCAGCCTTTGGAAATCTTTTTATAAAATCTTCATAGAAAGCTTTTCCGCTCTTTTCAGCATAAATGATAGTCCATTCTATTACATTTTCATCCAAGCATGCGCAAAAGTCAAGACCCATGCGACAATTATATTCATTATCTATTGTTTGAATGAACTCTCTTACTGTTCTATTGATTTCCTTGTACCACTTCTCTAATTCTTTCCTCATAGCTTATCCCCTTTCTTTAGTATTATATTATCACATCATGCGGAGGTTGTCAAGCACTTTTTAAAAAAAGTTTAGTCCAATGAGAGAAAGGGTGGCTTGCGCCACCCCTTTAAAGAAAAGGAATTTATAAAGGTTTAATAGGTATCTAATCCAAGTACTTCCGCTTCGTAGTCGGAAATCTGTTCAATGAATTTAGGCTTTTCAAAATACATTTCCGCAGTCTTTCTTGCGTCTTCTTTTGAAAGACCCTCTACTATAAAATCTTCTCCGCTAATCTTGTCTGTAAATAAGTAATTCTTCATTTTGTTTACCTCTCTTTCCTTTGTTTGTAAGTCTATTATATCACAATAGAATTAAATGTCAAGTAAAATATTGCACAAAATTATGGGAATTTTATATTAAATTTTTGTATAATTTTTCTCTTGACAAAAATGTGGCAACGTGGTATAATGGTAATTCCAGCGCGGTTGCGAAATGAAGTGTCCGCAACCGCGCTGATGAAAGGAAAAGAGCCAAGAATTATCTTGGCTCTAGGAAAGGAAAGGAGGACTGTTCTAATCTGTATTAGTGGAGCGAGTTGGATTCGAACCAACATAATCAGCTTTCATATTTTACCATTGAATGAAGTCGCGCGCTACTACATTCTTAAATTACCGCCCCTTATTTTTCTTTATTATATCACGTTTTACCTAGATTGTCAACCCCTCTCCCATTGGAGAGGGGAGTTCTTTTCTCCGAGAGGAGAGGACTACTCTGCGATACGGAAGTAAGCTACTTTCTTATCCTCGTATCTCTCAACCTCTCCAGCCTTGCGAAGCTGAGTTACAAGAGCATTTACCTTGTTAGGTGTATATCCAACACCCTCTGCAATTTCGCCTATACGCTTGCCAGGGTTCTCTGCGATATAAGCCTTGATTTCAGCCTTGATACCCTCATTCTCAATCTGAGCCTTTGTAGGCTTGCTAGACTTCTTATCGAGAGCCTTGATAGCCTTTTCCATAACTTCACGCTCTTCAGAACCCTCTGCAAACATTTCCATAGCCTTTGTGAAAACTTCTCTCTTTGTCATAATCATGCACCTCTTTCTTATTTTTTCTTTTTGATTTTTACAAGTTTATTATAACATTTATTTTTTTGTTTGTCAAGTACTTTTTTTTATTTTTTTATGGCGGTGACCTCATTTCTTTCCCCTTTCTCATTTTCTATACTTATTATATCATAAGTATTTTTCTTTGTCAAGCATTTTTTTAAAATTTTCTTTTCTTTTTGCTCGGGATGGATGTTTAGCGTCTTTGTGACTTACCGTTCCTGTATTCATATTATACCATACTCGCTTGCGCTTGTCAAGCTCTTTTTTTAAGTTTTTTTCTACCATTTTTCTATTCCTCTCTTCCTTTCATCTTACAAGTAAATTATAGCAAAAATCTTTTTGTATGTCAAGCACAAAATTTTGGGAAATCTTTGTGCAATTTGCACAAAAGAAAATGCTTGACAAAATTCTCGCGGTATGGTATAATGTTGAATTCGGCGCTCGCACGGCAAAGGGCAGCCGCGCTCGCGCCGACAAAGAGAAGGGCTTCCGCCTTCTAATAATTTATTATATCATGGGGTTGATTATTTGTCAACCCCTTAATGATTAAATCTTAAATAAAATTTCCACCACTCTTCGCCAAATCTATCAATCAGCTCTTTTTCGTATTCGGGGTAATTTTCTAATATTGACACCTTGTAGATTGAATCATAGTCAAGTATTGCATACCATTCGCCATTGTCTGTACTACTCTTTGTAAAGCGGAAGGTATCTAAAATATAGTCCATAGCTTTTTGATTTTTTATGCGGGCTATTGTTTCATTAAGGGTAACTATCTGATTTTCAAAAACCCTCTTTATATCAAAATCTTTAATGCTCCATCCGCTGATTTTATTTACTATTGTCATTTTTACCTCTCCTTTTCTCTTTTGTTGATTTTATTATATCACTTTTTATCGAGGGTGTCAACTACTTTTTTAAAAGTAGCTGATAAAAGTTTCTGCACTCTTCAAAAGTGACCCCATGTTTAAGGTAGTATCCTTTTGCTAAAACTCTCATATACATAGCATTTTTTGAATCAGCGCCAAACTTTTCTTCGATAATTGTTACCATTCTTCTAACTGTCATGTTCATCACTTCTTTCCTTTTGATAAGGCTATTATATCATTTAATCATTCTATTGTCAATAGGTAATAATGACTAATTTTGGGCGGAAGCCGGTGTTAAAAATTATGCAAAATTGCTAATTGAAAAGTGCGTACTAATATATTGTAGAATTGCGGGCTGCGTGCGAAGTGTGGCGCTCGCACGCAGCCCGCCCATCGAAAAATGAGAGGTATTTAATACCTCTCATTAAATATATTTAAATCACATCTTTCGGGACGATTTGGCTTCATTGGGGCAGTCACAAACTCCCACCATTCAGAGCCATCATACTCTCTTCTTTCGAGCCACCATCCGTCCCCTACTATTAAAAGACTTTCATTGACTTCTGCGAAACCATAACCGCTATCATAAGACTTATCAGCCTGAATACGAAAAAGGTCAATAGGGATTAACTCTCCTTCAACACTAATCCATTTAATATCATCGAAAGTCTTATTATGGTTCTTTAAAGCTCTTTCTGTTTCTTGAAGTAAGTTTGTCATTTTTTATACCCCCTACTCTCCAAATATAGTCTTCTGACATACGGGGCAAATTCCGCTTATCAGAAACTCTCTATCAGTTGCGCTAACTTCGGGCATAGCGTTCTGAATTACCGCGCCCTTCTGCCAAGCATAGAACCCATTGATTGGAACTCTAACTTCATGATACTGTCCGCAGAATACACAGTTATTAACTATTCTCATCATAATTTTAACCCTCTCTTTCTCTTTTGTAATTATATCTTACCATATTGGGGTTGAATTGTCAACCCCTTTTTCCTTGAATTTTTACATTATGGAACATTACTCCACCTATCTCAATAGCGGCACACTCTGCTATATAACCATCTTCATAAGCGCCCCAAAACCAATACTCTCCATCGCACTCGCGCGCAACTATGAACTCATAATCTTTTGCGTATGCAGGTTCGTTCTGTATCTTTATCATTTCTTTTGTCATAGTGTTTATCCTCTCTTTCATTTTCTATATTGATTGTATCATATTTTTGGGGATGTGTCAACTACTTTTTTGCGGCGGCCGGATAAGTAGAGATGCTGGGGCTTTTATACCCCAGCACCTAAGGAAAGGAGGATTGGCACATCGATTCTTATCTATATGTGTGAGGGTGAGGAGGCTCGAACTCCCGACACCTTGATTAAAAGTCAAGTGCTCTACCGACTGAGCTACACCCTCTAGTTCCTATCTAGGAAACATCTTAAGGTTTCTATCGTGATTAATCTCACGTGTTATCCTTATATCTTCATATCTATTGTATGCACTTACAATCAGTGCGCAGATGCCTATGCTTACCAAAACCATTAAAGCTATTATTAATTCACTCATTCTTTTGCCCTCTCTTTATTTTCTATATTTATTATAGCAAAAATTTTTATTTTTGTCAACAATTATTTTTATAAATTTTATGGGGCTTGCTAGGCGGTGAGCCTAGCAAGTGTTTTTTCGTTTGTGAATGTAGCACCTTCAAACTTTATCTGATACGCTATGCCGTTCCATTCAACATCGCCTGCTTCTGTAAATGGAACGTTATCTTTAACCCATTCCTGACCGCATATAGTCTCGGTTACAAGCTTTTCAAATATCTCGCCCTTGTTGTATATGCTTCTCTTTACTTCAGCGTTGAAGTATTCTACCGAACAAACAGGCTGAGCGCCCATAAGAAGCAGAACTTTCTGAGCCTTGTTTGGCTTAAATCTAAGGCTATATCCAGCCCCACGGCTAGCCTTATCAAGCTTGCATATAAGCGCAAGGTCAACAACTGTAAAGCTAGCGTATATTACACCATCATATACGAAGCCAAAGATATACTTATTAGTATAGGCAAGTTCCTCGTATCCGTTGATAAGCTTCTGAAAAATTACTGTGTTTGTCATGGTTTAGTTCCTCTCTTTCCCTTGAATCTATAGTGATTGTATCATATTTCCGGCTTGTTGTCAACACAAAATTGAAAAAAAGTTGTTGTGCAAATTGCACAAATTTTGGGAGTGCGATTTGTGCAATTTTTTTGAAAAAAACACTTGACAAAGGGCTGGGTCGTGTGGTATAATGGTTTGGGTTTGTTGCGGATTAGAGCGATCAAACTGGAGTTGCATATATATAACCAATATTAGGATCCTTAAACTGGAGTTAGATGCTTCTAACTCGAGTTAGAAAAGCCTAACCCAGGTTAGTTGTGTCTAACGTCGCGCGGCGGAGGGGAGTGATCGCACGCGCGCCGCCAACTAAAAACAGAGCGCATAAGCGCTCTCGCCAGACCCCACTTAGTGAGGGCGGACCCCGTAGAGGTCCTTGTGCAGGTCTGAGTAGAAATCCCAGTCCCCTGCTTCAGCGGCTTCTCTCAGCCTCTGGATGGCGTTTATACGCCACTGGCGCTCCGCCACCTGCGCCTCATATGAGCGGATGACCTCTTCTGAGGCTGTGAGGGTAATACCCTCAGAGATTGTTATCGTTCTCATAACTACCTCTCCTTTCTCTTACCTTATGAACTAATTATAACAGACTAGGTTTCATCTGTCAAGCACTTTTTTTATTTTTTATGACGGTTACCGCTTAAGCGGTAACCATCTTAAGGGCATCCTCGTCGATGAGGATAAGCTCTCTTATACCGAAAGCCTTCTTGTCATCAGCGTAGAAGGCGAGGGTTGCGTATGCGGTTGCCGCATCGTTAAAGCCGATTTCCCTCTGTCCGTTTGTAGTTACTATTGTAAGGGTGTAATTTATCATTCTCTTATACCTTAGCCGATTACCGGCTTCCTTCCCTTTTTTATGTCTATATTATAATACAAGGGTCATGTATTGTCAAGCACTTTTTTTGATGGGATGAAGATTTTTTAATCTTCATCCTCTTCGAAGACAGCCACAAGTTGTGAACTATCCCCGCATACCGCCCACACATTCCACCAACCGCCATTAGCTTCGATGGAAGTAACAAGAGTATCAAACTGTGGGCGGATATCTCCACATTCAACCTCTACACAATCAAGTTCCATAAGACCCATTTCTGAAAAATAATGAAGTGTCATATTAAATACCCCCTAACTCTTATCTTGAGATAATTATACTATAACCGGCAGTGGATGTCAAGAAAAAAATTGCACAAAATTCGGGATCCGCTTGATTAAAAAATTTGTGCAAATTGCCTATTGACAAATGTGCGGCTCATGTGGTATAATATTGCGGCGCGCAGTCGAAATTGAGTGGTCGACTGCGCGCCGTCCATAATAAAAAAGCCCTTTTTACAGGGCTTGTGGTCGGTGGTTACGTGAGGAGGCATATAGCTTTCTCAGCTTCCGGGAAGGCGCTAGGCTCTGCCCACCGCTTACTCTTTACTAGAGGAGCTCCTCTTCTTGATATTATAATATCATAAAGGGGTTGGTTTGTCAACCCCTTTTTTCGATTATTTTTTCTCTAACCCAAGCTATCGGATATAAAGGTAGCATGAAAAATGGAAAAGTGTAATATTTTGTCTGAATCTCGTACCATTTCTTCATTTTTAAACCCTCTCTTTCCTTTATTGTATCTTTATTATATCATGGGCTTGACTATTTGTCAAGCCCCTTTTTTATTTTTTTAATTTTCTTCAAGCCATCTTTCAATGTATGCCTGTCTATCCTTAAGTTCAGCCAACTCTTTAATATATCTTTTTCTTTTTCTTTCTTTAGCCTTTTCAGCTTCTATTTTAGCCCTTCTTTCATCTTCGTCTTTTGTAAGAGTTTTCAAAAATGCTATTCTTTCATTTATTTCTTTTATTCTTTTTTCATCAGGATAGCTTACATCTTTATATATATACTCTCCTGTTCCTCTAAACTCATGGAATCCAACAGTTTCAACTTTTTCTACAAGTTCCCTTTTAGTAATAACTGCTTTATGGTCTCTTTCATATACAAGTCTATCAATTTCCTTGTGAATCTGATTGTAAGTTTTCTTGTCCATCATGTTTTTTTACCTTTACCTTTCAGTATCCTTTCCTTTATTGTATCTTTATTATATCATGGGCTTGACTATTTGTCAAGCCCTATTTTTTATTTTTTTAAACTGTTTTATAGTTAAATGCGCCAGCATTTATTTCAATTAAATCACTATTATCATTTATAAGAGTAATAAATCTATTATATTTAGTATCTCTAATTTTAAATACTTCATACTCTTTATCTCTTGATATACCATATGTAGTATATCCTTTTGGACAGTAATCATATAAATCTTTTTTTGGTGTTGCAATTAAGTTTACTCTCATTCCTTTTTACCTTTACACCTTTTCGGTGTTCCCTTCCTTTATTGTGACTTAAGTATATCATAGCCGGATATCTTTGTCAAGTAGCAAATTGCACAAATTTTAGGATAAAAATTTGTGCAAAATTTTTATAAAAAACACTTGACAAAAACCTCCTCATGTGATATAATGGATTTTCGGGGCGCGCACGGTGCTGGATGGTCGTGCGCGCCCCGCCCGCAAGCTATAATTATATCACATTTTCATATATTTGTCAAGCACTTTTTTAAAAATTTTTTTTTATTTTTTTTTGTTTTTTAATTATACCACAAGCCGCTGCATATGTCAAGTGTTTTTTTAAAATTTTTTAGGTCTAGCAATATGCTAGACCCATGTCGCGCCATCTTAAAATTGAAATCTGCTTGCAAGCTCTGCCTATTTCAAGGGCTTCACGCTTTGTATCAACTCTGTGACTTTTGTCTATGTAGTAAATTCCATTTGAGAACCAAATCCCGCAATTTCCGCCATATGCCTTAATAAACTGCATTGCTTCTCTTATGTCTGTTGTTTCCATGCCTTCTGTGGCTACCTGCCAGCCACTCTTATAAACAATCGGCTTGCCATTCTTTAAAGTAAGTCCGCCATTATCTGTTATTTTTCTAAGTGTTCTTATGTTTATCATATTTTTTTCTCCTTTTCCTTTTGATTTTAGCAAGTGAGAATATTCTCACTTGCTAGCCATATGAACTGCTACAACCTCAGGGTTTCTCATAAGCTCGTTCATAGCGTCGTATCTATCCTCATATGCAACCTCTTTTGTTGCTACTACTGTGTGATTAGTTCCGATTGCTTCAAGTGTTGTCCTAGTCATAATCCTTACCTCTCTTTCATTTTCTGATTAGATTATATCATAGGGCTTGGCTTTTGTCAAGCCCTATTTTGTATTTTTTTAATTATTTTTATAATCTTTAGCCGTCCAAGTGTAGTTGGCATTTGTTGGAGCTTTTGGCTCTCTCTCGATAGGTCTTCTCTTAGGTTCAAACTTTCTATTCTGTTCTTTTGCGAGGTCGATGTATCCGTGTGTTGTTAAGTTCTTCATGTTGTTGTCCTCCTTTGTTCTTTTCTTGAGTCTATTATATCACATTGACACCGGATTGCAATAGGCAAAATGCACAAATTTTAGGAAATTTTTTTGTGCAACTTTTTTGAAAAAAGTGCTTGACAAATGCGCGTGTGGTATGGTATAATATTTTTGCCGCTGCAGCGGCTCATTTCGGCATTAAAATAAAAACGGGCGCCTTGCCCGTTTTTAAAGGTCAAAGGGCGCAAGCCCTCTTTCCATCCTGTCTTGTTTTGCGGTTTGCCTGTCTTTTTGTTCTTGCAGGCTCTGCCCATCTACCACCGCCCTGTGCGCACTGTCCAACGAACTTTGTTCTTGCTTCCTTTTTGTATGTTGCTCTTGCCATGTTGTGTTCCTCTCTTTCCTTTTTCTGATTTTATTATATCATGGGCTTGACACCTTGTCAAGCCCTTTTTTCAATTTTTGTAGGCTTTCCATCTTTCGAGTGGGTAACCGTCGCTTGGCTCAGCCGCCCATTCTACTTTGATTGCGTTGCCTCTCTTCGCTTTTCTTGAATACAGTATAACATGCCGGTAACTATTTGTCAAGTATAATTTTGCACAAAAATAGGATTTAAATTTTGTGCATTTTTTTACAATTTTCCACTTGACAAGTACGGGGCTGGTATGGTATAATTTTTGGCGCGCAAGCGCGTCATTTCGGTGCGGCAGCGGTCGCTTTGTGTAGTCATAAGGCAGCGGCTGCCGCACATTATAAAAGAGCCTTTCGGCTCTTTTATTCTATCCCCAAGTTTCTGCTTTGATGAATTTTCCGTTATCATCAAACCAGTTAATTCTAGTCTTCTTGGTGAGTCTCTGTGTCCACTGAACTGTGTTTCCAATTACTGATACTTCAAGTCCATTTGCTTTTGCTGTGTTTATAAATCTTTCCTTATCTGTCATTTTCTTTTACCTTAATCCTTTTGGATTTCCTTTCCTTTATTGTAATTATATTATATCAAATGATTGATTGTTTGTCAATACTTTTTTTTCAACTTTTTTTATTTTTTTTGTGGGGAGGTTCTTATTGAACCTCAACCACAAAACCGCTATTTTGAAGTTTTGCAACTTCTTCTTTTGTTACTTCGATAATTCCTACTACATAACCATTGATTGATACCTTTGCCATTTTGTTTTACCTTTGAGCTTCCGCTCTCCTTTCCTTTATCTTATGAGACTATTATAGCACTTTAATTCCGGTCTGTCAACTACTTTTTTAATATTTTTTTTGGGGGTGGGTATTATTATATCTCAATAGCATTTTAAAAATTTTGAGCCTATTGAAAAAATTTTTGATATTTTGTATTATACTCTGATTTTGGGAGCGAAAAAATTTTTTAAAAAATTTAAATTTTTTACTTGACAAACTCTAGGGCGGTGTGGTATAATAATTTGGACCTTCAGCGGTCGCTCTCATAAAAAAAAGAGCCTTGCGGCTCTTTTTTAATACTCATCTATGCAGTACCAAGTTGCAAGGTCAGGAACTTTACAATTAACTTCCTTTGCAATTTTTCTGCATTTATCATAGGCTTGTCTTTTGTCCTGTCCCCAAGACCAAACATAATCAGAAATCTTTTCAAGGTATTGTTCAAATCTTTCCTCTTCTAAGGCTTCCATAAAATCATTAACCATCTTATAAACCTTAATCTCTTCTGTTGTTGCTTCTTTCTTTATCATCATAATTTTCCACCTTTGCCTTTCGGCTTCCTTTCCTTTTCTATAATACAATATTATCATATTTTTGGGGGTCTGTCAACTACTTTTTAAAAATTATTTTATTGTTCACAATTTATTCATATTTTGTTCACAGTTTTACCTTTGGTAATTTTGCACAATTTTAGGATGTAAATTTTATGCAAATTTTTTAAATTTTCTACTTGACAAAGTGCGGGCAGTTGTGGTATAATTTTTTGGGGGTATTTCGAGTGCAGCGGCTCTTTGATTTTAGAATTTTATTCGCTTTAGTATTTTATTTTACCTTTTTGCTAGAGGGCGCTGTGCGCACCTGTCAAACGATTTGGGAATAAACAACAAAGAGATAAATAAATATTTTACAATCAATTATGACGGTGGTGATGACTGGATGGGTGGAGGAGTCAACTCGACCTAT
>Ga0326511_10003922_pt1 | contig 11931 bp, 7 predicted proteins | sample 0_2496_0518_D_FD_203701 | JGI IMG/M metagenome (GOLD analysis project Ga0326511, IMG submission 203701) | Bovine rumen microbial communities from UC Davis, California, United States - 0_2496_0518 | ecosystem: Host-associated > Mammals > Digestive system > Stomach > Rumen | place: USA: California...
CCATCACCATCTAACACTATTGTATTTGGTGTTTTAAGTTTATGTGCAAGGTAAGATTTACCTTTACCGCTCTCTCCGTAAATACACATTACAGAACCTTGCTTATCAGTATCAAATTGATGAATTTTGTCAAAAGAATCCATTGTCACGTAGTTTTTCCATTGCAAATTTTTCACTCTTGTCCTGCTTGGTACGCCCATCACGCTCGGTTGTTTCGGGGTGTGAATCAATGTACTTGACAATATCCTCCACACTCGTCATTTCTGGCATACAAGGTAGTGTAACTGGTTCATCACCTAAAGAGCGATAGCCCTTGAAATACAAGTTACAAACATGTATGTTGTGCTTGGAAATGTATCTCCAGATGTTCGTTTCACTAAAGTAGAACACAGGGCTAAAACGCTTATGCGTACCTTTGTCGCTAATGTGATAGTCTTTGCTTCGTACACCCTCGTCACTTGCTCGATATTGTACACAAACAATGTCTGCGTGTAGTGAGTCTATAAGCAAATTATTGGCTTCTGCCTTCGCAGACATCATTTCAAAAGGTGTGCTTGTTTTGTAAGTCCGATGCAAGGAATTGTCAAACGGAATTATTTGTATTTTGTAATATTCCTCGTAGTATTTAATGACATCTTCGACCTCATTAAAATCATAGCCACTCTTAGGATAAAATACCTTAACATGGTCGAGAACATTGGCGCGTTTCAATAAGTCCAAGCCAACTACGCTATCCTTGCCACCGCTGAAAAACATTATGTTATTGTTTTCTTTCTTGATGGTTTCCTTGATAATCGACAATGCCTCTTGTTCAACGTCCACTGCGTTAGGATAAAACCTATTGGATATGTCTTCCAATAGCCTTATTGCAATGTCTTTGAAGCCTTTCTTTTCGGCATCATAATATGGATAGTCATTCCGTTCCGAATGGGAATAAAGAGTATAAGTGTCTTTGTGTAAAAGATCAACTTGCTTGAAATAATCAATAGACTCTTGTTCCCTTTTATGGTCGATTATCTTGACAATGCAATGTGCCCCAAGAATACCTTGGCTTATTTGTTCTTGGTATTCAAGATGTCCTGGACAATCATAAAGACAGAATTCCACATCTTTGTACTTGAACAATATCTTGGCGCATTTTATTGTACGTGTATCGGTATTGCCATAAGGGTCGCGCCCATCACTCCAATGCACCTCTTGCATTAAGGTGTCGGGAGACAGATGCTTGCCTATGGCTTGTTCTAATGTTGTCTTTATCAATGTAGACTTGCCTGCATCTGGCATGCCTACAATAGCAACTCTTATTTGCTTGAGGGTTTCCATAATTCGTACTTGTCTAATAGTTTGTAATCCTCTGCATATAACTCTTTTAGCAGTGATTCCTGTTCAGATGTTAAATCAATATTGTATTGACCGCCAGAGTTTAATTTACTGTAGGGAATATTATGTTCTTTAAAGAACGCTGGCAAGTCTTTTAGGTCAATAACAATGTCGACCTTTTGCAGTTTATCTATGTGACTAGAAATGGGTCGTATATGACTGTCGACAGAAAAACTATCATGTTCAATTAAGGAGTATTTCGTTGCTGTTATTGCATCGTCAACTGTGAAGTCAACAAGTTCAGCCTTTAACATATCCACTATCGGTGAACCTAAACCATTTGTCTTAACTTTATTGTTGAAAAAGGACTTCCATCTATCAATTGGGTCGCGATAGACAAGAACAATTGGTCTATCTATCTGTTCAGCAGATTCCATTATATTATGCTTACCTCTATATGGATGTGTTGGTAGAGCCGAGATAGTATGACTCTTATAATAGCTCGTAGATGCTTCGGATATTGTGGTGCATCCACATTTTCCTATTATATACATGCATAAGTCGTCTGTGACTGGTGCTGCACATATTGGACATGTGTCATATGTTTGCAAGCATATTCGCCTAATCAGTTCATCTTTGCATTCTTTAATAAATCGCAGCCGTTCTTCTTTGGATGTACTCTTCTGCAATAGTCTTACCCTATTGATTGCTTCAGTTATAGTTTTTACGTTCTTAATGAAAAATCTAAAATTATCAGGACGCCATACGGTACGGTAAGAAATGCTATGCGGGCCATGATGGTATTGATATAGATATTCTTGCAAATTTGCAAAACGCGCTCCATATGATAAGGCACATAGCTTAAAAATGGTGTCCTCACCGCATTCATTGAATATATCAAAAAAGAAATCATGCTTGAACATACTCAATATAGCTTTTCTAATTAGCAGCGTACCAAATAAACTGATTTCATTTTCTTCTGAACTCCAGGTTTGCATAATCTGTTCATGCGTTTCGTATGATTTACATGGCCTATTAAAGCCTGAAGCCTTACATCCCACTATATCAACGTCATGATATTCCTGTAAATACTTGTACTGCTTTTCTATCCTATCCAGAGAACATTCATCATCACTGTCCATGCAGGCAATGTACTCACCTCTTGCCTCCTTGAACGCAAGGTTTCTTGACTTTATGAAGTCATGGTTGGAATAGATGACTCGTACCCTTGAATCTTGTGAACTCCACTTGTCAAGTATCTCTCTTGAGTTATCCGTTGAACCATCGTCAACAATAACAAACTCAATATTCATGTAAGTTTGACTCAAAATGTTTGCTATGACATTGTCCAAGTAGTGCGCCCTGTTATATGTACACATGCATACTGATATAAGGTCATTAGCAACAAAATCTTTGTAGCGCCTTCTGTTTATAATATGCTTCATATAAGCAACGGGGCGCATCTTGGGGTTGTTTTCAAAGAACTGCTCAAACTTCCTGTGGCTCGGCGCAAGGTCACCCCGAACAAATCTGTCACACCAATCCTCATAGGATTTGCAAAAGTAGTGGTTTAACTGAACCTTAGCATAGTTAGCTTTTGTCGGTTCACTGTGAGAGAGCCTTCGTCCAGTAACATCTATTAGGTTTTCCACCAAATGTTGTGACCAAAACTCCCTAGCTTTGTTAAGATTAACAAATGACTTAAAAGCATATTTTCTATCTTGTCTAATACATTCACATGCATGTGTATAAGTTTCTACAACCTTATCCGCATGCATTATCCTTCCGTTGGCATTAAATTGTTTCCAATATAAGGCAATGCCGTAAGTGTCTGCATGCTCTTCTGTAAGTTTTTGTAAGGTATAGCCATCGTTTAACATAATGTATTCATCAATGTCTATAAAGGCACACCACCCTTCATTTCGATGTTCATTAAGAAACTTCTGGTATAGTCTTATCTGTCTCGCCCAACCTACATCATAATCCCGTTTAATAGGGAAGTATTCGTCACACGTTATAAGATGTACTTGAGGATACTTGTCGGCTATTTCACTATGACTTTTACTCCCAAAGTCCTCGAACAGGTAAATGGCATCAAAGCCGAGGGATAGATGATGTTCTATCCATTCGACAAGGTAACGATGTTCATTTTTAATAATTGCGCAAATATAAAAGTGCTTCATACAATTGCGTTTCTTTAGGAAGTTATAGATTAGGTGTTCTTAGCAATAACCCCGCGCACAGAGAAACCGTGGCAACGGTCGTCGCTGTCGTCCATGCCTACATAACCTGCATCGAAGTACATGCGCCATGCGCCGCCTGCGTGAGACTCATCGCGAGAGGCAGACCAGACGAAGCCCCAAGAGCCTACGCCGCTAAGACTACCATTGCCGCAATCGCCAGCCGCAGGGATGAAGATGTAGGAGTTGCCATCAGTAGGCTCTTCCGTGTCCTTTTTCCAGAACTTCATACCCTTGACGCCGTTTGCAAGGCTCAGCCACCTGTGCTCAGTGTTGCCAATAAGTTCTTCAAGTTGAGTCTTTGTCGGCATGGATGCACCTCCGCTTGTTGCGGCAGCAGCCGAGTCATCACTGGCTTCAAGTAGTGTGAGACCATCAGTATTGTTGTACTTGGTTAGGCTTGATGACGTTCCGTACTTGTAGTCGTTCCAATTGAACTGGTGTTCGTCTACACCATCATATCCTTGCGTATCACCCCATTGGAAGAATTTGCCTAAATCAGAGGGTTTCGTTGCACCGACGTTGCTCTTCATCCATTTGGTTCCGCTTGGCAGACCTAAGTCAACAGGCTGTCCGTCATCGGTGTCGTCAATCTCGTCTCCCTCGTCATAGTAATAGTAACCGCCTCCTGCTTTACCATATACAAGTGTATTTCCATCCCAGTGTGCTTTTTCACCTACAATCAATTTGCCTTTTAAGTCTAAAGCAGATTCTGTACTGAATGCTATTGCTCCACCTTCTTGCCATGTGTCTATTACTGATTGGATGGATTCAGCATCGAATTGTTGTTGTGATGCTGACACATCTACTTTAAATTGTAGCCCATCGGAATAAATGGCTTGAAGACTGCTGCAACCAGAGAAAGCTTTGTCTCCAATGCTTGTCACACTGTTAGGAATGGTTACTGATGTTAGGCTGCTGCAGCCAGAGAAAGCATAATTTCCAATAGTTGTTACACTGTTGGGAATTGATATGGAAGTAAGGTTTTCGCATTTTGAAAAAGCAAGATTGCCAATGCTTGTCACACTGTTTGGGATGTTCACTGATGTCAGGCCACTGCAACCAGAGAAAGCACAATTTCCAATACTTGTCACACTGTTGGGAATAGCAACGTCTGTTACTTCTTGTCCATTTATATAAAGATGATGCGCATAGTATAAGGGATTAGAGTAATAATCGCCAAATTCTATTTTACACAGACTTTCTATGCTGGCAAACTCAGCTTTTGTAAGATTGGCGCAAGTTTGGAAAGCGTTATGTCCAATGCTTGTCACACTGTTTGGAATGGTCACTGATGTAAGACCACTACAATTTAAGAAAGCAGTGTAGCCAATAGTTGTTACACTATTAGGAATGGCTATAGATGTCAAGCCAGTACAATAAGCGAAAGTAGCGTTGCCAATAGTTGTTACACTATTAGGAATATCAACTGAGGTTAAGCTGGTACAGGCATAGAAAGCATTACTTTCAATAGTTGTTACGCTGTTGCCAATAGTCACTAAGGCCATGCCGGTACAACTGGAGAAACTGCCTGCTCCAATGCTTGTCACACTGTTTGGAATGGTCACTGATGTCAATCCGCTGCAATTATAGAAAGCATTTTGTCCAATGCTTGTCACACTGTTTGGAATGACCAGGTCTGTAACTTCCTGCCCATTTATATAAAGATGCTTAGCATAATGTAGTGGATTTGAATAAGAACTAAAGAATGATATATTGCATAGACTTTCTATGCTGGCAAACTCGGCTTTAGTCAGGCCGCTGCAACCAAAGAAAGCATTACTGCTAATGCTTATTATACTGTTAGGAATTGTGACTGAAGCCAGGCCGCTGCAACCTGAGAAAGCACTCATGCCAATAGTTGTTACACTGTTTGGGATGTTCACTGATGTCAGACCGCTGCAACCTGAGAAACTGCCTGCTCCAATGCTTGTCACACTGTTTGGAATTGTGACTGATGTAAGACCACTACAATTTAAGAAAGCATTCTCAGGCAATTTTAATGTATAATACTCTACATCATACCCATCGATATTTGCAGGTAAAGTGGTTGTGTTTACCTCTTCGTCATTTGCTAATATTTTGCTAATACCATAATTGTACCATGTTCCGCTAAACAGTATTTTTATTGAATAATTACTTCCAGCAAATGTAGCTCTAATTGGTTCAACACCTCCCATTGGGGCATTATCAATGGCATCACTCCACTCACTCATGTTGTCCCCCACCGTAATGCCTTTTGTTATCAAAGAGGATTTAATTGCATTCTTGTTGTTAAGGGCAAGTTGCAATTTCTGCGCTATCGTTGTGTTACTCATGACTCACCTCACTTTCTACGTTTGTATTTTCATTGGGAATAACCTCCACATAGGTAAAGCCAAACTCTGGCAGATCAAGTGCGGATTCAAAGACAAACCCCGTTTGCTCACACTTTATCTCATAACCCTCGCTACTCCATGTTTGGATGCGTCCGTCATCTAATATCTTTGTCTTAATCATGTTATTCTCCGTTTAATTGATCTAGTATAGCTCCTATTTCACCAACAATGCCGCTTACATAATCTACAACTGCCTTGGTAGTTGGATACATATAATTGTTGATATTAGTAAAGTCTGTGACTTTGCTTGAACTATTTTCTAAAAATATCCTATTTGCAGACCACGCGCCTGTATTCCTTCTTAATAGACACATATAAACTACAGTGTCTTCAATACAAGTAAATTTAATAGCTTCGGCACTAGTTGAATATTGAGATAATATGTAAAGATGTTGATTATTTGGAGCATAAGTATGGAATAAAATAACCTCTTTACCTGCACTAACAGCATCATCTATTTCCTGTGCTGTAGTTACTCCATACTCTGCAATAAATATATCCTTGACATCCAAGTTACCACTACCAAGAACACTTTGGTTGTTAATAGTCTTGATATTCGTCCCACTAACAAGAGCATCTTGTTTTGCCGCGAACAAAGCATCAAGTGCTGTTATTGTTGGCAAGGCATTAAGTTTGGTTACATCACTATTGACTATACCAGAGTTGATAGAAGCCCATTGTGCTGCCGTGAATGAAGAATTATTAAGCACATATTCCTCGCTCCATTGTTGTTGACTTGCATTGTACTTGTATCGAGTATAAGTTGTATTGCCTGTTGCATCAGTACCGACAACAAACGCATAGTCATTATTTGTCAAAGTGCCACTATATGCTTCTAATTGAGCCAGTGAGGTGAATGGCTCTCCATTGTTGCTTATGTAGTTGGCAGTATTGGTTGCAACTGATGAATTAACAAAATTCTTATCCGCAAGTTGGTTGGAAGATGATGCTTGTTCAGGTACTACATCCAAAATTGCACCAATAGATTGTAAGATAGATGGTACATTGTCAATGATTTGCTGCAATTCACTTGTAAGGTCACTTTCAGGAATGCCAGAAGATGGTTTTTGATATGCCGTAGCACCTTTTGCAGCACCACTACGAATTGTGTCCAAATCAGAAATCGCCCGCGAAAGATATTGATAGTTTATTGCGGAATAACCCGTAGTTGACCTAACATAGAAAGATGATATTTCCAAATTGTAGTCATGGAAACCTGATTGGAAATAAAATGAACTTGAGTCTGCTATGGTCATGAAGAATAGAAATCCACCACGATTACAATAAATCTTTTTGCCGGCATTGTATGCCGCGAGTATATCTGCATAAGGCGTTACATTGTATGTTACTTCAAAACTTTCTTTAGTGTCTATATTGCCGCTGCCAGCAATTGATTCGCCATTGATAGTCTTTATGTGCTGCGAGATATTGCGTGTGTCAAGCATTATATATTCCGACCATGCATTATTATTGACATATTGATGTATCAGGTCTACATTGCCTGTCCTTAAAGCAAGTTTGACATGCTCATCGCCTATTACATAGCCATTGAAATTTACGCCAAATTGCAGGAAATCACGGTTGCCTGTGAGTTTAAGTCTATTAAGGTTGTTACCGTCGATGTTCAATACTATATTGCCATGCATCGAACCGCCAGCCAATGGCAAATACATGCCAAATTCTTGTGTCAATTCAGCACGTGTTGGCAATGCATTTAGTTTATCAACGTGATTGCTTGTTATACCTGAATTAAGTGCCGCCCATTGTGCTGCTGTGAAACTGCTATTATTCAAAGACCACTCAAACGCCCATGTGCTGCCATTGTACTTATAGCGGTCTACCCTTGCTATTTGTGTCGGCGTGTCATCGCTTGTAGGTATTTGCACAAAGCAATAGTCGTTGTTATCAGCACTGCTAATGACAGATGCAAGCGCAGTAGCGATTTGCTGTTCTGTTGCACTTGTAGTCAGCGACAAGTCGGCAACAAGATTGTATGTCCCCTTGAAAACCGCCGTATTAGTTTGTACACTTGAATTTACAAATGCTTTGTCGGCTAACTGATTTTGTGGAGAAGCAGTACTAGGAATTATTGCATTTATAGCCGCTATAAAGCGTTCAATAGACGTAGCGATAGCACGTTCTGCATCTTCCGCACGGCTTTGTTCCGCAGTCAAGCCTGTCTGAAGACCTTGGTCAGCATTATCAACATATGCCTTGTCAACAAGAGGATTTTCACTTGATGCCTGTTCAGGTATAAGGCTTGATATTACATCAATATCGTCTATCTTTAGTTGCAAATCACGTTCAAGGTCGCTTTCAGGAATGCCACCTTGCGGTTTTTGGTAAGCCGTAGCAGCAAGTGCGCCTTGTTCTGCCAAGGTAGTCATTCTAACAGCGGTGTTATTGAATGCCAACACAAGGTCAGGTACTTGAATATTTCCTATAACTACCTCATTATTGGAATGTCTACTTATCACGGAGAGCATTGTAGTGGTATGTGTAGAAACATCGACAAATGGCAAGAACAGACCAGATACGGAGGCAGAATCACCTGTCACTTCAAAGCCGTTTATCGCCTGTACTTTGCCATCTACAACATTTGCCTTATTGTTCCAAGTCGTCTTTTCGGTGTCTGACACTGTACGGTGCGATTCGTCATCGGTAAGGTCGACAAGTGCCGTTGGTATGAAAGGCTTGTTTATGAGTTCATTGTAATCCGTTGTACCAGGGTCGCCCTTCGCAAAGAAAAATACTGCGGCCCGCGCCTTTACATCCTGCTCTTTAAACTCATCCCACTCTTTCAGGACGCTGTTATTGGTAGCGGTAACAACGACTTGGTGATTCCAGTTGCTGTGGAGGCGTGTGCCGTCGGGGTTTTTGACAGTGACTGCAACGCCATAGCATCCGACTGCCAGTGTTCCGCTGTCGATAATGGTGAGCAGATTGCCGTCGAGGGAGGGTGTGTACTCGTACTTGCGGTAATCGTTGTAAAGTATTACCTTGATTACTGCTTCCTCGTCGGGATAGAAATCGACCGTTGTTATATCGCCGCTGGGCGACACAACTTCTTTCTCCAAGGGTATGAGCAACTGCTGGGTATTGCCTCTTACCCAAATGATCTTCTCGTTGTCTTGTTGGGTTGACATATTCTGATTGTCTTAGTAATTCTGTCTACAAAATATGTTTTGCAGGCCTTACGGTCAAGGGCAGGGTGGCTGCCCTTGATTTTACTCGCAGAGAATAGTTTTTTGGGGTAAAAACGGGCAAGAGATATGAAGACAATTGATTTGGTCATCCCTATGGTGTTTCCTCAGGATCGCGAATGGGAGAAGGACTATAACCGCTATCACGGTTCGCAGGCGACGACAAATGTGCGTTTCCGAAGCTGGGGCACAGAAGAACTGCTGATAAAGTGTTGCACAAAATATATGCCGTGGCTAAGACGTATATATATCCTGCTGGCAGGGGAGTCTCAGGTGCAGCCGTGGATGTCCAGCCATGATGTCCACATTGTCTTCCATCGCGATTTTATTCCTGCTGAATACCTGCCTTGCTTCTCGTCGCCGTGCATCGAGATGTTCCTGCACAGGATTCCTGAGCTGAGCGAGACGTTTATCTATGCCAACGATGACATGTTCCCCTTGTCGCCGTTGGAGCCTGAGGATTTCTTTAGGAAGAACGGAACTGACGTAGTTGACGAGCTTATTCCTTGTCAGGCAATTACAGAGGAGCCGTTCCCTGCTTCGCCCAACTCGTTCCATAAAGCCTGTCAAAACGGGCTGAACATGATTGCAAAGCCCTTTGGCAAGCAATACACAACAACGTGGATGAAGAACGGTCATAGCTTCGCGCCTTACCTGAAGAGCGTTTGCGAAGAGGTATGGAGACGGCACGGTTCCGAGATAACAAAACACCTGAGCCCTATAAGCCGTAAGGCCAACAGTTACAATCAGTACCTGTATGCCTATTATCAGCATCACGCCGGCATTGCTGTAAATCATGCTCCCAGGGAGCAATACATAGGTCCCGATGTGCCGACGAGTCAACTGCCAGAAATTATCCGTGACCCCGAGGCTGGCATTGTGTGCCTGAATGACAATGGCAAGATTTTTGACTGGCAGCAGCGTGCGGAGGTTGTGCGTGGGGAGATTGCAGCAAAGTTGGAGCAACCTTTAACCTCGTTTGGTATTATGGAATCTCGGAATAACGAATTTAATAAGAACAAAAACACGAAAATCTTTATTTGTACGCATACCGATTTCGATTGCCCTGTTCACAATCCGGTATATGAGATTGCCGACACACGCAAACTGTTTGCCTCTGCCAACAGCGACGGCGTGGATGAGCTGTTCTACTCCGAATTGCGTACATACCATCATCTGGCCGAGAATGTGAATCTGCCGCAGAATGTGGGCTTCTGCCAATACAGGAAGTATTACGAGTTTATGGACAATGTGCCCGACCTGGAGACGATTATCCGAGAGCGCGGATGCATAACTGCCGAACCGTTACGGCTGAAGACCAACGTGTATAACCAGTACGACTGGTGCTTCTACTTCGGCGATATGGACATCACGAAGGCTATCCTTTATGAAACGGCTCCCGACCTTTATCAGACATTCAAGAAGATGCTTGACGAAGACTTGCTGTACATCGGCAATATGTTTATCATGCCGCGTGAGAATTTCTTGGAGGCAATGCAGATTGTATGGACTTGCCTGCAGCACTATCTGGATATTGTGGGCAAGGACATCAGGGCTCGTATCGAACAGCACCCTCAGTTGTATCTGAGGCGTGGTGGGAAGTATGGCACAGTAGAACACCAATACCGCTTCGGTGGCAGTCTGGGCGAGCGCATAATGTCGGCTTACATCATGCATTACTTCAAAAACCCGATGACTTACAAGATCCGCTTGACAGAGAACACGGCAAGGCCATATCGAAAACTTCAAAATAAATATTGACCATGATTGCACTGATTGCCATTGGGCGTATGGAGAATGAGTATGCCCGCGAATGGGTGGAACACCACTTGCGCTTAGGGTTCGACCGTATTATTATCTGTGACAACAACCACGATGGCGAGGAACGGTTCGAGGACGTTCTGCAGGACTATATCGACGAGGGTAGGGTAGAGATTGTTGGCTATCGCAACATAGAGAAAGCACAGCGCAGCGCGTACACGGATTGCTACGCCCGTTATCGCAAACAATATGAGTGGCTTGCATTCTTTGACTTTGACGAGTTTCTGTGTATCAATCCCGAACTGCCTCAGGATGTACACGCGCTGATGCAGCGTTATGACAGTAGCTGTCAGGTAATGATGGTGCCATGGCTGACCTATACCGACAGCGGCCTGATACATAATGACGGAAGGCCTGTTCGTGAGAGATTCACGGAGATTAACGAGAAAGAGAGCATAGCCGGGAAGGCTATTGTGCGTGGCGGTATCAAAGGACTGCGCTACAGACCGAGTGTGCATATACCGGGTCATCCCGTGCTGCGTTGCTATAACTCGCTGGGGCAGCCCATGCCGCAAAAACGCCACACACAGATGAATACTGACGTTTGCTGGCTTGCGCATTACACCACAAAGACTATCGAAGAATACCTGTCGAACAAAGCACGCAAGGGGACAGCAGGACGCTCGATGCAGAAATTCAAGGAAACCTACAAGGACTATTTCTTCACAGTCAATAAACGTACGCCGGAGAAAGAGGCATTTATTGAAAAATGGAGAATGGAAAATAAATAATGGAGAATTATGGACGTTCTGATTATTCACTACAACACACAGGAGCTGACAGAAGCGGCAATACGAAGCCTATGGAAGCATACGCCCGAGGCTCGTGTCACCATCTTTGATAATAGCGACAAGCGTCCGTTTGATAATTCTCAGCTCTCGGCTCTCGGCTCTCGGCTCTCAATCATCGACAACACACAGGGGCAGGTGGTGAACTGGGAGAAATGGCTGTCGCAGTTCCCCGGCAAGG
>Ga0326511_10003923_pt1 | contig 11930 bp, 13 predicted proteins | sample 0_2496_0518_D_FD_203701 | JGI IMG/M metagenome (GOLD analysis project Ga0326511, IMG submission 203701) | Bovine rumen microbial communities from UC Davis, California, United States - 0_2496_0518 | ecosystem: Host-associated > Mammals > Digestive system > Stomach > Rumen | place: USA...
TGACGTGCTTGCAGGCTCAGGCTTGCAGTTTCAGAAATGGCGGTTGCAGGGTGCGCTGATTGATTTGCTAAAACCTATCAGGCATAATATCTTCACGCTCACGGCTTCCGACTATCTGACCATACCGCCGGTAACGAACACCGTGCGCGCGGTGGATGTGGGCGAGCGCACGCGCGAACAGATAGCGGAGCTGGACGCATTCCTGTCAACGGAGCTGAACGGCGAGGTACTGACGTTCACGGAGCAGCAGAAATTCGCCAAGTTGCAGACGCTGTGCAACGGTTTTGTGTACGTCACTGACGAGCATGGAGAGACGCGCGCGGTACGTGGCGAGCGGTCCGAGAAGCTGGAGCGGGTGGCTGACTTTGTTGCCGACTGCAAAGATGCGGGAGAGCCGGTGCTGCTGTTCTACGCCTACCGCGAGGAGGCGGCATGGCTCACGGAATTATTAAACGCGCGTAACGTGCGCGTAGGCACGCCTGACAGCAAGGACTTTGTTGCGCACTGGAACGAGCACGACTACGATTGTCTGCTGTGCCATCCTGCAAGTGCCGGTCACGGATTGAACCTGCAACACGGCGGACGCGTGATCGTCTGGAGTACGCTGACATACAACTACGAGCTGTTTGCGCAGGGCAATGCACGACTGGCACGCCAGGGGCAAGCCGGTAACGTGCAGATATACTATTATGTGGCTGACAAGACATGCGAGCAGCGTGCGCTGGCAGCACTGATGAAAAAACAAAACGAACAAAATCAATTTCTAAAAATAACAAAGCAATGAAAGCATTCTTTTTCACTGCCGGCTGCATATTGCTGGCACTGTTTACAGGGGCTACCGTTGTAGCCGTGCTGGAGTATCTTGTTTCACGCGATCAAAAATTCGACCCTTATGGCTACGACGACGAAGAAGAGTACGAGGACTAATCCGTACGCAGACAGAACGTGCGGCGAGTGCAGATGGGGCGAGTATATCGACAAGGTACACTCACGCACCATGGACGGCAAAACGTTCCTGAAAAAATGCGGATTCGCCACCTGGGGACGGCACACCAGTGGCGAGAGAATAACGCTTGATAGCTGCCGCGCGTGCGAACAATTCAAAGAGGGGACCGCCTTATGACGTGCGGATTGTGTGCTTTGCGTCATGATTGCGAGGACGCGCCGAGCAATGAGTTTGAGTGTATGGTACTCAGTATCACAAATACCGATTCTGAGTCAAAGTGGCGCAGGCAGGCGTTTGGATGGATAGAGTATGAAGACGGACGAGTTAGAACTTGAGCGCCGATGTCGCGCACATGCACGCGCGTACGGTTGGGTGTGTTGCAAGTTGGAAAAGAACGGCTGCAAAGGCATACCCGATGACCTGTTCATCACGCCGGATGAGCGTTACATGCTGGTCGAGTTCAAAAAGGACGAACACCAGAAACCGAGACCCGAGCAGCGTGTGTGGTTGCAACGCCTGCCAAAGACGGCACACCTCGTTTGCTCGTTTGCCGAGTTCTGTCACGTGACAGGGCTGCCGGAAATATCAAAGGAGTACCGCCAAGCGTGACGGTACTTTTTTATTTTTTTTTTTTTTTTTGCGAAAAACAAAAAATCACACGTGCGTATGCGTGTATATATATACGTATGTATGCGCGTAAAAATAAAAAAAAAAAAAAAAAAATACGGTTTCTTGACATTTTTGCCAAAATATGCCGTTTCACCATGGTTCGGAGTGATATTTTTGCCGTTTTCATTATTTTTTTTTATTTTTTTTCTTCTTGAAATAGGCACTTTTCGACCATGACGCGAAAGAAAGGAGGATATTACGATATGACAAAATCTGTCACTTTTGTATGATTGGGATATTGAAGGATTTTGTCACAACCCGAATACGAGGGTCAGAGGCGTGCGTGCGTGGCGTGTGTGCGTGCGTGCGTGCGTGCGTGCGTGGCGTGTTTGCGTGCGTTTAGGCGCGTTCAAATTGTTTAGCGGTGTAATTTATCGTCTTGGCGCAGAAAACGTCTTAAAACGAAAATTTTGCTGTAAAATTTGCAAATGTCGAAAAAAAGTCGTACCTTTGCAGAAAAATTCAAGATACGTATGGAAAATATAACATTTGACAAACGGAACTACCGGCGGCATTCGAAAAAGAACAAAGCGATCATCCGAAAGAGCCTGCAGGAGTTAGGAGCGGGGCGTTCTGTGCTTATCGATAGCGAGGGCGCGCTGATTGCCGGCAACGGAGTGTATGAGCAGGCGCAAAAACTGAACATTCCCGTACGCGTTGTTGAGACTGACGGCAGTGAGCTCGTGGTGGTTAAGCGTACCGACCTCGCCACGGGTGACGAAAAGCGCAAAAAGTTAGCACTGGCGGATAACAGCGCGTCTGATAGTAGTCAGTTCGACAACATGTTACTGACAGAGGACTGGACGGTAGAAGAGTTGAATAACTGGGGCGTTACGATACCCGAAACAATCGACTACAAAGCAATAACGGCGCACGACGTGCTAAGTCATATTATATACAAGCCGAGCGAAGAGGCAGCAAAGATTGAAGAATTCTTGAACGATGAGCTGTACGACAGAGTGAAAGCAAAGGTCGAGAAAATGGAAATCCCCGAAGAACTACGTGAATTCGTCCAGATTCGGTTGGCGAACTTCCATCGCATCCGGTTCGATAAGGTTGCGGACTATTATGCGCGCGCCGATGAAAAGACGAAGAAACTGTTTCGACAGTTGGCGCTTGTCTTTGATATAACAGGCACGACGTTCGAGAAAGATATAAAAACTGCCTATAATGTAGGCTTAACACCCGACGCGTATGATGAATGATTTGCAGATATTCGTGCTTTCTTTCGGTCGGAAAAACGTGCCTACGCTAAAACTTATTGCAGACCCGTCGAAAGTAATTGTGCTGACGAGTGAAGACAACGCGTTCAAAGATAAAATCGAGAGTAAAGGGGCGCCTTTAATGGTATTCGATAAAAATATATACAAAGGGCGAGGGCTGGAAATGATGAACGAAGAAAGCGTCCCTCACAGGCGGTCGGCTGTATATGCGTATAATTACGCGATAGACTGGGGGCGTAGAAACGGGGTTCGATATATATGCGTACTTGATGATGACTATACGGGTGCGCAGACAATAAACGAGCGGACAAAGAACACGCGCGCAGGACATAAGCCGATGCTTGACAAATGGGCTGCGCATGCTGTTGAATTTCTGAAAGCGACAGGAGCGGCGGCAACGTGCGCTATAAATGGCGGGCAGCTTACGACCTATCTGTATCAAGCATATATAATGAATATCGAAAAGCGCCAACTGATGAATACTATCGTTTTTGACGTAGCGAAAGAGCACAATTTCATAAGCCTTGGAAACGGCGACTACTGCACGCAAGCAATTACGAACAGCGCAAGTCTTGACTATATCATTAGGCTACAAACGCTTAACATTCAAATGGAAACTATAAAAGATAAGAATCATGACACAATTGATTACTCTAACTTATTTTACGCTCGGTGGGGTTTGAAGATGATCGCGCCTGCATATAGTGACGTTCGTATATTAAAGAGAGGCGGAAAGAACGAACAGGACAAGCGGTTCAATTCAATCTGGTATGCGAACAGCGCACCTAAGTTTATATCGTTATGAGAGAGAATATCGAAATACATGTGAGTGACTTCTGCAACAGGAATTGTTCCTTTTGCGTCTCACGGCTCGAGAACAGACGCAGACAAATGAGCGTACAGACTGCGCAATGGTTGCTGTCTATACTGACGGAAGACGTTCCTATGGCTGTTACTTTTAGTGGTGGCGGCGAACCGACAACAAACAATCAGATATTCGCGTATTTGGCTGACGGTCTAATAGATGCGGGCGCGAAATGCGGCCTGACAACGAACGGCTGGCAGACCGGAGCGAACACGCACGAACTGGACTGGGTACGGTTGAGCGTGTACAGCGTGTGCTGTAAGCGGGAAATCGAGAACGTGTTAAGATGCAAAGCGAAGAAGCACAATGCTGCACTGTTTTATAAGGGAATAGATGACCTGCGAAGGTATACGTTCTTACTTGATGCGTTCGACGAGGTAACTGTCAAGACGTTGAACGACTGCAAACCGTTGACAGACTACGAAACACGCGCAATCGTTGAACTTGGGTTCAAGTGCAAACAAAACCCCGCTGCGAATGACTTTGCAGAATGCAAGTTCGCGAAGCCTTGCTATGACCCTGATGGCAATCTGCATAAGTGCTGTCTGTGCAAGGCTGCGGGCGGGTTCTTTGGCGTGGAGCGGTGCATTGTGCCGTGCGTAATGTACAACAGCAACAAACGAGGCGAACTGGTTATAAATAAGTACGGGTTCGCGATTTAATGAGCGTCGGAAAAATTGAACACTGATGCTAAAAAAAAGACTGAATTTAGAAAAATTGAACATTTTGCAAGATGAGAAAGGGATATAAACACAAGAGCGAGGAGAGTGCGGCGAGGGAGCGCGCGCACCAGTTCGGACAGCCGAACGGCAACAAGCAGTGCGCACCGTCAACAGCGGCAAGCCAGCGGGCTTTTTACAGGTGGGTAGAGACGAACGCCACCGAACAGGAACTGCGCGAGTATGTGGAGAACGCGGAAAACCCTGTAGCGCGGCGGAAGTTCATTACTGCCTTGATGGGGTGCCACACGGTGCAGGATTTCTTCGACCTCACAAATCAAACGCACGGACTGCCGAAGCAAGTGGTTGAGCAGACGAACCTGCCTGCGGTTAACATCGTACTGGAGTGAGTGGCACGCTTGACATATCGGTCAACGGCAAGATATGGCGGTATCTTAACCGCCGTTTGTCGCTTATGGGCTTGCAGGGCGCGCGCCGTGCCGGCAAGACGTACACCGTGATGCAGTGGCTGCTGCTGAACGCGTACAACGACGGCGACGTGGTGAACGTGGCGAGCATGACCAGTGAGCAAGGCAGGCGCGGTGCGTACGAGGACGCGCAAAACATTCTGCGTTCCTGGGGCACGTTTGGCGAGCTGTTTGACGTGTACAAGTCACCTCGGAAGATTGACTGCAAGCGCACGAACACAACGAGCGGACGCGCAGGCGTGATTGAGTTTGCGAGCTACGATGATCCCGAACGCGCGAAAGGTAGCGCGTGCGATTGGGTTTTCATAAATGAGGCGAACAAGTTCACGTTGCAGCAATATCTGGACTTGGCTGCGAACGCGCGCAAAGGTGTGATATGTGACTTCAACCCGAACCAGCATTTTTGGATCGAGCAGCAGATGCCTGCGGCGGATATTCTCAAATGCTCGTGGCAGGATAATATTAAGCACCTAACACCGGCACAGCTGGAGTATTTCAAAAAGCTGTACGATAACGCGCACAAGCCAGACGCCACGGCTGCGGATATGTATTATTATTCGGTGTACTATATGAACGAGTACAGCGAGCTGGCAGGGGACATTTTCACGCCGGCAATCATACGCAAATGCACGCTTGATGAAGTACCCGTTTCAGAATTGCGCAATCCGGTTGTCTTTGGCGACCCGTCCGCGTTGTGTGGTAACGACTATTTTTCGTTGACGCTTTCGGCTGTAGCTCCTGACGGCACTATCTATATTCTTGATGCCGACAGTACCAATAGCGGCGCAAAGGCGGAGCGGTGTATGGCTATAGAAAGGATGCAACAACGATTGGACGGTGTGAGGGTGTATATTGAGAGCAACGGAATAGGAAAATACTTTATACAATACGCGAGAGGCGAAAATCAGTACGAGCAACCGCCGCGACCGCTGACAATAGAGGGCTGGTGTAGTACAGACGGCAAATTTGACCGAATACTGGCTCAATACGAAACAATACGCGACCGGGTTGTATTTGTTGAGCAACCGCGGTTGAATGAGTATTTGACGCAGGTGTATGATTTCTCGCGGACGTGTGCGCACGACGATAATATAGACAATATCGCAAGCGTATGCAGGTTGCACCAGTGGCTTGCGAACTGATTTTTGTGCGTTTTAAGGCGTTCAAATGGCTCGGGTGTGTGATTTATCATTTGCGGCAAAAAAGCCGCGCAAATAAAAAATTTTGCCATAAAATTTGCAAATGTCAAAAAAAAGTCGTACCTTTGCAGAAAATTTCAACGAATGAGAATAATTGACAGCATACGGAACCTGTTTGTACGTCCTGGTCAGATACTTGACTACGGTCGTATGAGTCAATACTGGTGGCACGGTTGGAAGGGTACGCGGTACGACTTTGCGAACCTTATCTGGTACAACATTTGCGACCTGCTGACCGACATCATTGAGGACGTGCAGATTACGGACGTGAGCGGTGCAGCACCGTTGTCGGAAGCCGGCATCAAATTCAACTCGTTTCGTTCGTTTGTCTATGCCTGGGGCAAAGCCATCTTGCAATTGCTCTTTGATAGGGGTTATGTTGTGATCGGCTACGACCCTGCCACGTACCGCTTCTGGATAATGGACGAAACGGAGTACAGGCGTGTGCGCCGTGACGATGTGACTATACCTGTGCCGAACGACAGCACGGTGCAGCTGTACGCTATGAAGTCGAGCACGTACGTTGTGTACGAGAAATCAGACCGCGAACTTTGCAAGGGCTTTTTGGAGTTCCTGAACGACGTGCTCAACGGCTCGGCTACGGTCAGCAAGCGTCTCGGCGCGGTAGTGGTAGCCAGTCCGAAGAACCTGACCAACGCACCGACGGCTACGGTGCTGACCGAGGAACAGAAGAAAAAACTGGAGAAAGATTTGCGAGAGGATTACGGAGCGTTGAGCAGCCAGTCGAACGTATTGCTTTTGCCGCGCGAAATGAGCTGGCAGACAATCAACCTTGCAGGCTTGGACTTGCGTATGTTGGAAAAAGTCAAGACCGCTATTCTGGCTATCGTTGACCGTATCAAGATACCGGCTAATCAGGTGGCAATTATTGACGCAAATAGCAGCAAGCAGTTATCCAACGGCAGTGAGATACGCGAGGGCGACAGGCTGAAATACAAGACGTTCGGCAGGCTTTTTGAGCGCACGTTCGTTGACATGGCACGCGAGTACGGTTTGAGCATTGATTATCAGATAGACGGTGAGCCGGTAGGCGACACAGAAATAACAGCATAAATAAAACATTCATGAGAAAGGTTGACATGACACAAGCCTATCGGGCGAAGAACGCCAAGCGTGCCGCGCACATGATACGCGAGGCGGTGCTGCTTGGCGACTGGCAGGAGGTGCAGGGCGTGGACGCACAGACAATAAAGCCTGAGCTGTCGCCGGAGAAATTGGACGGTCTGATTATTAAAGGCTACGAAATGAAGTTCGGCAAAACGAACGAAAACGGCGAACAGTATGAAAAGACCGCTTTTGACGAGTTCATCAAGCGTTACTTTGTTGACGGTAAAATGAACATGCCGGTTGACATCAATCACCAAGGCTGGACTGACTGGCACGCCTACTGTGGTCGCGTGTTGTACATTGAAGTGAACAGCGTCGGCTTCTACTTTGCTGTGTACATTCCGCGCGATTATCCTGAGTATGCTCGCCTGTTGTGGGCATTGAAAGCAGGCATCGTGCAGGGCTTTAGCAAGGAGGGCTTCGTTGATTACGACGATTACGACCTTGTATGGAACGAGGACGGTACATTTGACCACGAGATTATCCGAAAAATGAGCGTTGTCAGCGTGTCGCTCGTTTGCACGCCTGCGAACGGTTTGCCGTTTGAGCAGATGCGCGAGACGCGTAACGCTCTGTATTTTCAGAACAAAACAGAAGAAACGCACAGCGGCAAGCGAACGCTGGCGGAAATGTTTAACAAATAAACTTAATCGCAATGAACAAAAACTATTTGACAATCGCCAACGCGTTGAAGAAGTTGGCGAACGGTTTGAGCGAGGAAGATCAGAACGAGCTGGAGCAGATTGCCGCTGCCGTTACCGCTCTTGCAGGACGTGCAGACGATGAGGGCAAGGCTGAGATTGCCGCACGTGTTGAGCAACTGAAAGCCGACTTGGAGAAAGTCGAAGCAAACGTTGCTGAAAACGTTGCCGAGCGTATCCAGAAGCTCCGTAACGAGCTGACAGGTTCGCTTACCAAGAAAGATGTAAAGGAAGCGTTTACGCCGGCTGTGCGTAAGGCTATCGCTAACGCGATCCTTGACTCGCGTTACGGTTTGCAGAACACACTCGACGCCATCGAGGCTGTCTGCAAGGAGAACGGCATTGAGGTCCGCAAAAAGAACAGCGTAACAGGTCTGACGTTTGCCGAAGTTATCGACTACGCTCTCCAGCTCAAGCAGGAGAATAACGACGAGATTTTCGACGCTCTCTACAAGACCAACCGCAGCAAGTTTTTCTACGGTGAGCTTGACCCGACCAACGCGAGCAATATCGCCAAGCAGTGGGACAAGAATAGCGAGTCATCGAAAGCCGAGCAGGAGCTGGCTTTGAACGGCAAAGCTATCTCCACCGCTTACATCTACAAGTTGCAGTCCCTGGCGCACGAGGATTTGGACGACGCACGCGAAGCCGGTCAGGAGTCCGCTTTGCTGCGCGACATCCGCGAGGAGCTGATGCGTGCCGTTAAGGGTCTGGCGGTACGTGCTTTCCTTGTAGGCGATGCCTACAACCCGAACGGCAGCAAGGTTACGACCTTTGAGACCATCGGCACCAAGACCGCTTCCGACCTGTTCACGACCGTTGTCAACCCTGCAACCGCTAACACCGTCACACTTGCTGACATCCGCAAGGCTGCAAGCAAGGTTAAGACCGCTCGCAAGTGGTGCGTTCTGACACCAGACCTGAAGCTGGCTTTGGCTACGCGTCTGTACGCTGCCGGCGGTACGGAGTTCTTCTTCACTGATCAGGAGCTTGCCGAGCAGCTCGGTGTTGACCGTGTTATCGACAAGGACTTTATCGGAGAGGTGACCGGCTTGCACGCTATCATCTTCGACCCGAGCGAGTACTGGGTAAAGGAGAAGAACACCATTGATACACCATTCCCCGAGTATCGTGATAACCGTCAGGGCTATCTGTACGAGATCAACATGGGTGGTGCTATCCATGGCTTGGAGTCCACCGCCGTTGTACGTGAAGCCGCGTAACGTATGGCAGCGAGGTATAAGGTAGTCGACGGCGTGGCTGTGTACGAGTATGTCAGTACTGGCGTGCAGGCACAGCCGAAGCCGGAGACCAAACCGAAGAAGAAAAAAAAGTGACCGAGTAGGGTGCTGCGCACGGATAGCGCACACCTGAAAGGTTTTTAACAAGATTTTGCAATATGACACCACAGTGGTACAACGAACACGGCTACAAGGTTAGCCAGTACATTGAGCAATCTGAGATTGACAGGGCAGAGGCTGACGTGCGCCGCGCGTATGTTGAGCCTATCGTAGGCAATGCCGAGGTCAGTGACGATGTGGTAGAGGGTACTGTTGGCTGCCTGGCGCACTTGTTGCTTTTGCAGCGCACGATCTTTGCGACGCGTGCCGGTGCGAAAGTCAAAACAGGTTACAATTCGCAGGAAACGGACGCGTGGAACAAGTTGCAGCAAGAGGCTACGTCGTGCCACCTTGCTCTGCTTAACCTGCGCAATCAGGTAGGCGTGAACAGTGATGCCGAAGTGGTGGATATTTGCAAAATTTATTTCAGGACTAACTTTTTTAATTTGTAGTAATATGGCTTCATGTATTGGACAAATTGCAGGCAATATCGGATTGAACTGCGAAAGCCCTATTGATGGCGGTTACACAGGTCGCGCGATATTGATACCAATGGAGGCTGTGCCAGTTCTGACCAAGAACGCAGAGAATCCGCGTATCATATCTGACATTCAGATCGCACAGAACGCGCACGTTGTAGCTGTTGACAACGAGGGCACGTCACCGTTTGACGGCAGCACCACGACAGGCAACAACGATGCCGGATATTTCCGCTTCGTCAAGACTGCCGCTGTACGTTTGCCGGAGCGCGGTGCAGACTTTGCCGCAAAGGTTGTTGAGCCGCTTGTCAAGAGCGGTCGCGGCTTTATAGGTGTGTTTGAAAAGAAAGACCGTATCGGCGACGGCTCGTTTGAGGTTATCGGCGCACAGTCACCGCTTAAGTGTGTTGATCCTGCCACCGTTACACGTAACGAGAACGAGAACGGCGGTGCGTGGAACGCAACCTTGCAAAGCACCGAGGTTTACGCCGAGAGCGTGTTCTTCGACACCGACTACGCCACCACGCTTGCGGCGTTTGAGGCGTTGCTTGCTCGTGCGTTCGCGTAATACGCGTTTTTATTCGTTTTGCGGCACTTTCTCTGCTCGGGTGTGTAATTTATCATTCTCGCGCGGAAAGTGCCGCAAAATCAAAATTTACTATCAAAATCTATTCTATGTGTTGCAGCTTTCCTACAATCAAAATAACAGAGGGTAACGCGTTCACGCTTATCTTTCCGCTGAAACGTCGTTCGTACGTTGCCGAGAGACCTATCGACGAGGATATAGACGTAACGCGCCTGAATGATGTGCATGTAACGCTTGGCGGTGTTGAATATACGCCTACGATTGAAACGTACGGCGTGCGTATTGATGTGCCGGCTACGATGGTACGCGGTACGTATGACGGTCTGTTGACCGCTGACTATGACGGCAACGCTATCCGCGGAGCGTATGAGAGTTGCGTGCAGGTAGTGGCTTGGAATGCGCAAAGCAACGCGCAGCAGTATATTCTCGGCTCGCCTGTTGCTACCAAGGCGGCGTACGTGCTTGGATATATGCCTACTGACGAAGAGGTTGAGTCATTGAAGCAGCAATTGCGCGAACAGATTGAAGCAGCCGAACGGGCGGAGGCGGAGGCTATCGCTGAAAAGGAGCGGTATGCCGAAGCCCTGGAGCACTTGGATGACGTGGCGAAAGAAAGCACGCTGCTGCAAAAGTCCGCGGCGATCATCGAGGCTATCTCCGGAATACACATCGACATCCCGGACAATATCGCTACCAAGGACGACGTGACCGCTGCCAAGCAAGCCATCCTTGATGCCTTGTCGCAGATTCAGCCGGAAGACCCGAACAGCAAGGCTCTGGCGGAGTTCTTTGGCGTGACCCTGCTGCAAGGCTATGAGTTTATGCAAGACACAGAGGTTACGGATGAACTCGAGGACATCATGCAAGCTCTCGACCCCGACCTGACGGCCGAACAGGCGGAAAGCATCACAGCCGAGGCAATGCAAATTATTAACCCTTCACAATCGTAACAATATGAGCAACATTATTCAGAAGATTTTCAGCAATTACCTCTTCAAGGTGCAAGCGGCGTGGTTCGGCGTGTATATCAAAGACAAAATCGAAGCGTCAATAACCGAGCCGCTTGCCGAAGTTAACGAGAAAGTCGCAGAAGCGGTGGCCGAAGTGAACGAAGCGGTGTCGCATATCCCGAACGGGCTGACCGTGATGTCAGAGAGCGATTGGGCAGAGACTACGCCAGCCGACCAACATATCTATATGGTGTTCCCTGACACACAAGTAACCGAAAGCGAGAGTTGATATGGCAGGAATCTATTCACAAGGCGGCTCGGCTGGTCATCGCTATGCTGGTTGGCTGAGCGAGGTGGAGGCAAAGAACTTCCAGTTCGGCGGCAAGGTGTTCAACGGTTCGCCATCGGCTATCTATGTTGGGAGCAATTTGGTATGGACGTACTGGCTGAAGGCTCCGGCCATGACTGCCATCTACGGTGCGTTTGGTCAGAGGGATGGCAAGGCGGTGATCAAGGCAACCAATGCCTATCTGAACCAGTTGGCTGCGAGTGATATGGACAAGGCTACCGCTCTGGCGGGGTATATCAACGAAGACCCGATGATGGTCTGCTCGCTCGGACTCGAAGTGTCCGGAGTCACTATGCCGATAAGGTGGCTGAAAGGCGACGGATATTCTTGGATAGACACAGGAATCAA
>Ga0326511_10003924_pt1 | contig 11927 bp, 7 predicted proteins | sample 0_2496_0518_D_FD_203701 | JGI IMG/M metagenome (GOLD analysis project Ga0326511, IMG submission 203701) | Bovine rumen microbial communities from UC Davis, California, United States - 0_2496_0518 | ecosystem: Host-associated > Mammals > Digestive system > Stomach > Rumen | place: USA: California...
ACCCATGGACGTTTGCTCAAACAGCTTAGCAGCGTTAAAGCCCTCCAGTTCCTGATACCTCGCAGTGAGGAATTTGATCTGATCAGATGTAATACCAAGCTCAGAAGACGATGCCTTCAATGAAGATACTACGTTATCAACGCCGCCCTTGAACGCTTCGTAACGTCCGTTCACATTGAGTAGTTCAATTCCGAGTTCTTTCAACGCCTCGAGATTATTAATGCGGATGTTAATATCCGCGATCTCTTCTTCGCTTGTAGCGCTCTCGCGCAGCTCAGTCAACTCGTCTATTTTATCTTGTATTACTTGGGCATAAGCATCGCTCTGTTCCTGAAATGCCTGTTTTATAGCCTCGGTCTGTCCGGTCAGCGTGTCGATGTCAAACACATTCTCCAAGCCCATAAGCTCAGGGTATTGTTTGACCATTGCCTTCCAGTCTTGCAGATTGCCAGCGGCCAAATCGTTCAGTGCGTTTACCAGGCCGGACGCTTTGCTTTCAACGTTGCCAAGGTCAGAGAATAGCGCGTCAAGTTTGAGAGGATCGCCATTGAGTGCGGCTTTGTAAATCTCAATCTCTGCTGTGAGCTCGGCAATTCGCTCTCTATTCTCTTGGATCTGCTTGCCATTGTCTATTTCCGAGTACGACTCCATGAGAGACGTGACCTCTGAAAGCCTTTTTAGTTCCGCTTCTTTTGCAGCTATGTCATTTTCTGCAAGTGCCTCGGTTCTCTTTTCCCAAGCTTCGGTGTTCAGCTTGACAAGGCCATTTTCAACCGTCAAATAGTCCGTAATCTTTTCGTTCTGAATGAACTCGGGAAGCTTGCCTTTGAGGTCCTTATCTTTGGCAATAGAATCGATTGCATTTTGAATAGACGATATCGTGTCGCGGGACACTTCGTCATCTTCACGCATCTCTTGACGTGCTTTACTGAGAATATCTTCGCCAGATTTTAGCTGATCAATCGCCTCTTTGAGGCCGACAACTGACGCAGTGGCTTCTGCAATTTCTGGCGTAGTCTTATTTACACCAGCCGCAAGGCTCTCAAAGTAAGATACAACCAGAGATGATATTACCGGATCAAATCCAAATGCACCTTGATATTTTTTGATGGCATCATAATAGCTAGCTAGCTCTTCCTCTACATCCCCTTCTCCGTCATGGAGACCGCGAGCCATCTCGTGGAGTTCTTTGGAGGCATCTGTAGTAAACACATCCGCAAAAGCTTTGCCAAACTCAAGGACATCACTTTTATACTCTTCTATTGATTTATTTCTGTCAAATAATGAGTCAAGTCCTTCATTCAGTTCGTCCAATGCGTCTTTGGGGATATTATTGTACGCATCACCTATGTCTTTTACATATTCAGCCGCTGTGCCGAGCACACCTTCTTTGACGTTCCCCAACTTGCCATAGTCGCCCGACAATCGACGGAACGCATCGATAAAGTCTTGAGCCTCACCAAATGGACGTTTTTCAAATCCTTCTTCCGTCTCAATGCTGTAAGCCTTAAGTGCATTTATAAAGTTTTCTCTGTTCTCATATAACTCGACAAGCGCATCCGTCTGTTCATCATATGTAAGATCCATATCGAAGGGATTGGTTAATCCCATTTCGGACAATATGTCCTGCGCATACTGGTAGTTTTCTACACTGCTTTTAACTACCCTATCGAGCTCTTCTGCGTCACCATACAATTCGTCTCTGGTAGAATTATACTCTTGCACAGCGCCTTTATAAACATCACCAAAAGCACCGAGCTTTATGTTCCTTTCATTTTCAATGAATTTATTTTGTTCATTGATCGCCTCTGTCAGCGCACTTTTATACGTTAATACCGCACCACTTTCGGCATCATAAGAACTAACTATTCCCGGAGAGATGTTTATTATTTGCTGCAGTATATTCTTATATTCTTCGTATTCTGCAGTTGTGAGGCTGACATTTTTTCCTTGTGAATCGACACCCTTTGACAGCTCGTCAAATCGCCCCTTGAGGTTATTCAAGGTTGAAATATTGCTCTGGTATTTTTTCTGAGCTTCATCGTAATTGTCAATAATTTCATGCGCAGCTTCGATTGCCTTTTCCTTGTCTTCTTTAATCTTCGAGGTGATTGCAGAAACTGCCGTAATAGCGGCAGACAATCCTATAAGCACCCAGCCTATAGGACCGATCGCTGTAAATATTGCCTCGAAGCTCGCCGCAAGTCCTGCGTTAGACGCAGCTAGGCCGTTATTTGCACCCTGCAATCCAAGCATTGCTACAACCTGATCAGCGTATTGCTCTGTTAACCCCTGCGTAACGAGTGTGTCCTTCAATTGCTCTGCAAGCAAAATCTTTTGGCTGGCTGACAAGGTACGGATAGAAACGCCGAGCGAATCTGCAATTTCAGCAGCAGTTCTACCGTTCTTCGCAAACGCCAAAATCTGAGATGCAAAGTTTGTTACATCCTTAACAAGCCCTCTGCCAATTATTGTCGTTGCAGCTACCGTAATTGCAGGCAGCAGCAAGTGAACTTGATTTAATGCGGTTGCAACTTTAAGTATATTGGTTGCCAGATCCACAAAGAACTTAACTGCGTCGCTGCCAATAATACTATTAGACAGCGCCTCAAACTGTCCCTTCAACAGGTCCATCTTACCCGCAATGCTGTCGAGGTATTTCTCGTTCTCCAAAAATGCAGACCCCGAAGAATCCATCGCGGTCTTCATCGCGTTCTCGGCGTCCTGGAAGTTCGTCATCAACGCCTGCACAACGTTGGCGTTTCGCTTGCCTGCGATCAGCCCGACGACATTCGCCTGTGTGGTATCGCTGAGCGTGTTCCAAACTTCTGAGATTTCCTTTATGATCTGATAGGTTGATTTAAACGTGTTGTCGTCCAGCATGATGTCGACGCCGGTAAGGCTCATCAGCTCGCTGCGCAGCTTCGACACCGATTCGGCGCATCCTTCGGAGGATTCGCCAGCTTCTTCAAGCTCGGTCTTCGCGGCCCTGAGGTACCCGTTGTGTTCAACATAGCTCGCTAGGCTATGCTGGCGCTTTCGCGCTCCTCCACCTTTCGATGGAGCGCAGACTATATCATCGCCCTTTCGTGGGCGTCCACCGCTTCCGCTGCCAATCGCTTGCAGCGTACTCCCTTCCGGGATAGTCGTTGAACCTTCCTGTATATAGGCTTGGCTGCTGGTTGCCAATTGCCGCAGCACTTAGGCGATATCGCCCTATGCTATCCTGCCAATCGTTTCTGCTTTCGCGACCGCTCGGGTTTGGCAGGCTTTATGGTGTTCCAGCAATTCGATGGATTTTACGACCACTATATTACTAATGGTCAAGGTCTTCATTGATGTCAATCTGTTGCTTTTATGACCGCCTGTAGCGGCGGGCGAGACTCTCATCTCGCCTCTGCGGTTTCTTTAATTAGGCTATCTCCGCAGTTCGGACTGTATCTTCACCCTCTGCTGAGGGGAGCAGGTAGGCTGCCTATGTCGCCATAGGTAGCCGGGCAGTCTCTGAGGATCGCTCTCGCGTTTCCTGCGTCTTACCGTGCCTATACGGCTTTAACGCATATACCTGCTTGCTGTGCGACGTATTGCTACGCCGCTGGGCGCGTCGTTTCACCCACGGACTCCGGGTTCTGCACGATGGCATTCGCCGCAGTGATGAGACCTATACTTTCTTCAAGTGTGTTGCCAGCACCAAAGAGGGCTGAGGCTGAGCGCTGGAGCGCTTCGCCTATGCCCGTTGAACTACCAAACGTTCAGCGCGGTTCGCTGGGCCGCGCCGGTGTTTTACTCCTTCATCTTTCAATGAAGTGCAGACCATATCTTAACCCGCTGTCGCGGGTCTCCACCACTTCCACCGCCCATCGCTTGCGGTGTACGGACATGTGTCCTGGTCGTTGAACCTTCCGCTGTTCGCGGCTTGGCTGCTGATTGCCCATTGTTCAAATGCGTAGGTTTTATCCGTGCATCATCCAAACGCTTCTTTTTGCTTTCGCTACCTTCACGCCTGCGACTGTTCGCCGCTACGTTGTGGTGCGTTTGGCTTTAGGGTTTTCCAGCAATTCGATGGATTGTTTTGCGAACACATTACTGTGAACGGCCACTAAATGGTTAATGGCGAAATTATTGCCCACCTCGTTGAATTTATCAACGATGGTTATGGCATCCTCTGCTTCAATCCCAAACGCCTTGATCGTCGAGATCATCGACTCGGTCGCCTGAGATATATCGTCTATACCCGATTTGTTACTCTTCTCATGGAGAAGGGAGCGGTCATTTCTGCCGCCCTCTGCGATTTCATTTTTATTGGATTATAGTCGCAGACCAGACCATATCTTCGCCCCAGAGGGGCGACTGGCGTATGCCTGATCGTTACCTTTCAGGCTGTGGTCGTTACGGATTCTTTTGCTGTAATGTAGTTGATTTTTTCGTCGATTAACTTCTTATATTCATCGTTCTCTTCTGCGGTATATGGCACCTCCAAGTAATCGTATCCTTTGGAGATGACATACCACTTTTTGAACATATCGCGCTTTTTCGCCATCTTGAACTCATATTCTCCCGATGTGCCTCTGCGTCTCCCGAGTGATTCGTGCCATGACCGAGCGGTGTAATGCTGCTTTCCGTTTACCTCGATAATCAACTTAAGCTCCACAACCTCATTATCGCATGGCAAATATCTATTATTATTTACCCATTGACGTTCCGGCAATACGTTGCATTCATATTCATGAAGCAAAGTATAACCAAGAGATTCGACATAGTCGCTCACTTTGTTTTGGAGCATACTGGTCTTGGCCATGACGGAACATGTTGGACAGCGAAAATCGTATCTGACAGATTCAGCCACGCACCTTTTGAAGTCTTCATGCTTGCCTGCTTCGCATTTCCACCACGCGTTCTTATGCGAATACGGCGTTATCTCGAGAGGGTTTAATATGTTCTTGCCGGACCAGTATTTTTTGTAATTCGGGAATGCAACTGGCAGACTGTCGCATTCAGCCGCCTTGCCGCTCGCACCGCACACATGGCATTTTGGACACCCAGTAACCAATGATTTATTGGACGTATATGTGTTGCACATAATCTGATATTCTCCATGCATTGGATTCTTAAGACATTTTAGCCACACCATCTTGCGTGACGAAAAGGACATATCGAATGGAGAGCATTCGTTCTTTTCTCCCCAGATTTGCTTCAGTTTGTCTTCTCCGTCGCGGTCAATAATAAACTGCCCAAAGGAATTACATTTATTGCAATAACATTTTCTTAACCTGGTTAACCTGTAGCACGGAATACACCTGCTTTCGTGTATGCCTCTTGGACATTTGAGGTATATGTTCTTGTGTGTGCCACTTTGAATATCATCCGGAGAGCAGTCGTTTAGCTCGTCGTCCCACGCTTCCAAATAATCGCTCCGATTATTTCCCTTGCACCACTCGGCAAACGTCAAATAATGATTCCACCTTTCATTCATTACAGCAAAAGCCTTGTCCTCGGAATTGTCCGTCCCCGGATGTTTCCCGATAAAAGCCAGTTTTGTTACCTGCACATTGCTGTACAGGAGGACCTGTATATTTCTTGATCCCCTACGTTCTTGTAGACTAAGCTTGCCTCTGCGAGAGACAATGCATCCTGTACACCAAAACCTAAACGCGCAAACCTTTTGTTGCTCTTCCGATAGGAAGGAGCCGGTCATTTCTGCCGGCTTCCGCAATTTCACTTTATTGGATTATAGTTGCGGAGCAGAGTACATCATCACCCGGTCTGGGTGGTTGGCGTGACTACACAAATCTCTTTGTGCAACACTTACTCGTTACGGGTTCCAATTCATCGACGCGAATTGGTCTTGCCCTCGGAATTGTCCGTCTCCGGATTTTTCCCGATAAAAGCCAACTTTGCATATGCGCATTCCTGCGCAATGGGACTATTTAGTTAATCCGCTGTCGCGTTTATGGTATCGCTTACCGAAGCGCCGATCGACGTCGCGGTCTGCACAGCCTTCTCATAGAATTGCTCGTACCCCACCGCCGTCAGGTCGGTAACCTTCTTAAGCTCCGTCATCGCCGCATCAAGCTCTTTGACGGAGTTGATCATGCTCTTAATGCCTCTGATTACGAGCATGAAGCTGCGCGTGACCAACGACCAACCGGCGAACTTCTGCCAGCCCGCCTGTAGCTTCTGGAAGAACGTCTGGCCTTGCAGCCCGGCGTGATTGGCGGCCGCAGCGATGTTGTTGAACTCAGCGGAAATCTTCTGGAGCTGCGTAGGATCGAGCCCGTCTCCCTGTAAATCTCGCATCATACCGTCAATCTGCTGGCGATAAGCCGCATATGCCTTCGGATTCACGTCCGCCCACTTCTGAATCTTGTCACTCAGCTTTGTGGCGTCCTGCTGCAACTTCAGCTCGGCGTTGGTCTTCCTGATTTCCTCGTTATATTTTGCATAGGCCAGACGCATCTCGTTGAGCTCGCGTTTTGTGACTGACCCGGACCGCTCCATCTTGGCGATACTCTCGTCAATCTCGGCTTGGTGATCTTTGTAAACCTGGGAATTTGTACGCCGCAACGCTTCATACTGATCCCTTAACTTTACAACAGATGCTTCCAAAGCCAGTGCCGACTCTTCTTGCTTCCTGCTCGCATCAGCAAATGCCGCGTCCGTGCTGAATCCAGAGAACGCCGCTTCAAGCTGACCGATCGTCTCTTCGCTGACAACGCCCATCTCACGGAAGCCCGCGATGATCTGTTCAATGTCTGCTTTGCCGTTTGCGGCCGCCTGATCCAGCGCTGCCATCAAAGCGTCGATGTCAGCTTTGTTCTGCGCGTAAGCATCCGGCTGGTTGATTTGATACAAGCCTATCTGCTTTCGAATCTCCTCCACCCGCTGCAAGAACGCGGCTTGTTCAGCAATCTTTGCGGCTGCCTGTTCTGCGCCTTCAGCCCCTTGCACCGCGGCGTCTGCCCCGGCATTCGCGGCTTCTGCTGCAGCCTGAGCAACCTGCTCCTCGGCCGCAGCCTGTTCCCTTGCAGCCTCAGCAGCGCGTTCGTGTTGTGCAGCGATTTGGTCGCCGGCATTTTGCGCAGCAGCCTCGCTTTCAGCCTCAACCACAGAACGTGCGGCCTCCGCCTGCACATTTGCCTCATCTGCAGCGTGAGCCCTCGCTCTTGCTTCCTGCTCAATGGCATCCGCATTTTTGAGCCTGAAGTCCTCAACAGCGCCGATCGCATCTAACTCTTTTTGTTCAGCAGCGCTAATCTCGGCATCAATCGCACGAGCACCAACAAGATCGCCATTCGCGATTAGTTCTGATTGTAAATCATTCAAACGTTGGAGCTCTGCTTCAGCGGCATGATATTGCGCAGTGAGCGCTTCATATTGGGCGACAACATCCGACACGGCCCGCTCATTAGCAGCAGCACTTTGTTCAACCGCGCCGGTGCCCGATGCGGCTTCTTCGTTTGCCGCCGCCACATCCCGCAACGCATCAGCCTCTTCTTTGGCTCTGTCTACTACATGGTCGATCGCCGCAGCCTCGGCTTCCATGTCTGTGGCAATAGCTTCGTCCTGCTCGAACGGAGTCAACGTCATGCCGTTGACGTTCTCAACGGACTCTATGCGCGCACGCAGCTCCTCGATGGTGTCCGCAATTTTTGCCAGATTTGCGAGGTTATCCACCGACGCTTTGCTGACCTTGAGCTCTTTGAGATTCGTCCAGTCGATGCCGGCAAGCGCAGCAATGTTGCCGACGTTTGCAGCACCTATGATCGGGAGGTAGTCCGCAAGATTCCTTAGCGAAGCCTTGCTGACACTCAGATCATTAAAGCCTTTCAGATTGACATTTGATATGGCGTTAAACGCGCCAGTCTGCGGTAATTTACTAATAGAGTCGAGCGCGTCAGTTATCGCTGTCAATGTATTACCGGAGACGGTTAGGTTATCCATCGCATTCACTGTGCGCAACGCATTGGTGATGCTCTCTATATGCCCGCCATCCGCAGTGCTTAACCTTGCAATAGAATCCACCAATCTGGATATCGAATCGTATAACGTATTTGCAGACTCCGTCGCAGCGGAGCTGTTCTGAATCAATTCAACGAGCACTTCCGTAACGCTTCTGACGCCGCCCGTCTGATTAATCAGATCAACCATTGCTGTGCGTTGCGCCTCTGTCAACTCGGCACTATGACTAAGCTCTTCCGCAATACCTGTTGCAATCGCTCCGTTAGTAGCAGGCATGCTTCCTCTCGCCATAGCACCTTTGAGCTCTTCTATTTGCTGCATGACAGCTTCAACACCGGCGCTGATCCTACCTATCTCCTCGGTAAAACCGCTAAGAGCTTCGGGCGCTATTGATGCTCCACTCGAAGAAGCTTCCCTAATAAGATCTTCGTACTCATATTTAAGACGAGAAATCGCCTCTTCCGCAGACCAAGTGCCGTCTTTTAAATTCTCATAAAACGTATCAAGTCGGCCATATCTCGCGAATTCACTAAGCCCATTTGAATACACGAAGTTATTGAACGTCTGCATGGCACCATCGCGGAAGTTCTCGAGTTGAGCCTGCAACTCCTCAAGGCGGCCGCTGCCTCCGAGGATCTCTATTTGTCGTTCCGCTTCTGCTGCTCTGCGCCTCATTTCAGCAAGCGCATCATTTGTTTGGTTTAGAGCTGTTTCAAGCTGTGCAGTATTCGGGCGACTTAGTGCCGTCATTACGCTGTCGATGTCCGCCTTTGAATCTCCGAACAATGTATTAAGCGCTTGAAATTTCTCTTTAAGAGAAGACACATCAAATATTCGGTTGATGTCAACCGGAGTCATATCTCGCGCTGCATTGATGACACTTTCAAACTCGTCGCCATACCGAGTCATTAAATCGGCAGCGTTGCCTCCTTGGGCTATGAATGAGTTAAAGCTCTTTGTAAGTATCGTAGCATTTTGCGATTTGGCAACTTGCGATGTAGCTTTATTAAATCTATCGTATGCCTCGGTAACACCTTCAAGTGTCGACATTTGTGTCTTCCAGTATTTATTTAAATCATAACCACTCGCAATGTCTCCGAGTACCGTCGCTAATTTTCTTACAGCTCGTTCAGCGGCTTGAACAGCATCCGTGCCTTCAACCGTTATATTAATTGTAGATCGGAGGTCTGCCTCCCTTATAATATCTCCTGGCAATTATGTCACCTCCCACCAAATATTTCGCTCTTTCTTGCCTGATATTTTTCAAGAGTAAGCGCTCCAATTTTTCCGCGCCATTCTTCGCAGAGTGTATCAAACTGTTCGTCGAATAACATCAATGGAGAGGGGGTGCGCACAGCCTCTCTCCCCCACCTAAACCATCCACGACCGTCATAGTCTCCGCCCGCCTCGATTGGAACAGGTCGCCTATAATGAGGCGTGCCATTATAATTCGCGCCTCCGTGCCAGCCCTGTTCAAACACCTTTTCTGACAAGTCTCCATTTTTTCTGTCTTTGCCCATTCTGCTTCTAAAAAAACCTACTGTGGCTTTGAATGCATCGGTGTCGACAATAAAATCCGCCATATTGTTCAGACTGCCACGGCGGCTATAAAACTTTGGAGAATACGCGGCATACCATTCCTGTACCGCAGTATCGTATATTTCTTTGAAGGACTGCTCGATCGCAGGGGCCAATTCTCTAAGCGCTTCTTCATTACACTCTACTGCAATCGCATAAGCTCTTTCTTTAATTCCGCTAATAAAGCTGCTAAATATGCCTTCCAACAATCGCACCTCCTTCAACGATCGATTATTTCTTCAACGGCAACTCCACAACATTGTCAGCCTTGCCCTCCAGCGTCCCGGCCATCCTCATCAGATCGTCCAGGTTCTTCCTCAGCTCATCGCCGGACAACTGTTCCATCAGCTTGTCGCCGTCATTCATCACGGAATCCATCTTCGCCAGCAACTCGTTCATCTGCGAGCCCTGCGCGCTCACGATGCTATCCCGCTCATAATTCACCTTGTCCCGCGCCGCGTTCACCAGCCCGAGATACTGCGCCTCATTGATTACTTCGCGCACCTGGTTGTACAAGTCAGTGCTGTAAATAATGTCGTATACTGCACCGGATTCATCCTCACCGATGTCAAGTCCAGCGTAATACGCAAGCGTTCCGGCCTTCACCGCAAAGTCAAACGCTTCAGGCACATACTTTACGTCCGCCGCCTTCGCGCAAACCCGAGCGGTTTCTCGAACAAACTCCATAGCTTCCTCAAAACTGAGCACAGGTTTCACGTCAATCGTGTAAGTCTTGTTCTTGCCAGACCAGGTGATCTCCACCGACTTCACTTCCGGCATATCCGCCCGCAACATCTTAAACGTAACCTTCTTACTCTTCGCCATTTTCATTCTCCTTTTTCTCAACTTCAATGTTCTTAATGTAGATTTCCGTCCTCGGCCTGTCTTTGTCCACGAAGCACTTCAGCAGCAGCGAAGCCACATGGTTGCTGTCGTCGTCGACCAGCATGCCGCTCTCGCACAGCCCGTCAATAATAAACTTCGGGCAACTGTTGTCCGTGTCGTGCCTCCGGCCTGTAGAATAATAGGTGTCGAACTCAATATCGCATCGCGTGATGCGTAGGTTGTCACAACCTTGTTCCTTAACGAACCAAACGATAAAGTCCTTCCACTTTTGTTTGAGCGCGTTCATCATTGGGCGCTTCATTATCATCCATTTGTTAATACTTTCGTGATACGGATATGGCAGCGGTACCTTCTGCGCACGCGGATGTATTACAAAATACACATCGTAGTACCGTTCCATCACAGCCTTGTCAATTACCAGCTTAATGTCATCCAATCGTTCAATCACCACCATCGCAAAAAGAGGAGAGGGATTGCCCCCTCCTCTCCTACGTCCTTACTTATTACGATTCCGCATGAAACGCGGCATACTTTCCTCATTGCGAGAATAAGTATTGCGCACTTCAGCGATAGGTTCCTCGGGTTTGACTTCAACAGACTTCTCTACCTCAACGACCGGCTCGGCCTTCACAGGCTCTGCCTTTTTCGAATTCGGCTGGAACTCATCGTCGATAATTTCGCCACGAGCAACCGCCACGGCATGGAAGTATGCCTGAGCACATTCAGGGCTGCAGGCCACATCACGCCAGCGGAAGATACCTGGGTTCGGAGTATGACAAGCCTCATACTCCTTGCCGCAGTTTTTACACACCTTCATTACTTTAGGCATAATTAGTCACCCCTAATTAAGCGTCAGCAACATTGGCACCAAAGATCGTCCAGGTCCACAGAGCGCCACCGATACCGGAGCCGCCGCAGTTGGCAGTAGACACCAGGGAGTTCGCCTCGAAGGCGTGAGTGGCCTGGCTGTCGCCCATCGCGATGTCGAAATCACCGTTGAAGTCAGCCTTCGGGATCTCGATCTGCAGGTGATACACGTTGGAGCACTTGTCCTCGGCGGAAGCGTCGACGACCAGACGCAGCTTCTCGGAGAACTTCTCGGAGTTGTTGGTCAGCACGTCGGCGGGAATCTTACGGGTATAGAACACGATGATCTCAGTGCCGTCGTCGATAGCACCCTCGGCAAAGGTCAGCTCCTTGGTGGCGGGAGCATAGGCGAACTTGCCTTCAGAGGCGGTCGCAGCCTGCTCCAGCTTCTCCTGCGCAGCACCGGAAGTATCCTTGATGTACAGAGCGGTGATCTCAGCGCCGGCGGTGCCGGTGGCCTTGTAAGAAGTGGTGGCCTTGTTGGACTTCACGGTCAGAGATTCGGACCACTCGACAATAGCCTCGTCCTTGTGCTCGAACTCGCCACCGGTCTGAGCCTCCAGCAGACCAGCGGACAGCATGCCGTTGGTACCGGAGATGGTCACGGCCTTGTTACGCTTCAAGGAGTTCAGCAGGCGGCCGGCCTTACCGGTGATGTCTTCGCGCTCCTGGGTGTT
>Ga0326511_10003925_pt1 | contig 11925 bp, 13 predicted proteins | sample 0_2496_0518_D_FD_203701 | JGI IMG/M metagenome (GOLD analysis project Ga0326511, IMG submission 203701) | Bovine rumen microbial communities from UC Davis, California, United States - 0_2496_0518 | ecosystem: Host-associated > Mammals > Digestive system > Stomach > Rumen | place: USA...
TTTTTCCTAAACTTTTTACTAAATTTGTCCAAAACATAATAATTTCTCCTTAAAGTTTATTTACTGTTTTTAAAAAGCCTTTGCAATTATAGCATAATTCCGGCTCTTATGCAATGAAAAATAACATGATGCAAACCTGAAAAACACAAGATGTATACTACTCTTCCGATTTCTTCCTGAATAGCTGGATAGCTGTTTCCAGAAAACGAATTTCTTCATCTGTCAGGTCGCTGACATCAAGGATTCGTTTCTTATCCTCAACACCAAGCAAATAATCAATCGAGACATGAAACACTTTTGAAAGATTTATCAAGATTTCTGGAGCAGGTGTGCGTTCATAGAGTTCATAATTGCTGATAGTTGCTTTTGTTACCCAGATACGTTTTGCAAGCTGTTTCTGTGTCATGCCTGATTCTTTCCGAAGCTGTTTAAGGCGTTTTCCAAAATCTGTCATGTTGTCACTTCCTGTTCTTAGTATCTTACAAATTATAACATGATTCCTCATAATATGACAACAAAAGTAAACAGAACATGAACTAAAATATTGCAATATGAAAATTTTACCTGCGATTTCTCGTTATTAGTCTGATAGCAAGGTGCAGGAACTGGATTTCTTCGCTTGTTAGTCCGCTGATGTCGAGAGTTTGTGTGTTTTCCTCCATTCCGAGCAAATAGTCGGTTGAAATATGGAGCGTTTTCGCCAAATCCCTCAGAATCATTGGAGAGGGCTGACGTTCTTCCGTTTCGTAGTTGCTGATTGTCCCTTTCGAGACGTGAACACTGTCAGCAAGCTGTTTTTGTGTGAATCCTGCGGACTGCCGTAGTTTCCTTAATCTTCTTCCGAACCCCATTGGCATGGAAGTTCCCCCTTTCGTAAATTTCTGCTTTTTGAACAAAATTTTCTCAAAACTTCGTGCATTATTCACAAAATTTCTTTCTGGATGTTCTTATTATAGCACAAAACAATGTCCCTGTCGAACTCCAATTAGGAATGAAAGGGACATTTGGTAAGAGTCATTTTTTTGTCTCTTATCGTAATACTATATTATACCGAAAAGAGACATTCTGAAAAAGAAAACTCCCGACAACAAAAACATGGTCGGGAGTAAAATTTTAGTGTACATTTATTAACGTAAGAATATCTTCCACATTCAGGCGTTGGGCGACAATAGCATATGTCTTTTCGGGATTGATTCGGATTCCGACTTGGATTAACCCCCATAAATACCAGTCATACACATCAAACGCCATTTTTCTGCCAATCACTTCCAATACATTGACATGGTTGCAAAGTGTTTCCGAAACGTATTGTTGAAATCTTTCTTTGTTTTCCGGAGAAAAACTAGTTTCTTTGGTACTATTCTCATGGATATGCTGGAAATTTCCGCACATATTGATATATTTCCCCAAAAATTCAGAAAATTCTTTGTAGTGTTCATATATGACCTCATAAGGGGAAATTCCCCAAATATCTTCCAATGTTTTGAAAAAATCGCCTTCCAGATAAAGAAGCATACGATTGAACACATTTTTTTCTAAATCGTCCCCAATTTCGAGTTTCCGCTTGGGCATTAAAAGGTAGAGCATATTTTTCTCGAAATTCTCATCAAAATCAAAAAAAGCATCCGCATTTTCTAATATAATTTCCTGAGTCTCCATCGGAAGACTGCAAAGTGCCTCTATCGTATGTTCTAAAGAAGGTCTTATTCTGCTGTGATGGGGCACCTCTCTTTTTTCAATGGGAATAAAATTGCGAGGGATATTTTGGATATTTACCCATAATTCCCCTTTTAAGGTGAATTCGTTTTTTTCGATTGCCTTCAAAATTTCCTTTGCTTTCATTTTGCGGTCTTTTTTGTTAAAAGCCCCCAAAAAACTGTTTAGTGCTTTCAAATGTTTTGATAGAATTTCATAATATACGTTGTTCTTTTCTGTTGGAAATTGGAAATTTTGCTGTTTCACGATGCATTTCAAATAGATAACAAGCGTTTGAAATATATTAAGAAATTCATTACGATTTATGCGACAATAAAAATAATTGACCTGATAATGAAACGAATAGTCCTTGATTCTTTCACTTTTCCGCTGATTCCAGACTTCAAATTTTTGGTCAAAAATAGTTGGAATTGTACAAGCATAACGATAGATGGATTCTATCTGTTTCAAAAAGAGATTGTATAGGCATGGAGAAAATTTGATGTATTCTGTTATATATTCTCGAAAGATTGGCTCAATGGAATCACTTTCATTCAATAGAAAAAGCAAATAACACATCATTTTAGTCTTTAATTTTGATGATATGTATTTTCTTTCTGAAATTTTACAATCATAATATCCCATATAATCAAAATCCAAAAATTTTCGGTAATCTACTAGCTGTCCAGATTCATATAAATACTTGATTCCTTGTGTAATCAGGAAACTGAGAAGTTTGTACTGTTTTTCTGTGGAAAGTTTGATATCATAGGAAGGATTCGAACTAAGATAAGTGCTGATTGTCTTCTGTCCGACATTGATGACCTTTGCAATTTGGTCCTGTGTGATTTTCTCCTTCCGGTCATCATTCAGAATTTGTACAGCATTCCTGAAAAGCCTGAGAAACAAGCAGTTTTCAATATGATAATAATGTTGATAGGCGGAATGTTCCTTTATCAATTGGATACTTTTACTAAATATTTCTCTCTTTGTTCTTGCATCTTTTGGGAAATATGTTTCATAATCACTCAAATATCTGTCAACTGTTTTCTTACTTCTGCCGATACTGTCAGCAAAATGCTGATGTGTAATCTCAAGCTCTGTCAGCATATTTTGAAGCCACTGGACAAATTTTTCCACTTCAATGTGATATCCTTCCTCTGTCTGAATATACTCCGTTTCTTCTATTAGCATTCTTTTTCTCCTTTGCACCCATTACATATTATAATTATATCTTATCTTTTATAAAATTATAAATTATTTGCTTTCAGACAATCTGCGTTTCTCCTGCCGTTTTGTTTCCTGTTCTCCCCATAACATGGCATCATTTACCAATTGTTCCTGCTTGCTGAGGGGAATCGTAGGAAGGGATTCAAGGATTTCTTTATCAAAAATATAACGTTCATCAATAATGATTTCGGGTGGAACTGAAAACGACACATCAAAACATTCTGTTTCGGGATTATCTCGCATACTAAATCTTATATTGCTTGTATCAACTCTATGATAGCGACAGAAAAAGGTAATGAAAATACTAACCAACTTGATGCACTCTTGATAATTCGAAAGATTCGTCATAATATTGTAACTGTTAGAATCTGCTTCTCCAGACAGCAAAAAGCTTTCTGAAAAATCGATTCTGACAAAATCAACCTTTTCATTCATTGTATGTCACTCCTCTCTGGATGCCATCAAGTGACAATCCACCTTCATTCTGATTCTGAAACTTAGGACAATTTCGCTTTAGACTTTCTATTAAGTCCATTTTATGTTGAGCGTTTTGAATGATTCTCTCATCAAGAGCAATACGAGCTTCATACATTTCTTGAGCCATCTGTTCAGCGTGTGCCACGAGGTCAGCTTTCATTCTTTCAAGTTCAGATTCTCTTTTCTTGTTTTCCTGCATCTGCTGTAAAAGTTGCTCATGGAGTCGAGCCGTTTTCTCCTGTTCTTCCTGCAATTGTTTCCGCTTCTGTTCCAATGCCATTCTTTCTTTTGCAAGCTTTTCTCTTTCCGTCCGCAGTCGTTCTCGCTCCGTAGTGTTTTCTTCTACAAGATTTCTTCCGACTTCCCAAAATTCATGCTCCTGTCGATACGTTGTCAAATGTTTCTGATACTCTGATTCAGCGTGTGCCTTGTTAATGAAATTTGATTTTGGTTTGTCTGGAAGTTGCGGTTCAGGGTTATGAGTAAAGAAGTCAATAGCCTTCACACGATATTCCTCTGCAATTTTTTCTGATTGCAGGAACTCATCTCTCTGTTTTCTCGCCTGTGCAAGAATTTGTTCTGCTTGTTCTTCTGCATTGCTGATAATGCTATCAGCTTCTTGTTTCGCTTGGGCTTTCTCTTCCTTCAGCTTTTCAATTTCAGATAACAAAGAATCTTTCTCTGTTAAGAGTTGCTGATTCTGGTTTTGACGTTCTTTTATCAGGGCTTGTTCTTGTTTTTTCTTTTCAGTGATTTGGTGTAGCTCTTCTTCAGCTTTCAATTGCTCAACAGATTTTCTTTGAGGTGTCTCACCAGTTAAGAATGGAACATGAAACACTTCCATACAGTAATCATCAACCATTTTGTTCAGTTGTTTCATACGTACTTTTGTTTCAAAATGTTTGCCATTGATTCCTTTTCTTTCTGTGAGTTCGCCTGTCTTTTTGTTTTTTTCAGTCCATTCGGAGTAAGCAGACACCAAACAATGCATATGAGGAAGTGACATTCTCTTTGAACCGTCCTTGTCGGTATACTCATGTACTTCATCAAAGTGAACGAATCCGCCGTGGACGTTATCAGCACCGAAAAATTTCTTGTAGATTCCATAAACATCATAAAAAAATTGTCTTACTGTGTCGTAACCACGGTCAACAATTTCTTGAGGACATGGAACTTCAATCATGGCACAAATGATTCTTTGGTCAGGCTTTCTTTTTTTCTTTGGTGGATAAAATTCATCTACAGCTTTCACTCTTGTTAGCATCTCTTGACAGGCTTCTGAATAGTCACTACACCCGATAAAAACATTGAGATGAGATTTGCTTTTGTCTATTTGTTTGTTCGCATGATTACCATTGATACGTTCTGTTCTTCCATTGTGTCTATTCATTCCTCTGGCATCGTAAACGGTCATCTTTTTCCAGTCGTTGCTTGCCAATGTAACCACTCCTTTCAAGTACAGGGAGAAGGGGAGAGAGATTTTTAAGAGAGGGGGGAACGTCCTCTCTTAAAGCCGTCGGCAGACCACCTACAGACTTAAACCGCCCATGCAATAGCATGGAAAAGCGGGTTAAGTCTTAGGTGCAAAACAAGTCGTAAAACAAATTGTCATAAAATGATTGTCGGAAATTTAGCTAAAATGCAATCTGGATTTCAAAAAACAAACAATATCTCATAATATTCATCAGTTGTTATAACGTTCATTTCTGTATTGTCTCCTTCTGAAAATGTAATCTCTTGTATTGGTTCTTTGACAGGCAAATCAACAACCTGCACCGTTTTTCCTAAAGACGTTAATATCTTCATAAGAGTGGTAAGAGTAGGAGCAGCTTGTCCTCTTTCAAGTTTTGCAATTACAGGCTGTTGCACTCCACAAATCAAACTCAACTGTTTTTGTGAAAGTTTTTTCTCTTTTCTTGCATTGATAATCTCACAAATGAACATTTTTTTCAATCTACTTTGTAAAATTTCAATATCTTCTATATCATCAAAGTTTGTAACTGGACTGATATTAGATTCCATACTTTCACTCCTTTCCCCTATGATATTCTACATACTATTATACCACATATATTTTATAATGTCAATAATCAAAAAATTATTATATCTATTGACTTTTTTTTCAAAATATGCTATAATATAAGACAGTAAATGCAAAGAGTGCAGATGCTCGAACATCTACACTCCCGACATACTATATAAACTTTGGATTCTCACACCCCATTGTTTATACTCTAATTATAACACATTACCGCCCGTTTGTCAATATGTACACACAAAAACGGCTAAAATTTAAGGATAACTATGTGATAAGAGAGTATGTCTGAGTGCAAATAAGGGCATATTCTTTTGCATTTGCAAATAATCATATAGGAGGTATTTATACCATGTCCGTTTTTGTTTTAGATGCAAACACCATCTGCAGAACAATCAAACTTCTGCACCCTGACGGAGAACTGTTTGAAATTCGCCTGATTAACGGCAGCTACAATGCAAGCGGTTACTTTACTAACGCAGATACAGCTATCAAAGCATTGCAGTCCTTTAAAGCTGGTTGGAACAAAGAAGGAGAAGCAAGACATTCAAACATTTTCATTACTTTGAATCCTGTCAATCCAGCTTGCTATTCTAGAAGACAGCATGATATGCTGGTTGAAAAGGTCAAACCTACTACAAATGATACCGAAATCATTGCTTTTCACTGGTTCTTGATTGATTTAGACCCGAAACGCATTTCAGGTGTCAGCAGTTCTAATGAAGAATTACAGCTTGCTTTTACCAAAGCAAAAGAAATCCATGATTTTCTGGAATCAAAGGGATGGAAAGCCCCAATTCAGGCTATGAGTGGCAACGGTTGTCATTTAGTCTATCGTTTTGACGAACCAAATACACCTGAAAATATTGATTTATGGGAAAAAGCATTGAAAGCCTTGCAAGCTAAATTTGGTGATGATAAAATCGACATTGATATTACAGTTTTCAATCCGTCAAGAATCTGCAAATTATGGGGAACAATTGCACAGAAAGGCACAAATACTCCCGAAAGACCGCACAGAAAAGCCTATATTATGGTTTCCACACCAGACCACATTGAAATCAATGACAAATCCTGTCTTGAAAAGCTGGTTGCAGAACTCCTTCCCCTTGCTGATGAACAACATTCACAGAATATTGCAAATACTGACCAATCAAACAACCAAATACCACAGAAATCAGATACACAAGAAAAAAAGACAAAAAGCAATTTCAATCTTCTGGATTTCATCAATAAGCACCAAATACCAATTAGAAATACAGAAACAACACCAGATGGCTCTACAATGTATGTTCTTGAACATTGCCTGTTTGATGAAAGTCACGGTAATAAAGATGCAGCTATTATTCAGAAAGCAGACGGAACAATCTGTTACCACTGTTTTCATGCACATTGTGCGGACAAACATTGGAAAGATGTTCGCTCGATGTATGAACCAAATGCTTATGACGAAAAGCCGTCAAAGAAAAAGCCTGCATCACCTTATGATATAGACGGAACAGGTACATTGACAATTGCCAACTTAAAGCACTATATGAAACAAAAAGGCTATACAGTAAAATATGACATCATTAAGCATGAATTAACATACACAGGATTCAAAGGGCAGTCAAAAGAACATCTTGCTGAAAATGCCCCTGCTCTAATGAGTGATGAATTGCAATTTCACTTGAAAAAGGGCAGTACAGGTAACGTTGCTGAAAAATTACTTATCATTGGTACGGAAGATGAAAACAAAGTTAATCCTATTTTAGAAAGAATACAAAATACTGCATGGGACGGCATTGACCGTATCGCTGAAATCTACGATATATTTGGCATTGATGAAAGTGATACACTCAGCCGAACTTTAATCAAAAAGTGGCTTATGCAGTGCATATGTGGCTTATTCAACGATTTCGAGAATCCATTCTCATTGGATATTGTTTTGGTCTTTCAGGGCGGACAAGGTATCGGAAAGACACGATTTTTTGAACATATCGCATTGAATCAGAAATATTTCAATGGCGGTGCGTGTATTGACCCCAGAGACAAAGACAGCGTAATGCAAGCTACAAGTGCATGGATTTGTGAGTTAGGCGAATTAGGCAGTACCATGAAGAAAGACATGGATAGCGTGAAAGCCTTCTTTACAAAGTCTATGGACGAATACCGTGCGCCATACGGCAGAACAACGCTGAAATATCCTCGTATTACCTCTTTTGTAGGAACAGTCAATGACGAACAGTTTCTGATAGACCAGACAGGTAACAGACGTTTTGCAACTGTCTCCATTCGTCCAGACATTGAAATTGACTATGATACACAAGTTGCACCATTCAATGCGTTGCAGTTGTGGGCGCAAATTTACAGTATTGTTCAGTCAGATATTGATTCTGGTGCAACTCTCTCTGGATGTTTTCGCTTAACAAATGACGAAAAAAAAGCCCTAGATATTCGCAACAGCTCTTTTACTAAGCCCATGAAAGGTGAATTAGAAGTTCTTGATATTCTGACAAGTTTAATCTTAGAAAAAACTGATAACAAATATAGAGTAGAAAAAAGATGGATGACTACAACAGAGTTTAGAGATAGTCACATTTCCTTAGCAAGATATACCACAGTACAAATTGGAAAAATTCTTGAAAAATACGGTTATCCTTTACAAATCAGAAAGATTACAAAAGCTGACGGAACAAAGATAACAGCAAGATTTAGATTTTTGCCTGTAAAATTTTATGTCGGCAATAGCAATAATGAATAACTTCTTGCCATCAGTCAAAAGCTGATGGCTTCTTTTTTTGGTTACAGTAGATTTTGTAGCTGGTTACGGTAAATTTTGTAGCTGGTTACGGTAAATATAGTGTTTTTTTTATCATTATATACTATATATAGTGTTTTTTTAACTGAAAATATTATTTTTTCATTAGCTGGTTACGGTAGTTACGGCAAGTTACAGTAATTTCTTTTTTCGCCGTAACCAAATTTTTATTGATATATAGTCGTTTTTTGCGTTTTTTTGCTCTTGGTTACGGTTACGCATTTTTTTTCCTATAGAGTATTTTTTTCATATATGTACTATACTTTTTTTTTTTCAAATTTTATTTTCTTCTTTCTTTTTTTCTTTTTTTCAAATTTACCGTAACTATTGTGTTTTTTAAGTCAAATTTCATAGGAATATAGCCAAAAACAGTGGTTACAGTAAAAAATCTGTTTACCGTAACCACTGTAACCACTATAAAATAATGGCAATATATAGCCCAAAAAATATTGCTATCTGGTTACGGTACTTTTTTTCACCGTAACCGCTTTAAGTACACGCTATCAAACTTCATGAAAAGTATTTCAAATGAGTTGCAAATCCCTATTGACATATATTTTGAAACATGATAAACTTATAACAGAGAGAAAACACAAAGGAGTTGAAACAATGGCAGAGAAAACATATATCGGCTATGTCCGTGTATCCAGTGCCGACCAGAACGAAGCAAGACAATTGAAAGCCTTAGAGGATTTCGGAAAGCCCATGCATAAAATCTTTGTTGATAAATGTAGTGGAAAGAGTACCAACCGCCCAGAGCTGAAACGGATGCTTGATTATGTGCGTGATGGTGATGTGGTTGTTGTCAGTGAGTATGCCCGACTTGCCCGAAGTAGTGCCGATATGCTCAGAATCGTGAACGAGTTGCAGGAAAAGGGCGTTGAGATTATTAGTTTGAGGGAACAGCTCGACACAACCACTCCACAAGGCAGATTTATGCTGACGGTGTTCGCAGGATTGGCAGAATTGGAGCGTGAAACCATTCTTGAACGACAGCGTGAAGGCATCGCAATTGCCAAAGCACAAGGCAAATACAAGGGTAGACAGCCGATTCCGATTGATGTAGAGCGTTTCAAGGCTGAATGTGCCAAATGGAGAGCAGGACAGCAGACCGCAAAAGCAACCATGAAGAAAATGGGAATGAAACCAAACCGCTTTTACAGAAAAGTCAAGGAATTGGGCTTGTAATGAGTGTATCATACTGTAAATTTTGAAATTTGCCTTGTGTTTCGGTGACAACTATGGTATAATATCATTAGGAAAGGAGTGATTTTGATGAGTACCAGAGAGATTGCTTATAGTATCTTTGAACAGCTTTCAGAAGAGGAGTTACAGGGATTTATTGCCCTATTCCGCAAAATGTACCCACCGAAAAATGATGATATGGCAGAACGCAGGGCAGCTTTTGAAAGAATGAAGGGCGTTTGCCGATATATTCCAGAACTTGACGAAAAGAAAGAGCTTGCGGAATATCGAGAGGAGAAATATAATCAATGAAGATACTAATTGACACAAATGTTCTGCTGGATTTCTATGCAAAAAGACCTGATTACTATGATTCTGCCCTAAAAATTATGACTGCTTGCACGGAAAAGAAAGTTGATGGCTGTATTGCTGCACATTCTGTTACAAATGCGTTCTTCATTCTCCGCAAGGATATGCCCATTGAAGTCCGTAGAAGTACACTGAAAGACCTCTGTAAAATTGTCACGGTGATTGGAATTGATGCCAATAACCTGATTTCGGCTCTGGATAATGAAGATTTTTCAGATGTGGAAGACTGTCTTCAAATGGAATGTGCTAAGGAATTTTCAGCGGATTACATTGTTACAAGAAACATCAAGGATTTTGAGCATAGTACAATTCCTGTTATCTTGCCAGATGATTTTGTGAAAATGCTGAAATTGTAAAGTTTTATCTTTGTATCTTTGTGAAAACTGTGTAAAATTTTCCAAGAAAGCAGTGAATTTCATGCCCCACAAAAGGCAGAAGCCTTTGTTCCTGCTCTGGAACTCTCCGAACAGGGGAAACTATCAGCTTATTAGACTGTTATAACAAAAGAACGGCATGAGGATTATGCCCTCTATGCCGTTCTTTTGATAATGAAAAGCAAAAAAAATCCGTAATGTTTGCAAAATTCGACAATCATTACGGATTTTTATTATTTAGATTTATTTTACGGTGCTTTCATAGTTATATTGTTCAGTTTGTGAAGTGACACAATCATTGAACATACTGTCAATGTCTGGATACCCTTTGAAATTAAAGAAAATAGGAATGAAATTCTGGTAACCGTAATCACTTTCAGAAGTCTTTTTGCACAACTGTCCAGCAGACAAATCAACCGAGCAAGTGCCATCTGGAAGATTCTGTATGTCAGAATAGTAGTAATAGCAATAATATGTTTCGTCGCCTTGTACTTTGTCGGATGCGCTTCCGCCCCTTTTCAGAGCGTTGATGCTGGCTGTGTACTTGTAAACAAGGTATAAACCATTATAAGGTGTAGGGGTAAAGCCTTCTTTGCCTGTCAGGAGATAATATCCAAGAAATTCAGGCTCTGAGACTGCAATTGTTCCTTGCCAGTTTGGAATCCCTGCCAACTCTGCACCATAGCTGATAAGGCTGTCATGAGCCTGATTCTGCATTTTCTGCTTCATATCATCTGGAATCTCGTCAAGTGTAGATGCATAGGAAGCCAAGCCCTCAACAGTGTATTCTTTTTCTTCTGCTGTGGGGATTTTGCCATATTCTGCACACAATTCCAAGCCGTCAACAGTAATCTTCACAGTATCGCCATTTTTCAGGCTGGATGCCTTATCCACATTATACATAAGATAGGGTGATTCTCCGCTTTGGGTAATATCAACTTTTCCAAACGGTGCAATTCCGCTGAATGTAACAGTAATCTCATCAAATGGGTCAAATTCCTCTGCTGGTTTAAGCCCTTCAATCGTATAGGATGTATCTTCATACACAAAACTGATAGGGTATTTCTCTTTTAGGGACTCTTCATTTGAAACTGTCCAGTGGTAAGTAATGGTATCACCGTTTGAAAGTCCGCTGGACTTGTCAAGGCTACCGTCAAGCGCTTCATCAAGCACCATTTCCACGCCAAGTAATTCCATTTCGGAAACTTCGCCTTTTAATCCGAAAGCAGAAGGATTTTCGGAAATCAGCCTTTTCACATCAAATTGGCTAGATGCTGTGCCAACTGTCTCATAACCATCATACTTTACTGTCAAATAGTCATTCAAATTGACTTTTGTTCTTCCGCATCCTGTCAATACAAGGCAAAGCGTGAAAATTCCTGCAATGGCAGTATATGTCTTCATAGTAAATTTTCCTTTCTGGTTACATTTGATTTCTGCTCTGATTTTCAAGAGTTTTTCTTGTTTCGGCGATATTCTGGCTGATTTCGCAAATCATCATGACACCAGCCATTCCAATGAATGTGAAAACAACGCCGAGAATAATAACCAGAAAGCCCAACAGACCATTGTCAGCACCTTTTCCGGCAGCAATTCCGCCGATAATTGAACCGATAACGCCCAGCCCGATTGCGATTTTTCCTAAACTTTTTACTAAATTTGTCCAAAACATAATAATTTCTCCTTAAAGTTTATTTACTGTTTTTAAAAAGCCTTTGCAATTATAGCATAATTCCGGCTCTTATGCAATGAAAAACAAC
>Ga0326511_10003926_pt1 | contig 11924 bp, 8 predicted proteins | sample 0_2496_0518_D_FD_203701 | JGI IMG/M metagenome (GOLD analysis project Ga0326511, IMG submission 203701) | Bovine rumen microbial communities from UC Davis, California, United States - 0_2496_0518 | ecosystem: Host-associated > Mammals > Digestive system > Stomach > Rumen | place: USA: California...
GCTGTGGGCGTGGCGACAAGGGCGAGGCGGAACGGCTTGAAATTGAAGAGTCCACGGAAGTAGTTGCCATAGTGCTTGCGCATTTCGAAGATGGCCGTGCGTTCGCCCTTGAAGTCGATGGCTGCCTGCAGATGGCGACGGCAGACGGCCACGCGCTCGGCCACGGTGATCTCCCTCTCGGGCAACCCTTGCAGGGCACGCTGGCATTGCTCGAAGATCCAGGGGTTGCCGATGGCGCCACGGCCGATAAGTACCCCGTCGACCCCGTAACGACTCATGTTATCAACGGCTTGCGCGGCCGAGGTGATGTCGCCGTTGCCGTAGATCGGAATGTGGATGCGGGGGTTCCGCTTCACCTCCCCAATCATGGTCCAGTCGGCAACGCCGCTATACATCTGAGCCTTAGTGCGTCCATGGATACTGAGGGCCGCAATGCCCGTGTCCTGAAGCGCTTCGGCGAAATCGGTAACAGGCATGGAATCAGTATTGTACGCCAAGCGGGTCTTGACGGTCACCGGCAGGTGCGCCCGCTGCACCATAGCGGCGGTGATTCTAAGCATTTTAGGTATGTCCTGCAGTATGCCGGAGCCTGCCCCCTTGCCGGCCACCTTGCGCACGGGGCATCCCCAGTTGATGTCGATGAAATCAGGCTCGGCCTGTTCCACCACCTCGAGGCATTGCAGCAGCTCCTCCTCGTTGGCGCCAAACACCTGAATACCAATGGGCCGCTGCTCCGGAGTGAAACGCATCTTGCGCATGCTCTTCTCGGCATCACGGTTGAGGGCTTCGGAGGCTATGAACTCTGTAATCAACAGGTTGGCCCCCATCTCCTTGCACAGCTGGCGGAAGGGGAGGTCGGTGATGTCGTCCATGGGGGAGAGGCCTACGATCGGGGAGTGAGAGGGAGTGAAAGGGAGTGAAGGGGAGTGAGAGGACGATACCGAAGTATCGGTCGCAGTAATAATATTTTTGTTTTGGTTCATTGTCGGTTATTCGTCAAGGGGTTCATTGTAAAGACTTTGCATCATGTCGTCGTCGAAATATACCTGTTCGTCGGGGTGCTGCGCCGCGCGTCGGATGGCAGCCTCGAGGCCCGTCAGCGCGGCAAAGGGGGCGAACTGGGCCGCACGGTTCTCGAGGGTCATGCGCGGGAAGTGGGATGACACATGGTGCGGAAGGTTGATGATATCGTCGTATTCCATAGCTCTAAATTCCTAATTCATAACACTTAACTACGCCTTGTGCCCTCCTATCTGGCTGTTGCGCTCGCGGGCGGTGGCCCCCTCCTCGAGGTCCATGCCTTTGAAGATGGCGTTCTTGTTGAACTTGCGTTTGATGTTGAGCACGGCCTCCTGCATGCGCCGCTCCTTGTCGAGGGCGGACTTCACGGCCTTCTGCTCGCGTTCCAGCTGCTCGTAGTCGGTGAACATGTCGAGTTGTGTCACCGGGTGGGTGACACTGCTGTCGTTTTCGTCAATCACCTGATTGACAGTGATGGTGAGCCTGCGCACGAGCAATTTGGGGTCGACGCTCTGGTCGAACATCTGCATGACGACCTCCGTGATGATCCGCGCCGAGGAGGTAGGGCAGGGGAGGTTGGCCCCGGCATGGGCCGGTTTGGGCACGTAGCGGCCATAGTAGTCGCCCACCACCTCGCCGGTGTAAGTACCTTGTTTCAAGCTTTCTGCGTCGTAGTTGACATAGATGCCCACCTGGCTGGCCACCAGGCGGAGGCTCACCAGCTTGAGGGCCATGGCGTCGGCCATTTCGCGCATCACCACGCGCGCCTTCTTGAAGGTATAGGGTTCGGAGAGCACCTGGCCGGAACTGAAGGAGTTGCTGCGCGGACGGTAGCTCTTGATGGCCTTCATGGTGCAGGGCTCCCAGCCCCAGGCGTGGTCGATGAGGAGCTCGGCGTTGACGCCGAAGAGTTTGTACAGTAGCGCTTCGTTATCAATCGATTGCCGCGCCACGTCGCCCATGGTGTGCATGCCGCAGGCCTCGAGCTTGTGCGCGATGCCGCGCCCCACACGCCAGAAGTCCGTCAGCGGCTGATGGCTCCACAGCTGCCGGCGGTAGCTCATCTCGTCCAGCTCGGCGATGCGCACCCCGTCCTTGTCGGCGGGGATATGCTTGGCCACGATGTCCATGGCCACCTTGCAGAGGTAGAGGTTGGTGCCGATGCCGGCGGTGGCCGTGATGCCGGTTTCGCGCAGCACGTGGGCAATCATGCGGCGCGCCAGCTCGTGGGGCGTTATCTTGTAGGTTCCCAGGTAGTTGGTGACGTCCATGAACACCTCGTCGACCGAGTAGACATGGATGTCCTCCGGGGCGATGTATTTCAGGTAGATGCTGTAGATACGGGCGCTGTAATCAATGTAGTAGGCCATGCGCGGCGGCGCCACCAGATAGCCCAGGGCCTTCTCGGGGTGCGCTGCCAGGTCGCGGCTGTCGGTGGCCTCGCCCTGCAGCTGGTAGCCCGGGGCGTGGCGACGGCGCTGGGCGTTGACCTGCCGCACCCGCTGCACCACCTCGAACAACCGCGCGCGGCCGCCAATGCCGAAAGCCTTGAGCGACGGCGTCACCGCCAGACAGATGGTCTTCTCCGTGCGACTGGCATCGGCCACCACCAGGTTGGTGGTCAGCGGGTCGAGGCCCCGCTCCACGCACTCTACCGAGGCGTAGAACGACTTGAGGTCGATGGCTATGTATGTGCGGTTGGCCGGCATGGGTGGCAGAAATAATTTGGCAACGGAAAAACGCAGGAACAAAAAAAATATTGTGTGCCAACCAACGGTCTTTTTCCCCTCCGCCTCCCACCCCCGACCTCCCACCTCCTACCTGTCCGATACCTACCCGAGAGGTACATAATTCGGCATTTCTTATATCGTTCTTATATCGTTCTCATATACTTCTCATATACTTCTTATATAGGTGATATAAGAAGTATATGAGAAGTATATAGGAACTATATGTGAAGGGCCGAAAGAGGTCCCTGTCGGGTGGGTGTTTGGGGGAGGGGGACAAAGGATGGCGAAAGACTTTGCCAGTTTGCAATTTTTGTTTATTTTTGCATCTGAAAACAGAAAGGAAGGATATGGATAAAGAACTGGTTATCAAATATGAGGAATACGATTTGGCAGCGCTGCCCGACGCGGGCGACCGCGAATTGATGCAGCGGGCCGTCGAGGCTGCCGACGGCGCCTATGCCCCCTACTCGCATTTCCACGTGGGTGCGGCGCTCAGGCTGGGCGACGGCACGGTGGTGTGCGGCAACAACCAGGAGAACGCCGCCTACCCTTCGGGGCTGTGCGCCGAGAGGACGGCGGTTTTCGCCGCTTCGGCGCAGCGTCCCGGGATGCGGAACTACGAGGCGCTGGCCATTGTGGGGCGCAACGAACGCGGCGAGTTGTGCGAGGCGTCGCCCTGCGGGGCCTGCCGCCAGGTGCTGATGGAGTACGAGCAACGGCAGGGGCATCCGATGCGGGTGCTGTGCTACCTGTCCGGAGACCGCGTGAGGGTGTTCCCGAGTGTGGCGAGCCTGCTGCCTTTCTCGTTCGATTTTTGAAGCGCCATGGGGTGCCGAAGGCCCTTTTGCGACGCTCGGAGGGCGGGTGGAGGGGAGAAAAATTGAAAATGTTCGGTGCTGATTCCATGTGCTTTAGGTTGTTTGGAGACGGCGAAAAGTAAAAAAAATTTTTCTACAAAAATAATTCTTTGTACTTTTGCAACCTTAAATTAAAGAAAAAATTAAATAAAAATAATAACAAAAAGCACTTAGTGCGCTAAAAACAAACTAAACAAAATGGGAATTATCGGAAGTATTAGAAAACATTCGTGGGTGGCAGTACTGCTGGTCGGTATTGCTATTATTGCGTTCATCCTTGGCGACCTGACCAAGAACAAGGGAGGCATGCCCGACATGGGCTCCGTGAACGGCGAGACGATGACGCGCCAGCGCTTCGACGAGCTGGTCGAGCGTGCCGAGACGAACTACAAGATGAACCAGCAGGTGGCCCAGATTCCTGCCGAGATGCAGAGCCGTATCCGCGAGAGCGTGTGGGCCGAGTTTGTCGAGGAGACCCTCTTCGAGGAGCAGGCTGCCAAGCTGGGTCTGCAGGTGACTTCGGATGAGATGGGCGACATGTACACCGGCAAGTTCATCCACCCCTTACTCCGTCAGTATTTCACCAACCCCCAGACGGGAGTCTACGACACCCTCGGCGTGCGCCGCACCCTCGAGAACCTCAACGCCATGGACACCAACCAGCGTATGCAGTGGGTCGACTTGGAGAAAGCCGTCAAGAAGGACCGCATGCAGCAGAAGTATGCCTCGCTGGTCCTCTCCGGTTTCTACATGCCCAAGACCCTGGCCGAGAAGGTGGCTGCCTACACCAAGGAGGTTTCCAACATCCGCGTGGTGGCCATGCCGTTCCAGAGCGTGAGCGACGACGAGGTGACCCTCGGCGATGCCGACTACAAGAAATACTACGACGAGCATAAGAACGAATTCCGTGTGTATGAGGAACTCCGCTCCATCGAGTACATCGTCTATCCTGTGAACCCCACTGCCGCCGACCTGGCCGAGATCGAGGCCGGTGTGAAGAAGACCTGGGAAGAGTTCCAGACCGTCGAGGACGAGGAGATTCCCTACTTTGTCAATGGCGAGTCGCACCGCAGCTACGACTCCTCCTATGTCAAATCCAGCAGCTTCCGTGCCCCCATGGATGCCCAGATCGAGGCCGCCAGCGCCGGCACCATGATTGAGCCCGCCATCGTCGGCAACGAGTGGATGATGGCCAAAGTGTTGGCTACCGCCATGCGTCCCGACAGCCTCCGCGCCAGCGTCATCTACGTCTTCAACAACAAGGTTGGCGGCAACATCACCACCCGCAGCGAGGAGCAGGCAAAGCACCTGGCCGACAGCGTGCTGGCCATGCTCAATGCCAACCGCATCAGCTTCGAGGATGCTGTGGAGCAGTTCAGCGACGACCCCCAGAAGGGCGAGACCCACGGCGACATGAACTGGCAGCTCGACGGCGGCTACGGTGTGCTGAACGAGCAGATTGTCAACACCCCCGTTGGAGGCCACTTTATCTATGAGCGTCCCGACGGTATCGGCTACTTCATTGTGAAGGTCACCGACAAGACCCCCGCCACCAAGAAATTCCGCGTGGCTCTCATTACCCGCGAGATTGAGCCTTCGAAGGCCACCAACGACGCCGTCTATACCACCGCCCACAAGTTCGCCTCGCAGAACCGCACCATGAAGTCGTTCGAGGCCAGTGCCCAGCAGGAGAACCTGCAGGTGCGCACCGAGCGCGTGGCCAAGATGTCGGAGACCCTCCCCGGTGTCAGCAATGCCCGTGAGATTGTCCGCTGGGCGTTCAACAAGGAGACCCAGAAGGGTGCCGTGACCGACCAGGTCTACGAGTGCGATGGCGCCTATGTCATTGCCACCCTGCAGGACATTTACCAGAAGGGTTATGCCACCCTCGAGCAGGTGCGTCCGATGATTGAGCAGGATGTGCGCCGCGAGAAGAAGGCCGAGCTGCAGCTGGCCCGTGCCGAAGAGGCCGCCAAGGTTGCCAAGGACATCAACTCCTTCGCCTCCAAGGTGAACATGCCCGTCGACACCCTCGACAGCGTGGCCTACGGCAGCAACTACTTCGGCAAGTTCGGCATGGAGCCCAAGGTGCAGTCGGTTGTCGCCGCCACCAAGAGCGGTATGACCAGCCCCGTCAAGGGTGCCAGCGCCGTCTACATGATCCAGGTCGACAGCAAGGCTCCGGCCGAGGGCATGGAAGCCGAGATGATGCGTATGCAGCTCGAGCAGGGCTACCGCAACAAAGTGCGTCAGATTACCGATGTGCTGCGCCTGAAAGCCGACATCGAGGACACCCGCAACGAACACTTCTAAACAATAGTTGTCAACACATCGGCGAGTCAACAGGTCTACAACAAGCAGACTCGTTGACTCGCTGAGTTTTATACGCCGTTGCCGATGAAGATAAAAGAATGGTGGACCAAGCTGCGGAGCAAGCCTGTGACCGATGTCATCAAGCACAAGCACCGCTTCGTGGTAATGGACACCGACACCTTCAAGGAGAAGTTCTCCTTCCAGCTGTCGGGCATCAATCTTTTTGTCACCGTCGGCATCACCGTCATCGTCCTTATTCTCCTCACCACGGTTCTCATAGCGTTCACACCGCTGCGCGAGTGGATACCGGGCTACACCGACAATGCCATGGTGGAGCAGACCTATGCCAATGCGCGCAAGATTGACTCGCTGGAGACCCTGCTGAGCGAGCAGGAGTGGATGGTGGGCACGATACAGGCTGTGCTGTCGGGCAAGGAACTGGGCCGCGAGGCCGACTCCCTCCTGTCCGATTCGTCGAGCACGCTGAAGCAATTGTCGGCCGTCTACCGGCGGTCGGAGGAAGACTCGCTGCTGCGCCTCGAGGTGGAGCGCGAGGACAACCGCTACGAGGTGAAGGCCACGACGGTCGCGGTGCCCAACGCCGAGAGTTCGCCGGCCCTCTCGCACCTTTTCTATACGCCGTTGAAAGGGAAGATACTCAAAGCCTTTGACGCTCCCAGCCGCCACCTGGGCATCGACATCGGCGGCACCGCCGGGCAGCCGGTCTATGCCGCCTACGGCGGGACTGTCGTTTCGGCACAGTTCACTGCCGATGCGGGCTATGTCATCGCCATCCAGCACCCCGGCAACGTCATCACCGTATACCGCAATACCAACATGCTCCTCAAGCACCAGGGCGACGCCGTCAGGGCGGGCGAACCGGTGGCTTATGTGGGCACCTCGGGCATACAGGAATCCGGACCCCATCTGCACTTCGAGATGTGGGTCAACGGGTCGCCGGTCAACCCCGAGGAATACATCTCGTTTAACTAAATGAATACTACCACTACGAAAAGAATAGCCATACTGGGTTCCACCGGTTCCATAGGCACGCAGGCACTCAACGTCATCCGTCGCCATCGCGACCGCTTTGCTGTGGAGGTGCTGTGTGCCGGCAGCAATGCCGACCTGCTCATCCAGCAGGCCCTGGAGTTCGACCCCAATGCCGTGGCCATTGCCGACGAGGGCAAGTACACCCAGGTCAGCGAGGCCCTGCAGCCCCGGGGCATCAAGGTCTACGCCGGCGAAGGCGCCATTGCCGACCTCATGGAGATGGAGACCGTCGACCTTGTGCTGGCGGCCATCGTGGGGTTCGCCGGATTGCGTCCCACGCTGCGCGCCATCGAGCATGGCAAACCCATAGCACTGGCCAACAAGGAGACCATGGTGGTGGCCGGCAGCATCGTCACCGCCGCCGCCCTGCAGCACCGTGTGCCCATCCTGCCTGTGGACAGCGAGCACTCCGCCATCTTCCAATGCCTCATCGGCGAGGGTGCCATCGACAAGATACTCCTCACGGCCTCCGGCGGCCCCTTCCGGGGACGCACGCGCGAACAGCTGGAGGGCGTCACCCTGGAGCAGGCCCTGAACCACCCCAACTGGAAGATGGGCCGCAAGGTGACCATCGACAGCGCCTCGCTGATGAACAAAGGCCTGGAGGTGATTGAGGCCAAATGGCTCTTCGGCGTCGACGCAGAGGACATCGAGGTGGTGGTGCACCCGCAGTCGGTGGTGCACTCCATGGTGCAGTTCTGCGACGGCAGCATCAAGGCCCAGCTGGGCATCCCCTCCATGGAGACCCCCATCCAGTTTGCCTTCTCCTATCCCGAGCGCATCGAGAGCCACCTGCCGCGCCTCGACTTCGCCCAGTATCCCAACCTCACCTTCGAGAAACCCGACCGCAAGACCTTCCGCTGTCTGGACCTGGCCTACCAGGCCATCGGGCGCGGAGGCAACATGCCCTGTGTGATGAACGCCGCCAACGAGGTGGCGGTGCAGCAGTTCATCGACGGGAAGATCCGTTTCCTCGACATCGCCGACAGGGTAGAGGAGGCCATGCAGCGCGCCCCGTTCATCGCCAATCCCACCCTCGACGACCTTTTCCAAACCGATAAAAACATCAGAATGCAATGAATTGGCTAGCCCTTATCCTCAGCCTCTCCATCCTCGTGGCCACGCATGAACTGGGCCATCTGGCTTTTGCCAAACTATTCCATACGCGTGTGCGTAGGTACTATATCTTTTTCAATTGGAAGTTCTCCATCCTCAAAGCCAAGAAGTTCGACGGCAAGTGGCACTTCCTGTGGTTCAACGCCACAACGCCCGACAGCTGGGACGAGAAGAACCTGCGCCCCGAGGACCAGGACAACACCCTCTGGGGCTTGGGCTGGATACCCCTCGGCGGATACTGCGACATAGCAGGCATGATTGACGAAACCAAGGACAAGAAAGACCTTGCGGCTGAGCCGCAGCCTTGGGAGTACCGCACCAAGCCGGCCTGGCAACGCCTCTGCATCATTTCGGGCGGTGTGCTGGTCAACTTCGTCACCGCCATGCTCCTCTACGGCATTATCTTCGCCCACTGGGGCAAAGACGAACTGCCGATGCACAACGCCACCTTCGGCTTCCAGTATGCCGAGGTGATGCTCGACGAAGGCTTCCAGAACGGCGACGTTATCTGCACCATCGACGACTCGGTGGTGGACGACTATGCGCTGGCCAACAAGATGCTCCTCTTGGGCGATGCCCGCCAGGTATCGGTGCGCCGCGGCGACTCCACGGTCACCCTCAACCTCAGCGGCCATCTGGCGGAGCGCGTCAACCAGGAGCGCGTCAAGCAGCTCATGACCCTCCGTACCCCCTTTGTGGTCAAGTCCTTCGTCTCGGGCTCGCCTGCGGAGAAGGCCGGCATGATGGCTGGCGACAGTGTGGTGAGCATCGACGGACAGCCGATGCACATCTTCCAGGACATCACCCCCTACTTGGCCGAGAAGGCCGACCAGACGGTCATGGTGGGCTTCTACCGCCAGGGACAGTTCGACTCCCTGCCCGTCGCGGTCACCAGCAAGGGCAAACTCGGCGTGCAGTGCCAGAACGACCTGGCCAAGCTCTTCCCCTCCGAGCTGCTGGTCCATACCGACTACAACCTCTTCGAGGCCATCCCCGCAGGCATCGCTCACGGCTGGAACCAACTGGTCACGTATGTCTCTGGACTCAAGATGCTCTTCGCCCCCGGCGGAGCGCAGAATCTGGGCGGTTTCGGCGCCATGGCCGACCTCTTCCCCGACCACTGGGACTGGCAGGCCTTCTGGACCCTCACGGCCCTCCTGGCCCTCATCCTGGCCTTCATGAACGTTATTCCTATCCCCGGCCTCGATGGCGGACATATCCTCTTCACCCTGTGGGAGATCATCACCCGCCGCAAGCCCTCGGACAACTTCCTCTCCTACGCCCAGAGCGTCGGCATGTTCCTGCTGCTGGCACTGATGATTTTTGCCAACGGCAACGACATCTGGCGCTGGCTGAGCGGTAAATTTTAGTTGCATACAATGAAAAAAATAGACCGTCTCATACTCCGCTCCTTCATCGGCCCACTGGTGCTCACCTTCACCCTCTCGGTGCTGGTGCTGCTGATGCAGTTTGTGTGGAAGTATGTGGACGACCTGGTGGGCAAGGGGCTCGAGTTCAGCGTCATCGCCGAACTGCTGATGTACGCCTCCGCCACCTTTGTCCCCATGGCGTTGCCAATAGCGGTGCTCTTCGCCTCCATCATGACCATGGGCAACTTCGGCGAGAAGTACGAGCTCGTGGCCATGAAAGCCGGCGGCATATCGGTACGCCGCGCCATGATGCCCATGGCCGTTGTCGTGGTGCTGCTCACCGGCATGGCCTTCTACTTCGCCAACAACGTCATGCCCACGGCCATGCTCAAATACCGCATGACGCTCTACGACATCACGCGCAAGAAACCCGCCGTCAACATCCGCCCCGGCGAATACTACAAGGAATTCGACGGCTACGTTATCCGTGTGGGCTCCAAGGGACGCGACGGGCGCACGTTGCAGGACATCATCATCTACGACCATTCGCGTGGTGCTAACGCCACCACCGTCATCGTGGCCCAGCGGGGCTTCATGGAGGCCTCGCCCGACAACCAATACCTCAAGTTCACCCTCTACGACGGCTACTCTTATTCCGAGGAGTCCTCGGGCGAGAATTTCCGTACCCGCCCGCTGACCTCCATCGGCTTCCGCCAGCAGTCGCTCAATTTCGACATCTCCTCCTTCGCCTACAACAAGAGTGTCGAGGAGAACTTCAAGGGTAGCTACCAGATGATGAACATCAACCAGCTCGACACCACCATCGCCAGTCTGGAACGTGGGCTTGTGGAGCGCACCGGGCAGTGGCACACCAATATGGTCGGCAACCTCAGGGCATGGAGCAAGTACACATCCGCCGACAGCCTGCAGCATTCCGCCAAACCGGTGTCTGTCGACAGCCTGCTGAACAGCCTTCCCGGCCGCGACCGCCGCATGGTCCGTCTGCATGCCCGCAACATCGTCGTCAGCGCCCAGCAGGATGCCAAAATGTACGGCGACATGATTACGGACGACCACGAGTACATCAACCGCCACTACATCGAGTGGCACCGCAAGTTCACCCTCTCCATTGCCTGCCTGCTGCTCTTCCTCATCGGGGCCCCCTTCGGTTCCATCGTCCGCAAGGGAGGCTTGGGACTGCCGCTGGTGGCGTCGGTGGGCTTCTTTGTGCTCTACTATGTGGTGGGCATGATAGCCGAGAAGGCCGTCCGCGAGTCCGCCATCGGTCCCGAGGGCATGTGGATTTCGTCGCTCGTCATGTTGCCTATAGGTATCGTGCTGACGCTCCAGGCCACCACAGACTCCTCCTTCTTCGACGGGTCGTCGTGGCGCAAATTCTTCCGCCGCCTGTTCCGTCGCCGCACGTGAACCGCGTCTGTGGAAGTGGGGAAAAACCGCCTTTTTGTCAAATTTCCTTCCGCTGACGGGGCAGATTTGCGTCCTTTCGGAGATAAGTAACTGCTTTTCAGCGCCCTCCGAAGTATTATCCCCTTACCAACCCCTTACCAAGTCCTTATCAACTCCTTACCAACTCCTTACCAACTCCTTACCAACTCCTACCATCGTAGGAGATGATAGGGCGAAAAACGGGCGATGAAAGGCCGTGGGAAAGGTGAAAGTGTCAAATCGGCCCTAAAAAAATCCAGCGCCACAATATTTTTTGCCGGGGAGCGTTATCAATAGGAAAAACAGTTTATTTTGATGAAAGAGATACACGATTTCAAGATTCTTCATCGGCGCCAGCTGGGCGAGAGTTATTTCATGCTTGTGCTGAGGCATGGCGGCACCATGCAGCCTGTGGCGCCCGGCCAGTTTGTGGAAGTGCAGGTGGAGGGAGAGCCCAAGGTGATGCTTCGCCGCCCCATTTCGGTACACGATGTGGACGAAAAGGCTGGTACGATGACACTTCTGGTGCAGATTGTCGGCAACGGCACCCGTCGACTGGCCCAGCTGAAGGAGGGTGAGAGCCTCAATGTGGTCTACCCCCTAGGTCATGGTTTCAGCACCGACCTTGCCGCCGGCAGCCGTGCTGTCCTTGTGGGTGGCGGCGCCGGCACAGCCCCGTTGCTCCACCTCGCCAAGGTGTTGAAAGCAAGGGGTGTGGACTGCACCATCATCCTCGGTGGCCGCAACGAGAGCCTTATCCCCGTGCGCGATGCTTTCGAGCCCTTCGGTCGCCTCTGCATCGCCACCGACGACGGTTCGCTGGGCCACAAAGGCCTTGTTACCCAGCATCCTGCCTTTGCCGAAAGCTATGACATGGTCTACACCTGCGGTCCCACGCCGATGATGAAGGCCGTGGCCCGCAGCGCCGCCGAGCGGGGTCTGCGATGCGAGGTGAGCCTGGAGAACATGATGGCCTGCGGCGTCGGCGCCTGCCTCTGCTGCGTGACCGACACCGACCA
>Ga0326511_10003928_pt1 | contig 11921 bp, 10 predicted proteins | sample 0_2496_0518_D_FD_203701 | JGI IMG/M metagenome (GOLD analysis project Ga0326511, IMG submission 203701) | Bovine rumen microbial communities from UC Davis, California, United States - 0_2496_0518 | ecosystem: Host-associated > Mammals > Digestive system > Stomach > Rumen | place: USA...
CTCGGTCAAGATATGAGGAGCCTTTACGCAGCTCGTAACGTCGTTACCAGGGATGGTTGGAAGCTCGTCTACACGCTGAACTGGGTCAGTATGAGTGTAGTCGTATGCTACTGCCTTAGTTGGGTAAGGAATTACCAATGAGTATCCGGCTGCACCAGCAATAGTAAGAGTTTCAGACTCAGACGTTGCAGGAACGAAGCCATATACGTAAGGTACATCCTCACATACGGTTGCTGCATTACCATCGATTACCAATCCAAGAGCTGTACGTTGTGCTGCATCAGTGTCAGGGCAATATACTGCTACGAGGATCTTACCGTCCTGTGAAGGAACAACTCGGGTTGGGAGTGAGATTGGCTGTGCACCTGCCTCAGTTACTGCAACCTTTACGTCATTCTCACCAAGAACCACCTCAGATACAGTAGTAAGAACTACCTTGCCTTCGGCATCCTTTACGAGAACACGATCTCCTTCAGCGATACCTGCGTCCTTGAACTCTGCACCGAGTGTCAATACACCACCTTCAGCGGTGATGTTTGCAATCGCATTATAGATGTAGAGGTCTGGTGTAGTGAGGTACTTATCACCAGTGAATGCCCACTCATCGTTTGCGTATGAACCAACAACTACGTGTGGAACAATAGCTGCGTTGCTATATGCATCGATGCGAGATGCGTATGCAGGATCTGGGTTGATTGCGTTCTTGATATCAGCTACAGTGAGCTTATCGAAACCACGAGTGGTAACGTCCTTCAATGTAAACGGGATAAACTCTGATGAACCAGCTGGAGTGTAACCTCCGTCGTCCAACAAGTCGCTGTTCAACTTCATTAACATCTTGTGAGCGTAGTTGTCTGCATTGAACAAAAGGTCCAAAGAGATGTACGTGTTGTTGACGTTCTTGAAGTATGGGAGAAGGATACCCTGGTAGCGCTGTACGAAGTTGCTACATTCGTTAGCTGAAAGAGCCTCGAGAGTGTCGACTTTCTCACCGAATGCGTTGGTAACGAAAGGCTTAAGGGTTACCTTAGTACCGTCTACGTTGAAGTACTTCTTCAACTCCTCACTTTTTGCGATAGCTGGTGTGAACTGACCGCGGAATACGTAGATTTCAGCGAAGAAGTCGCTCAAAAGCATATCCTCATATCCCTCCATGTATGATGGCATCTCCTCTGTAGTATTACTTGAATACCAGGTCTTAATAGTCACATCATATCCAGAAGGAGTGTAACCTCGCATGAAGATCGTATTGGATGAAGCGTCAGAATCCGTAGCCGCGATAGTAACGAATTTGCCCTCTGTTCCTAGGTTAGCAGGGAGCGTATCTGGATCGAGTGTCCAGAAGCGTGAAGTGTTGTAGATTTTCTCAACCTTAGCACTTGATGGGATACCAAACGCATCGCCAGTGTTGGCTGCGACATACTGAACCTTCTCGTCGCTGAACTTCTTAACGTTCAGAGCGAGGATAGGACCACCCTTCAATGCCTGCAAAGCCATGCGATGGAAGAATACACCACGCTTCTCCAGCTTCTTGTTTACGTCACCAAATGTAGTCTTGAAATCACCTGGATTGTCAATGTATACCGGTGTATTGAAAGGACCCTTCTCAGAGTAACCTACGACAAGACGCAAGGTTTCTGCTTCAGTTGCAGTGATTTGTGACTTGTCCCATACAAAGCGGTAGATACCAGCTGATTTTATTTTGGCCAAATAATTAGGTAAACTCATTTTGTATACGTTTATTTATATTTCAGTTTTCTTATAAATTATAATAAGTAGGTCGCAACCCAAAATAAAATGAGTTGAATCCGTTGGGGATATACAAAGAAAGGACCCGTTGGGTCCTTCCATTTTGTTAAGTCGCAGCGATTTATGCCTTGTATGCACCAATGTAACCAACGACCACTGCGCCGCCTCCTGCGTTGGATATCGTACATGTACCAGTCATTGCAGGTTTGGTTATAATAACATTTGTCGGATCTGTGTTTCCTGATGGCACGGCAACTATAGTCTGGGTTGAACCGTCCGGAAGTGTCAATGTCAAGTTTCTTGCAGATGACCCTGAGGACTGCACGATTATGACTACATTGTTTTGACCATTCAACTCAAACGATAGGCTGTTATTGTTGTTCAACTGATATCCTCGACCATATCCTGAGTTGTATTCAGGTATGCTTATATTCAGAGGTCCTGAGGACATAGTTATAGGTCTAATCTTGTATGAGGTAGATGTTCCTGTTGAAGGATTAGCACTTACAAAGCTTGTATCGTCAGGGTTTCTATCGCCTGCATTGGTATTACCGTACCAGTATACTGTAGGAACAACAACTATCGGTGTACATGCCGTATATACTGATTGTCCTTCAGTTGGATAGGTGTTACTTATATCGTAAGTGGATGGAGTCTCACCCTGATTTGGATCATAGGTGTTTTGACTGTATACTGAGCTACCTAAGTTAGCATTCCATGTCAAGTACTCATCAACTGACGTTGCTACACCATCTACATTCGCGGTAATCATATGTACTGCAGGAACACACGTAGTGTATACAGACTGACCTTCTTCTGGGTTAGTGTTACTTATATCGTAAGTGGATGGAGTCTCACCTTGACGTGCGTTGTACGTGTCTTGGCTATATACAGATCCACCCGTTACTGTACCCCAATCCAAATCAGAATCAACGACTGTCTCCACACCATCAATATATACTGTTACGTTAGAATAGTGTGGAAGGGCTTGCCATACCAATCCAAAGTTGATACCTACTCCAGCTGCTGCCGTTACTTCGATATTCTCTGAACCAGTAAGGTTAAGACTTCTATCAGTTGTACCGTCGAATGATGCAGCAAGAACACCTTGTCCGTAGATTGTAAGAGTACGTCCTACATTCTTGATAAGATCCTGCACATCACAGTATATCACGTTAGTAATGATTCCTGAGCCTCCTGCCTGAGTTACCACCATCTTGAGGTACTTCTTCTCAGTAGCAAGAGTAGTCAATTCTCGATCCTCATATACCCTGTCATAGTGCTCATAATCAGGTTCGTAGTATGCAGCGTATTCCTGACTTGATGTCACATATCCGTACTTGGCATCAACGATGTAGGCTTCTTTGAGGAAGCTATCTGCACCACCTGCTTCTACCCAACGAGGTCCTGAAGCAGTTGTTCCAGGAGCTGCAGGGTTCGGCCAAATGGTCTTAGGTAAGGTCTCATCAATGCCAGCAAGCACATACAACTTGCCAGTATCAGCTACTGAAGTGAACAGGCCGTTGTACAACCAGTACTCAGGAGCTGCTGCGGTGCCTGACTTAGATTGCCATGCACGACTATCCGTCAAGTCTGAAGTGGTTTGTACAGTCATACGACCATCGATCGCGGTCTTGGCTGTAATATCAAAACCTGCGGAGAAGGTTGCACCTACTGTATCCTTAATAGGAGTATTTACTGAAGCTGCTGCCATATCATGAAACAATTATTTTGTGTAGACCGCCTGAATATGCGGCACCATTATATACGTATCTATCTACAGGGATTTGTACGTCAGTACCGCCTGAACACGTCCAAACACCATAACGGGTTCCGATGAATGGTAACAACTTAATCTGTTGTGCGTTGGCGTCTGGGTATGTACCATCCAAACCTCTCAAGATAACCTTGAGTGTCTTGCCTGCAGGAATGTCAATATACCAGCTATTAGATTCACTGGTAGTAGCTGCGCTACGTCCTTGTGATGCATTGAGTTGGATACCGGCCTTGCCTGATGATTGTATCAATGCAGAGTCACTCGGTGATTGGATTGTTGGATCTGCACTTCCTGGCTGACCAATCCAAATAGGTAATACTGTGGTAAGGGTCTTAGCTGCAGCACGAATGTTTGCTCGAGCTCCAACAACGAATCCGTCTCCTGATGCAGCAAGATATTGAGTAGAAAGGGATGCACTCGTAGGAGTGGTAGCATTAGGCGCCCATCCTTGAGCAGGATTACCCTTAGTATCCAATATGAGACTTGTGCCCGCGCTGAAGTTGAATGATGCGCTGTATGTGTATGTACCAAGCTGATCCGCAGACTCTGTTGTAGAACCATCATCAGATGTTCCGTCTGGACGAGTACGGGTTACTGTAGGAGTACCTGCACCACCATATATAGAGCCACTTGGAGTGTATGTTCGAGCAGGACTGTTACTAGTTACGGCAACTGGTAGTATATCATACTTATATATATACTGTGATGACGCACTCGGAGTAGTGATCGATCCAGAAGGGCCTGCGTATTGCGGTGCATAAGCTGGGAACAGTATCATATCCAATACCTTACTTACTGATCCACCAGTAGCATTTAGCAAAGCCTGAAGGGTTGTTCCTGCAGCAATACCACCTATTCCTGTGGTTATCACTGCGTTAGCATCCTCTTCTGATACGTATGCATCGCCTAAAAGCTTGTCGCCTTTGTATAGTCGATCACGTCTATTCTCTTCGGTAGTCACGTAGAGGTGTTCATCAACTTTGGTAGCTGCTTCGTATTCGGGTTGAGTACCCGTTTCGAAGGCTACGTGTGGGTCAGGATCGACACCGATAGATTGCCAGTAGATGTCATGTGATTCACCATCACCGGCATTGCCGTAGAACTCATACCAATCGGTGATGACTTCTGTTTCGCTTTCCTTCAGTTTCTTTACGCGAGCGATGATTCCGTCATTACAGTAAATCAAAGTACCCAAACCAAGGTCCTCGGCATCCTGTGAATCAAGACTCGTATGAGCGCCGAGATATAGGGCGTGTGTTACGTCTTGGTCGATTGAACCACCAAGCATACGCCATTTCATAACAGCGGTAACTGCTGCAGCATCCTTGTTGATAATCTCGTAGAATGATGCACCAGTAGTAGGCTGTCCAGGCTCCACGCTTTCGCAATCCTTCTTGCCAATAGCAAATATGACGCGAATCTCGTTATTTGAGTCGTAGTAGCGAACAGATAGTGGTTGACCTACTCTATGGAACTGATAGGAGTTGAGTACGGCTATCGCGGTGTCATAGTTGGGCAACACATCCTGATTGCGTAGTATTTGTAATTGATATTCGTTCATAGTTACATGTTTGATAAATAATAAATGGATAGAACACGGTGATTTAGTCAAGAAGGTTCTGAAGACATCTTATTATAATTTATAACAAACTGAAATAAGCTATGGCAATTTGTAATCTTTTCAGAGCCTTATCAAAGAAAACAGGCAACGTGATGATGTTCTCACAATACAGCGAGGACCTCACCCAATGCTTTACTCAGCACGATAATTACGATGTTATTCCTTCACGATTCGTTGCGTTGAATATAGACTATTCGAAGCTCAAAGGTTCACGTATTGGTGCGACCGATCCTACTGGCGACCTTAACGTGGATCTTCCTACATACATGCAGAACTACTTCGAAAATGGATGTGCGTGGTTGCGAGGCAATCATGTAGATGAAAGCTGGAATCCCGAGAACTGGACTCCGGATATTCATTCTAACCTATTCTGGAACTTCTTGGTTGAGTCAGGGCTCATTGCATTGGAGCAGAAGACAGTTCAAGATGAACAAGGATTGGATATACAAGTCGATACATTCCCGGAAGTGAAGTATGTGGGTGATATTGATATTCACTCATATGAAACTCGTGACGGTGTAGGCTATAGTGAAATATACTGCTACATTCCTAACTCAGCTGAGGAGACCTACTATCAGGTCAGCATGCCTAACAAAGACATCGATACATGGACCAATCTACCCAACGCTAAGGATATGATCGAGGGATATGTCGATGATGACACTAACATCCTCGGTACCCTTAGCATGGAGTTGACAGGTGAAACCAAATACTTCCATACCCAGAATTTCGGATCAGTGTTTACTGAACCATTGGAAGAGACCAACGTTGAGAATGCTCGTTTGGATTACGAGGCATATCCAGTAGGTACCGATATGTTCAAGTTCAACACCATCGTTGTGTTGTACGATATCATGATTAAGGACCGTGATGCTAATATCACAACAGCATACAAGAATGTGCCAATGGCTATGTTCTTGACAGGTCTTATCAATCAGGACGGCACTGTATCCAACGAAGTTCAGAAGTACAGTAACTGTGACGATGCATACGGTGCAGGAACCTCATACGGTTTGCGCATCTGTACACGCTACATGGTTACCCCTAACGCAACTACGATATTGACTTCTGAAGCTGATATCGCAGACCAGTATGCTGGCTTCTCTCGAGCAATGGATAAGATGGCTGAGTCACAAGACATGATGAATACCATCCTGGCTGACGTAGTCAATCGTTCACAAGACCTCAAGGATCACTTGGCAATGTTCAAGAACTATCGTGTGAACATCCCGTACGTGATATACATCAACGAAAATGGTGAGAAAGTTCCATACTGGTTCGTAAACGGAAAGAATACCGGAGAACGTGTCAATTACCCAGGTAAGGATGGTAAGGACGGTGTTATTCCTGAGATCCGAAAGGTAGATGGAGTATACTACTGGTTCGTAAACGGCGCTAACACAGGTGTAGTTGCAGAAGGTACTCCTGGTGCAGATGGTTTCGATGGGCAATACTGGTTCAACGGTACAGAACTTACCCACATACGAACAGATAGACCAGGTGAGCATGTATTCGAGCATGATGGCATCAGTCAGAAGGTAGGTGACTTCTATATCAATACAGATACAGGATATATCTACGTGCTAAAGTTGTTTGCTGATCAAACTTCCCCTCAATGGTTCAGAGCATTCTGCCTTAAGGGTGTTAAGGGTGATGATGGTGATACTCCAGCGGCTCGCAATAATCCTGATGATGGTAACACCCTTTGGTGGTATGTAGGCAACACTCCAGTATGTCGTGCTCAGGCTTATGACGGTAAGTCCATACTATGTCTATCTTCTGCATACTTGAGTGATATAGGATTGAAGGTAGGTTTCGACTCATCACAATGCAATCCTGGAGACGTTGTCATATACGTAGGCAAGGATGGAACCAAGTTCACCAAGTATGATGTATACGTGATCGAGGAAGAGACGTTTACGAAAGGTACCATCAGCTGTAACGTGGCTACCAAACAAGGTAACATCCAAGGCAAGCACATTACTAATGTAGTTGTCACCGAGTGTAAGAAGTCTACTAACGTAACCCTCAATATGTCAAATGGTGATACGATGGTTATCCGAAGTAAGCGAAACTTCATATCAACTCCTCGATATTCATCACTACAACGCACATTTGCACATTGGGATGATGTAGTATACTATCGCCCAGGTGATCTAATGTGGTTGGAAATCCCATACACATACAATGTGATTTCATCAGCAGGTGGATCTGTAGTATTTGAGATTATACCATCATGGACTGCGAGTGGAACAAGTGGTTACAAGTACATATTCAAGAACAACAAAAACGGCACCGAAACACCTTCCAAGGGTTATAAAGATTTTGCTTCAGGTATGCAATTCGAAGTATCAGCTGTATCTTGGAATCATATGATTGATGCATATGAAAAATTCCATCGTTTGGGTCGCTTGCACTTATATGTGATGCTTGAAGATGTTATGAGTGCTCCGAAGGTTGCTGGACTATTGTATGCTAAATACGACTACGATAATATCAATAACCTTAAGTGGAGATTCGATGGTCAGGACAAACCAGTAATCGTTCAACGTCATGGCCTTGCGTTCAGCACTCCAGCAAGTTGGAGCCGTATATCGAACGGTACATTGGGTGCTGAAAGGGGTAACTTCAGCAAATTCCATCAAAATGTGGTACTAGGAAGACATAGCACAGCATTAACCCAATTGATAGGGTTCATGAGGGGAACTCCATTATATCAAGTGGACGAAAATCATGGTGTATGTGCAAAGGTGTGGGTTAAGATACCACAAAGTAGTTCTAGGGGAATCCGTTATCCTCAATCTCGAAGAACACGTCATTATCAATGGTTCGAAGACAAGTATATCGGTAACAACAAGAGAATCCACCATAGAATAGATTGGAAGAATCTGCCTACGGCATTTGATAACATGCATTTCGGAGGAAAGCGCACTAGCAAATACATGTATGTTGCTGTATTCGATAAGGTAGGCGCTGAAGGATACTTGTACAAAATCATGTCGAAGAACCTAAACAAACATGTGGATACTACAATGAGTGACCTTCGAATATATTATCAAAGTCGCATTCCTTACCTTAAGAAAGCAAGATAACACTGTTATTATATAGGTGACAGTGTGATTACTTGGACGTCGGCCGTTTCGGTTGCGACAACTCAGTTCGCTCGTGTCACCTGGTAATGCCCTTCGGCAAGCGCCAGGTTTTCTGAAATCAATGAAATATACGATATAAAAAAAGGACGTCTTTCGACGCCCTTTTTTATTTTGCCTTGTCGTTTAGATAAGGTTCTCGAACTCTTCGATAAGTGCCTGGATGTAGTCACGTGCTGGGTCATCCCAGTCATCGAGTGCATCGATGATCTTGTCGTAACGTGCTGAGTCGATGAAGTTGCGGATTGCCTCTTCCTCATCACCACCAAATACGTCTGCAGCCTCAGCAGCAGCGTTTGCTTCAGCCTCCACGTAGTCGAAGTGCTTGTCACTATGACAGATGTTTACGATTCTCCAAGGATTCCACTCGTCATCATTAAGCTGTTGACACAACTTATAGAACGTGGAGTTATCCTTATATTCTCGAGCTTCGGTTAGCTGGGTTTCTTGTGCTAGCAAGCTCTCTTGAAGTCTTTCTTGTAGTGATCTCATATTGATTAGTTGAATTTGCCGTTTTTCTCCATGAATTTGATTACGCCTTCAAGGTCCTTATCAGTCGGCTCCCCGTTTCCTTGGTTTTTCTTTCGTGCGTCATTATCCTTGTACGCGCGTAAAGCCTTCATAATCACCTCATATTCATATGGTGGTATATCGAAGCGGCGTTCGTATTTTTCATTTACTAGGCCTTCTTCAAGGCACTCTTGTAGTGATTTCATATGATGTGTGTTTTTTAGCGAACCATTACCACCCAGTTCTTCTTGGTATTCCAGAATTTATCTGTACGGATTACTGTTACAATATCGACACGGAGACTATCCTTATTGGTGCCCGGATGAAGTTGACAAACGATATTGAGGTCTGTATTGGCATCGCGCACAACGAAGCGATCACCCATATTGATTTTGTCTCGGATGATGTCTTCGATAATGGTCTTGGATGCCTTCTTCACAGTCTCGAGGATTTCATCATCGCTGATGAAGTGTTCCTCGTCCTCTCCGTGACGGGATTGACGTTCAGTGGCATGTACTGATTTATTGATAGTGAACTCGAGCTCAAATTCCTTCTCGAATTTCATCTCGGATTCCAATACTGTTTCGTATAACGATTTCATAGGTTGAACGTTCTCTTTGCTAATTCTTTATCCTGGGTCTTGAACACTGGGCAATCTCCCCAGACGTCGCTATGGCGATATACTACCCATAACCCATCTTCATGTACAAGTCTATCCATGTATATATAATAATACGATACGTCCATAAAAAAAGGGACCTTTCAGTCCCTCTTTTTATTCCTCTTTCCAGTTCTGTTCGAAGTACTCATCGAAGTCCTCATAGAACGAGATATCGATATCACCACACCATTCAACCTTACCGGTCTTGATGTTCATCACACACTCTGCTGAAGCGGAGTCTCCATCAATGAACGAATCCTTGATACGGTTAATGAGGTCGTTGCGGGCATCGATTGCATCCTTCCATGGGTGTTCCGAAAGGTCTCGGCTGTATGTGCCAATCGAAGTTTCGATCTCCAACCAGTCAGACTTCTTTGACTCGGCATCACCCACCTTGAGTTCTTGCTCCAACTTTCGTTCAAGAGCTTTGATGTCATTGAAGGGCAAAGCAATGCTGCCGCCCGACTCGTCTGAGTGCTCAAAATACACCAGGCTGCAATTGATCGGTACTTTGACATACTGATAATCAATGTCGAATTGATCTGAGAGAGCTTTCGCCCTCTCAAAATCTTCATCGACTACTTTGACTACGGAAGTGTGATTCGGCTCCCAGTGACTAAAGTAAATAAAGCAATACATGTTACTTCTGATATGCAATAGGATCTTTTCGACCTGCCTTTTGGAACGCTTCCAAACGCTCTGTGCAGCTACCACACTTACCACAGGAACGACCCTCTTCATCCGGGTTGTAGCAGGTGTGAGTATTGGCGAGAACGAAATCAATTTCTTCTTCCGTGAATCCGAGTTTCTTCATCGCGTTGACACCTTCGATGAGGACGTCTCCTTTATCGATGTGGATAAATGGTGCAATGAAATCTACTCGTTCGCTACCCCAGTTAGAGATGCGATACAGTTCGCGTGCCATCTCTTGCGACTCAGGACGGCAGTCAGGGTAGATAGCGTGGTCACCGGCATGCAAGCCTTGTGTGATATACACGTTCTCCTTGTCCTTGTTAGCCCATCCGAGTGCCTTGCCATAGATAATAGCACTGAAGATGATGTTGCGGTTCTCAACGACCGTACTCTTCATGTTCTCATCAGCATAGTGACCTTCAGGAATAGCCTCTCCTCCTTGATGGAGTGATGATGCTGAATCAGAGAAGCAATCTCGCAAATCGATGATCTGATGCGTGACACTGAATCCCTTCTCCTGCAGGAATGCAATGTTTCTTTGAACCTTTTCGAGTTCGACTTTATGTTTCTGACCGTAGTTGAAGCTGTAGGCACGTACTTGCATGCCATCAGCCAGGAGTTTCATGAGCAGGCAGGTACTGTCAAGACCGCCTGAGAGAGATATGACTGCTCGGTTAGCTTTGAAGTTGTTTTCCATATATGAATATATTGATTTTGCTACCGTTTTTTAGAATGGCAGATCCGAGTTGTCACCTTGATTTGCTGCGGCAGCGTCACTCAGTGATACCGGTGCTGCGACTGGTTGGGTTGTTGGCTTGTTAGGGTCGAACGGTGCCACTCTCCATGCGGAACATGTGGTGTACCAACGTCCGTTATACTCATCCGACTCAACGTCGTACGAAACGGTTACTGTCTGACCCTTCCGAACCGGGTTGTTATTGATTCTGTCCTCACCGAACATTTCGAACGCCAGGTGCTTCGTATAAGTACCCTCCATAAACTCGATGGCAAATACTTTCTTTTGCCAGGGGCGTCCTGCCTTTGATGTACCTTTTTGGGTGTCAGTAAAGATTACTGTTCCTGTTACTTCCATTTGTTATAGATTTGATGTTCAACAAAAAGAAGGAAGCGTTATGCTTCCTCCTTAGATTCCTGTTCGTACTCCTCGATAGTACGGAACTTATTGATTGTGATGATCTTGTCCTCCTTACAGGAACGCCATCCTTCGGAGTTGAGATCCCAGTACGCGATCGTGCCTGCCTTCTCGGTTCCGGTACCCTTAGGTGCTTCACCACCTAATGTCTCAATACCGTTCGGGTTGCGGGTACCACGTGCCTCACGCCACTCACCGTTTGTCTTCTCGTAACTGAAGTCGACTACGCCTTTGTTCAACTTCTCACGCAATTCTTGTGCTAAATCTTGCTTTTCCATATTGTTATTGATTGTGTTATGTATAAATATATGAAATATCGAACCAATCTTTAGTGAATTTCGATGTTATTTTTTTCCTGCGTGTATACCGATTTCTTGTGCACCTCGTCCATGTACTCCAGGTGGGCATCGATTTGTCCATCGAAGTATTTACTTTCGAGATCCACGTGTGAAATGATAAAGAGCGTCTGATCAGGCTTCTGATTCTGCTTGAGCACCCTACACATGGTGGAGCGCAATTCTGCATCCAGGTTACTAAACAGCTCATCCAGGAAGGTGATATTGAATGAGATGTTGGACATGATGGTACCCAGCACACCCATTATTATA